>OGJC01000428.1_pt1 | contig 42279 bp, 36 predicted proteins | sample 1571941 | NCBI WGS metagenome assembly OGJC01 (sample SAMEA2582100, study PRJEB24529) | metagenome | biome: Human gut stool | place: China | collected 2011 | reverse complement strand
AACGTATCTTTGACGACATGAACAACGGATTCGGTTGGAGCAGGCTCCCCAAGTCCTTCATGGCAGAGAACACCGTGTTCCTGCTGCTGACGGCAATCATACGCAACTTCTACAAGTTCCTCATGGGAAGGCTTGGCCCAAAAGCATTCGGACTGAAGAAGTGCAGCAGGATTAAGGCCTTCGTGTTCAAGTTCGTCAGCGTACCAGCCAAATGGATAAGGACGGCAAGGCACTATGAACTGAACATCTACACGGACAACCAATCATATCTAAACCCTTTTGCACTCGCTGACGGATGAGATACAGACTTTGCGGGTCAACGACAGCATAAAACCCCTGTAATGCTTGACGGGGTAAGGGGGAGGTGAGCATGAACAACACATAATCACGTCGTGTAGTGGCAAGACAATCGTCGGATGGAACAGCAACCAGCAAAATTAGTCAGCATCACTATTAGTTGCGGATTTTAGGTGCATTAAGAAAATCTATGAAAGTGGATTGATTGAATATGAAGAAGAATGGTATAAGAATCAAACTACATCGCAATTAAAAGGTGCAGCATATACTGCTCAACGTGAACAAGCCCTCATGCAAGGACTTGATGCGCGGCGTCTTCCCCATTCACGATCATTATCGTCCTTATCACGTCCCCAGCCACTGCCAGGACTGACCACCTTGCAAGGACTTGATGATGAATTTGAAGACGAATTGGAATTATAATTATATAATAAACTCACTTAACGAGATAAGGTTCTCTTTTGCCTCGACAAATCCCCCACGATTCCCTCCATCTCCCTGTCCACTTTGGATAGATCCTCCTTGGACAAAGCATATATGCAGTCAATCGCCAGTCGGTTGGCTGCTATTTTTCTGTGTGCGAGGATGGTCTCTTCACCACCGATGGAGGGGCGGTTAGCACCGCTCGCCTCCAGGTAGTCGTTTACTGCGTCACGCATGGTGAACTCTCTCATTCCTGTTTTTGCCCAGTAGATAAGGGCATCAACAGCGGCTTTTCTTGTCTTGCTATATTCGTTGTCTGTCATAATTCTGATGTTTTGAGTTTTCTAAAAAAGTTTGATACATATCCAAATGGTGATTTCAACAAAGATGATAGCCCAACTTAGAAAAGCCAAGCCGAACATCCAGGCATAGGTGCGACCGTTGAAGTATGCACCTTCCTCAATATTGCAGATGCGTTTAAGTTCTTTCTGCTGGTGGATGAACAGGTTGTTTATCCGCTTCTCGTGCTCGTCAAGGGCTTGCTTGAAGCCAGAAATGGCGGTGCTGTTCCTCTCATCCAACAGGGCAAGTCCTTCATCGTTGATGCCAACTTTGAGGTTGCTCTGCTCTGCCTTGACAATGGCATGGCAGATTCCGTCAACGATGTTGTCCGTACTCCTGTGGGCAGCCACAAGTGCTATTCTCGTTGATTCCAACCTATGGTAGGCATTGCCCAGTTCCTCCTTTGCCTCATAGAGAGCTTTCTTGGCTGATTCAATCTCTTCTAGAGTCACTTTTATTTCTTCCTTGCCACTCTCGATGTTCTCGTCCTCCTGCATCTGGTTGTACAGGTTAAGCACATCCTGTGTGGCATCTTTCTTGTTTCTTACCATACCGTTCTTGTTTGAAAAGTTATCGTTTCAGGCCTCTCTTTATCGGCTTGCAGAGTGTGTTTGCTTGCATTGCGCAACGTCTTGCCCATTCCCGGCCATCACCGTCCTTATCACGTCCCCAGCCACTGCCAGGACTGCCACCGCCACCACAGGACTCAGACATCGATGTGGCAGCATCGAGATAGTTCATGAAGAGCAGCATAGCCACATTCAGAATGTCAGTGTGGCTTGCGGATCCATTCTCAGGAACTTCGATACAACTGATCATCGTGTCGTATGCAGTCCTCGGCATGACTATGCTGAAACGCTCACCATCGACCTCAATAATCTTTCTCAATCCGGCAGGCAGATCAGGCTTGGCAACATTGCTTGTGCGAGACTGACCACTTGGCATTGCTGTGTTTCTGCTGTCCACCGTGGTAGCGTTTGGTACAGTTGGTGAAGGTCCTTGAGCAACTGCAACAGGTGTTGGCTGTGGGTGCATCTTACGGAAGGTATTACCGATTTTCGATGCTGTGAGATTCCTGCCTACACCCAGTTCAGATGCCTTGATGGTCGTTCTGCCGAACTTGAACCGATAGCCATGCACCCTGCCTTGACCAGTCTTGTCACGGATAAGCTCGATGTCATATCCCCTTGCCTTCAATCGGTCGGCATATTCATCCCAGTCAAAGAACGGCATTGAGCGCAGCACATCCATACATGCTTTGGTCACCTCTGCAATACGCTCCTGACGAATTTCCATGGCATCCTTCCAGCCATGACGCTTATTGACTGCTTTCGCAGCCATCACCGCACGCTCACCGATGAACTTCACATCATTGAGATTACCATCCATGTCGATGCGGTTCACCACCAGATGCAGGTGGGGAATGCCACTTTTGGAGTCACGGTGAAGGGCGGCAAAATACTGCGAATTGGCGATGTTGGTCGGCTTGACCGAAGTTGCAGCCTTGTCCTTCTTCTTCCCGATGTGGTTCACCTTGGAGATGCCATCCATCTCACGGATGAACTCGTCAAGGAATCTCCACCAGTCTTCCATCGTCCAGTTCCGTGCCTCTTCCTCAGATGGGGAAAGCTCAAAGCGGATGGACGTCAGTTCGATGGGCTTCTTGGCATACCTCTGCTTGAACATGGACTGATGCAGCACCATTTCGTCCCACATGCCCATAGGCGGCAGACCCTCGTTAAGAAGGTTGGTCTTGACGATGTCCGCACGGTTGTTCTTGGTTGCGTAATTGGTCATTGCCTGCCCATGCTGAATTGCTGATGCTTTTGCTATCATAACATATCTAAGAATTTGTCCCTAATGCGGCTCAGTTCCTCTATCAGGGTGTTGATACCTTGGAGCCAACGTTCCATGAAGTCGGCCCTCTTGAATAGTTTCAGTCTCTCAGTCTGTGGCAGGGCATGAAGCGCATTGCGCACATAAACAAGTTCAGACCTTGCCCCGATTAAGCCCTTCAAGGCTTCTTCCTGCCCTTCGGTCATGGGTAGGGAAGGCTTGTGTCCGATGCCTAAGTCATGGAGATAGGTGCTCTTGCTCCTGCCTGACAATCGGGCATTATGCACTACCTCATTGTATTCTTCTTCTGTGAAACGAACGTCAATGTGTCTGGTCTTCGGAGGTCTCTTCTTTGAGGTCTTCTCCGTGGTGTTATTCTTGACTTTTGCCATTATAGATGGGGGTTATAAAGTTTATACTCTGATATAACAGGACAGCCAATGTGAGCCTGCGAACATTCAAGAATGCCAGTAGGAAGCGGTGGGCGAAGCGAAACCGTCTGACACTGGTACTTCTTGTTTAGACCTCCGAAAAAACTACGGCTAATAGAGCTGGTGGCTCCTGGATAGCGTGTCTGTCAGGACAGTCAATAGTTGAAATAAGGGAAAAGGAGAATTGACATCATGCGTGCCTTGGGGAGTTGTGTGCGTCTTACTGCTCCGTGTTCTCCTCAAAGAGTCTCTCATCGCCTGGAGGCTGCAAGCGATAACCCTCGTCATCAAAGACAGGAGGCGGCAGCAGTTCAACAGATGAAGTCTCTTCGTCCTGGTTGTAGTCATCTTCTGACGGCTGTCCAACCTCATACTCAAAATAGGTATCACCTTTCTCTTCCCTTTGTTTGAAGTCTTGTGGTATCGGAGAAAGATCTGAAAGTCCGTCCCCGATGACATGAGAATTAACGGAAGGGAAAGAAGTATTATAAGAGGCAGGAACATGGGGCTGCTGAATGTCAGCAGTGGCAGGATTGACGCTGCTGTCTTTCTGCTGCCCTGTGCCATTGGAGAGATTGCCTCCCGAAGAGTAAACGGTTTCGGATGTGACATCGGACACCGATTTCTCTTGGGTGGCGGAAGTCACCGCTTGACGGTTATAGAAAGGGTTCTTGATGGCTTCCTTGATGCCGTCAACGTACCAGAAGGCGATGCAGAGTATCGTATGAATGGAGGTGCGGTTGTTCCTCTCGGTTGAGAGAATACCCACCTGATTGAACAGTTCCACCACCTTTGCCGCTGTCTTGCGGTCACACTTCCAGAGGGCAGACAATTCAACCGTGGAGATTGCAAACTGCCCGATAGAGAGTGAAGCGGAGAAGCCTGTCTTCTGATAAGCACTCGGCTTGATGGAAGCCATTGATACAAAAGTGTCGAAGGCGGTCATGCGGTGGAAGCCCTGCCTGTCGTCCTTCAAGAAATCGAGCTGCTCCTTGGTCAGCAGGATTCCGTATTTTATGCTTTGGTTACTCATCTTGAAAAACTGGTTTTATGTGAAACGGATTACTCAGCAAAGAGAGAATGAATGTTTATTCTTTTTCCCTTTCGTAAAAAAGTGGATTCCGTAGGTCTATTATCCGTCAAATCATTCTTCTCCATTAGGCATACTCTCGTTCTTGTCCCTCTTCATGGAGGCAGGCTTGTTCTTCTTGCTCTTCTGCAACAATGCCAGATGAGCCTCGAAGTCTGCCTGTTCTTCCTGGGTCGGTTCGTAGGGCTTGTCCCAAGAGCCACCTGACTCAATCCATTTAATCAGTTGGTCTTTGAAGAAGTAGAGCGTGTTCCCTCTCTTGTAGAAAGGGATGCGCCTCTCGGATGTGTAAGCATAGAGCGAAGAGACCTTCTTTCGTACAAAGGCACTTGCCTCTCTGATGTCCATAAGAACATGGTTATCCTCGCTCGGAGCATTGCCGATTCTCTGACCAATGTCATCAAGACGAGTCATCATCGTATTGACCTTTGTCAGAAGTTCGCCAACTGCACTGGGCAGTTGGTCGAACGATAGTGATTTGTTATCTTCCATTTGTTATCCTGATTATATTATTCACTTATGTCTGGTCACTCTCTGCCTTTGTTGGCATTTTGAGCGAGATACGTTCTGCCGCATCACGTTTGAGTTCGTCCACCACATCGGCATAAACCTGAGTAGTGGCAAGATTGCTATGGGTAAGCAGCTTGCTCACGGTGTAGATGTCCGTTCCTTCTGCCAGTTGCAAGGTGGCAAAGGTATGGCGGAAGCAGTGGAAGGTGATGTGCTTCTCAATGCCGGAATCCTTTATCCACGGTTTGAGGTACAATGCCACTGTACTGTTCGTGAGGTTCTTGAACACCTGCCCTGTGCCTCGCTCGCCACAAAGCTGCAGAGCCTCTTCGCTGATAGGCAGGATTGCAGCGGTGGAAGGCTTCTTTGTGATAATGCACATTCCCCAGCCGCCATCAGCCAATTTGACGATGTTCTCCCACTGGAGTCTGATGCAATCAGAGAGGCGAAGACCAGTGAGGCAGGAGAAGAGACCTGCACGACGAAGGACATCACTCTTGCAACGAGTCTGAGATAACTGCAACAACTCTTCCTTGGTGAGGAACTGCCGCTTGTTGCCGTGAGCCTTCGCACGCACAAGTTTCTTGGCAATGTTCTCTTTGAGTAGTCCGTCTTCGTATGCGATGGCAAGGATGCACTTCAACTTGGTAAGATTGTTGTTGGCAGTCGTACCCATCATGCGCTTACCATTGTGCATACAGGCATCCGATAACAGGTAGTCAAGAAACCCCTGGCAGTACGGAACTGTAAGGTCACAGAAACGACACTCACCATGGGTGTAGTTGTGGAAGTGCATGTAGGCGGTAGCCCAGTTCTGGCTGCTGCCACGTTCAATCATGAGGTTCTTGAAGTATTCCAAGAAACTCTCCTTGCCCTTGTTGCGGTCGAGGAAGCCATATTCCTCATTGATGATGGACTCAGTCCTGCGGCACTTGATGATTTCCGCTTTCTGAATCATACTCTTGTTATACTCCTGCTGGAAGCGTTCAACAGGGTTGGTGTAGATGTAAAGACCAAGGTACTCCCTGCGTGAGAGCTTGCCTGTCTTCGGGTTGCGGACTGGAGGGTAGAAATCCAAATAGAGGGAAGTCTGTCCGTTCTTGATAGGTCGTCTCCGCACGGTGACCTTTGTACAAATGTTTGTCATATTGTTACTTTTTTATTATTGTTTATGATATGTATCTGTGGATGCGAATAGCCTTCGTTGCAACGTCTTAACTCTCAAATCCGATGCAAAGTTAGATTGCCGTGAAAAGAGAAAAGTAATGATGGCTTCAAATACTGTCTGAATTTAACCTGAATTTGCTTTTGAGTATGATTTTACGCTAAAAATCGGACTTAAATGGGGTTTCAGTAGCACATTTTATCTTATATCCGTTTCTCTGCGTTTGGGGTTTGTTTCGACCGTCAATGATAGCAGTTTCAGACCATTTGCAACGGCATGGGTCGTATATGAGTTTGTTTCTCACTTCCGCTTTGCCTTGGTCGAAGTGCTGCTTTTCTCTGCCTTCTTGCGTGCTGCCTCCCAATCTGCTTTCAGATAGTAGTTGGCTCTTCCACCTTTGAACTTTCGGATTCTCACTCCATGAGTTTCTGCAAATCTGCGTACCTGTGTCTTGCCCAATCCGTAGAGCTTCATGATGTCGAAGCAGGTGTACCAGTCATCGGAAATGTTCTTTCCCTGTTCTTCATTATAAAGCCCGATGACCCTCTCTACATCTTCTTTCTTGAAGCATGTCGTTCCCCATGCGTGGACTGATTGGAGTTGGTAGCGGTTGCGGACTTCATAGAATCTGCCATACTTAATATCAAAGGTGCTCAACACCTCTGCCATCGTGTAATGGGTGTCGTGGGTTACTCCATCAGGTGCTCTTTTCCCAGCCTTGGGAGTCCTGCGACATTTCGCCAACTTGTTGACAGAGCCTGTCTCGGCATCTTTCAACCTTTGTGCATTCTTGGGAGTTATTCCTTCTAACGATAGGGAAGAAGGGAGAACCACCTGATAACCTTGTACCTTGGCTATTTCAAGGAGGTCTTGCAAATAGATTCTTGTCATGCGCGTACCTAAATTTACAGCTCTGAGTCTGCCTTGGCGAATAAGGCTGCGTACTGTCTTGACGCTGATGCTTACTGCCTGTGCTGTTTCCTCTACGGACATCAGCACGATTGGAATGCGAGTTGTTGTATTCATTGTTACCGTTATTTTTTGAATTTTGTAGTGACTCATGGGGGTTGGTCCTTGACGGAAACTTTTAAGAGGAAACAAGGGGAAATAAGAGGAAATAAGAACCCTCATTACGAACCGTGTGTCCCTCTGCCCATGGTACAACCGTGGTACAAAATTACTCAAAACGGATGAAACTCGCAATAGACGGTTGGAGCGTTATGTTAATGAATATGTATTGAAAATGAGCATTTTATGACGCTTCTATAAGTTTTGTTTGGAGTTCTTTTCGATGCGTTTTAGTCCATATGACATGCATGTGGAAGCTCTTACCGCTCCCGGAGGGGCCGAGGCAAAAGAAGTTACTGTTATCCGTCAGCTTGTTAAGCCCTTCCTTTCCTGTGATATCAATAGCGACAGGCACACCTTGCCTGTCCGTATAGTAAATTTTGAGAGGTGTTTCCTCGTTGTGCTGAATGCGCTCCTTGTACATCAGGCAGGTGGCGGCATCCCCAAGTGTCAGGAAGCGGTCATAGTCCGCATTCATGCCGTAGCAATTTCCGGGGAAAGAGTTGACAAAAAGTTCCAGTTGGTTATAGGCTCTCTTACTGATATGGATGCCTATACGCCCGAAGCAGTTCTCCAGATGGTTCGTCGGCTTCTGCAAGTCCACCTGCTTGTCGCAGCATACCACCAAGTTATAATGGGTGTAAACCAATTGCTTGCTTTCTCTGGCCACCGTCTCCTGCACACGCTTGATGTCTTCCACAGCCATCTCATTGGAGGGGTTCGGGATGCTCGCATGGCGGTTCTTCTTTTTGTCCAGCATAGCCAGTTCCCGTTTCTGATTGGGAATGAATATCATCTGGTTATAAATGACTGTCTGTGCTTCGGGTATGCTGTCTATCATGGAAATTAAGTCTACCGGCATACTGGTATTGTTTACCTCGATATTGGTGTAGGGGCGGATCAGTCCGGGCAGATGGGCGCTGTCCACATCCACAAGGCTATACACCTTGCACTTAAGGTCGCCCATCCCGATGCTTTCTTCATCCACCTTGAAGTTACTCATGGAGATATTCTTATCTGTAAAGTTCATGGAGAAACAGCGGTCCACCAGCTCATTGGCGGCAGCTTTATCCAGAAATTCCGATTGCACGCCTGCGTCACGCAACTGATCCTGTACCTTACGAATTTTCACAAGGAAGTCCTTCCATTTCTTATTGTCGAACGAGAACAGGCTGCTCTTCCTGGCTTCCTGCGTGATAGTGAGATACGTGCAACTATCCGTATATTGCCTTCCCTTGAAATATCCGAAATAGGATTTCGACAGAAACTCTTTCTTCTCCGCATCCGCAAATTCGAATCGGTTCCGTGTGAAGATGTCCTGTTTGTGCAGGGCATACCCTTCACCTAAAGTCTGTGCGATGGCAGTGAATAGATGGGTGAACTCATAGTAACTATCAATGTTGGCCGAATACTTTTGTACCGGATTATCCAGCTTCAGCACCGCTGAATATTCTCCTGTTTTGGTATAGATGACACCAATCCCATTCGTGTCTTCCACCGAAAAATAGATATCCTGAAAGATACGCTGACGCTTACCTCCCGTACCGAAGGTATAGACTGATACGGCCATGCCTATAAGCAATGCCACGAAAAAAAGGATTACATAGATTGTCATTGCTACATTTTGTTTAGTGACTGCAATAGTTCGTTATTTACCTGTTTAGAAAAGATAGAAAAGACGCAACTGCATCTTTGCGTACTGTTTGGATAGTGTTCCGGTAATGATACCGTTCTCCATATCCATCATGTAGAATGACTGGCTGGTAGATTCGCTGCTGGTCAGGTATTCACCGCTTGGAATCTCAAACTGTCCCCATACAGCACCTCTTTCAGAGCAACGAAGCTGATAGTACAATGCTGTCATTTCAGCAAGAGAGGGTACATAGCTACCCGGATGCCTTTGCGCTTCATCAATCATCATCTTTCGCGACAAGGACAAGCCTGTATCTGCATCAGGAGTATCACCCGTAGCTTTCAACTGTGATTTTCCAATCAGTAGCGTGGTCAGTTCCGCACCGTTTGTATAGCCGAGGGCGCAATTCGTTCCGTATGGAATACCGGGCTTGAAGATGATTCTCTCCGCATCACTGACTCCCTGAGCCTGTTTGGGATTGACAATTCCTTCTTTCCGTTTCCCGTCAATGGTCGCGAACACCTTTCCACTGGTCAAAGAGCCATGACCAAAACAGAGCCTTTCCTCACAGTCTTTCAGTGCCACCGCTTTACCACGTTTTCCATTGGTCTGAATGACGATTGCCACAGACGATGTGTCCCGCTTGCTGCTGATATAGCCACCCTTTTGCAGATAATAGCCGACTTTCACGGTATCTACCTCAGAAATCTTGTTATTGCCAAGGATGGCATGACGTGTGTCCACCCAACTGCTGTTTACGGTCAGTCCGTTGGCTGTCTTATGAAGATTTATTTGGGTCAAACTCCCTGCCCGTAAAGGTGGTAGCGTAGTCTTTACCGCATAATTTTTCTGGTTGATTTTTGCAAGGATGGTAACCACACCTGCCGTTTCCGTCGGAATCAGGTAATAGTCAAACAATCTGCCATTGTTCAGCAGGCAGTCCGCTTGCCGGGCGGTGACGGAACCATCCGCTGTCATGCCAAACCATCGACCTTGATAAGGCAGATACATGGCTTTTGTATAAATACTTTCGCCAATGATATTCAATCCTTCAAGCCGGTCCTGCACATCGTTGCTTCCACAGGTAATGCGAAGCAAAGCCATCGCACTGACCAGATTCACCTTTACTGATACTGTACGGCCATATTCACGTTGCACTTCCCTTCCGTACAGATTTTCCCCGAAAGGGGCATTCAGCAGAAGGGTGTCATTCTCTTTCAATCCTTTGCGGTAGGGGTAACAAACGCATAACTGCGCTGTCGAATCCGTTGCCACCGCATTCCGGTCACTTGTCTGATAGCTTCCGTTCTCATTCTTCATAAATGCCGTTCCCTGAAAAGCAACCGATTCTTCCTCCGTGGCATCCTTCGGATTCGCATACACCCCGATTGTAGAGAAAGCTTCCATTTCCTGCATCGACAAACCTTCCATACTCACGACAAAAGGACGTTTGGCATTGTCCCAATTTCCCCTTGTCTTTTCCGCTGTCTGCTGGGCTTCCAGTGAATGTCCCGCTTGAGTCTTTTGGCCACAGGCTGACAGCAGGATTGTTCCGATTAAAATAAATAGATACTGCATTGTAATTTAAATTTTCTGCATGATCTTATCATACTCTTTTTGAATAGGCGTAGATAAACACCCCTTTGTCACTTTTCTTGCTATGCAGCCCTTTTTTTTGCTTGATGAAGACAAAAGCCGCACCTGTACCCAGCGCAAGAACCAATGTAATCAGACCCGCTAGAAATCCGATCAGGCAGTAGGCCACGATGAAGCCGATAATGGCTCCACCGATGGCACCTGCTGCCCAATAGATGTAGCGGCCCTGGACTCCCATGAACTCAAGTGGCTTTTGCAGCCCCTTGAACAGCGGGTATTCTGCATACCGGCTGTCGGAGTTAGAGTCTGCGCTCATTACCGGTTAGCTCGTTACACCAAAGAACAGCGGCAATGCTTGTGCAGCTGCCACAAGGAAGATACAAGCTCCCACAATCATCATGATGGACTTCTTGACATCTTGTTCTTCGTTGTTCATCTTGATATACACACTAATAGCACCCACGACCGCCACCACACCGGCAATGGCGTAACACAGTTTGACCACATACGGCACATACTTGGCAATTTCCGTCGTCACAGTCCCAAGGGCTGTAGTACCTGCCGAATAATCGCCTGCCGAATTTTGAGCGATTGCAGCCGTCGTTCCGACAAGCAGCATGAGAGACATCATTTTGATTCTCTCGGAAGAGCAAATGCCCTTCATGATTTTCTTGATTTTCTGAAACATTTTTTTACATTAATAATTAGTACACGGTTTTACTCTTCTGCGCAGTCGAGTGTTTTCATATCTGATACCCGAAGAAGGAAGGAAATACGATGGAGGCACCGATCATGAAGATACAGGCACCTACCAGAAAGAGTATCTCTTTCGTTACTCCCTCTTCTCCGATATTCATTTTTATGTATATCTGAAGACTTGCTATCACAACCACTATCGCAGCTATGGCATAACCTAAGTAAAGCACGTACAGCATCATCGTTACCACGTAATCGTGCATCAACGCTAGTGCATCGGCTCCCCAGCTATAATCCACACCACCGCTTTTGGCGAGTGCGGACTGAACCGAAAACAAGCCAATCAAAACCAGAGAAGACCTCAGTATTTTAGATAGCATCTCTAATCTCCGGTTCATTGTTTGCAGACTGCCTGTTATCCGAGGCTTTCACTTCCCTCAGTCCCTTGTTCTGACGTTGATTATCAAAAAGGATAACCTGTTGATTGACAAGATAGTCTTCGAATTGTGTTTCATCCATCACGACTTCGCTCTGAATATCCCCTTCAAGCATATTCTGGCGAACATTATCCACCAGTTCTTCAGCTTTACTTTTCTCAGCGATTCCACTGTTATCGGCTGTATCACCCTTGTCAGCTGTTTCACCCTTGTCAGTTGTTCCGCCCTTGTAAGAATCATCACTTCCCTTTCCCTCTCTTCCTTGTTCTCTGGGGTGATTTGATTCTGAAAGATTTTCAAGGTCAGCTTGCGTTCCTATGATAAAGCTGTCCCCGTCTTCTGTCACTGGAATTGGCTCTTCAATCTCCGACATAGTACTCAGATCGAAAATCTCTTCCGTTTCATTCTCCTGACCCTTTTTACCGTACAGGTCTCGACTGATATTCACGCCATAGTAGATTATGTATGCTATGGTCAGCACAATGGCAAATATTGCAAATGGACTCATGTTATTAAGCTGTTTTTGTTCGATTTCGGGGGCAAAGGAATAGTGAAAAAGGACGGGAAAATCAGATTCTGTTTGGAAATCTTCCGTTTTTAACCTGTATTCCGTTTTCAAATAAAAATCATACCTATAATCATACTCAAACGAAGAAAATTGCGATTCTTTTCATTAGGAAATGACATCTGTTCCAATTTCTTTTTTCCTATTTCCAGTAGCCATCACTCCCTTCATGCGAGAAAGTAGAATAAGTTGATGCAGGCAACTAACTTGTTGCGTGCGCAAAGGTAAAATCGGGTTTTGCGGGTCTGAACAAATTTTCCGTATCACAATCTCCACACCTTCGGGTAGTATTCTGCTAAAAAATTTGCTCCTGCAAAACGCCTCTCCTTTGCAAAGCCCACATATTCTAGCTCAGTCAACGCATGCTTAATCAACATCGAAGAGTTCGAAGACATGCGCAAGGACTCAAATATCTCACCACCCATGACGTCTAACCAAGCGCAAGTCCTACGGCGAGGAAACCATATTCTATGTCCGCTAGATCTTATTCATCGCCAGCACCAATGAATCCCACTTCTTGTGACAGATAAAAATTAAACGATTCCTGTTTTTTTATTCAAAAATATTGTTAAATTTGCCAGCGATATTAAATCATTGCAAATAAAGGTAGATATAAACAGACTGAAAGTAATTTTTGTGGAGCGAAAGCGCACAAATAAGTGAGTTATAGAACAACTCCATAAAGCCCCTCAATAGTATTGAAGTGGAGTACCTACACGGTGCATCCTTTGCTAAAACGCTGCTGGAGATGGAAAAGCCCCTGAAGTGAAAGTGAAGGATTTTATTGATGCCAACAGGTTAATAAATAAATTTTGGTAATAACGTGAAATGGAAAATCACAAAATAATAATAGGCTTGGTTGATGCGGACTTACTGAATGGCGGTACACGTCATCCGAATCTTGTATTGCTGAAATTAGCAGGATTCTTAAATGATAATGGAATTCTGTTTCATCTGATTATTGACAAGGATGAGGATGTAGAAAAATATACAAAGATATTTATATCAAAGGTGTTTGCATTTACTCCTGATCCCCTCTTTTATGAGAAGGCGAAAGGAACGATAGCAGAAAAGAAGTTCAAGGTTGGGGGAACAGGTGACTATGCAATAAAGAAGGATGTGAATGACTTCAAGGCAGCTCGCACTAGGGATATGAACCAATTGGAGAATGACGAATTTCTGAATCGATATCCGAATAAGAGAGGTGGCAAAAAGTTATTAGGTATTGATATGCGTAGACAGATGCCATATTATAAACTTTACGACGAATATGTCAAGATTAAGATAGCGGAAGGAAGGCGTGCTTCATATTTCAATGACTACCTCTACTATTCTATTGGCTTCCTGACTCGTGGCTGTATGCGTCATTGCCCCTTTTGTGTCAATAAATTAGAGAATGAGGTTTACCCTTATTCCGATCTTGAATGGTTCTTGGATGAAGAAAGAGATGAAAAAGGCAATTTAGTTCGTCCGTACATTTATCTTTGGGATGATAACTTCTTAGCTGCTTCGAAAGAAATCTGGAAGCCGATGTTGCAAAAGCTGATTGATTCAAAGCGACCATTCCAGTTTAGACAGGGGCTTGATGAACGAATACTTGCTGAAAGTGAAGACGGAGAAGAGATTGCTTTGATGCTATCAAAATGTAAATATCATGGCGATTTCATTTTTGCCTTTGATAATTGGCGAGACCGTGAAAAGATAATCAAAGCTCTCAAGATTTGGAAGCGGTATAATCCGAAAAGAATGACAAAATTCTATTTGTTTTGTGGTTACACACTGAAAGCAGGAGAAGACGAAAAGCTTTACAATGACATAAAGATCCTATTTGAGCGCATTCGCATTTTGATGCAATATGGATGTTTTGGATATGTGATGCGACATGCTGATTATGAGAATCATGAGCAATCGAACATCTATGTGCAAATTGCTCGTTGGTGCAATCAGCCACAATTCTATCGTTATATGTCATTCTGGGAATACTGCTACCGCAATCAGTCATATTGGGAACAAAAAACAAAAAAATTAGATGTGCCTAATCAGATTCCATTTCAAGAGTTTGAAGAACGTCTAAAAACTGGATATTATGTCAAGGACGGTCTCAGGCTTTGTAAGACAATACAAACGTTAGTGGATTTTATGTCCAAATTTCAAGAACATCGAGAAGAATTGCTTGAGATGTTCAATTATAAATTGAAAGAATTAGAAAACCCAACCCTTTGGATTAAATAATTATGATTGTCGATCACACAGAAAAGAGCTTGTCTCGCTTAGAATATCTAATAACGAAGGACGATGGGACTCCGTTACAAGGAGAAATTGATATGTACAGGAGGATTGTGCATGATTGTGAAAATAGTTCAATTACATGGCATTTCTGGCATGATATCAACTTGCATATTCAGTCAGGTAGAGCATCTGAGATTCAGATTGATTTTTTACTCATCTCTGAATTAGGTGCGATTGTCGTAGAAGTAAAAGGTGGAGCTATTCAAATAGAAGCTGGTAAATATTTTTATCAAAATAGAGGAATACTTACTCCGATGGGACGTTCGCCATTTCAACAAGCTGAAGATTATCAATGGGCGATAATAAAAAGCAAGGTAATAAATGGGGAAGAAGTCTTTGTTGATCATGTTTGTGCTTTTCCTCATGCCACACTTGACCGTACGAGTAGCAATCCCGCACAGGATCTTTCATATAAGATGTGGAACAAAAACGATCAAGATTCTGACAAATCTTTCGCCGAGTTTTGTATTGATATTCTAAAAAAAGACAAACAGCGAAAACGCTGGACAAACACCAAATTATCTAGTGAGGTTTTAAATTCAGTGATCAATAGTTTTACTCCAACAATCAAAGATTCTGGAAGGTATCGGCAGTCGTCATTGAAAGACATCTTGAATTGGCTGAATATATCGAACTTGGATGCTTTGGAAAGCCTTCAAAGAAATCATAGGGTAGTAATAGAAGGTGGTCCAGGTACTGGAAAGACGACGATTGCTAAAGCTTTCATCAAGAAAAACAAAGGTCTACGTGGATTATACTTATGCTGGACTAAATTGCTTGCGGCACAAATAAAATATACTTTACAGTTAGAAGGACTTTTTAATTGTGAAGTGGAAAGTTATACTTCATACATGCATCGAATCTCAAAGGGAAATATTTCTATAAACGAATTGAGTCTGACGACTGGATTGCAAGAATTGGAATCCACAATTGAGGTGTATATGAAAGGTCAATCATACGACTATGTAATAATAGATGAAGCTCAGGATGTTGCAGACAAAGGTATGACAGTAATTCTAAGAGAGCTCACTTCTTTACAACACACAGGTCTTCAGACAGGACGTTTTTTGGTATTATATGATATTGAACAGGGATATAACAGCGGAACTCGCAATTTGGAATCAGCAATAGACGATATTACTCGAACATCTGCACACTTTACAATCAACGGGAACAAACGAGTCCCGACAAACATCGAAATTGTTAGATATGCTAATGAGTTGTTGGATTTAAAACCGGAAGAGGTTGCTGCTTTCTGGAACGCAATCAACAATGATGAGAGTGCGTGTAAAATACACGTTGTAAATGATTCGAAGACTCTTACAAGAGTTTTGAAACAAAAAAGGAAAGAATTAACCTCTATTAGCCCATCGCTACAAAATTCCACAATCCTTGTTCATTCAGATTTACTATATCCAATAAACGGAGAACAAGACTCCGTTTATGATAAACTCACATACTCGGATTCAGTTATAGAATTATCTATAGAAAACATACATAGACTGCCAGAACATGCAATCGGTCTTTCAACTATATTGAAATACAAAGGTTTGGAAAATGAAAACATCATTCTTGTCATACCAATTAAATCACTAAGAAGCTCATTCGACAACTTCTTGTTTGAAATTTATGTAGGCATGACACGCGCTATTATGAATATTGATATATTTATCCTTAATACGTAATGTGCCATGATAAGTCAAAGCTTCGTTAATCATTACAATCTTGATAATTCCGATTTAAATCTGATTATTAACATTATGTGTCATCCTAAAAAAGAAGATGCACGTAGATTTCTGTGTGTGATTAACGATGCCATGGATTATTACATGAGTAGGACAGATGATGAAGTACGCTATCCATTGTTGTACATTCCTGCATCTGAGCATTGGGCACAAGAGGTTTGTATCGAGTTTGTCACACTTAAATTATCTTTACTCTACAACAGTCTGATACAAGAAAGATTAAAATTAGAGATTGGTGTTCGAAACACCGTATTTATTCCAGAAGACTGTACTGGTGGTAGTAAAAAGCATAAGCAACTTCTTGCAAATTTCCGATATTCAAAACAAGTTTATAATCAGATAAAAGACTTATCCATTCCCAAAGAAACCCACAGAAAGAATCTCATTATTTGCAAACCCTTTAATTGTTCAACTCCAGAAAATCCTTATTTGGATAATTATTGCGGAAATGAAAAATCAATCTGCGATAGACATTTTACAGTAACAAGAGCAGATATTGATGTTGACAAGTTAGACAAACCAATAAAGAAAGATAAGGGGAATAGTTGCAAAATCGAAAATATGTTTGTGTTTCTTTCAAGAAGTACTGATGGGCGTTTTTCAGATGCCTATTCTTTCCAGAAACCAAGAATAGAGAGACTCAACAAATTAGAAGCAGGAATACGGAACGTATTCTATTTTTACTTCTCCACAAAGCCGTTTAAGCTTCAAAGATTACTTATGTGGAAACTGAAGAATGCAACCGACATCTTACATGAAGATATAAAAGATATGAAAGATTTCATTTCCCTGTCAGCTGAAGAGTCTGATTATATCTTTGGAAGAATGCACAAGCAGACCAATTGTATAATAGAATCAAATGAGCTTGATGAATTTAAAAGCCTAGCGGATGATGCATTGGAAGCTTGTGAATATAATGTTCAAGCCAGAAACAATTTAGCCATTTGTTATGATAAGCATTCTCAAGAATTGTTTAAGAGCCAATACGGAAATATAATTGATGATATTGACGCACAGTATTTTGATGTTTTTCTGAAAAATATTCGAGACACATGGGAAAATAAAATATTTCCTACGGTAATGTCATTTATGGATGGCCAAACAAATGCTTGTCTAATACTTGATTATTTCATGTCAGATGAGTATAAGACACACCTTGTTTCTCTATTTGAAATATACAATATTCAGGCAGATATAACAACCTTTAATTCTTTAAAATACAAATGCGTTGACGGTAAATATCTATCAAATAACACATCGAACAAAATAATTGTCTTATCATATCAGGGGCATTATGTTGGCAGACCTTACAATCACTATCCGAACTCTTTTGATCCGATATGTCTTGGAGAAGGGCAAGAGTTGTTAAATGTACTCAACAACTTTATCTTCGATCCATATTATGCTGTACAAAATTATGAATACCATAAGACATTAAGAAATGTGCTATCCTCAGACTACAGAAAGAACTATGTAAAATGCACTATCCCACTTCCTCTCCGTCCCATAAGGAAGATCGAAGATAGCGGCGACAGAACAACATCACATTCTGGAAGTTATAACCCAAATCAAAGCTATCAGAAATATAGAGTATCTACTAGTGGTGGAGCAACAATAAAACTAATCGAATCGGATTATGTTATCAGCAAGGAGAAGAATAAGTTCTGTTCTATACAAGTCATTTCAGTATCAGAACTTAATTCACTAATGCAGGAAAGTGACCACGATGTCTTGATATGTTCATTATCAGAACTCCAAGAAAAATTGGAAGAGATTCTTGAAAAGTCTAAGGACGAAATAAAGAAAGACGAGCTATACATTCGCCAAGATAGTCGTTATGCTTTGTCTGAAGAAGAAATGTTTTCAGAAAGTGAACTTTGGCAGATCTTATTACGAAGACAGGTTGAGCAAAAGGGTTCTACAAGAGTGTATGCAGAACTTATGGAGAAAATTCCTTATTCGGAACAAATCAAGATGTACTCTTTCGAAAGGTGGTATGCACCAAATGATGATATGATATTGCCCCGTAGCCGTATGATGCAGGACGCCATATTTGAATACCTGTCAATAGCAAAACCATACGACAAAATTGTCAGACGTAAAAAAGCCCAAAAGGGAACGATGACAGAACGTAAGAATTCAATGTTAAGGACGTTCTTGTGCAACAACTTGTTCTCAGAAGATTTTATAAAATCGTTTGAACGGCTGAGTGATGGTATCAAGGATATGCTTGGTATAGATAATTCTGGTGACTTGGAAGCATTGATTGATTTGCTTAAGAAGGAAATAAAATACGTTGAAATAAAATCCATATCAAAATATGATAAAAACTAAGCGCGAATCTTTGGAGCAGTTTATAAAAGAACAGCTCATCGGTCCTGGGGGATGCAAAGGCTTGTATTCTTTAAAGCCAAGTGCATCAGAGGATGAAAACTCAGAAGAATTGGGTGAAGTTGTAAGTACTACCCCTGGTTCTATTTATAGTTCTGCAATATTATTTCCCCCGAAGAAAGAAATTAAGACAGAAGGTTTCGTTGAGCAAAAAAATAGTATTGTGACAGAAACGATTGAAACTCCAAAGGACGGAAATGATCAAGAAACAGAGCTCGAAGAGATAACTGATACATCACAGAATGACGATGAAGACTTAAATTCTTTAAGCAGAAGATTCCCGTCTTCTATGGGCGTTTCTTGTTGTTTGGACTCGGGCTTCTCCAATGACAACGATTTGAAAATCATAGTTTCAGGTCGGTATTATACTAAAGTTGAACAGTATACGCGCTTAGAAGTCATTGTTGAAGAACAGGAAGAATTTGAATCTTTCTTCAAAAAAAATGCGGATGTATTTAATGAATTGTTTGTTTTAGAACGCAACAAACTATCATTACGTCACACTATTCCACAATCTCAACTATCATCATACAAAGAAAATCTTCGAGCACTAAACATCAAGATAACTGCTGAGATAGCACAGAACCCTGACGGAAGTGTTGACCCAATCTTTGCCGATGTCACCTTTAAAGAGCAGTATAGATATTTTAGTTCCTATAAAGAGAGATTGTTTAAGAATCTTTCATCGTTGAAAGGCTCGGAATCATATTTAACAGTGCATGAAGCTGAAGTAATAAAGAAACGAATAGAAGTAATTGAAAGAAACGAAACCTTCTTCTCTTATATAGAAGATCTAATTGCAATTTGTGATAGTCGCAATTTTGGATATTGGGTCGAACATCTTTTTGAGAAAGAATTGGACTTGAGATCCTTAAATTTCCATATCTCCACAGAGGATGGAAAAGTCATTTATTCACCACAAAAGAACGATTGTCTCAAAAATATTATTTCTTTAAATATAAATGAATCAGAAACACTTTCACTCTCCGTATGGTTGCAGTTGATAAAAACAAAGGATGATAGAACCTATCTGAAGATTCTGTTAAACAACTCATCAACAGAAGTCAACACAGATGAACAGCATTATTATTCCATTGTTTCAGAAATAGTGAACGAAAGATGTTTATTTGGAGTAAAGGTTGATGCAAGTAGTAAGCATCTGTGTCAATACAAAAGCGTCTCTTCTGGTAGTCTCGACGATGAAGAAGCCCACAAGCTAAACTTTTCGTATAGAAATATTGAAGATTACGGTGTCGGTCATCTTTGTTCTGTTGATTGGAATAAAGATGACAAAGGATTAATGCATGTATTCTCTGAATTTATGCCAAGTATAGAAAGTCCAGATGTTGAACCTGTTCCAAGAGATAAATCATGCGAGAATGTAGAACAGGATGGTGTTATCTTACCAAAGCCTTATCTGGATTTGGAGAGTTCACAATGTCTCCAGTTTAAATGGCTCTCTTTCTTATCTCCTACATCAGACACCGAAATTCTTAATAATCTTCTTGGCTTTTTAGATTCATACAAGTCGTGGATTCAAACGCAGCGAGACTATATCAATAGTTTGGATGATAAAGAAATGGCATTGCAAAATGTAAAAAATTGTGAGGTTGATTACGAAAGAATGAAGGCAAATGTGATTGAATTCTTGACTGATTCATCAAAAATGAAAGCTTTTAGAGTAATGAACGCCGCAATGTTTATGCAGTTGTGGCATAATAAAAAAGAGAATCAGAAGCAGATTCGTGAAGATGAAACGAAACTGAATTTTGAATTTTATCGAAAAGCAACAGATGACATATTTCCTGGAGTTGAACATGCTGCATGGCGACCATTCCAGTTAGCTTTTATCTTATTAAACCTTGATGGTATCTTCAAAAGCCAGAATGATTTATCATGGTCAAAAAGGAATGAACTAGTTGATTTGGTTTGGTTCCCAACGGGTGGCGGTAAAACTGAAGCATACTTAGGTCTTATTGCCCTTACAATAATCAATAGGCGATTAACCAAAGGTGAAGCTGGTTATGGTGTAACTGCAATAATGAGATATACGCTTCGGTTGTTGACAACACAACAATTCCAACGAGCATTGCGGCTGATTCTTGCTTTGGAACAGGTTCGTCTTTGGGAACTTGATAATTGCAAACTTGGAGATGAAGAAATCTCTATTGGATTGTTTGTGGGAGACCAGTCTTTGCCTAATTCTTTGGATGGTCTAAAAGACGAATTACGAAAAAATTGGGAGAGTCGGACAGAAACAAACAATAATAGCAAAATACCATTGGACTTATGTCCTTGGTGTGGATCTAAATTGAAACATCAAATAGACAGAAGTGGAGTGAAATTTTACTGCGAAAACCCATATTGTACATTTGATGTAGTAAATGCTGTCATACCTGTTAGATTGTGCGATGATGATATATACAAAAACCCTCCAACTTTGCTATTCGGAACTGTGGATAAGTTTGCACAACTTGCTCACAAAGTTAACACCGGAGGAAATAGGACTAATAAAGATTCAAGACGATTATTCGGACGCGGTGAAAATTGGAATAAGTTAACTCCAGACCTTATCATCCAAGATGAGCTACATTTACTGCTAGGTCCTTTAGGTTCTGCTGTGAGCTTGTTTGAATGTGCTATCGACCAACTTTGTACAAGGAACGAAAACGGACAGACTATTAGACCTAAAATTATTTCTTCGACAGCGACAACACGTAATACAGCATTGCAAGTTCGTGCTTTGTACGATAGAGGAATAAGTATATTCCCGAAAAATGGAATTGACTACGATGACTCATTCTTTGCGTTCTACAAACGCAGTAAGATGGCTGGCGACAAAGACTGGTCGTTTGATTCAAAACGTAAATATATTGGTGTGATGCCAACAGGCAGAACACAAATGACCACACAGATGAGGCTTGCAGCCATTCTGTTTGTACATCGTGCAATATTTGAGAAAGAAAATTTGGCAAAGTTGAATGATGAGGATTTCATCAAAGCTGCCGACTATTATTTTACCACTATTTCATACTTCAATAGCTTGAAAGAGGTGGGTAAAACAGATGCACAGTTCTACATGGAATTTACTAAATACACACGAAGACTTTTCAAACGTGTGATGCGCTACTCTAATATGCTTGAATCTCTTTATGCTTACAATGAAAGATTCTCAAAATCAGAATTGACAGGACGCCTTTCTGGAAATGAAGCTGTCGCAGCTTTGAATAAAGTTCAATCCGTGACTTGGAATCCAAAGCACCGGTTTCCATATCTCGATAAAGATGTTTGGCAACGACCTGAAAAGCCAGATGATTTTATACTTGCAACAAACATGATTTCTGTTGGACTTGACGTGTCGAGATTCAATACTATCATAATAAATTCTATGCCGAGGAATATAGCTGAATACATTCAGGCAAGTTCACGAGTGGCGCGAAACAAAGAAGGTCTTGTGTTAACATTGCATAATCCTTTCCGCTCAAGAGACGTTTCTCACTTTGAAAAGTTTAGAGAATTCCATGAGAAACTTTATTATTATGTAGAGCCAATATCTATTACTCCTTTTTCGCATAAATCAGTTGAAAAATATCTGCCACTATTCCTCGGTACTTATATCAGACATTTATATCCTGCTTTAGCAAATAATCAATCCGCTATCAATATTGATTCAGTTAAATCGGCTGATATAAAAAAGACTGTCAGAGTATATTTTGAAGAACGTCTTAAAAGAACCTCAGAACTGTCCGGCATAGAACGCGAGTTACTTACTACAGATTTGTTTGAGTATATTTGTGCAATGGTATATGATATGCTTGATCAATGGCTGCAAAAGAAGGAAGACAATCAAGAACTAGTATATACAAAAAGAAAAGGTCAGTTCGGAGGAAACTTGCAAGCCACACCACTATACTCGTCTTCGGATGACTATGACGAAATGAGACTTCTGAATAAATGGAAAGTGCCTACAGCACTAAGACTACTTGAACCAGAAGCTGTTATCCACATTATAAAATAGACGCATTATGGAAATCAATAATAAGAAACAATATAATCAGGGTATAGGCAAGTACAAGATTCTTTCTTCTACTGCTGGAGTTGGTGCATTGGTTACGACTAAGTGGGGAGGCTTTGTCATGCCATTGAGTATTTCTGATTGGCAATTTGTCAAGACTCTTTCAGAAGAAATTAAGAAACCGGAAAACTCAAATCATACGTTGCAACAACTACAGGGACTTTCTGGTGTTGAGATTATTGATGATTCCAGATTTGTCGAGTTCTTGAAACAGAAGAAACAACTGACTGCATTAAAGTGTTTTGTTGCAGTTCCGCACATTCAGTTGGATAAGTTTAATCAAATTGATAAAGACGAGCATCCTATATACAAAAAGAAACAAGAATTAGGAGTGGAACTAAAAGATGAGATGTTCATTATTCCTGCTATAAACTTTCCGAAATGGTTTATTTCAAATAATTTCGACATGAAACCTATAGAAGAGTGGCAGGAGGTATGGAAAGCTAAAAGATGTAATGACGGTAAAATGGATTATTTTGCTCCACCAAGAGATCCGAATAAAAAAACATATCGTACTTTTAAGAATTCTATGCTGAATGATAAAAATATTTACGGGTTGCTGAAACCTGTTCCTATGGTTTTAATTTGTTCTAATGGTCACATCTCAGATATTCCATGGTATCATTATTTTTGTGCTAAATTGGCTAATGAAAAGATAGACAAACTAGAAGGGTTTGACTTATTCAATTACGATTGTGAACCTTGCTCTAATGCATCTGATGGACATCATCAATTACAATGGATTACTAACCGTAATCAGAGTGAATCTTGGGGAACGTTAAAATGTGCACGTTGCAATGGTAAAGTCAGTCTTGCTGGTATCATGAACATAAAACCGTTCTGTCGTGGTGAACGTCCATGGGACTTAGAGAATAGACGAGAAATTTGTACTACTGGTCATGATCGCACCATCATGCAAATGGTTTTGGTTACCAGTAACAGCATCTACTATGCAAACTGTTTGAGTAGCCTTTATATTCCTGACGAGTATATTGAGAGGGCAGAGGGACAATTGACTACTGAAGCTAATAAGATGCTGCAAAAAATATTAGATAAGATTTTCCCAAGATATGAACGTCGTAGTGAATCCCCTTCAAAAGAAGACTTTTGGAGAAAAATGTTTGATGAGGGTGATACGCTTAGAGATGCCGCAGACGACGACGCAATAGAGCTTACGGATAATGATTGGAATGCACTAAAACAATCATTTATCAATCCGGAAGAAACTGAAGAAGTTGATGTTTTGGCCACATATCGATATAACGAATACCAAGTATTTGCCAAAAATACATCAACACCTGGTGATAAGCCCGGATTGCGCTTTGAAAATATTATTCTTTCCGATAGTCTTAAGGGGTACTTTACAAAGATTCAAAAGGTGGATACCTTAGCTATTACCTCCACTCAACTTGGATTTAGTCGAGTCTCTATGCCTTCAGCCAAAATAGTTGGTGGAAAAGTTATCTATCCAGACGACCAGATAAAGCCAATATACACTTGTAACAAAGACGAAGTTCTTGTGCTGCCAGCAAACCAGCTGTTTGGTGAGGGAATCTTTTTTATGTTTGATGAATCGAAAGTAAATCAATGGGCTGACAATCACAATTTAGAAAAGTATTTTCAATGCAATCTCAGTGAGGACGATATGGGAAAATTTATGTCCGATGAAATGGAGCAATATGGTAGAGCACGTTTCTACCTCCTTCATACTTTCTCCCATATCATAATGAAGGAATTAGAGTTTTCTTGCGGCTATCCAACTGCAAGTCTTAACGAACGGCTCTATTATTCCGACAAAATGAGTGGTGTACTTATTTATACTGCTGATGGAGCAGAAGGCAGTATGGGGGGGCTGGTTTGGCAAGCTCAACCGCATTTAATAGAGCGCATTATAAAGACAGCCATGAACCGAGCACTCAACTGTTCATCCGATCCAATGTGCTGGGAAAACGAAGACGGCTTGAATCGAGCATCTTGCTTCTCCTGTACTATGATTTCCGAAACATCCTGCGAACAACGTAACCTCGGTCTTGATCGTCGAGCATTAGTCGATACAAAATTCGGCTATTTTAAGGATTTGGTTTAAAAATTGCCTAAGGTAAAGTTTATAACTATAAGTACAACAATTCAATATACTAGTAAATTATAGTTGTACTTCTGAGGAAACTTCAAGTCATTATTCACCGTAAACCATCAGTCAACTTTTGTATTGTATCTTATAATACGGAACTGACTGATAGTTTACAATTATCATCCTGTTATATTGTTCTAAGGATGCGATAAATGGAAAAAGTAAGGGGCATCCCAGAGGCGCTTACGATAACATCTCAATACGGTCGTTAATTTCCTCTTTTATTTGGTGGCTCCAATAGCCATCAACCCCTGCTATATGCGCATATCGCTGGTAGTCGCTGACAACACCGATTGCCTTTTCTATGAGGGAATCGGCACCTTTTATATTGTATTTCTTTGCCACTTCAAGCAAATCTCCACGTTCAAAGGCAGAGTTTTTGTTGTTTATGGTCATGCAATGACGGTTTACATATCCCGGTGCCGACGGATCGACCGAGAATGTGAAATCATACGTGGGGGTAATATGCCACACGCCGTCTTGCCCCATCATAAAACTGAAATTCTTATTGTGGTCATCCACGTTTCCTCCAAGCACATTCATGGTCATGGACAAGAACAACCGCTGCATTTCCACCGGCATGATACCGATACGACAAGCAGTGTCAAACAGAGCCTCATAACTGTCCGTAGCCGGGTTCATTGCCGCCAAAGTCTGGATGTGGATTTTCTCATTTCCCTTTCGGTCAAACCGTTCTGTCAGGAAATGCGCTTCCTTTTCGCCCTCAATCAGCATCGATGGCATCATTTCCACCCCCGCGTCTCGCGCCATCAGGTAATAGCTATATTCGATACGTGTTGTCGGCAGGTCAAGATGCTCATCAAATTTGATAATCATCGGGGTAAAACCGGATGCAGGAGCGTTTACCTGTCCCGAATAGCACTCATTGGTTTTCGTATTCACATGAATGATTGCTTTCGCTCTACGACCACCGGCAGATGTCCCCACCTTGAACAGGCTCTCAATCATCAAGTCAGGTTGCATCTCAGCCTTGAAGTCCTTAGCCTCGTTCAAGGCAGCACGGGCAAGCCTATGCAGGTCGGCAATTTCCACTTTAAACGGCTTTTCCATTTCTTCAGCGGCAGGAGGTATAAAATCCAACGCTCCCATACCTCGCCTACCGATGTATGCTAAGCGGTCAAGTGATGACAAGTCACGGGATTTTATATGATGCGCTTTCGCCCATTCATTGAATACTCTATTTCCCCAATGGTCAGGCAGTGAATCGGCTATGAAAGAGGGCAAACCACCAAAGATCTTATCATCCTCTGCATAGACAGGCAACCCACGTTGAGCACTTACACCATTTATCGGGGCTTGCAGTGGAGCGATGTCATAACCGCCCTTTATAAAGTCGCTGTCGAAATAGAAGCATACCTTTTCTGTGTATCTCTCCTTATAGGCTACCAATGTACCTACCTTCCGATTCCATAAAAATACCTCAAGATTTTGTATCATTATCGTTTCTCCTTACTCTTTTGGGAATGAATTTATTTATCTGTTTCAACGCCATCGGTGGCATGGGCAATTCAGGCAGTAAGTCACTGACACGTTGCTCCATACCGACTATCCGCAACAGTGATATGAAATTATTCAGGGTCATATTCTGATTGACACCCTGTTCAAAATGGCTGATTGTAGCAAGGCTCACACCGGATTTCTCCGCCATTTCCTTTTGGCTCATCCGTGCGGCAAGCCTGTACTCCTTTATGCGCTTCGCTAAAAGTAGCATAATATCTTGGTTGGTGATATAATCAGTATTACTCATACATGGTAGGATATTACTATTTAATTGCAAAATTAGAAAATAATATCCATATATTACTACTATCACGAAATTTTCTTCTTGTTTCGCAAGAAGTCATTCAAATCCTTGTAGAGCGGATAAGGCGCAAACATATCCTGAACTTTATCACCCAATAATTCATGCAAGAAGTTCACAGCCCGTCTACCGGCATCATCATTGTCAAGATAACAATGAATGACCTTATATTTTTTCATGGATTCGATGGCCCTGCCGATGTTGCTTACCGAGTTCAGAACAATATAATCCACAGACTCGTTGTCCTCAGTTATTTTTCCCAATTTCACTAATGCCAGATAGGAGAGGTAATCCATAAACCCCTCAAACAGGCAACAGCAACGTCCTCCTAATCTATCCGGTTTTCGGATGATGGATATATCCTTTGGCGCTATACACCCTTTGAAATAAGGATTACGGATTTCATAACCACCGGCAATATTGGGGAAAGCAACAGCGAAATATCCTTTTTTATTACAGGTATAATGAATTTCCTTACATTCGCACTCCCCAATATCCAAATCAATACCACGGGATTGCAGATATGATTTCAATGCTTCATGATTCAGATCCACCACTTTTACATTTCGAAACCGTTCTGTTAGCCGTTCTCCACTCTGGGATATCGGAGTTCTGATTAGAGGAGCCAGTGCCGGTGCTGCCCCCTCTATGAGTTTGAGTAATCGAGACACATCTTTTGAATGGTAGAGTAATTCCGCCAAATCAATGATGTCACCACTTTGAGCAGTTCCAAAGTCATACCATACATTTTTATCTTTATTGACTTTGAATGACGGTGTTCTGTCTTCTCGATAAGGAGCGTGATACCAGGCAGACTTTGCCGTTTCCTTTGTAGGTGAAAAGCCGATGGCTTTCATATAGTCCACCAGGTCTATTTGCTTTATTTGAGCGATGTTCATACTATTCCTTTTGTATTTTATAGCGGTCCGACATTGATTTACCATATATAGCCCCGGAGTAAACTAAACTTCTTTCCATGCTATATTTGTTCCTCATTCTCAAAGGCTTTAGGCTCGTAAGAGTAAGTCTTGTCCTTTTTGTTTATTACCCCTTTTCCCATCAGGAACTTATTCAGTTCCACGCACACGTTCCGCCCTCGTTTATAACCGATGGCTTCATAACCTTTTTGCAGGGATTTGAGCATATTCTCATACCCGACAATTGGCCCCTCCGAAAACACACTTTCCAATGCGCTTACATGTTGCTCATCCGTCAACACTTCGAAGAGAGGTTTACGCTCTGCCTCAAACGCATAATTATCCACCAGTACCGGCAATGCTTCACTATTGATTTTGAATGCGAACGGAGTAAACTCTTTCTCCCGGATGTGCATGGCCTTCACTTGACTTATACTGCTATCAAACGGGCTTTTCGTGACTTGAAGTATTGTTTCCGCCTTATTATTCAACTCTGTACCTATGTGCCCACGGGTATTGTCATCACCTTTATTTAGATGCAGTACCGTATGAATGTGCAGGTCGTGCATACTCGACCACCGCATCAGGTCATTGATAAGCTCTACCGACTCACTGGGATTGTTGATGTCATACATAAGGTCACGAATCCCGTCAATCACTACGAACCCGATATTCGGATCTGTTTCCAGTGCAAGGTTAATGATCTGCCTTCTGTGTTTGGGTGAATACTCCCGTAACATATAGAACTCCAGTCGCTCATTCTCACGGTCAGTGGGCATTCCAGCCAGTATCAGTATCCGTTCCAGTACCTTGTGACAATGACATTTACTCTGTTCTGTATCTACATACAACACTTTATGTTTTTCATTCGGCAGGGTCGCCTTGTATCGCAGCACTTCCTTACCAGACAATGCAGAAGCCACGATAGCCGACACATTGAACGTTTTCTTACTCTTCGGCTTTCCGGTCGATGCACTGAAGTTTCCCAGCGTGGCAATGGTAATTCCGTCCACTTGTACGATCTCCGGTGGATAAGCATAAACATCCGTAACTCTGAGCCGGATAAATTTCAATATTTGCTCAAAGGCACTTTCGTCTATATCTTCACCTAAACTAATCTTTTTGTTCTCAATCATGATTTGAAGTCTTTCTTTGGGTAACTTTTTGAATCAACCATTTGATTTATCATTGTGGTCAGCACCAGCCTTATCTATCTCAGCAATTATTCCTTCACACTCTGCACTCGCCTCCGAATGATTCTGACAGACCCATTCATCCAACTCTTGCTTATTGAAATAGATCAATTTACCGGTCGGCTTATAATACGGTATGTCTCCATTCCTTGTCAACTTGTAAAGCTGGCTATTGGATAGGTCAAGATATTCGCGTGCTTCCTTGAAGTTAAGTGTACCTTTAATGCAATAAAGGGCACTCTCTATTTTTTCCATTCGTGCGATGATATAGCTTAACTTCAACAGGCAGGTTGAACACATGGTGGTGTTATCATTCTCTATATTTTTCTTTGTCATTAGCTTTTGCTTAATTAAAATTTTATACACGAGAGGTTTTTCCTCTGCTTTTTGATGCTTTGTCTTGGGTTCTCTCCATTTCTTTAATCACGATTTAATACTTTAAAGGATTCGATAGAAGCTTCATTGTATAAATCTTGAATGGACTTCTTTTTATGCAGTTTCATCCATTCCAAAATTTCTGACCGATAGAAGTGTAGAGTATTCCCAATCTTCGTGTATGGAATACATTGTTGGCAAGTGTAGCGATACACTGTACTGATACTCTTCTTAATCAAGGCACTGACTTCCTCTATGTTCATTTCGTCTTTCTCTATGGGAATCTCCTTAGTCTGATTCTCAACTTGCACCTCCAGTAATTTGATGAGATGCTCTACGGCTTGTGGCAGATTGTCATGAGTGACTTTGCCGAAATTACTTTCATTTTCCATAAGCACTAATAGTTTGATTATCTACTGTTAGTAAATGGTAGATAGTGATTCTGTTTTCTGAATTTTTCTTTGTCATCAATTTTTCTACTTAATTGAAATGTTGTACATGAGAGGTTTTTCCTCCGTTCACTCTGAAACCGGTTTCGGAGGCAAAGTTAATTGGAGTATAAACGCCAAAGGCATTTACTACCTTGATACTATCCTATTATCAGGCTAACTATCAAGGTGGAATGCTCTATTTCTTGTTTTTCCCTCTATTTCTTTGCATCGGAATCTCCTTGTTTGGATTCTCAACTTGCACCTCTAGTAGTTTGGGGGATGCTCTACAGCTTGTGGTAGATTGTCATAGGTGACTTTGCCGAAATTGCTTTCATTTGTCATATGCACTAATAGTTTGATTATCTGCTGCAAATGAATGGCAAAGAATGATGACGAGTGCTTCTCGTCATTACTTCGTCAAAGGCTCGTCATTCTTTCGTCAAAGAATTAAAATGGCTTAACAAATGAATATGAAAAGCCTCAATATTCCAGTTGTTTGGAGTATTGAGGCTAAAAGTTAGTAGGATAATCAAAAGTCTGACTACTGTTGTTCCTTAAGATATTCTTTGAAGAAATTATCCTTCTTCATGTCAATGGGGAAAATCTTCTGACCATTGGCTATTCTTGTACTATTGGTGGAAAGTATTGTGGTATCACATACTTCTTTATCGAAATACTTTTGACAACCTTCAAAGAAAACACTCTTTTTCAATTGTGGATTATAATACTTGCACATTGCAAAAAGATTATGCAGGAACGCTCCCAAATCACTTTTCTGAATGCCATTGATCGATGAAATAGGTTTCTCAATCTCTTTGTCCACTTTCGTGTTAGTGATATGCTCAAGAACATGCACTTTAAAATACTCTAGTTCGTAAACATAGAACTTGCAGGCTAATGTGTTGTCTATATATCTATAGATGTAACTAAATGCTTCATTAACCTTTTTAGCGTTCGCTGATAACTCATTGCTATTATTGGATTTTATTGCATCCAGATATTGTTGTAAAGGGATAGGCTCTTGGCTTAGTCGTTCTTCCAATTTTTTAATTTGAACTTCATATTCCATCTGGTTATTTGTCAACTTTTGGGCTATTTCTTCCTTTATGGTTTGGATAGCCGCTTTTGTCTGCGCCAAAATTTCCAGATTCGTCTCTTCGGTGGAAGTGCAAAGTTGTTGAATGCAAAATTCTACAATCATCTTTTTCCGACGATGTATTTCACCACCTACTTTATTTTGGCTAAGTTGCTGCTCATTAAGCAACTCTTTGTTTAACCATTCCCTGTCAAGCTTGTGAGTTTCAAGATGAGTTTTGTATTGATTGAGAACTTCCTCAGCCTTTAAATCAAGCCCTTTCTTTATAAACAATAGTAGGAGGACTAACAGGCTGAAGCATAGTGCCGGAAATATAGCCAATACAAATGCTGGGTTGAACTTATACATCCTTATGCCTATAAATGTCATACCAAAGACTAATAATAGCATCAGTATTATCAGTCTTTGGTTTCCTTTTATGGTTCTCGGCTCATTGTAGAGTCGTCCAATTTTAGCTCTCAGCTTCTTTATCCACTTCATGATTCTGAGCAATAGCTGTGATGTTTAATCTTTTGGCGGCTTGTTCCATTAACGGATTCACTACCTTGGTGTAGCGCATTGTTGTGCTTTCTTGCTTATGACCGAGGATATGCTTGATCGTTATAATATCCGTACCCAATGCCAAAGACAATGTAGCACATGTATGCCTTGTACAATGGTAGTGGATATTCTTCTTTATGCCAATATCCTTTAGCCATTTCTTTAGCGGATAAGTCATCATATAAACAGACAAACCATTGAATACCAAGCCTTCTTTGCAAGGGCCTATCAACTCAATCAAGTCTTCTCCGATAGGTATGTTTGCCAAGCTCTTGGTTTTTATCATTCGTTTATTGATATACCATCCACCTCTGGGTAATCGTTTGATGTCTCTCCATTGTAAAGTGAGAACATCACTACGTCTCATTCCCGTAATACAAGAAAAGATGAAAGCTTTACGTAATACAGGAAAAGGGCATTCACTGTTTATAACCAGATGAAGTTCGTCTAATGTCAGGTACTCAATCTCTGTTTCTTCTTCTGGTATTCTATCCAGGAAGTCGTTGATATTCTCTTTCAATAGTCTCCGTTTATAAGTGTCTTTCAACATACCTCGGAAAGTAGAAAAATATCCGGCTGCCGAGTTTTGCTTTAGCTTCACTTTCTTATCCTTCAACTTGGTTGTATTCATCAGATATTTACGAAACCTATCACATAAAGCTACATTCACATCTGCAAAGGTACACTTGTTATTTGTAAACGAGGCAAAATGTTGATAGACAAACAGCCACTTCTTGTTATGCTTGAGAGCCTCTTTGTGGAAATATTCCAAGAAGTCAGTATTTTCAATCACCTTATCATAGAAATCATACTTCTCGTTGATAAGTTGTTCAAGAACTCTGAGGCGCATAATTTCCACTTTTGCCATAATGCTTTTGATTTGCTCGCGCTCTGCAAAGTTCTTCGGTTTCTCAGGCAAGTGAATCCCCAAGAAATAGCGTCTTGTCATTTTATTGGTATCAGGAATACGGATGGGAGGATAGAAGTCAAAAAACAACGAGATTCTTCCTTTACTCAGTTTCTTTTTTCTCAAATATACTTTGGTATTCATACGTGTAATTTATTTGGTTATTGTTTCTTTTTCTTTATCACTATTTGTCTTTTCGACATGATCACCTCCTTGTTGCTCATTAACATTATTTATGGCTACATTCCCGGTTCCAAAGACTTTTCGAAGTCCTTCAACACTTACAATGACAAATTTCCCTTTGTTGATTTTGGGTATGTTGTATGTCTGACACCGATTATAAATCGTATCTCGATCAACGTAGAACATGGCACATGCTTCAGGTATGGAGATGTAGCCATCTTCGCCGATTTGGGCATTCTTTATATCATCCACATGTTTTTTGGAATACAAGGTGGTATTGCCGGTCTTTTCCTTTTTCTTAGGAATCTTATGGCGAGAAGTGAAGCTATGTACAGCTTTCACGGTCATGCGGTATATTTTCTGCATATCCTCAATGGTGTACCATCCTGTTATTTCTTCCGCCTCCATATAGCCCATTTTCAAGAAATACTTGTCGATGTGCTTTACACTATAATACTTGTGTCCCGCAATGGTGACAAAAGGAATATCATTCTCTTTGACAATCACGTATAAGCGATTGTATTTGATACGATACTTCTCCTCAATTTCTTTGACGGAGTAGAAGTCTGTAAGATGTTCCAATGTCTTGATCGGAGATTCAGATAATGCTTCTACGCTTTTAATCAATGTATTCATTATTGTATCTATTTCTTTTCTTACTATCATTGTTCTTCTACCTATTTTGATAAAAGGAATCTGATACTTGTGTATATAGTTGTATACACTCCTTTTACCTACTCCGAGATAGGTGGCAAATTGTTTCAGGCTGATGTATTCTTTGGCTTGTATGAATTCTATCTCGTCAATAGATAGCCTGAGACGTTGTTGCTTTTCCTCTTTTACCTCCTTTGTGATGATGTTATATCGTCCACTACGGATGCTTTCTTTGTAGTGTTTGCTGTTGCAAGCATGACTACAGAAGCGGGTTTTGCATGTTTGGGCAATGAAATTCTTGCCACAATACTCGCAAATTCGCTCAATTTTGACCTTGTTACTCATAATTAGCTCTCCTTCTTTTTTGTGCAATAGTGTGCATCAACGTGCAAGGACGTGCAAATACATCCACTACTTCGCACGGGTTCAACTTAGTTCTATCAAATGAGTTGAAAGGTACATTCGGGGTACAAATATATGCAAAACGATACAAAAAAAAGCAATGTTTGCACTCTTGCTAACATTGCTTAAATAATTGATTATAAACGACTTGTTTGTTATCTCTTGTCGGCGTTTCTCACCGTTTTTCACTTCTCATTTCCCGATGCAGAAATGTTGAAATATATTTTGTAGCACCATATCATTCGTCACCTCCCCCGCGATGTCGCTCAAATGGAAGATGCACTCCCTGATGTCCTGGGCCACGAAGTCCCCGGAAAGATTGTTTGCCAATCCCTGTTGTACGCGTCCGATGGCTTCTAAAGCATGCGTAAGGGCTTCGTAATGGCGGGCATTGGTCACTATCACGTCGTTCTGGGTTATCGTAGGCAGATTGGCGGCGGCTATAAGTTTCTTCTGAAGCACATCCGTATTTTGCCTTTTCTTGGCGGAAATAAAAATACATTCGGCGTCAGGAATGATGGAAGAGGCCGCAGACAGCACCTCATCAGAATGAGCCGTGCCCAGCAAGTCCGCTTTGTTGAATACCAATATCAAATGCTTTCTTTCCAGGCGCGGAAGTATCTGCCCCGATAGCTGATTCATTTGCGACGTTGCGTCCGTTGCATCAATCATCCAAAGCACGATCTCCGCTTGTTCCAGTTTTTGGAACGTACGCTCTATGCCCAGACTCTCAATCGTATCATTGGTTTCGCGGATACCTGCCGTGTCAATGAAACGGAAAGTAATGCCGCCGATACTGGTCGTATCTTCAATCACGTCGCGCGTAGTGCCGTGAATGTCGCTCACGATAGCCTTGTCCTCGTTCAACAATACATTGAGAAGCGTTGATTTCCCGGCATTCGTTTCGCCGATGATGGCTACCGGTACGCCGTTTTTGATCGCATTTCCTACGCTGAACGAATGTACCAGTCGGGAAATGACCCCCTCGATATGATCCGCCAATCGGCAAAGCTCCGTTCTGTCCGCAAACTCCAACTCCTCATGGTCGCTGAAATCCAGTTCCAGCTCAATCAGTGAAGTGAAGTGTAGCAACTGGTTGCGTAGCTCCGTAAGCTCCTTGCTGAATCCGCCACGCATCTGGCTCATGGCAAGGCGGTGGGTGGCGGCAGATGAAGAAGCAATCAGGTCCGCCACGGCTTCGGCCTGGCTCAAATCCATCTTGCCATTGAGAAAGGCGCGTTGCGTGTATTCTCCCGGTCCCGCCAGGCGGCAACCGTGCTTGATGAGCAATTGCAAAACCTGTTGCAAGATATAGCTCGAACCGTGGCAGGTGATCTCCGTACTATCTTCGCCCGTGTAAGAGTGCGGGGCGCGAAACAGGCTGACAAGAACCTCGTCGATGATTTCCTCTCCATCGTGTATCTTCCCGAAAGTCAGTGTATAAGGTTTGCAATCCGCCAGTGTTTTACCGGATTTTGCCGGGGTGAAAATGCGGCTGGTGATACGAATGGCGTCCGCTCCTGAGACGCGAATGCTTCCGATTGCTCCTCCTTGAGCCGTGGCAATGGCACAGATGGTATCCTGATTCATCATAAAAATTGTTATTTGAGTTGCAAAGATAGCCTTTTGGGGTAAAAAAAAGAACGCGATTGTATATTACTTACTCTTTTTTATTACATTTGCTCAATTTTCGTAGCCTTTACATGATACACTTTGTTATTATGGCGCAAGACAAAATAAAAATGCATGATTCCGCTTCTCATACTACCGAGAAAGACGAGAACACGGAACTACTGAAAGAGAAATTATTGAAGGTCAACTCCGTTCTGGCTGCCCATCAAATTGCTCTCTGGGAGATAAATATCAATACCCTGGAGTGCACTTTCACTCAGGAATATTTCGAAAGTTTAGGCTTGGATAAAGTCGGCATCCGTTATCAGAATTTGGAAGAGTTCTGTAGCTTTGTGCATCCCGATGATAAGCATTTGGTGTCGTTGGAGGGCTTTCAAAAGAAATTGGATGGCTTTGATGAGTCCAATGTCTTACGGGTGCGTTGCGTAGGCGCGCATGGCGAAATAGTCTGGTTGGAGGACCACCTCTTATCTGTAGAGAAAGATAAAAGTGGAAATCCGGAAAGGCTCTTATGCTATACCGTGAACGTCACCGGGCAGTGCGAACGCGAAGCACACATATCGCGCGTGGAAGAGCGAAACCGGAAGATAATACAGGCATTGCCTGAATTTATATTTATTTTGGATCAGGATTTCTTCATCACCGACGTGTTAATGTCTTCTGACACCATTTTGCTCCATCCCGTTGAACAGCTACGGGGAGCGGACGGGCGCACCATCTATTCTCCCGAAGTCAGCGACCTGTTTCTACGGAACATACGTCAATGCCTCGAAGACGGGGAGTTGAAGGAGATAGAGTATCCCCTGGATGTGGATGATTGCGAAAGGCATTATTTCCAGGCACGCATCGCGCCGTTCGAAGATAATAAAGTGATGGCATTGATACACGATATCGGTGACAGGGTGCAACGCTCCAATGAACTCATCGAGGCGAAGCAACGGGCAGAAGAGGCCGACCGCATGAAATCGGTGTTCCTGGCCAATATGAGTCACGAAATCCGCACTCCTTTGAATGCTATCGTGGGATTCTCTGAAATCATAGCTTTGACGGAAGATGAAGTGGAGAAAGCCGAATACCTGAACATCATCCAGAAGAATAGCAACCTGTTGTTGCAACTCATAAATGACATTCTGGACCTTTCCCGCATTGAGTCGGGAAAATCGGAAATGAACTTCCAGTTGGTCGAAATGACCGGACTGATTGACGAAGTGGAGAAAGTGCATCGCCTGAAAATGAAAACGGGCATCCGATTGAATGTGATACGCCCCGATGAGGAAATCTGGATTATGGTGGACCGGAACAGGATTACGCAAGTGCTGTTCAACTTCCTCTCCAATGCCATTAAGAATACCCATGAAGGGGCCATCACCCTGGGGTTGGAGGTCTGTGGAGAATGGTTGAAGGTGTATGTAACGGATACCGGTTGTGGCATTGCGAAGGAGAAATTGCCCTTGATTTTCAACCGTTTTGAAAAGCTGAACGATTTTGTTCAGGGCACGGGTCTGGGGCTTCCCATCTGCCAGAGCATCGTGGAGAGATTGGGAGGAAAGATTTCCGTAGAGTCCGAAGTAGGAGTGGGGAGCACTTTCGTGATGACCCTTCCTTACCGCCAGTTTGTGTTGGGAGCGGATGGTGAACCTGTTGAAATCAATGCCCACGTAGAGCGAAGATCAGACGGCAGGAAGAAAATTCTGATAGCCGAAGATACGGAGTCTAACTTTATGCAGATAAACATTTTGCTGAAGAAGGACTACACCATTTCGTGGGTTACCAATGGCGAAGAGGCCGTAAATAGTTTCTTGCGCGAGTGTCCCGACCTGATATTGATGGACATTCGCATGCCGGTGATGAACGGTATTCAGGCTACGGAAAAGATACGTACCATCGACATCGATCTGCCTATCGTTGCGGTGACGGCCAATGCTTTCCTGATAGAACAACAACAAGCATTAGCCGCCGGATGCAATGATATTATTGCCAAACCATATACTTACGAAAGATTGAAGGAAACAATCATCAAGTATATTTGAGTGGGTGTTTCTTAAATTCTGTCCAGTACGGTTTTTATCAAAGTGTCAATCGTATTCTTGTAGCCCGTATTGGCTTCTTTAATCAACCGGTTGGCTATGACCATGCATACCGTGGTCGCCTTATGTCCCATCAGGCGGCTCAAACCGGCCAGTGCGGAGCTTTCCATCTCGAAGTTCGTAATGCGATAGCCATTGTATTCAAAGTTCTCGATCTTTTCATTTTGCTTCGGGTCGGCCAGCGGAATGCGTAGTTCGCGTCCTTGCGGGCCAAAGAAACCACCGGCGGCAATCGTTACACCACGTACCATATCGTCTCCGGCAATGCGCTCTATCAGTTCGGCATTGGCGTCGATCACGTACGGAGCAGGTGCGCACATATTCCCCGACCATCCCATGTGGTTCAGGAATGCACGTTCAAATGGCAGGTCGCACACTTCATTGCGCCCTGAATAGAAGTTCAGCAGGCCATCGAAACCAATGGACTTTTGCGAGCAGATAAATGTACCTACGGGCGTATTCGGTTGCAAACCGCCACAAGTACCGATGCGTACCAGTTCTAACTGGCGAAGTTGGGGCTTTTCTTCACGTGTGTTGAAGTCGATATTGGCCAAGGCGTCCAGTTCGTTCATCACAATATCGATGTTGTCGCAACCAATACCCGTAGAAACCACCGTGATGCGTTTACCCTTGTAGGTACCTGTAATGGTTTTGAACTCGCGGCTTTCCACTTCACATTCTTTATTCTCAAGGTGTGAGCCTACCAGTGCCACTCTGCCCGGGTCGCCCACCAGGATTACTTTGTCTGCCAGCCACTCAGGCTTTACGTGCAGATGAAAAACTGAACCGTCATCATTGATAATAAGTTCGGAAGATGCAAAATACTTTTTCATATTCTGGATTTTTGGGTTGATACGTTTATAAATAGAAAACGCCGGAACGGGATTACTGTTCACCGGTTCCGACGTTTTTCTGGGGCAATAATTCTACCGGTTATTTACTCAACGGCTGGTTTGAGTTGTTTCCCGATGGTTTGGCTATGGTTTCACGCATGGAAGTATCAGCTTCGATGTTCTTCATCCGATAATAATCCATGATGCCCAGGTTGCCGTTACGGAATGCTTCTGCCATGGCTTTAGGTACTTCGGCTTCCGCCTCGATCACCTTGGCGCGTGCTTCCTGAGCTTTCGCCTTCATTTCCTGTTCGCTGGCCACGGCCATTGCACGGCGTTCCTCAGCTTTGGCTTGGGCGATATTCTTGTCGGCATTTGCCTGGTCTATCTGCAAAGCCGCACCGATGTTCTTACCTATATCGATATCAGCGATATCAATGGACAGGATTTCGAAAGCCGTACCGGCATCCAGACCTTTGCGGAGCACAAGTTTGGAGATTGAATCCGGGTTTTCCAATACTGACTTGTGGTTTTCGGACGAACCGATGGAAGATACGATACCTTCGCCTACACGGGCCAGGATAGTGTCTTCACCGGCACCACCCACCAACTGGCGGATATTGGCGCGTACCGTTACACGGGCTTTGGCTATCAACTGGATACCATCTTTTGCTACGGCGGTCACCGGAGGAGTATCGATCACCTTCGGGTTTACCGACATCTGAACGGCTTCGAACACATCACGTCCGGCAAGGTCGATTGCGGTAGCCATCTGGAAGGATAATTCAATATTAGCTTTAGAGGCGGATACCAAGGCGTGTACCACTCTTTCTACGTGTCCACCGGCCAGGTAGTGAGCTTCCAGCTCGTCGCGGGTAATGTTGCTCAATCCGGCTTTGTGTGCTTCAATCATACCAGGTACAATAATGTAGGGAGGTACGTTACGGATACGCATTAAAAACAATTGCACCAATGAAATCCTGACTCCCGAAACTTTGGCGGACAACCATAGGAAGAAAGGAACATAGTGGAAGAACAGTACGATGAAGATAATGCCTCCTATCACAAGAAAGGCAGTTAGGTACATAGTGTCTACGTTCATGATTTATAAGATATTAAGTGTGAATATTAGTCTTTTTTCTTTTCTACCATGATAACGCCGTCCGTAATACGGTTTACAATGATAGGGGTTTTTTCATTCAGAAATCCGTCCATGGATTTCACTTCCACGATGTTGCCGTCTATTTCGGCATTGCCGATCAGTGCCAGGCGTGTAATGGCCACACCCGTATCGCCTACTTTTACTTGATCCGCGGCCGTACGGTCCACCTTCGATGTGATATTCTTCTTCAACGCCACTTTATCCAAGGTCTTGGAGCGCATGAAGAGTATCAATGAGCCTATGCAGGCTATTGCCGATACACCGAGCGTGATGAAACCAGCCGTTGTACCCAGATAGGCAAAGGCATAGTAGTTGGCATAGATCATGCAAGCTCCGGCCAGAATTCCGGCTATGCTGATGCCCGGGATGACGAACAGTTCTACCAAGAACAGGATAACCGCCGCAACAATGAGTACAATGATGATAAGTATGTCCATAGTTTTCTATTTAAAGGATTGTTTTTCTGTATTACGCACTTCAATGGCGGCCTTCTCCAATTCACCTGATAATTGTTGTATCTGCTTTTCCAGGTCGAGTATGGCGGGAGCCAGTTTGGTTTTATTGCTTTCCTTGGCGCGGGAGTACAAGGAACGTTGCTCTTCCAATTTGTTTTGCTGCTGTCTGAAGCTTTTCTCCAATTGGCGGTATTTGCTGAATAAGCTCTTGGCCTGAGGAGATTTGAAATCACTCCATTGATAATACGTAGTGTGGTCATCAATTACAAATTCAAAGTCATAGCTCCGTTCGGCTTGTGGCTTTTCACTGATAGCGGCTTGCAGGCGGCGTTTGGCATCAGATACTGTATTTTGATCTACCCATGTATCTTTCAGGGAGTGAATTTGAGCAAGTCGGACAACTTTTTTCTTGTCCATAGCTTCGTAGTTATACACCCGTTTGGAAGAGTTGGGAATAAATACGTAAATACATACTTTCCCTTCCGGCTGGTAGCGATCGGAAGCAAACCATCCGAGGTTGTTGAACTCGTCGATGGCAAACATATAGTCGTTATAAGGAGAATTGAATGGCATGCCCACATTCTCCGGAGTCAGATAAGTGTTGGTATTCGTATTGTAGCGGGTAACGAATATGTCGTATCCACCTATTGAATTCTCACCGTCGGCGGCATAGTAGATAGTTGCACCATCCGTTAATACGTACGGATAATTGGCGTTGATGGAGTCGTTGATGCTACCGGGCAATAGGCTGCCTTTACTCCATTCGCCTTGCATCTTGTTGCGGGCAAGGATGCTGAGTTTGCCATCAGGCTGGCGTTCACCGTAATAAATCTTATTACCGAGTTCAGTTTCGTATACAGTAGCTTCTACTTCTTCTTTATTCTGGAAGAAATCGTTGTACGTGAATAATTTACCGGATTCCGGACTGATTTTATAAGCTTCCAAAAAGCGGTCTTTATCCACTACGATACTATCGATAATGCACACTTCTTCAATACCTTTCAGCATGCGGAGATTGGTCTTGCTCTTTTCCAGAAGTTTTTCAGCTTCTGCGGTAGACCTTTTTCGTTTGGAAAGATCACTGATATACTCTTCGTAACACTTGATGGCATCTTCAAAACGATACAGGTCGTTATAATTTCGTGCCAGATACAGTTGTCCGCTGGGGATACGTTTCTTAACGGCTGTTTCCAGGTATTTCAGGGCTACGTCAGGTTCTCCTGTTTCCAAGCAGCATACACCGTACCATAAATTATAATTTCCGTTTGCCGGTTGTGTCCTGACGAATTTTTTGAAAACGGGTTTGGCTTTCTCGTACTGCCCCTTGTTGTAAAAAGCTTTAGCTTGTTCCAACGTCTGTGCCGATGCACCGACTAATACGAGACAAAATAGAAGGAGTAAAATATATCTCTTTTTCATGCTAGTTATCCAACTTACAAATTCGAATGTTCAAAAATACAAATTAATCGGGAATAATGCTGCTTTCCGTTATTCTATTATGTTAATTCTTCTTTAAATCATTCTTTTCTCTTACTTTTGCAGGACAAAGAGTAAAAGAGCTATAAGCTACATGAGCTACGAGCTACAAGTAGTTGCGTAACGTCCGCATGGGACTTGTAGCTCTTAGCTTGTAACTCGTAGCTTTGAATTATTATGGCGCAATTTACTGAAGAAGAGAAGACCATCCGCCGCATAGAAAAGCGGTTTAGTAAGGGACTGGTAGAATATGGGCTGATAGAGGATGGGGATAAAATCCTCATCGGACTTTCCGGTGGCAAAGACTCTTTGGCGTTGGTGGAATTGTTGGCAAAGCGCGCCGGTGTCTTTAAGCCCAGATTCTCCGTGGTTGCCGTTCATGTGGTTATGAAGAATATACCTTATCAGAGTGATTTAGCATATCTGCGTGAGTATGTTGAGTCGTGGAATATCCCTTTCGTACTGTATGAGACGGAGTTCGATGCAAGTACGGATACGCGTAAGTCACCTTGTTTTCTTTGTTCATGGAATCGGCGTAAGGCGTTGTTTACTGTTGCCAAGGAACAAGGTTGTAATAAAATAGCATTGGGACATCACATGGATGATATTTTGGAAACATTATTGATGAATATCACTTTTCAGGGCGCGTTTAGTTCCATGCCTCCTCGTTTGGTAATGAAGAAGTTCGATATGACGATTATCCGTCCGATGTGTTTGGTACATGAGTCTGATTTGCTGGAACTGGCACAGATAAGGGGATATCGGAAACAGGTGAAGAATTGCCCTTATGAAGTGCAATCTCATCGAAGCAATATGAAAGACATTTTGCATCAGCTGGAAGAAATGAATCCGGAAGTTCGTTATAGTCTTTGGGGAAGTATGGCAAATGTTCAGGAAGAGCTTCTTCCTAAAAAAGTTAGTAATTTAGATTAATTAATTATCGCTTAAATATTCATAACTGAAATGAAAGGTCTTTATACGATTCTGCTTTTAATTGTCTCCAATGTCTTTATGACTTTTGCTTGGTATGGTCATCTGAAGTTGCAAGACATGAAAATTATTACAAACTGGCCGCTTTATGCCATCATTTTGTTTTCGTGGAGCATTGCTCTTGCGGAATATTTCTGCTTGGTTCCGGCCAACCGTATTGGGTTTATAGGCAATGGCGGTCCTTTTTCATTGATACAGTTGAAGATAATTCAGGAGGTGATTACTCTTATTATTTTCACTGTATTTACTACTGTCCTTTTTAAAGGTGAAAGCCTGCATTGGAATCATTTTGCGGCATTCATTTGCCTGGTATTGGCAGTGTATTTTGTATTCTATAAATGATAATTTAGCAGCGTAGCGCTGGAGCAAGTTTTCCCTTCGGCATGCAAGTAATTTTTCAGACG
>OGJC01000425.1_pt1 | contig 42477 bp, 43 predicted proteins | sample 1571941 | NCBI WGS metagenome assembly OGJC01 (sample SAMEA2582100, study PRJEB24529) | metagenome | biome: Human gut stool | place: China | collected 2011 | reverse complement strand
GTGAGTAGTTTGGGACGGAAAGCATAACCCCCAAAAGCTAAAAAGCTTTTGGGGGTCTTAAGGGATAGCAAGACGATTATACTTAGTTGTCTCGTAATAGATAGGTTACGCACCCAGCTTAATACTTACCTTGAAACACCATATTTAGCACGGTACCTTCTGAAGGTTCGTTCATTAATACCTGTTAACTTAGATACATCTCTATCAGAATGCCCTGATAGATAAAGTGAAAAAGCATGATGAAGCCTCTCATCATCTTCCTTAAACAGTGCCTTTCTTCCCTTATACTTACCTTTTGACTTTGCTATTGCTATACCTTGAGCTTGTCTCTCCTTCAGTCGCTCTCTTTCAGCTTGTGCCTGGTACTTATATAGCTCTAGGATCAGATTGTTAAGCAGTCTTCTAAGATTATCATCTTCAATACCTCTTAGAGTAGGAAGATTCAAGACTTCCAGTGTAGCTCCTTTTTCTTGGATTTCATTCATGACATCAGTTAATTCTTTATTGTTACGTCCCAATCGCTCCAACTCTGTTACGACGACCACATCACCCTCACGAATATAATCTAGTAACGCTTCCAGCTGAAGACGGTCTCTGCTGGCACCACTAGCAGCCTCCTGAAAGATTCTATCTGTGTCCTGTAATCGTTCTAGCTGTCTATCTAGATTTTGTTCGTTAGTACTTATTCTGGCGTATCCAATTCTTGCCATTTTTTATCTCCTTTTTTGCCGAACCCTATTGTCCATATCTTAAACCTTATAATACCAAGAAATACAAAAAAGGACAATAAAGTATACTTTATTGTCCTGTATGATTTCCCTTTTACATGACTTCATCACTAAAAAGCATGTCATCATCTTCAAATGGATTCGAAAGGGAATTAGCTACTGTTGGTTCCTGCATCACTTGATCAATCATATCTTGATAAAAGTCCTCTTCATTAGTATAAACCTTACCGCCTGAAGAAGAAGTAGTAGTACCTGTTTTATAACGTGTTGCCAATTTAGGGTTTGCTACCATACGACTTTCTAAATCATATCGCCACTGAATTAAGTTCTTCAATGCTTCTTTAGGATCTATTTCAATATCTTTAAGATTAAGACCACGGTGAGCAGATTCAACTGGAATATCTGCTAAAGTCATACTTTGATCAAATTCTTCGGTCAAGAACATGTATCGATAAGGTAGAGCTGTCTTATCATGAAGGAAAATCGGATCAGGCGTTACTTTACGGCCAGATTGATCACGATTCTTAACCCCTCTGAAGATAATAGCCTCACCCTCTTGAAGTTTACTCAATTGACTAGCTGTCAAGAGATCCTGACGTTTATGATCAACTGATACATTTGGATTTGCTTCATCAATGATATTAGCTGATCGTCTTCTACTAGTAATCGTTTTATTTCCAAGTTCTTCACTAAATTCTTTGTTAGTGGAGCCCTTAGACTTAATATATACCTCAAGAGAGCAGTTGTTTCTAATAGTCATTGCTATCTCTCTACCGTAAACATTCTCAAGCTGCTCTCTGTTCTGAATCCAGATATGATAAAGAATATTTTGGCCGAGTCCAATTGAAACCTTCTGATCAATATTAGGAATAAAGGGAAGATTAGTGAACTCGTCTAGGATATGTAGAATCCTATTAATACACTTACGGCCATTAGACAGTGCCAGCTCATAGTTAGCATTAAAGAGCTGATCTAGGAATAGTGAAATAAGTGCATTATATTCTGTCCTATGTGGAGGTGTTACCAGGTAAATGATAGTAGGCTTTTCAGAATAGATAAAATCAATATCTTCTTTTGACATTAAATGATTAGGTTTAGTGCTAGATACCTCCTTGATTTCAATATGAATAAGAACTCGTTCCTTAGTGTATTCATCCAATTTAATGACTTTATCTTTCTTCTGATAAACCTTTTCAGCTGAAAAAGTATAGCTGTCTTGGCGAATACTAGTATTATTACTTTCTACATCAAAATTGATGGTTACAGTAAATTTATCAGGTAACTTCGGTTCAATGACAAAATTGATATAGCCCAACTCATCTACAAGGGCCTTTTGAGAGTCAACATAGGTTTTCTCAAGAACCTTTGCTCCCCATTTATTCTTAGAAGAAATGGTTATAATAGCTGTTTGATAAGCGTATTGATTTTCAATATTCTCTTGAGTTGAAGAACGGAATCTCACAGACATACGACGAGGAAACCCAACTGATTCTAGATCAATACTGTTCTTCGAAGTCATTTTAGCAAGGTTATCTTGCAAGTACAAATTGATCCCTGTCATCATACTAGAATAAACGTTCCCTTTTGTTTCACCCTCACCAAAATCTGATGTCCTAAACTCCATATCAGCCATTTCACGAAATTTAGAATACTGAATTTGGTTGATTTTTCTGAGGTTATCAAAGTAGACTGTCAACTTAGACTTCTTAGTTAAAGCTTGTCCTGGTTCAGGATTTTCAACGATTTCACCGACACTATCAACAAGTACAGTTTCTGATCCTAAACTTGTAAGATATTTGGCATCGTTTCGAATCGTCACTGTGTCCCAAGCATCAAGTTCACCATTTTGATAGGCTTCGTGTGCTCTGTCAAACAAAGCCATAACAATAGCATTAAATAGTGATATAGATGACTTACGGAAGTATTCTGAATTTCCTTTATCACCGCCCTTAGTTTTAGGATAGTGTGCTTCAGAAACAGCATTTACCCTAGTTTGAGCTTTTTCATGATACCCCTTTTTAGCAGCTTCAATCGCAAGAGCCAAGGGATTATAAGACATGGAGAAATCCATATTTTGATATGACAACACCTGGACATTATAGCCACGTTTACGCATGGTCTTATAAGAAGCTTGATAGTGCTCACCTTTGGGATCACCGATAATCATTGATGGTTTCTTCTCAGCTCTACTATTGATATCAATATCCGTAGTAATAGAACCTTCACCCTTACCAGAACGAGTCATACCAATGCCCATTACGTTCGTTGGCTCATCTTCAATATAATAATCACCTGAAGGAGTGGATAGGCCCCCTAAAACACGTTCACTATTAAGTAAAAAGTTTCCTAGCGACCTATTAGCCCATAACATCTTAGTCCCTAAAGTAAAGCCTTCCAGGTTATGTCGTCGAGTATGCAAGACTGGAAAGCCACCCTCTCCTGGGTATGTTTGGGATTTATTGGGAATCTTTTTATATTGTCTCTTGATTTCCTTTTCAGTTGCAAAGCGATCATCACCCTCTTCATTGGCATTGTAATCTCGATATTGCTCGAAGTTTACCCAAGCAGATCGCCAAGCGACAAATAATCCTAAAGCAAATAAAGGTACTGATAGAAGTGGGGCAACTGAAAAAACTTTGATATTAAAGAAGTTCCTCCAGCTTAATACGTTAAATGGAAAACTAGCATCCATAGACCTATCAATAATCATTGCTGAGACATAAGCAACAATTCCTCTCACCAAAGTTACTAAGTAGTTCACTAATAAAAGTGCAACGATGGAGAAAACTATTCCCATACCAGCCCAGCTCTTCCACGTTTTAAATGCTAGAAATGGTTTCATTTCTTTATCAAAACGTCTACGTCCATTCTTCACAAATGGCAAGCTGAAGATAATTCTGATACTTAGGTTGGTTAGAAATACCAGGCTTGCTAGGGGTAATAGAAGTACTGCTCTTTTAGTACTTTCCCAAAGTGACTTTCCTAGCTCATTTTTCTTAAGTCCTCGCAGATGTTTAAAACGCTCAGATATTCCTTTCAGTAGGCTCTTTAAGCTAAATTCTGTATATTGCCTTAACAGATAATAGATTATGCCTATACTAGCTAGAAGCGTTAGCCAGTTGCTCAAAGCAAGTCTAAAAAGAAAAACTAGGAATTGCCATGCTACATCAATCAATTAGCATCACTTCCTCTCTAGCATTTAAGAACGCTTCTAAACGTCTAGAGCAGATCTTTGAATACAAGAATATTTGAAATTGCTCATGAGGACTAATAGCTGAAATTTGAATCAAAAATTTCTGTGCTTCCTTCAGCGTGTCCTGTAATAATTGACTTGAATGATCTCTCCTAGTTTGTGATACTGCACAACTCAGCTGAAGAGAATCTACCATCAAGTCATCTAGCGATGAAAGACTCGTCATAGTATACTCCTTTGCATTTCATGATAATTCTAGTTTAATAGATAAACATATTTTCTTCAGTAAGGTGACAAACAAAAAGACCTAGCATTTTCACTAGGTCTCTAAGTCATTAATTCTCTATTTTATTTGAGGAAGAAATGAAAAAAGTATATTAAGAAGAATTAATGACGTTTTTGTTTTGGTGATACTGTCAATCCAGCTGCAATCAATAGAGATGAAATACCGATAGCAACAGCCGCTTTTGTTTCTGATTCACCTGTTTGAGGGAGTTGAGCTGGTGCTTGATAGGTTGGGGTTTGACGTGTTTCAGGAGTATAAACTACTGGAGTCTGAGGAGTCTCTGGAACTGCTGGGGTTTCTGGTTTCGGAGTTTCCTTCATCTCGTAGTAGTGTACAGTAACTTCTACAGATGGCTTAGAAACTGTAACCTTCTGTAGGGCTAAAGATGGTTTCTTAGGTTCAACTGGAATATTACTATCTTCACCGAAAATTCCAGCTACGATAGAAGTGTTATTGCCAGAAGTAGCATGATTCAAAGAGATTTTACGTGGTTTAGAGTCTTTGTAGATCCAACGTACCGAATTTGAATCAAGGAGATGACCAGATGCTTGAGAGACATCTCCTGGCCCTGCTCCATACGACCCTTGTCCACTTGTTACATTTGAACCCGTTTCAACGGTTGTAGAATCAACCCCTTGTAAATTAGAGATAGTCTGATCATTATCGATATCGTTAAAAGTGAATACAGAAACACTATCAGATGTTTCAACTCCAAGATCATAGCTATTGATATGAGTCAAGACAACATTACCAGCTCCTCCAGAACCAGATGCACCTTCACCAATACCACCACCAGTATTAGCTCCGTTTACCAAGCCAAATACTGACCAAGAGATACCTCCATTAGGTGCTCCCCAAAGAGCCACATAATTTGATGTTGCACCTGAAGAAACAATGTTTGAGAAAGTCAATGCAACATCACCTTTTGTTGTATTCTTGACATTGACTGTTCCTGTTCCGTCAATTTTGAAGATGCTATCAAAAGTTGCATCTTTATTTTCACTCAAATCAGTTCCTTGTGTAGCATATTTTGCAGCTGATTTAAGAGTCCCATCAGACCAGTCAATAACTTGCTCATTACCAGTCATTGCCTGTGCTCCTTGACCAGCTTCTAATTGAACTCCATTAGACCATGTAAGCCCTGTTGAGCTTACAACACCATTTTTATAGTCTGTGTAGGCCTTATTATAGGCATCCAATTGTTCTTTAGCTGTTTTTGCTGCTGCATTTTGTTTTACAATAGCTGAATCAACTGAAGATTCATAAGTTGCAGTATTACGATCCTGAGCATCACGTAGGTCTTTTCCTGAAAGTCCTTCAGTAGAAGTGTATTCTGGTTTACTATCTGTTGTAGTAACCGTTACTGGAACACCAGCCTTATCTGCATCTTTTTTAACTTGATCAACATTTGCTGTTGAAGTGGCCAAAGCTTCAGCTTTCTTATCTACAGCTTCAACATTTTCTTGAGCATTCTTAACTGTCTGATCTTGATCTTTTAGATCTGCCAAGACTTCATTAGTCTTTTCAGTCGCATTGTCATCATTGATAACAACTTCTTCCTTTTTGGTAGATTCATTTACTGTGACACCTTTGTCTTGCGCTGTTTTTACATCAGATGCCAAGGTAGACTGTGCATTATTTACAGTATCTACAGCTTCAGATTGAGTAACATTTTCAACTGAGGAAGGAATTTCCTTTGGAGCTTCGTTATTCTGTGTTGTTGTTGTTGCTGATGCTACAGTTGTTACTGTAGCATTTGTAGTATTGTTTGCTTGTGCATTAGATACCTCATCAGCTGAAGCGTTCGTTCCTACAGCAACTGAAGCAATAAGGGCTGTCCCAAGGACAGCTCCACAAAGTCCGATACTAGTCTTAGGAAATCCGAAGACTTTTTTATTTGATTTTTCCATGTTATAATTCTCCTGATGACTTATTTTTTTAAATATTGTCTGAAGCCCTTCTGCCAAAGGGCTTTTCTTTTTGTAATTTAGTTAGTTGACTTCTTCATTTTAACTAAAGCCAATGCAAACAAACTAACAACCACTCCAAAGATACCTGTCAAACCAGCACTTTCTCCAGTGCTTGGAAGTGTAGGCTCATTTTGTTGAGCTTGAGCTGTAGCTTTCTTTGAAGGTTCAGCTTTAGGAGTTTGAGCAGCTTTAGGATCTTGAGTAGCTTCAGTCTTCTTAGCTTTTTGAGCTACTGATGTTGACGGTTGATCAGAAGCCGGAACAGTTTCTTTTGAAGATGATGCTGTTGAAGATGACGGCTGTGAAGATGCACTTGATGAAGGTTTTACATCGCTACCTTGTGCTGGAGCTTCTGTAATATCATCTGGTGACAAACTGATACCATTTGATGACGTTGCAGAAGATGAAGGTGTAGTTGATTCTGCCGGTTGAGAACTTGGTGTAGTCTCAGATGGTGCTGGTTTATCATTAGTAGTATCTGTAGATGCTACTGTTGAATCCTCTACTTTCTTATCTTCAGTCGCAACTGGAGCTTCTGGTTTGTTCTCATTGTTTGATGGTGTTGCTGGGGTAGTTGGAGTAGTTGGAGTAGTTGGGGTAGTTGGGGATACTGGAACAACTGGAGTAGTTGAATTGTTTGAAGAATTTCCTGCTACTTCCTTATTGTCTTTATCCTTTGAAGGCTTAGTTGTTACTACTCCAGGAACTGGAGTAGAGCTATCAACTGTACTTACACTATCAGCAAATGATGTTGCTGTTCCAAGAACTAATGTAGAGACCAAAAGGCCCGAAAAAATAATTTTTTTAGACATGTTTTCCTCCTGAAAATTAAGTTAAATGTTTAAAGTGAAAGCTAACCATTAATTTACTGGCGCTCTCACTTGTTTTCTCTGATTAAATATCATTATAATTCCTATTCAAAATCCTTGATAACTGGTTCTTCAGTTAGCTTAAAGCCAAAACGAGCTTTTTTATCAGCTTTAAACTCTAGTTCAATACGTTTACTTTGAGTCTTATCGTCACCATTTGAAATGGCAACTACATAGGTTGCATGATAAACATTATCCTCTACTGAAACTGATTCCTGGATTACAGATAGAATGCTTCCTGTCTCAGCCTTCGTATATTTACTGTTTCCAGAATCAAGAAAGTCCTTAAGGTTTTTCTTATCTCCAGAATAGAGATTCGGTAAAAGATATCGAACAAAAAGATCAACTTTTCCTTCGTTTTTCTGTACTGTTTCTAGTTGTTCAACCTGACTATGCAAATAATTAATCTTTTCATTCTTATCTTTTAGAGAAGATATTGCAACAGTTGATAGCACTAGACCTAGCACAGCTACAGCACCAAAACCATACGTTAATTTTGTTTGCCATTTAGAAGGTTCAATGCTTGTTTGGTTTGTAATTTTAGGAACAGATTCATCATCAATAACTTGATAATCTTGCATTCCCTCTGATGATTCCTCTACTTTATGTGAGCCATCATCAGCTGGAAACTGTGGAATCTGAGTTGAAGAGACACCTAAACTTCTTGTATAGAATGGAAAGATATCATCTGTGAAGTAGTCTCTCTTCTCAGCGTATGTAAAAATCTTAAACGCATCATCATACAATATTGCATGCATGAGTGGTCGAAGTAAATCCTGGTAATCTTGACCAATCACAAAAGGACTCGCATAAACTTCTCCATCATCAACAATCTTTCCGTTGTCTCTACGACAAATCCCAACTTTCTTCAGCTGGAAACTATCAAAGCTCTGCTTGATGCTAGTAAACAGCACTTCTGCTTGAATAAACGTTGCATAAGGCAATGTATCAGCAAGCATTGTTGGACTTTCTACCAGTACTTCTTGATCGATAGCATCAATAATAGCTTTAAGATTATCTAGTTTATTGGGATTTTGGTCATCATTCCAAACAATTTCTACGAAACAATCATCTGGGATAGCAACTTCCTTCTTTTTCCCAAATGTTGGAAATGCCATTTAATCACCCCCCAATAAATCCTTTAAGCCATACTAGAAATGCTGGTGCTGCCGTTACAACAATGACAGCAACAATAATCGATACAGCATGTTTTTTCATTTTTTGCTTTGTCTCTTGACCTCCCAATCCATAACATAGACCGGCAGCAACAGAAGCAACTGTGAATAATGCTAAACTAATCCCTTGAATCTTTGTAGTAGCCTGATCTGCTACATTTTGAGTCTTTGCAAAGGGATCATCAGCATAGGCAGTTACAGGTAGGTTTAAGAGAAACATTCCTAATCCAAGGATAAAAGCTTCCTTTTTAGCTTTGACCTTAGCAATACAATTTTTAACTTTCATTTGTGACATAAGTCCTCCTCAAATATTTGATAAATTTAGTTTAAAAGATAATAAAATTTTTTTCAGTAAGATGACAAATCACTTTTCACAAAAAATTATTCAGCAAATAATGACGGTGTTTCTATGCTGAATTTTAGTTGTCGTCTTTCGTCATTTCGACGTTCATCATCATTCTGACCTTCAACCCATACAGAAATGCGTTTCCCAGATCTATCATCACCTTGTAAATTCAAAATTTCATCAGAAATAGGTGCTTCTATAACCCGTTTCATAAGACGAGCCAATGGACGAGCTCCATTTTCTGGTTCTGTTCCGTTATCTGCTAGATAATCAATAACATCTTGAGAAACACTGATAGACATCCCCTGTCTCTCTAACTTAGTTTCAAGTTTTTCTAGATTTTTTCCGACGATTTCCTTAATGATTGGGCGATTAAGCATATCAAAAGTAATTTTGTAATCAATACGGTTCAAATATTCTGGACGAAAAATCGTTTTTAACTCTGTTTCCATCGTTTTATCGAAACGTCTGAGATCTTTCATATTAAGCTCACTAATAGGCCCCTTAGTCTCAACTGTTGAAATAACCTTTCGTGAACCAACATTGGTTGTCTGGATAACAATAGTATTTTTAAATGAAATTTTTCGGCCACTACTATCAGTTAGATGTCCATCATCTAAAACCTGAAGCAATAAGTCATGAACCTCTCGATGCCCTTTTTCGACCTCATCAAAGAGTAACACGGAGTAAGGTTTTCTCTTAACCTGTTCTGTCAGCAAGCCTTTTGATTTAGTTTTTGGATCCCCAATTAAGCGGATAGCATCCCCTTGTCTTTGATATTCAGACATATCAAAACGAATCATCGCATTTTCATCATCAAATAGAGCTTCAGCAATAGCTTTCGCTAATTCAGTTTTCCCACATCCACTAGGACCTAAAAACATAGCACTGACCAAAGGCTTAGATTCATCTTGCAAACCAGCTTGAGCAATCTTAATAGCTCCTACCATCAATGAGATAGCATGTTCTTGTCCTTTTACACGCTTGCGTATAGTAGGCTCAAGCATCTCTAATCGCTCCTGGTTTCCTTTTAGAATCGTTGTTAATGGTATACCAGTCTTTTCTTTAAGGACCTCAGCAATATCTTTATCTGTAACACTATCAGAACCTTCAACGTTTGCGATTGTTGCTGCTTCATCAAGCAAATCAAAGGCTTTATCTGGCAAGAAACGATCTGTAATATATCGAGCTGATAACTTAACAGCTTGCTCTACGGCTTCAGAAGTAATTGTGACATGGTGATAAGACTCATATATTTTTTTAGCTGACTCAATGATAGTAATAGCTTCAGGAACTGTAGGCTCTTTAACCATAATTGGTTGCATACGACGTTCCAAGGCCCTATCCGTTTCGACATACTCATGAAACTCATCTAGTGTTGTCGCACCAATCAATTGAATTTCTCCACGGGCAAGAGCTGGTTTAATGACATTCCCTGCATCAAGTGCTGTATCTTCTGTTCCACCAGCACCAACAATGGTATGAAATTCATCGATGAAGAGAAGCGTTTCTCCAAATGTTGCAATAGCTTCCTCAATAATCCCTTTAAACTTTGCGACAAATCCACCATCATCGCTTCCCATCAAACTGGAAAGCTCTAGTGACCTTACAGTTGCTTTTTTCAGTCGGTCAGGAACCAATCCACGGTGAATTAAGAGTGCTAAGTTTTCGACAATAGCTGTTTTTCCTACTCCAGCCTCACCTACTAAAATAGGGTTATTCTTAGTCCGTCTGAGAAGAGAAATGATAACATGATTTGTTTCAGCATCTCTACCATAAACCGTAAAATCATCTGGTTTTTTTGAGACCTTCTCAGATAAGTTTTCAGTGTATTTATCTAGTAATGGCGTTTTACTTTTTTCTGTCAAAAGTGACCTCCTTCTTTTACTGCCTCAACTTGTTCTCTTAACTTGTCCTTGATAGCATCGACAAATTCTCCTGGTTCCAATTTACCTTGGCCAATTTGATGGAGAAAGTCTTCCCATCCCCCTGTAGTCTCAGGATTAGAAAACTCATTATTGTACATAAAGTTAACTAGAACATAGGCTTTTCTCTCAGGGAACAACTGACCAGTTTTCTTATCTCGTCTGATATAGCCCATATCTAACGTCTTTTGGAAAATAGCTGTTCGAGTTGCTGGTGTTCCTAATCCATATTTTTTTAGCACACTGCCAAAGAGCTCTGCCTCCGTTATCCGTTTTGGAGGTTTCGTTGATAGTTCCTGAACTCCAGATAGACAGTTTATTTTCTGACCTACTCTATAAGGAAGTAGCTGAACATCATTTTTAGGCTTAGTTCCATGCCATTCAGCCCACCCTGAAGATATCGTTCGCTTAACCTGTGCTTTAAAGAGATGACCTTGATTACCAAATACTACCTTTTGCGTTTGGCCATGATAATTTGAAGCAAACATCAGCAAGGTCCTTTTGACAATAGCTTCATAAATCAATCGCTCCTCTTTCGACAGCTGAGAAAGGTCCGGTAATTTTTCAGTCGGTATTAATCCATAGTGACTATCTTCATCTAATTTTTCCGGATCAACATGAGTTTGACGTGGTTCTAAGTAATCTACTTTGATAGGCAAGCCAAGGTGTTTCTTATAGGCGGAAATATGCTCTACAAGATAGTCAAATTCATCAACGGTAATATAAGATGAGCCTGTTCGTGGATAGCTTAGCACTCCTTCATGGTATAGCTTATCTAGAATTTCTAAGCTCTGTTGAGTATCAATCTTTAAATGGCTAGAGGCGTAAGATTGAAGACTAGCTGTATCAAAAAGTGAAGGTGGTGCTTTAACAACATCTTCTTCTACTACATCAAGAACCTCAGCAATTCTATCTAGTGTCCTAGCCATCTGAAGAGCCTGCTCACTTGATTCAAATTTCTCCGTTCCCGTAAAGCTTACCTGATATTGCTTATCCTCTAAAAAGAGTTTCCAATAAGGTTGCGGTTGAAATTGACGAATTTTTGTATCATTTTCACAAACAAGTCGAATAGTAGGACTTTGGACACGCCCAACTGAAAGAGAATTTCCTTTTCCTTTAGCTAAAACATTCTGATTTTGTAAAGCCAGTGTTACAAGTGGGGATAAATTCATTCCAACGAGCCAATCTGATCGTGCACGTGCTTCAGCCTCTAAGTAGAGATCATAAGTCTCTGAAGGATCTTTCAAATTCTTAAATGCCTCCCTTAATCCTTTTGGGGACAACGTTTGAGCCCAAATCCGTTTCGATATTTTCTTAATACCATCTGGAATCCTAGATAAAATGCTATAGGCAATACGTTCTCCTTCACGTTCCGAATCAGTCCCTATAATAACTTTATCTGCCCATTCCACCTCATGATAGATGCGATTAAACCGCTGCTGGTAAACTTTCCCTTTTTTCAGCTGCATCTTAAAAGAGAAATCAAGCAGTGGTAGCTTATCTAAATTCCAATTGTCCTCTGGATCCATATATTCAAAGAGATGACCTTCTGGAGCTACAATATGAACTTCTCCTTCCAGATACGGAGTTTCAGTTATTGCATAGATATGGTTGACTTTTTGATATGTTCCTAAAGCTTTAGCGTATGCTTCTGCTTGATTATCCTTTTCAGCTAGAATTAAAGTTTTCATATTCCCTCCTCATTTATTACTGTAGTTCTAGTTTAAGAGATAAACATATTTTCTTCAGTAAGATGACAAAGAAGACTGGAACAGCAAATAATGTAATAACAAACATGAAAACTCTTAAGGGTCACCAACGAATGAGGTTAAACATGAAGAAATAAAAAAACAATTGTAATCATCTTCAAAAAACAAAACTTTTTACGAATAGATAAATAAAAAGTGAAGGAGTTTGAAGATGATTACCATTGATGAATTGAAAGAGGCTATTAAAAAAGGGTTTATAAAAGGTGATACCGTGAACATTGTTCGTAGAGATGATAAGATTCATGATTATGTTTTACCAGGTGAAAAAGTAGAGCCTTGGGAAGTTATTAGAGAGGAACAGTTAGAAAATGTGATTAACGAATTAGAGTAAAATACTTATTTTAGGTTGTCTTTTTCATATTGGCATGTTAAGCTTTTAAGGTACTTGATATAGGAGAAAATTATGGATAAATCAATAAGTATAAAAAATAAAAAGGCTCTAAAAAATATAACAATTGAAAAACGCTCAAAAATTATTGAGAAGATGAATTTGTGGGTTAATAGGATTACATTAGTATATCCCGGTATTATACTTTTAATAGACTTAATATTAAAAGTTAACGGGAAAGAAGATACTTCTTTGTATAAACTTATTTTTCAATTAGTGACACCTATTTTTATAATAGTTCCAATATATATGTTAATAAAACTACATGGCCTAATTCTAAATAAACAGCAAGAAACAAATGACACTATCGATATACCTAGAAAGGCGATTTCAAGATATGGTAGAGCGATTTGGAATGATGCAAGAGCTAATATTGATTATACAAAAGGGATAACAGTGTTATTGGAACATGGTTTTGACACTCTATCTCAAAAATTATTTGCATCCTTAGTTACGCTTACTGCTACTCTTGCTGCTGTTGAAAGGGGTGCTACTGCTTGTTTAATATATCTTCTTATTATATTGGGTCCGTATCTTTTTTCTTTTTGGTCTATAGAACAAATAAAACAAAACAAAAAAGAAAGAAAAATGTCAGAATACCTATTATTAACGATTTCTGTATTCATTAATCTATTAGCATTTATTCTCTATTTTATTTTAGTGATGGTAGTTTATTTTTCTTCTATGTCTACTGAAGTATTTTTTTGGGTATGTCTTCTTCTTAGCATAGGATTAATTCTTTTTATTGGTTATGATTATTATGGCCTGATACAAAGTATAAAACTACGTTCCGAAGAAGGTAGTAAAAAGCAAGAAAATCAATAACAGAAAAAGACTCATTCTTAGAGTCTTTTTCTTATGGTTTTATGCTTGCCGAAAATTCCATATTAGGATCTAAATTAAGGTTATAGAAGGACCCAATTATTGATAAAAAGATTGGTTTATATATTAGAATAAGATTGCTTATAACATTGTTCCATGTTAAGATAGCTAATTGTTAATAGATTTGTTTTTATTAGAGAGGTTAATTATGGAAAATTTAACAGTTAAGGCTAAAAAATATAATTTAATAGTTAATGTTTTATCGGTTTTTGGGCCGGCTTTTCTTCTTTTTTTTAAAATATTTACAAAGTCCTACTATGGAAAAGAAGATATTTCAATTAAATTTAGTTGGTTAACTCCTGATTTAATAATTCCTTTTATTTTGTTCGCTATTATTGGCATTGCTTTATGTGTAATTCTTGATTTAAACAGTAAAGACTTAATGCAGCATGACGAAGACATCAAAGAAGTACCTAGAAAGTTTATACATGTCTATGGTTTAACGGCGTATAGAGCGGTTCAAAGAAAAATCGACTATACTAAAAATGTTGATTTAATGCTTAATAATGGATTCGAAATGTTATCACAAAATCTATATTCTTGTTTAATAACAATTATTGCTCTCATAATCTTTATAGATTTCGATGAAAAGTCTCCTAAAACCCTTTTATGTTTGTCATTTTTAATAATTACAAGTATATTATATACGATAATTTTCATAGTTACCTATCGTATGTCAAACAACTCAAAAAGAAAAAATTCAGAATACTTACTATTGACTATATGCTCTTTTTTTAACATTCTATCAGCTGCATTTTTCCTAATTTTATTAGTGGCTATAGTCGTTTCAGGAGGTTGGATACTATTTTCTATTTTCTATTCCATTGCAGCTTTGATACCCACTTTAATTTTTACTATATTTTATTGGGTTAATTTCCCAAACATTGACAGTTTAAATCAATACTTGGAGTCTTCTGATAATATTGAGGATCAATTATAGTATCTTATATCGAACAATTGGCTGTAGCCTATTGTTCATTTTTTATATGCTTTTGTACTAACAGAAAAAGACTCATTTTTAGAGTCTTTTTCTTATGGTTTTATACTTGCTGAAAAGCCTATATTAGGGTCTAAATTCATTGACTTTGACAGTTTCCGTTCCAGGGGGCGTGTGTGAACTTCAACAGCTGAAATCATATTCTTACTAGTTTGATGAACTCGTTTCATTGAATCTTCAAGCTCCTTATCTGACAATTTGGAAAGCTTCTTAGTCCATCCTGCCATATATGGAATAGCTTTTTCTGATGTATCTAATCCAAAGTGTTTCGACGTAATATAACTTGTCATCTCAGCTTCTAATTCCTTTACTTCTATTGGAACATCTTTTTTATAGAAGCCCTCAAACTTAGGATTATGTAGAGATGCATGAGCAAGCTCATGAATGAAGGTTCCGATCATTTCACCTTGCGTATTACCTTCATTCAATTTAATAACTTGTTGATCTGGTGAAAAAGATCCCTTAGCATTTCCAAGAGTGTCACTTTTCTCAACATGAACACCGATTTTCTCAGCGTAATCTCGAAGCCCCTGAAGAACCTCATGAGTTTTAACCTGATCAGTGTCAAAGTTGTAATGGCGATTAGGCATTAGTTTAGGAAGGCTCTCAGGCCTTATATTAGTTTGAGATAACTCAAAGACAGTGAAAGGGAGGTATCTAGGATTACCAGTCTTAGGATCTCTCACTTGAAATTCCCTAATATCCAGCTGACCAAGTTTCACTGCTTTCTTTTCATCCGCAGTTGCTGTTGAGTAAGGTTTGAATTTTGGATTTCCTTTATCATTTTTTACTTGTTGACCATTTTCATCTAAGACAGGAATCATTTTCGTCATCATTGGTCTAAAAAGTCTTATTTGGCCTTTTTGACCAGCTGCGACACTTAGGCCTTCATGTTTAACTTCATTCTTCTCGCCCGTCCGCTTGTTATGGTAAACAATATTAAAAGGTTTCACGTCATCCTTATCAATACCTAAACGCTCCCCAAGTTGTCTCCACTGGTTATAAGTTGCTACAGCATTAGCTCCCCTCCATTGCTCATTTATCAAAGCTGTATTTAAAGGTGAATATTTAGGGAAGTTTGACATAAAATCTAAATATTCCTTTAGTTCATCTGGATTATTTGTGTAATTCCTAATCGCTTTGATAGCCTGTTGAATTAACTCTTCAGCTGAAGCGGTTTGATAAGGAAAGTTATCTGTTGACTCCCCTCTCTTATGCTCCAAATTACCCCCTAAATTGTCCTTTATCGCAGGTTCAGAAGGTAAAGAAGGTGTTTCTTCAGCTGACTCTTCTTGGGCTGGTGTAGAAGCTTTGAGACGACTTTGAGCCAGTAGTTGTTCTACTCTTTCAGCAATTCCTTGCTTAACTTCTGTTTTAGGGGAACTGTATTCAATTGGAGTATCTAATAATGGTTCTTTGGGAGTAGTTTCTACTTCATTTGCTAAATTGTGCGGCATTAATAGACCAAGTCCATAAATTGCCTTCAAGTCTAACCTATAAAGTTGATTTTCGTCATCAACTGGAATTGTATTATGAACTATCTGAGAAATAGTATTAGTTTCTTCAGCGATGTTATAACGAACTCGTTCCTTCAGCAACTTACCTCCAGGTCCATAGAGGTCAAAACTAACCTTGGTAACCGGGATATAGTTATCTGGATCATTGATACTATCAAGATGTTTTTGAAAATATTCTTGATTAGCTTTATAAACCTCTTTAACAAATGTTTTGTAATCAATATTTAAACCGTATTGACTCTCATCCGAAAAAGATAGTGTTGGCCCTAGATCGTGATTCTCAGCCCAATTCACTCGTACTTGATAATTCTCGTTATAATTTATATCTGATTGGTACTCTTTATAAAAATCTGACTGCTTGTCTAACAAGCCATCCTGAGATGCTCGTTCTACAATATCATCAAAGTCATTATCTAATTCAGCAGCCATCTGATAAAAGTGTTCCCACGCTGAACGGGTGTTTTCTGGTACTCGATCAAGTGGAGATCGTCCGACGTTGTAGACTGCATCAAGAACATTAGTAAATGCAGTTATTTGTTCAGGACTAGGATTATCCTCATTTTCAAGAGTTATTTCACCCTCACTCATGGACTTCAGTCTTCTTAATGTTTCGAGCATTTCTTGGCCATCATCTTTGACCAATTCACTATTAATGGCCATCTTTTCAATCTTACCGTCTCGTTCACGAAAAATACCAATAATTTCGTTCTTATTAGCCGAGGTTAGTTCATTAACTAGTTTTTTTCTCGCCTTAAAAACTGATACTGGAACTGTTTCACCATGAGTTGATCTGAAAAGTAACATGATATCTCTATCATCTGACTTGATTAGACTGTCCATGCTATTTTTCCTATAACGGTCAATATCCTGTAAATTGTCAAAATAGAAGGCATTTGTTTCAAACACAACCGGAAGATCAGGCAAAACTTTCATTTTAGAAAAAGTAGCCTCATTGTTATCAATTATAATATCGTCATAAATAAGATCACCACCATTAGCAAAATCATGCAGGAATTTAGTAGGTTTTATAACTCTACCATTCTTACCAATTGGTTCAAGCCCAGTTAGGTGCATAAAGTTACTTTCCTTGAAAGTCAATTGAGCTATATCCCCATTTGAAGTGAAATAACTTATTGTAGAATGAGCCAATTCATCTCTATAGAAAATAGCAGCATCTTGAACCCCTCTACCATACCTATTAATTTTGCTCAAATCACTTTCACTAACAGACCGACGTTTGTGTGTTTTTCTTGACTTTAAGCCATCTTTTATGCTAATATTTATATAGCGAGAGGATACGGTAGGACGTCTGGTAACAGAGCGTTCAAAGGAGGTTGCTTCGGTGACTTCGGGTGCGGGACTGCCTTCAGCTTCAGGCTGTAAAGACCCCATGTACAAAGAAGTCCTCTCCTTTTTTATTTGCTCCTGAATATGTTCAGGAGCTTTTTTTGTATCCTCAATTTGATTGTGTAATCCTTGATCGGTTTCTGTTACTGGTAATATCTTCTCTTCCTCTTGTATCTCTTGGTTGTCAAACTTACTAGCTTTTAATACATCATTCCAATCCTGTTTAATTTCTCCAGGTTTTTCAGGAGGAAGATCTGCAACTAATCCTACGCCTTTATCTTGCAACGAATTAATAAATTCATGACCACCCTCATCATTATCGACAACAAGAGTAATAATATCGCCATGTTTTCCATCTGAAAAGTAGCCATTCTTAACAGCATCATCTAGTGGATGAGAATCATCTGATAGCCACTGATCAGCAATCCTACGCCCTTGAAGCTCAGACTCTAAACGAACGAGATTAGTCCCAATAATAGCATCTTTTAAGCCATCCATAGAAACAAGACGAACATTTTCCAGCTGGTCCTTATGCAATTCATAGTATGACATCAAGTCAATTGGACTTTCAGCAAATATAAGGCGTTCTGGCTTTCCAATATCAACTGAAAAACCATTGAACCCATTAGAGTTTCTCATGATACCTTTGAAATAGCCATGCTTTTGATAAAGTTCTCTATTCTCAACAATCCCTTGAAGGTTGCCACCGACCATCTGTCCAGTATGATCAAGCGTTTTAAATACAATAACAGGAACAATAGCATCTCCAATTTTTGCATCTGCTTGTGTCATAGCACCTTGATCATAGAAAAAATCAATGGTTTCATCTGAAAGCCCACGAACATCTTTAAGGTAAGCTCGACCTTCCTCAAAAGGTTTTTCATAAGGTTCTAGATAATTTGAAAATGTCTCTTTAGTCTGTACCTTGGTTGCTGCTTCCTGGTAATTACCATCATTAATAAATTCAACAGCCTGATTGAAACTTACCTGGCGAATTTCTTGGACTAGAGCAATTGTATCTCCTCCCTTATGTTGAGAAAACCAATTCCAAAGATTTTTTTCAGGTGATAGAACCATAGAATCGTGTTCTTTCCATCTAAAGTCACGACCAGAACGAACGAGTTCCATCCCCAAGCCTTCAGCAACTTCAATAATTGAACGGTTCTTAGCGTAATCTTTCCTTGCTTGACGTTCTTCTTTAGTATAACTTGCCATTTACTACTCCCTAAAATACATCATCAATTTTCGCATCACCTTCCTGAGAGACAATAAATAGCTCTTTAGGTAGATGAACCAATTCTCCGACTGAAAGCGAGTCAGAGCTATCAACGAGTACTGTATAGGGCATTTCAATAGCTAATTCTTGGTTTTTGCCCTGACCAACAAATGTTACTATCTGAGAATCTTCATCTAGACTCTCAACAAGCCAATCTTCATTGAAATCCAACTCATTAGTGTCTATACTTGGAAAATAAGTAGTCATATAATCACCTCACTTTTTCGTCTACTATAAGGGATAATGGCAATAAATTCAGTAAAGTGACAATTGAAAACTTAAAAATCTGAATCCGAAGACCCAGATTTTTAAGTTTAATTAATTATTCTACACCTAAAGAAAGCCACGCAGCACCGAACTGATTCAAAATAACGAGAGGGATTACTATCATTGCGATTCCTATTCTTCCATCACAAATAACAGCAATCAACATAAAGTATGACAATAACTTCAATGAATGACACAAAAAGGCTAGGATAACCCTAGCTTTTTATCGGATATTCTCCAAGTTGTTTTCAATCCATTCGAGACGATTTTGGCGGCCTGCTGGAATCGGTCTAGGGTCTCTTGAGTAGTTTTTGAACCGCATTTGAAGCATATAGCCACCGCCACCGATGGAACTAGATTCTAATGCGATCTCTAAATAAGCGCTAGAAATCCAGTTCCCGCTTGCTGTATACATTCTGCCAGCCCCTCCGATGATGTCATCGTGGCTGTTTTTAAGCCATTTTAGAAGCTGTTGTTTCTTGAACATATCATAATAAGCGTAAAACGGCATGTTTAGCTTAAGGGAATTGTCCAAATAGTAGTCATGTTGAGCCTTGCCAATCATAGCAAGCTCGAAATCATCGAATAAAGAATCGAGCATTGCGTTTACTCGTGCCGCCCCCATCTTTTCGATGGAAGTTTCACCATTCTTGAACTTCTGCCAGTTGGCATCAGTAAATTTGATGCCGGGGAGTTTGTAGAAGTCGTTTTCGAATTTGAAGTAACGTCCAACGTACTCCAAAATTAACTCCTTAACTTCTTTGTTGATTTCCATTTTATTCTCTCCTTCTTGATTAAAATACATGGACACCACGCTTAGCCCATTTGTTACGTAAACGATTTTGAGAGTCTCCGTTGTACCCGCAAATATAAAATGCCAGGCCAAGGTTCTCTTTGCTGTGGCGTTTTTCCACGATTTCGTCTTCAAAGATTTGGACGAACTTTTGAACTTCGTCCAAATCTTCACCGCATGGGTAGAACAACCAGTCGCCGTCTACCACAGCGTGCCAATTATTCCCTAGCACTGTTTGAATTTTTTTGTATTCGATATTTGCCATTTTGTTTACTTCCTTCCTTTATCTTACATGTATATTATATATCATACACGATAGTTTGTCAACGCTTTTGATAAAGAAATTTAGTTTTTTGCAAAATAAAAAAGCTCCGAATTTTTTCGGAGCAAAAAAATTATAGCTGTTGAGAGTGTTCTTCTTCCTCTTCACGACGACGTTGACGATCTCTTGATTTGAGGGCGTTTATATTTTCTTTGCTTGAAGCCTTCAGAACAGCCGATAAGCCAGACATAAAATCATCAGTTGCCTTCATAGCTCCATGATTCCGTTGCAAGTTCGCTCTTCGAGCTTGCTGATCCTTCTGCATAGTGTTTGAGACCTGCTGTTTTAGCTGGTTCATACGACTATTATCCTTTTCATTAGTGTTAGATTTATCCAAAACACTATATAAACGCTTTAAATCTTGGAACTTCTTAGCATTGATAACCTTCAATTCCTGATTTTCGTTGTCTTCAGAAGCTTTCAACTTTTTATTATTTTGATAGATGTCATTTTTAACCTCAAGAATATTCTTTCGAGCTTTTAGGGCTAAAATAGAATCTTCTTTGGTTCCCTCATTACTAAACAATGAAATTAAGTGAGGATCTCTCACTTGACTGACTAGCTTCATCTCTTGATCCAGGCGATTCAAGGACGGATTAATTTTTTGACTACTAGCCAGCTTTATTGACAACTTTTCAGGTTCAATATAGAGAGTAGAAAGCATCTGCTTTTCTTTTTTTTCAGCTGATGAGAGCTGATAATTAGGCTTCAACTGAAGTTGAGTCAATCGAAGACGATTATTAAGCTCTGTCTTTTTGAAATCTAAGTAAGGCTGATCTTGAGGCAAAGCTTTAAATTGATCAGCAACCTTAGAGAGAACTTTGAGTCTAGTTTGTTCTATCTCTACATTCTTTTGAAACAATGCATATCTGTATAGACCAAGTTCCTTACGTTCCTTCTCAGACAAATCTTCTTTTTTTCTAGCAGCATCAATCAATTCTGAAAGTTGATCAGCTGAAAAATAAGAGAGGTCTTTCATCGATAGCTGCTTATCGTTGATATTTGATTCAACTTGAGAGATATCATAAACGGGAACTTTATTATAACCAATAATGGAGCCCTTACCAGTACCATCTTTTTCGTATTCCTGGTAGATAGGTTTTAAAATCGTGTAAGGTTTCTCTCCTTCTCGTACTTTATAACCTTGTTTTTTCCATACCTTTAAATCATTTACAACTGAAATATCAGGATTCTGCTCTAAAAGTCGCTTCCTGTTACCAGGACTAAAGCGATGTAAATTTGATTCTATATTGGAATCTGACTGTAATGTTGGGACACCTTCCTTAAATTGCTTTAGAATCGTGTTTCCTAAACGCTCTCTAAGCTCTTGTTCCCTTTTCTTTACCAGTTTATCTACATCAAAGCCTTTAGAATGAGCCTCAGTTTTGACAGCTTGGCCATCAACATATCTAACTTTCTCGTAAGCTTGATTTTTTTCAGTTGAATAAGCTTGTCTATAGTTTTCTAGAAAGTCTCTAGTCTCAGATAAAAAGTCTTGATAGATTTCTTTTCCTTCGTTCTCAAAATAACTATCTAGATAGCGATTGATGAAGAACTTGCTAACCGCAAAATCTTTGGCATTGGATTTAAAGGACCACTGTCTATCTTGAGGCAAGTGATTATAAGCCTGTTCCAAAAATTTTTTTTCAGCTGGCCAAGACACTTGATGATTTACTAAAACATTTTTTAGAAGATCTGTTTTAAGGTTGGCCAGGACCTGCTCTTGTCTCAAAAGTTGGCTTCTCGTTTGATCATTTAGTAAGCCATGAAAAATTTCACTTTTAAGGCCCTTAATAGACTTTTGTGAGAAGTTACCCTTATACTCCATTCTTCCTCTCGGTTGATAAAAGATTTTCTCACGATTAGAATGAAGTTCTGACAAGCCAAAATGAATATGAATGTTGTCTGTATTAAGGTGAATATTCCCCCACCAGAAAGCATCATCAGAAAGCCCTTCACGTTGGATGAGATGAGGCATAGCTTCCCTCAGTACATTCTTAATAGCTGCCTGATCGACTTGACCTGTCGCTAAGTCGTATAAACCTTGTTCAGCCAAAAATTCATTATCAAATGATACTACACCTTGCCAAAGAAGAGAGCCATTTTCATAGGCTCTCTCCAAATTTTTTTTCAGCTGATTGACCTCATCTACTGATAGATGATTCTTATCTTGATTGAAAACAGCAGTTAGTTCTTTAGTCTGCTTTTCGGTAGCGTAAGAACGATTCATATAATTAATATACTCAGTGAAATTGAGTGACTGCTCAGGGACATCCGAGAGGATTTGATCTACTTTTTCCTGACCAAGTTCCTTCAAAAGTTCCTTCTGAGTTTCATTCATCTCATTCTGAATATCAACTGCTTCTTTACGGTTTGTGTAGTCTACAAATTGGCTATTTGCACCAGTATACTGAAGCATAAATGTAATATTTGGACTACTCATAACTAATTACCTCTAGTTGGATTTATGTGAGTGCTTTTGGGTTTGCCCTCGATCTTTATCCTCTTTAATCAATTCAGCAATACGATCCAATAATTGCTTTTGTTCAAGATCATAACTTGATTCAACTGATTCTAGTTCCTCTGCTTGCCAATTTGGATTGTTTGCAGCATGGAAATTAGCAAGAGCTAAATAAGTCAATTGATCAAGTTGACGTTTAAGCTGACGATTTTCTTTTTTTACTTCATCAATCATTGATTGATGTCTATCAGTAAGTTGTGTGAAACGTTGATGGTAGTTCAACGAAGGATCAGCCGTCTCAATCATAAAGTAATAGAAAAATTCTATCATTATCATAATAGATTGTGAGACATTTCTTCCCTCTCCTAAGTGTGACTTATTTTGTAAATAGTCTACAATCAAATCTAGTTTTTTACTGTTTTCTTCAGTGAAATAAAAATTCTTCCTAATACTTTTTACGTCATTCACCATATACGCCCCCTTATTACTCCTTGCTTGACGTGCCAGTTAAATAGTTTATCGAATATCCTGGTTGCACGTTAAAAAGGTAGACATCGAAAGATAGAGAATCATCTTCTACACTTTGTGCTTCTATACGTATACCACGACAAACTAATTCAACATTTTTAAAAATAGGTGTCACTCGATAACGAACATGATGTCCAGTAGACTTAATATAAGTTGCAACCTTATTTTCATAATAAACCATCGAATTTTTTTCGTTTTCAAAATTGGCATTTAGAGCCCGTGTACCTGTAAAAAGATTCTTTACGTTGGCATCCTGACCAGTCAATTGAAAACCGATTAAATGTGACCTATTATAAAGATAATCCGATTGACCATTAAAGTCAATCTTTTTATTTTTCCAGCCAGTAGGTTTTACTGAAGATATGTCTCCACGAGATTTTTGAGGTAACAAGTCTTTGCCTAACAGTGCATCTGCTTGTCCTACCCTATTCAAAAAATCAAGATCAGAGTAATGTTCCCAGCTTCCTTTATTCAGACTCAAATCTGACTCGGAAAACTGAGCTTTATCATTCACAGTAATGACTTGTCGACCATCATATACTTTATTTTTTAGTTGAGCATTTTGAACATCATGCTCATCATCGAGTTCAGATTTTTTTTCTTCAGCCAGCTGGCCCCAACCGAATTGTGTTGCTATATCGTTTTGAGTCAATAACGACTTAAGGCCTTCTCTATTTCCTGGTTGAATTAGTATGATAGCTATAAAAATAATAGCTATAAAGAAAAACTTTCCTCTCTTCATTACTCACCTCCTGCTGATCGTTCAGCAGCTAACGCATCAACATCATCCATAAAACTAAGCCAATCAAGAGTTAGATCTTTTATCAAATCTTGTTTGGCATCTAGTCCCACCATCGCCACCTCATTTTTCAACTGTTGTTCGATGATTTTTTTCTGATTCAATTTGATTTCATTTAGCGTTTCTACAAACTTATTTTGATAAGCATTAAGACCATCATTTACAGCAATTAGTTGCAGTTGATCCAGCATAAATTGATTAAATGATGTATAGCCATATTTATCTGAAATCATTTTTAGTTGGATAAAAATTTCTTCAGAAACATTCCGAACTCGAATTTCTTTACAGCTCATTATCAACCATCCCTTCATATTCTAGCCAATGTGAAATGTGGTTAGCATATTCAGACATAGAGTCCTCAAAAGAAGCGATTTGTCTCCCTTGCTTTTCAACTAACTCAAGAGTATGTTGGGACGTTTCTTTCATATTTTCGAGTGCTGACAAATATAGATTCCCTGCTTTATTAAACTGACCACTTTCAATTTTTTCTCTACACATTGCAACCAAGAAACTGTTAAACGAAGTGTAATTTTTTTGAACTGCTAAAGCTTTTAAATAATCAATATCCTGATCAGAAAGTCCTCGAATCTCTATGCGTTTTTGTTTATTAGTAACCATAAATTTTTATGTGCTACCTCCAATAAAAAAAGTGACTTCTTTTTTCTTTTTTTGTGGAAAAAGCAAAAAGAAGCAAAAAAGAAAACCAAAACCTCGCAACGTTTCCGAAAACAAGTTTTCGACTTTTGCGGTTTTTTTGACTTTCGTCGAGTAAACGTGGACTAATGCCACTTACCCTCCCAAAAGGTCAAAAAAGAGCATAAGGGAAACTGTCCCATCGTTCCTCTGGGAGTTGATAGTATCAACGTTTCCCGTCCCGGTAATTTTCTCGGTTGCACCTACATATAACACACACTCATGAGTATGTTGTGTGTCGAGTTTTCGCCCGACATGCGTAAGTTGTGTGTCAATTTTGCTGGTTGAAAACTAGATCGTTGGGACTAAAAAATGAACAAATTAGACAAAATTATTGCGTAAATTCGTTTGAATTTTGAGGAGCATTTTCTGTTGGCTTACTCTGAGATTTTAACTCTAACTGAGTATCTTTCACTTCCTTTTTCAATCGTGAAATAAGATCTTCGAAGCTCAACGATTCATCTTTGAGAAACTCTTTTTTGGCGAAAAGTTTCCCAATTTCTTTATAAAAATTTTCTTCTGCTTCACGTCGTTCTGCTCTCAATTCTTCAACCTTTTTTTCAGCTGCTTGAATGTCTTTATCAATTTTTGAAATGTTTTTTCTTGCCATAATAGGCCTCCTTATTTGTAGTATGTTTCTATTTTAAAACATATTTATTTTAGTTTCAGTAAAGTGACAAACCATAAAAAAAAGAAGAGATATTACTCTCTTCTTTCTATTTCATTTTGATGGTTTGAATCGCATTTGAAAACTCAAATGTTCCATTTTTTATTGCCTTCTCTTTCTTCTCAAGAGCGGTAATGCGTTCATTGACTTTGCTGACATTATCAGAAGCTGTTGCTATTTGTTCATTCTTATTTTGAATGCTGGTATCTACAGTATCAATATTTTTCTGATTATTTGTCAAGTCATCTCCAGTCAGATATTTCGCTTCTTCTTGGTAGCTAACTTTGGTATTTTCATCATCAGAAATTGAGTCTTTGATTTTCTTAATAGCATCATTAAGCTGTTTCTTTTGTCCTTTTTGGAAGTCTTTTTCTTTCTTGATTTCAGCTAACGCAAAGTCTTCTCGACTAATATTTTTGATGGTCTTAGTCTTCAATTTATCATTTTGAGTTGCCACAAAAAATTGAACAGTATCTTCACCAGATGCTTTTTTAGTTGTCGTTTTATCCTCATCACTTGAAGATGAAATGTCAACATTAACATCATTTAGTTTAACTGATTTATTCTTAATATCCATTGCAAAAACACCGAAATTTTTAGGGACATTACGAATAATTACTGAGATCTTTTTGTCACTAACTGGTATGACTTCCATCGAAGTTTCTGACGACGGATTTGGAGAATAGAGTTTCCATTCTAATCGGTTAGGATCTATCCCACGTTCAACAGATGAAGTCATATCTGAGGTCTCTATTTCCAAAACAATGATACCTGTTTTGGGTGAATATGTTTGAGAAGTGATCTCAATTTCTCCTGTTCCATTCGAAAAAGAACGTTTAGTCATCAACTGTTCTTGTGTGTAGACCTGTCTTTTTGGAGAGGTGTAAGCACCAAATAATAGTGCTACCCATGCTGTAAATATCACTGCAAAAAATATTACTTTTCGCTTAACAATATTTTCTTGAAGCCATTCTCGCATACGTTCAATTGTTTTCATTTTAGCCTCCATCTTCTCAATTCAACTTTACTCTTTGGATAGAAAAACCAACAGAACATTATTACTACCAGGGAAGCATAAAAACTCCGCTTTCTCACACCTCTATTAGTAATAATCGTAATCCATAAACCAGGAAATAACCATGCATAGGCTAAGACCAACCAGAAGATTAAATGAACTATAAGCTTACTCATGAAAAGCCTCCTCTATCTTCTTTTGATTAGCTCTAAATTTACCGTCCTTAGTTTTATAGGCATAGATATATGACCGTCTGTTCTGACCTCTGACAGCTACTATAGTTGCTGCTTTAGACACTGCATATTCACTCACAACTTTCTGACCGTCTGAAGTCACAACATTAACAAAATAAGTCTTAATTTCAGTCTCCTTAGCTGCTTCTAAAACAGCCTTCTTACCAGCCTTACAAAACGGACAATCCCTTCGATAAAAAACAATATTATAGTTTTCTGGTAAACTCTTCTCAGACATCAATACTGTCTCATTAAGTCTAGAATCATAATCATTACTAGAATTCTGAATCCACTTAAACATTCCAAATGAAAAGCTAAGAAGAACAAAAACAAATAGTCCAACTACTAGAAAATCCTTTTTTTTATTAACCATTAATTGTCCTCCATGAAATCAAAAATACTACTTTGGACATAATTAATGTCAGACAACTCTTTCAGCTGATCTTTCACTTCTAAATAATAATCTTCCAGTCTATTATGCAACTCAGGATTGAATTCATACACTCCAACAACAGGTAAGTAAGGAATATGATCAGTCACTTCTTGTTCCAAAAACTCATCCTCACTAACCTCTGTTTCTCTGATATATTCAATACGAATCAAAGCTGGAATAGCGGTAATCAATTGATTATTTTGATAAAAAGTTAAACCAACATCACCTACTTTTATAGTTTCATCTGTAGTCTTAAAATAATATCTTTCAGACTCTTGACCAAGAGCAGTAATATAATAACCAGTAACAATTCTCCAATTCATTTCTCTACCTCCTGTAGATGTTAATCTAATTCATTAATTCGAAAAAGTATCACGAAAAAACCTTAATCTCTCACAATGATTAAGTATCTCGATCTCTACGCTACAACTTTCTGTAACCTAAATGGTGCTACAAAATAAGGTCCTGAATCTGAGAATCGTCTAGTTTTACTCTTCTTATTTTCCAGTTGAAAATGCTCTCTGATATACTGTAAAGCTAATCCAGAACTCTCAAAAAGCATCAACTCATCAGCCTCTGTTCTTAAAAAATCCCCTTCTTCATAACTAAATATCGCTATATATCTCATCGTCAATCTACTCCTTAACTATTTTCCTAATCCTGATCACTTACCCTTTCTGTTCTCTAGGCAGCAATCATAGATATAAATGTAATGGCAGTTTGCGGGTTTTATTTTTTATCCTATATCCTCCTCAAAAAGATGAGGGTTTTCAAGGACTTTAACGCCGTTTACGGCTGTTTTTAGAAGTGATTGAAGTTTGCCTTTGCTTTCTTCAAACATAGCTGATAAAACGCTCATACGGGCCTCCTGGGTCTCTTTCTTCAGCTGGATAAGATTTAAGAAGACTGCCTTAATTGATGCAAGTTTAATTCCTCCCCCACGGCCAGCTTTGACTGTGAAGAGGACCTTCCCTTTTGCTTTTAGGGACTTCAATACTTTATCCAAACTCCTCTCAGGGATGCTAAGAGCCTCTCTAAGAGCCTTTTTTGTTGTCTCGATTGTTGGGGCATCTGATCGCTCTGAGGACTCTAGATAAGCCATTACATCGCTTTCCCATTCATGCAAATGACTATTCTTGCGATCTGCACGTTTCTTCTTGAATTTGGTCCATCCTTGACGAATAAAGAGATCTTTTTTCGTTAGGGTTTCGCTAACCCAAGCTTTACAAAGCATCAAAATATAATCTCGACTAGCTGCTTCATACTTACCAGAATAAGCACTTTTTAGAATCTTCATTAACTCGTTTTGAGTCAATGGTTCAGACAATCGGTCATTGAATTGAACTGAAATCGTCTCACAATCGCTCTGAGAGACACCTGAAGAGTAGTTCGCAAGAGCTAAAGTAAAGAGAACATTGTTACGTCCCATCAATGCTTTAGCACCTTTGATATTTGAACGTTTTAGAAGAAGGTTATACCAGGGCTCATCAATTTGTTTAGCCCCTTTACTACCAGCAATGATACTTAGATTTGGACGTTTAGCAATCAACTGAAAATCTGACTGCTTCATTGACCAATCCATCCATTCTTTGAATGCGTAAGTATAGTCTTTGTGATAGAAAACAACGTTTTCTTCTTTTGGTATACGAGCAATTCCAAAGTGATTACATGTCATATCAACTGGAAGAGTCTCACTCAAATTTGAACGAAGATTTTGGGAGATTTCTTTCGCAATTTTCAAAACTTTGAAATTACTTGCTGCTGTTATATAAGCTGGAGCAGATAATACATAATATGCTTGATAGCCACGATCTGACTGAATAATGATTGTTGGCATGAACCCCAGATCAAGTGATGCTGTCAAAATGTCTGACTGAGTGATTGACTCAACTTCAGAATGAATATCAAAATCAACAACAAATGTATTGATTTGTCTTAAATTCCCTTCAGAGTGACCTCGTGTAATTTTACGAGATTTATCCGCATACGCACCAAAACGATAGACATTTGGTGTCCAGTGAGTGAGCTGATTAGCATTTTCTTCTACAGCTTCTACTGATGTCATCACAAAACCACGAGCGCTAATCATATCTTCTTTTGAACGATACCCAAAAATAGAGCCTTTAGTCTCTTCTTCAGCTGCGACCAACTCATTTTTACTATTCTTGAATTTATAAGTTCTTACCCCTTGATTTAGAATCAAAGAGTAAATATCATTATGAAACTTCATTGTTATTCCTTTCTTAAGTGATGAGTTGGGTTGAAGTAACCGTCTTTCAAGTCTTCTTTTAAGAAGAACTCCGGTTCTTCAAATTTGATATGGTCTTTTCGTGACCAGTGATTTCTCAGATGCCCTTGAGCATAATCAATCCTTTTCTCGATGTCTGAAAAGTGAAACCCTAGTTTCAGGTATGTTGAAACAATCATATTTAATGATTCTTTCTCCTCCACACTCTTTTTTCTAGATTCTGACCCTTCTGAATCAGCTGTACTTTTGATATAAGAAATAAAGATTTCTCGCATCGTCTCAATTCTTTTCTGCCAGATTTTGCTGTATGGTCTGCCAGAAAATGGATTCAGCAATTCCGAAACGGGCTCTTTAAATTTATTAAGCCTTGAATCGTAAGTTCCCAAATCTTTGAATGGATCGATAAAGCCCGTGGGATCAGCTTGCAGCAGTTGCTGGTAATACTTATTTCCCATTTTCGAACTCCATTATTAGTTTTTTTAACAAACAAAAAGAGAACAGTCCTTTTCTGTTCTCCTAATTAATTTCTATATATTTTACAAAACTATAAAGTATATCGTATTAATTAGGAAAACAGTCTTTGACGAAAAATAGACAAAATGACTGAAAATTTCCTTTTCATATCTTGACACTATCGTCATTATCCCTTACAATATACATAAAGGATAATAAAGCTAAGACAACTTAACTGTTAAAGGATAAAGCTAAGATAATTTAAGCGTTATAGGCTAAGATAATTTAAGCGTTATATTAATTAGTTAGGATAACTTAGTGAAAAGAGCTGAGCGTGGGGCTTAGTGCTGAGAGAATAAGATTTGGTAGATCGATTCTCAACACTGTTACAGAAAATTCTGTAACGGCTTTTTTTTTGCTTGTTTTTTCTAACTGAGATTATTGTAACACACAAACGACATTCTGACAAGCCCTTGTTTTATGTTTTTTGCTTAAATTAATCTTAAAAATCTAATAATTGTCCTAATTTTTTAAGAGTTTATTTTTCTAGAATATAAGAAAAAGACTACCATAGCCTGGTAGTCTTATTTTGGCCCTTGTCTCCGTCTCTTAAATCTGAAATGATCAACAATCAGCAATGCAATAAAAGCTAACGGTATACCTACAATAGCATATTCAATCAGTGAAGCTATCCAACCAAAGGAATTATTATTTCCAATCGTGATAAGTAACACAATTCCGACAGGAATCGCTAGAGCTGGGGCAGCGTAGCATGTGATTAAGAAAATCAAGGCAAATAGAAGTGAGTCTGCCCCAAATGCCTTCTGGAAGAAGAACATTGCGTAACAAGTAGCAATAATCAATAGAAGACGTCTAAAGGAACGCCCTGAAAAAAAGAACCACATGACCTAACCTCCATTATTAATCATGATTTAAATCCGTATTTTTATATTTATAAATATATTTATAGTTTAGCACATTATGAGATGTTTGACAATAAAAGAGAGCTGTAAAAGCTCTCTTTTTTTAGCCGTAAGTTGCCCCAATAGGACCTCCAAAATAGCGTGTCACTTGAATCTGATTGACTGTTGTATTATAGTTCGCAGTGAAATAGACCTTGTTTGCTCCATCCTTCTTAAAAACCATAAGAAGCTGTACAACGTCGCTATTATCACTCTTGAGGACCTCCAGCTGAGAAGGATCATAACTATAACCATTTGAATGAATGGCGATCCAAACTGTTTGTATCATTGGATTTTGACTCATGTAAAGATGATTTTCTAAGGAACCTTTCATGTCATCTATATTGTTGTGGGACGTAATAAAATCCATAGCAATAGTGACATTTGGAGTGGCTGCCTCTTTATCTGCCTGACTAGCTTCTGAGTATGGATGATCTAAGGCTAACTTAGCTTTTCGATAGTTCTTCTCGTCTTCTGTTTCTTCCTTACTTGACGATGATGACGGCTGTGTTTGGCTAGTCTTTGTAGAATTTTCATCTTTAACTGGCATATTACGTACTATCCCAATAACTGCAAAGATTACTACTAATAAACCTAGCATTACAAATAGCCAATTAGATTTTATTAACTCAAGTAATTGTTTCATATTCTCTCCTATTCTTTAGCTGCCTTCATTTCCTTATCATCTGGATAGGCATAAACGAAGCCCATGTCTGACTGACTTTGTTTATTGACTACACGATAGTTCCAGGTATCAATATGTCCAGCACTTACCCCTGATAAAGGTGTATTTTGTTCAACTATCAGTATATCTCCATTCTCAAACACATGGCAAACAATACCTGTATGGTTGTTAGCTAGGTTAGTTGAGAAAATAGCTCCCTTCTTCGGACTGGTTTTTAGGCCATTTCCAAAGAATGCTGTCCAAGACTGAGCTTGTTGGTCTCCATTCCCACTAGTAACTCCAGTATGTCCCCAAAGAGCATTACCTAAGCTTTCAGTTAAGTCTACACATTGTCCTGAATGTTCAACCCAACCATCTGGACCACCATATTTTAGCCCATATTTACTTGGATCGATGATGAAGGATTTCAAACTATCAGGAAGTTCATCTGGTTTGTAACCCCAGGCTGTAGCATCTGAAGGAACGGTACCAGTGCCATCTGTAGCTCCACCACTATCACTATCGCTACATGAATCTGAACCAGAATCATCAGAACTATCTGAGTCTGTAGAACCATCCGAGGCTGCTGAAGTCCCTTTATTGAGCTTATCTATGTCTACAGGTTTCTCACCATACTTTGCAATGGCTTTTTCATCAAGCCATTTATACTTAGTTCCGAGAGAATCATATAGCTCTTCTAGTTTTGTTTTGTAAGAGGGATCTGTAGCCCATCCTCCGTCCGCAATCGCATCTAGAGTACTTTTACCGTCCGTATTGTTAATAGCCTTGTTATAGAGCGACTGACGACTCATGAACTCAGCTTTACCTACAATACCAGCATCGAAATCCTTAAAGTAGGTGTACCCTCCACCAGTATTATCACCGACGTTAGTCCCTGGTCCACCACCTGAAACAGCATCAGATCCATATTTCTCAATCGTTTTAGGGTATGTCGCAGTGCTTGTCCACTTAACACCACCCATATTATGCGCCTGTCCAAAGCTAGGGACGCTCTGAGAAAAGGACACCTCAGCCATTGTCTGAGCTATCGAGGCACTAGGAAGGAACCCCCCTGCTCCCCAGGATTCAATATAAGCATCTTCATGCTCTTTAACAAATGAATCAATTGAAGCATTCCCAGAAGAAGCCTGATTTGTCGATGCTGAATCTGAATCTGAGTCACCGCCATCTTCTACCTTAGCAGAACAAGCACTTCCACCACTTCCACCAGAACTAGACGAACCAGAAGCAGCACTGATTATGGCAATGAGGAGCATTAAAATAATAAAAACTGTAAGAAATATACCACCAAGTGATAAATAAAGCTTAAGTTTTATCCATTTTTTCACTAGATCACCTCACTTACCAAAAAACAATGGTTCGTAAAATGAAATAGAAAATTAGGAATCCAATTACAATTGCTGCTACAGTTTTCAGTTGGTTTAAGAACTCTTTATCTCTTTGCTTTTTTGCTGCAATCCGTTCTGGATCTGACTCTTCAGAACCAAAATAAGCTTTTTCACGTTCCATAATAGCTTTCCTGATAGCCCAACCATTTTTGAGTTTAGCAGAATGCTTTTCAAAAAAGCCCATATCCTTATAGTAGAGGTGCTCCAAATAAGCCAGTTCTTCCGGTGTCAACTGACGATTTTCATTGCTTTCTTCTGGGTTGTTTTGATTATCTAGCATATTCTCTCCTTATCTGATTTCTCCATAACGTTCAAGTTCAGGCTGAAGTAATTGTTGGTTAAATACAATATTTCCTTGACCTGCAATATTCATGAAGAGTTGCCCTTTTGTCAATCTAGGCAAAGTCTCCAATTCTGATTGGTTCATAGAGCCTCGAAGAGCATTAGCCAAGAGCGGGATCGTAGTTTCATCTGTTTGAGCAAAAACCCGATATTGCATCATCCCGAAAATCTTCTTAACAGCAATATTATAAGGATCTTTATGAGAACCAGAACCTTCCTCAAAGAGAATCCCCTGGAGGGAACTCACTGAGAGAACAATTCCACCATAGTTTGATGACATGATTTCAATCATATCTGCTAGAGACTCCACACTCTTTTCATAACGTGGATTAATCAATGTTTGAGCTTGACTCACGTTAATAATAGTGTGTGGCATATCCATCTCTGTTAAGGTTTTATCTTCCTGAAGCATTGCATTACAACGTTTCCCGTGATTGGTCATATCAGCTGAAACAAGTGAGAGTACTGAGAGCATTTGAACATTGAGAAGTTTACCTTTGACTCCTCTCAAGTCAAAAGTAACAACTTGTTCTGAACTGATATCTTGAAATTCTGTTGAACCGTTAAACATATCCGCATTGGATGTCTTTAGCTCATCAAAGGTATTGAAGATACGAGTAATTGCTTTAATTTCTCTTGAATTTGGATTTTTTGCTTCCAGCTGGCCCAAGCGGTCCTCTAGGAAAAGAACAAAATCTTCTAACTCAGGATATTGATCGTTATAAAGTTTTGTTGCTTTCAGCTCATGTAAATGACGTTTAGGGTTCCTGTACCAGATACCATTTTCAATATAGAAATCATTGACTAGATTACCAAACGTTGTTAAATCATCGCCTGTAACACTGTCGTTAAGAACACTCAAAATACTTTTCAGTTTCTCGACGTGAGCCTTATAAGATTTTTCTTCATCGACGTTTACACCATCATCATCAGTGGCAGTCGCAAAAATTTGGAAAAGGTTAATACGGTTTTCTGAACCAGCTAAGTCTAAAACCAAGCCATGTTGTTCTTCAGTTTGTTTTAAAAACGTGCCATCGATATCGAAGTTTCGAATAAGATGTCCCTTAGCGTACAAAGTATCTGTATGCTTTAAAAGAAACGTTTGTTGCCCCATCTTAGGATTACCAGATAGAATCATGAAAGAACGTGTTCTATTATCGTCACGTTCCAAAAAGTTAAAGTTGACTGCCCCATTGGTTGGTGTCCATCCGAAGTAAGTTCCTTGCTTATCTTCAAGGTTAGTATGGTCAAAGAAGAAACCTCCAGCTAAATCATAAGCCTTCATGACAGCACCTTCTCGATTATTGGGCATATCAACTTGTTTACTTGGTGGCGTAAACGTTGAATGAAATTCAAAATCTTGTTCTCCAGCTAGGATAGTAGACTTATAGTTAGAGGTCTGGTCTTTGATTTCTTCAATCTTTTCAAAGAGTTTCTCTTTTGTGGATGCTGAAACAAAGACACGCACGTAAGCCTTCAGCATGGTAACGTTGGAACGTCTTAATTCCTGAAGCAACGCCATCAACTCATTGATCTCATCAATTTCTTGTTGGTTCTCAGAGTGTTTAGCCTTACCAGAAATACGAGTAGCTTTTTCTTCAATGGAATTGGTTAGTTCGTACTTAATCTCTTTATTATTAGCATGATAAAAACCTAGAGTGGCAAGTGTTCCAGGAATCAACATTAGGTCTTTCAACCAGAATCTCTCCATGCCATTTGACGGAAATTCATAGAAATGAAGCGTTGTATGATAACCATCTCCAGATACCCAATAACGATCTGGACGAAAATCAATATTTCCTTGAGGTTGGACTCTACTTAAAAAATCTAAATCATAGCCGTTTGCTTCAAGTTTTTTCTGTTTACGTTTTGATAGTTTTGGCATAAGTCCTCCTAAATTTTTTCATTTTGATTATTGTATTGTTTTAGAATCTGATATTTCTTTTCTTTACTTAGTAGATAGGGAACAAAATCATTATTCCCCTTCGTCATTGCTAACCTTACTTGTCGGTTCAACTCGTTAAGATTAGGCGCATAAAGGAACAATACAAATTCTTTGTTATACATTTCATTTTGAATTTGTTCCTCGAAACTTAGGTTTTCCATCAGCTTCTTCTCTCTATCTTCCAGCTGCAAATAACGTCTACTTCTAGGTGAACACTGTCCTTTTTCAGTTCTAACCTTACTTAAGTGCTTCTTAATATCAAGCTGTTGACTAGTTGTATCAGTAGGCAATGTTGTAGAGACAATCTGTCTATCAGCACTGAAGGTTGATAACCACATTTCAAAGCTGATTAATGTTCTCACTACAGCCATTTCTGATAAACTATCTAGATCTTTTCCTCGAATAGCCATCAGCTGAATATAGCTTCCATCAACCATTTCAATAGGGTAATCCTTGGTATTCACGATACGCTTATAATCTAAATCAAAGATACTTGAGGAAACATCTACAGCTTCTTGCTTGTACTGCCCTGGACTAAATAAAGATCTTCCTAAAGGTCTTTTTCCTAGCTGAGCTGGTGTTAAGGCAACTTTTACATCAGAGGTAGTCCCAAGCTTAGGTTGCTTTGGTTCTTCTTTTTTTTCTACCTTCGAAGTCTTACTTCGAGAACCTAAACCATGTTTTTTAGGTTCTGGTGTTGTTTTTCTAATTCCCATTCTTACCTCCTATTTCATGCGATCAATACTAATATAACGGTGTCTACGTCTTCTAAAGAATAAATATATGGTTCTCCAGTTCTTCTTACCACCATTAGTCGGTAAAACTAAATAGAGTGTCCAAATTGCCGTTAAAACCATAAAGGCTAGGAACTGCATCCACTGTTCGTAAGGAAAAATTTTTGTCCCAAAAACGAAAGCTAATAGCGTTGAACCCCCCACAAATACAATATCTAGGATGATGAGTCCCATGATTTTAACTCTTGCATTAATGTCACGTGGAACTCCATAATTTCCCTTATGAGTGTTATTCATGCCGTCCTCCACAAATTTTTGATAACTCTAGTTTAAGAGATAAGCAGTTTTTCTTCAGTAAAATGACAAATGAAAAAGCCTACTCCTATGAGCAGACTTATTTAACTTCTTTAGCAATTATAGTTGGGCGTACAATCGAAAACGATAACAGTTTCAGATAGGCAAATACACCCTTTGTTCCAAAAGGAAGAAGGATAATATCAAGATGATAAGTACTTTCCTTATCTTCATAGTCCCTTGTCAGCTGATTATTAACAGCATTAACGAAATACTTACTGTATGTCTCTTTTTCTACCTTCACAGAAAATACAGTAACACAATTTTGATAAGCTTTTTGAACTGCTCCCACATTAACTAGAGTCATACGAGTTTCTGGATTATCTACCGTCATATCTTCATAGAAATCTTTATAAACGATTTTATTATCTGACTGATCAGGATAAAAATAGGATTTATTCAAAACGTGTTTAAATAAATAGCGATGATAAGTCTTCACCCTAATAACATCACCTACTTTGCGGATGACGGTACTGAAAACAAGACCCAAAATAACATTGCTGATAAATTGAGGATTTGGGTTTGTAACTTGTTCAATGGAATAAGCTGCAACCATAGACATTGCTAACAAGCCCAAGATATATATCATTGCTGTAAATAGGAAGGTCTGCATTTTATCTTCTGAACGCTGAGAAGCTTTAAAAGCCCAGGTAATAGGAAAATATAAGAGGATAATACCAATTAAGAATTCAGAGTCTGACGAATTGAACCCTACACCCCTACCCAAAAAAAGACCAATAAACAGTGCAATCATAATATAATTCTGTAAGCGCAAGGTCCATCTCACAAGCCAATCAAGAAGCATAACTCCTAGAAGACCAATGCTCTTTTTTTCCAACAATTTCAATGATAATGTTTTATTCATATTCTTCTTTTACTTCCTCTCTATAAATAATCGCAGCTGAATATTCCTTTTCTGTTGGATTTCCAAAAAATCCACCAAATAGACCAGACGCACCCTGCTCCATCGTACTATACTTGATATCAATAACAGATCGACGTTTCCCTAAAGATAGCGCATCTAGATAATGATTCAATATTCGTTGTAACTCTTCAGCTGTCTCACCGGTCAAAACTTTCGTTTGAATCTGATAAGGTTTTTCTTTCTGAGGATGGTAATCCATCAGTAATTTTTTTATAGCCAAGTAGTTATCCTCTAAACTAATCTGATTAGCTTCGTTCTCAATGATAGTATCTAATAACGTATCAATAAGCTGCTCTGGACTCGTTATGTCACTCATATCACGTTTCTCCTTGTTTTATTATATGTCCAGTTTAAAAGATAATAAGATTTTTGTCCGTAAGATGACAAATGATTTTAATATAAAAGAGATTCAGCATTTTTACTGAACCTCTTTTATTATTTTGAATATCTCACATCCGAGAAGAATTCCTCTTCTGATACAATCTGAATGGCTTGTCCTTGAGACTTTCTTGCTAAGGCATCCTGGTATTTTAAAGAGCGCTTATCTGGATCAAACAAATCTAACTGCTTATGGCCAGCAATTAAAATCTGAGTTTGTGCTGACATATGATTTTGAACAACTGCTCCTTTATCTTTCAGATAAGCAATCACTTCTTTTCGTGAGAGTGGCCTAAGACTGCCTGTAATGACAACAACTTTGTCTCTCCAATCCATAGACTATTCTCCTGAATCATCTGATTCAAATCCTTTAATATGATCTTGACCACCAAATAATTTTTGACTACCCATGTTCATTTGTTGACTGTGTTGCTTCATATTTTGAAGCGTGTGATTCAATCCACCATTAGACTTTTGAGATGAAGAAGATGGCTTAGGTGAATTTGAAGAAATTGGGCCAGATCCTCCAGCTGAAAGCCTAGTCGTTGGATCTGTGATTCCTCCCTGTTGAGTTGTCTGAGTTGTCTGAGTTGGTGTAGGTTCTGGATTAGTATCAAGTTTAGGTCCTTCAGTAGGAGTAAATCCTAAACCTGAAGGCACACCAGATTCTTCTCTATGTGTTGCAGCATCTCCAAATTGTTCACCACCAGGAAGAGGGGAGTTAGGATCTGTAAAGCTCTGATAGGTATTATCACGTGCTTTATCAAAGATACCATTAATCTTATCTGCACCTTGATTGAATTTGTCAGTAGCAAGTCCACCAAGATTTTTGAGACCTCCTTTGACAGTTCCACCAACACCTTGTTCTTTAACAGCATTAGATAGCCCTTTAAGGCCACCACCAGCCTTGACGATGCCTCCTGTAGCAGTTTTAGCGCCTTTATATGCACCACTAGCAGCAGCTCCTGTGGCACGTCCTAAACCTGAACCAAGTGTACCTGCTCCAGCAGCAAAAGCATTCCCCATCATCATAGCACCCATTAATTGTTGAGCTGTATCGTTCTGAGAAGTAGAAACCCCAAGCCAACGTTCAATCATTGATACACCTTGCATGGCCCCAAGAAAGACTCCCAGGTAAACAATAGTACCAGCAATGGCTTGTTCCCACATATTCAACCCATCAAAGAAACCGCCTGATAATTTAGACACAGCTGAAACTGAAAGAGTTGGAAGATCTCGACAAATTTCAAGAGTAATACGCATAATGACAACTTCAAAGAAGATTCCAGCTAGAGCACCAGCAATTGTTAACAACAATTCCTTATACTTTTTCGTTCTTAAGCCAGAATAGCCTAAGATAGGTGAAATAAGCGCTTGAATGAGAATATCGAACACAGATTTCACAAGTTTAATGGACATAGTGATGAACAAGATAATCAAAACAAAGAATTGAGCAAACATAGCTACCCAGTTGACCTTGTATCTCAAGTAAACAGATTCAAAAGCGTTCAATCCACTAATAATTTTGTGGGTATTGATAGTTTCAATACCATCTGCGTTACTATTTAATTTGTGAAGCATTAAACCTTTGATAGCCGGAACGCTCTTCTCCCAATCATCAAGTAATTTTGTATTACTTACACCATAAGTTGCTCCAAAATCAATTTTTGAAATATAATTACTACTATTTTTCTTGCTTGTAGCATCCGTAATATTATTGATTGGAGTAGAACCTTCTTTTACTGGCTTAATAAACCCCTGATTATCCAGTGGAAAGAGTTCTGTATTAAAGTCCTTATCTATTAATATTTTAAGGTCTGTCACATTGTTCTTTACTGGTTGAATTGATAAAGATTCGTTCGTCTTAGTCTTCCCATCAGCGGACATTGTTTGAACATTCTGAACATCTTGAGCCATTGCGGAAGTGACAGTTGTCAGCCCTAAGGGAAGTACAGCAGTGACAAACGTGACCACAAGAAACGTAATAATGGCATTCTTGTATTTAACAGGCTTCGTAAATACTCCAGTAGTAGCACTGAATATAAGGACTAATACAAATAGAGTAAAGCCTAACATTTGAAGATAGAAGTAAATCTTACCAATAACTGTAGATTGATTACCAAGATAACCAAAAAGCCCAAAAAGCTTAAACATATTATTAAACACATGCTCTAGGCTAGATAAGATATAATAGTTTGCTTTTGCAAGGGCACCACCTAATGATGCTAAAAAAGACATCACAGCATTAGTCGGTTCAAGATAATTAGACCAGTAAGAATAAAACTGAACGGCTTTTTTAGCTTTATCTCCTGAAATATCACCATTTAGCTTACCACCAGCATCTTTGACAAATTCAGAAAACGTTTTATATGCCAATAGAAATAACCTTCTTTCTTTTTTACTTATTTCTAAAATAAGGGATAACGGAAAATAATTCAGTAAGATGACAAAAGAAAAAGCCTTTATAGGCTTTTTCTATTCTTTATTCTGCTTTCCCGTAAAAATGATATAGGTAATCATCATCCTTGCCACTGTATTCAAGTTCATTAATTTGAATTGTTTTACCTCCATCACTCAAAACTGCTACATAAACATTTGAGCTATCTTTGTCATACTTTTTATTGGCTGTAAAAATAAAATAATCAGTACCATCGTATTCTGACTTATGTTTATTAAAAGCCCCTTTAGCATCTCCGTCAAGTTTGTCTTCAGGAATCACTACAAAAGGTTCTGTATGATTTTCAGTTTTGTTAGTAATTTTATTTTCTTTTTTATCGAAGACTAAAGTACTACTTCCCTCAGAAAAAATTAACCCATCATAACCTGGATTTTCAGAATGACCAACGTATTTATCTTGTAATTTATTGGGAATACCGTTAGCATCTTTTGAACTACAAGCTGCTAAACCAATTACAGCAAAAGCTAACATCACTACACTCAATAATTTCTTCATTTTTCGAACCCCTTTATGTTTTTATAAACAATCACTATTGACAACTCTCAATATATTATTGATGTTGGTATTCTAGCAAAAACAACCTAAATTGTCACTAGCATCTTGTCCTTCTACTAGAATAAAGGATAACGAAAAATAATTCAGTAAGATGACAAAAGAAAAAAGCCTATACTATTTAGGCTAACTGATTGCTTTTTACATATTCTTGAAATGATCGTTGACATAAGAGGAAGCTGAACGATAACCTGCCTCTTTTGCTAAACGACTTATCTTCTCACGCACAGAGGGCTGTAACGTAAGCTGAAATTGTTTAGTCTTCTCAAATTCTCCGCCGACTTGACGTTCATTTACTTTTCTTTTCTCGAATGCCATTATCAAATATTCCTTCCCTGACTATCAATATATTTATAGTTTAGCAATAATTCCTTCAGATGTCACGCTATTATTGGCCTCGTGAAATAATATGTTGATATAAATATCTATTTTTATCATGATTTTTATCATGGTTTTTATAGCAATAAAAATAGCTATCTAAAAGATAGCTATTACACCTCATAATTTTCAATCCAATCATCTAGAAATGATGATGCGCTATTATAGCCAGCTTCCTTAGCAATATCGTCTAATTTGGTCCTGTTTTCAGGTTTTAAAGTGAATTGAAAAGGATGTTTCAATTTTCCAGCTGGACGTCCAGCCTTACGTCCTCCTGAGTGCTTTTCCATAGGGGGATTCTTAGGTAATTCTTCTTGAAGCACTTGTTTCATTTGATTCTTTTTAGATTCAAAAGCCATTGATTTCTCCTTTTTTATCCTCATTTTTATCTGTATTTAAATGTTGATTTTTATCATTATTTATATGTAGATATAAATAGCGAATGGTTATGATTGTTGAATGATTGATTCAACTTGCTCAAGTGTTTCCTCCAGTGTAAAAAAGAAACCTCTATTGACATTGCGAGTTACCGAATCATTCATCATATCAATAATTGTATTATCTTGTGATGCACGATTAAACAATTCTTTCTGAGGAATATAATGCACGATTCCTTCTTCAGATTGCAACACTTCTAGTAGCTCTTTTGATTTTGCCGTATTGTGCTTAATCATGTTTGGTAAGAAAAATAGTTTAGCAGTAATTAGAGATTCACGACTAGGACGGATAATTTCAGTCTGACGATATTGCTCTAAACGAATCTCTAAGTTTTCTTTGGCCTCAAAAGCAAAGTCACTAGGAGTGATTGGACTAAAGATTGTATGACTGACAGCAATAGCATTTCGAGTTGCAATACCAAAGTCTGGACGACAATCAATAATAACAAAATCATACTGTTCAAGATTTCGAGAATCATAATTATCATCTAACCAATCATATAAACGCATGTTTTGATTTGGATTAGTTTCAAGTTTTCTCTCCGCTTCATCTAGTCTCATTGAACCAGGAATAAGATCAATATTTGGAGCAATAGATAAGATTGAGACATCCCCTACTCCAGTAAAGATATTAGATACTGTTTGAGAGTCTTGATAGATATTATAAAAATGAGATAAGTTACACTGATGATCAAGATCAATAAATAATACCTTGTTTCCTTTTTGTGCTAAATATTGACCTGTTAAAAGAGCTAAGGTGGTTTTACCTACACCCCCTTTAATAGCAACAAAACTAACTAGCTTCATGGAGACAACCTCTTTTCATATTTTCTATATATTAATTATAATATATATCAACATATAAATCAATATATAAATACTTATTTTTATCATTATTTTTATATTGATTTTTATATGTATTTATATAGCTATTATTATATTCTAAAATTAGGGTTTAAAATCTATTAAACGTTGATTATATTAGGGATTCCACCGTTCATAGTATTATTTTTAACTCATTATTGATAATGATATAAATCAACATTTTTATATCTATTTAAATATTGATTTATATCATTGTGTTAACTACACAAAAAAAGCGTAGGAGAATTTCCTACGCTTCACGCTATGTTAAAATTTCACAGCATTTCCATTATTCCTCAATGAGGTGATAACATGGAACAAATTCTATTAATATTATACTAAAAGATTAATTCGTTATCAATAAAAAACATAAATATTTTTATATTCTGTCTTTAGTTTTGATAAATTCTTAGGCTTTCCGTCACTCTGTTTAGTTTAACGTTCCATAGCTCACCTCTCTTTCTTTTTGCCAGTTTATCACGCAAGTATGCGTGA
>OGJC01000394.1_pt1 | contig 45322 bp, 40 predicted proteins | sample 1571941 | NCBI WGS metagenome assembly OGJC01 (sample SAMEA2582100, study PRJEB24529) | metagenome | biome: Human gut stool | place: China | collected 2011 | reverse complement strand
ATAACAGTGAAGAATCCGGAGATTCCGGAAGTGGTAGCCAGGGAGGTGGCTCCGAGGATAACAGTGAAGAATCCGGAGATTCCGGAAGTGGTAGCCAGGGAGGTGGCTCCGAGGATAACAGTGAAGAATCCGGAGATTCCGGAAGTGGTAGCCAGGGAGGTGGCTCCGAAGATAACAGTGAGGAATCCGGAGATTCTGAGGGAACTGATACGGGAACGCCAATGGCCAGTATAAGTTTACATGGTAAATCCTTGCTCTTGTCATCCATAGCTACACAGAGCAATGCAAAAAAAGAATCGGAAGAAGCCATAGAAACCCCGGATACGGATGAGGAAGAAGTAGAAGAATATGAAGCGTATGAGTATGTGAGAAATCCTTTGGAAGTATCCTATGAAATGGACATCAGTATGACCCAGACAGATGACCCAGAGGAGGAGGGGAATGGCATTACACGCTTCCTGCATTCCTTGTTTAGTGGGGATGATGATGGTGATAGCATCATAGCCGCTTTGCCATCGTTTGTAGATGATGACCTGGACCCCATAGATGTATCCGGATATGGAGCATCAGGAACTATTCTTTATACATTTAAAGTGTGGGACCATCGGACCGAAGGTAGAATCCATATAAATAAACGGGACTTGGAGCTTTACAATGCGGACCAGGATGGAAGTTATGGTTTGACCCAGGGAGATGGGACCCTGGAAGGGGCAGTGTACGGCCTGTTTGCAGGGCAGGACCTGTCCCATCCAGATGGAAAGTCTGGAATTGTCTATAACCAGAATGACCTGGTAGCTGTGGCAACAACGGATAAAAATGGTGATGCATCATTCCTGGCCTATACAGAGAAGCCGGGGACACGTCTGGATGATGATGGGAACATAAAACCGCTGGAAGGTGTGACAGGACCGGAAAATTTGTACGATGGTTCATCCATCACATCCTCAGCTGAGGGATTTGGCACCATTACGTATCCGGATTATGTAGTGGCCAACGGTGACCAGTGGATTGGACGGCCCCTGCTGATGGGGAATTACTATATTATGGAATTAAGCCGTTCTGAGGGATACGAACTGTCAGTAAATGGCATATCAATGTCAGAGACAAACCGGACCCAGGTTGGAACTACAATAAGAGAAGCTGGTCAGGCCCAGGTAGTAGGAGGGTTGTCCGATTATAATGATATGAGTGCGGATGGCTCATGGAATGATTTTATTGTAGAGAATTATAAGACAGAAGAAGGTTATGATATTACAATAACTGGTTATCCAGAAGGGGCAAAGATATACAGGGTAGATATTGAAAACCGGACCGAAACGGTAAAAGTAGTTACCGGCAGCTCTTTGCAGCCGAAAACAGATGACCATGGAAACATTGTATATCAAACGGCCAAGGGCGGGGAGTATAAGATAGGACCGGATGGGAACCCCATCATAAAAACAGGGACAGCTACGGACAGTAGTCCGGACGAACAGGTACCTTATGGAGAAACACTATATTACCGTTTCCGGACAGCTCCATATCCCAGTGGCAGCGCAACACCAGGGGATATGAGTAAGTGGGGCCAGGCAATTGATGGGAATTACCTGGCAGACCAGGTGAATGATATGCTGGGGCAGATTGGATATAAGGCAGCTACAGACACATCCCCCTGGGCCGATATAGAACTGACTGGGGCAACGAATGCTCTTGCAGCCCAGGAAATCATGGACTGGTTCACAGCGCATAACTTTTTTGATTGTGGTGCCGTGGAATCCATTTATCAAAAAGATGGGGAATACCATGCAAGGCTGCTCTATGACTATTCCGCAGCCAGTGATACATATCCAGCGGTGTATGATTCCGTAAACCAGAAGCTGTATGTCCGTAAGGTGGCAGAAGTAGAGGGTGGACCTGCCGGTGAGGTTGGGTATTGGATTGAGTACCAGAAAGGTGAATATAGTTTAAAGAGCAAGACCGTATCCATTAAGGAAAAACGACAGGTTATAAACAGCATACCTTATGGTGATGACATAGCAGCCTTAATTGAGGTGGTGTATCAGCCGGTTTATGAGACATACCAGGCTGGAGAGGTATTGTTGGACCGCTCCGGAAATCCTATACCAGTGATGGAACGTGTATATACGTATGAGGACCAGCTACAGACAGTAGAGCGTGAAAAATTGGTACCGTTGGATGCGGTTTATGATGCACAGGCTGGTACTTATTCAATCCATATTGCCAATGATATGGATTGGAGTGAGACAACAGATGCGGTGAGGACCATATACCGTATCGTTACCACAGAGAAAACCATTGAACATGATGGGGTGGAAATGCCCTATAACCAGTATATGACGGATGTTGTTGGTGCAGGAGTAAGCGCATATGCTTCCATGCCAGAATTGGATGAGGGCAGCTACATCAAGACACAGGCTTTGGTATATCCAGGCCAGAATGAACCTACACAGGACGGGGGAACGGGAGACAGGCCGGTTCAGGTGCTTCAAAGAGCCATCAAACAGTCCATCAAGGTGACAAAGGATATCTCCCAAGCGTCCTATGATGGGGTTAATACCTATGGAGCAGTCCACAATGACCCGTTGACGGTATTACTGGGCCTGTTTAATGGGGGAAGCAGTTCTCAAGGAACAAAGATACTGAATCAGTTTAAGTTTAAGGCATACCTTAAGAGTAACCTGGAGGACATCTTTGTGGATGATGCCGGTACTATTGTTTCGGAGTACATTGGAACAGATGGATTCACGGAGGAAGTACAGAAGGTTTATCTGCCTCCTAAGGATGGGAATGGAAATCGGCTGCTGGAGACAAAAGAGGATGGGACCTATAATTATACAAAATTCTTTGATGCCTTGTATGCAGCAGACCGGAAAGCTGGAGGGTACCCGGTAGAAGTGGTCAGGCAGTTTGCGATTGACTATTACGACATAGATAGTTACAAAAAAGAGATTCTTGCAGCAGAACCGGGATTAAACAGTGATGTGGCCTATGACCAGGCATTACAAAGGGCCTCAGAGGCCGCCGCGGCTTACTTGGATATCTTTGTGGGATTGGATGACCGTCTGGCCATTGCCTGGGATAAGGATGCTGGTGGTGGAGCTGATGGTGATAGGACTACGCTGCAGTGTAATACCAAGAATGGGAAGGATGACTATTATAACAATTCCATCATGCTCCCGTATGGTACCTACGTGGTTGCGGAGCAGACACCGGCTGATGTGGGGAAAGAACTGGCAAATAGGCATTTTAATAAAGATTACCCAAAGGAAGTCACTCTGCCTTTTGTTCCGGATATCAGTCAGGACGGGAACACTGGGGAAACGGATATCAACTATCAGACAGGCAGCCCCTATTACCGATATGATAGCACAGATACCCCAGAGGAATTGATAAGAAAGTACAAGATACGCTTTAATGAGGAAACTCATATTATCCAGGCACATGGCCAGGATGGTGATTACGAAGTGTTTAAATATGGTCTGGATAAGGAGGTACGACCTGGACATAGCCTTACGTCCACGGAACCATATGAGGCAGCTTACATGGATGGACGGAATGAGGCAGTAAAAAGCTATTATGCCGGATATACATCCCAGAGTGAGGATGCTGGTACCATGGATGATGTGATATATGATGGATATGAGACAGACAGCGGCCAGATGGAGGTTAGGGATGGTGTGGCAACCATGGAAGGGATGCAGCTTGCCATTGACGGTAAGTTTGCCCCTATGTTGGTACCATGGACCGTACTGGCACCAGCGGTGGACCGGGTGAATCCGGATACCGGTAACGTGGAGACCCTGACACCATCAGGAAGTGGAGCAGATTTTAACTTTGTGGCGTTTGCGCAGGAAGATTTTGAGGATACCTACTATAACACGAAGCTGCGGATTGAAAAACTGGATGCCGAAACAGGGGACAATATCATCCATGATGGTGCATTGTTCAAGATATATGCAGCTAAACGTGATGTAGAAAAGAATGGGACCAATACTGTCACTGGTACCGGTGATGTGCTGTATGGTGAGGCCGTGGATTGGAAAGGAAACCCGGTTCTGGATGCGGATGGAAATAAGATACTGTATCCAAGGGTTGGTGAGAGTAATGGCAGCATGGATGACCTGCCTGTCCGCCTGGATAAGGAGGGGATTCCACAATACGATGAAAGCCAACTTATCAGGCAGGAGGACCAGGATGGCAATGAAACCGGTATTTTTAGGGCATATTCCACTATCCGTGAGGTAGTTGTGGATGGTCAGGTTCAGAAAGTCCCAGTAGGATACATTGAAACTTATAAGCCATTAGGAGCTGGAGCATATGTATTGGTGGAGGTCCAGGCCCCGGAGGGTTATACAAAGAGCCGCCCTGTGGCATTTGAAATTTATGCGGATGATGTGACATATTACCATGACCAGCGTAATCCGGATGGGACTACAGATGGATGGGAGCCTGAAACAGCAGCAAAGTACCAGTATGCTGTGCCTGTGGCAGGAGATACAAATAAGTTCCAGACGGAGATAGTAAGCCAGATTGTGGTTGAGGATTATCCTTCCAGGATGGAAATCCATAAGGTGGAGGATGGTGATTCCATGGTGGGGAACCAGAACGTGCTGCAGAAAACGGATGCCCAGGGACAGACAGAAGCAAGCGGAGGATTTGACGGGGATATCATGGTGAATGATGAGGGGGACCTCCTCATGTACCAGGTACATGGCAGAAAGGAAAAGCTGGAGGAGCGTGGGGACGTAAGGGAAATTACCTATGACCCAGATACCAAAGACTGGTATGGGTATGTAACGAAACCATTCGATGAATACTCTGAGCATATCGTAGAAGGGACGGAAAAGGCCCTTAAGGCCATGCCGGGAGTGAAGCTGCTGTACGAACTGGATGGAACCTACACAGGGAAGGGAATCCGGTTTGATATACCGGTATCCGGAGCAAGGCTGTCTCTCTACCATGCAGTAGAACTTGAAAAGACAGGGGAAAACCAGTACGAAGGTGTGACGGTAGAGTATGAGGATGGGAAAGTGACCAGAATCATAGATACGAATACCGGTACCCACAAGGAAATCCGAAAGACAGGCCAGGACAGCGGACCAGCTGGGCTGAATGTCTGGGATACCATAATAGTGGACAACAATCCAGTTGACCTTTATTTCTATGACATGGAACAGGTAGATACGATGGAGGACCCAGATACCGGTGAGATATGGGTATTGGATGACCGGGGCAACCAGCTCTGCTATGCAGATGCCCAGTCGGGTATGGCATATGTTTATGATGATTATGGGCGGATTCTGGCCTATACAGCGGATGAGGAAGGGAACAAGGAACTGGCGAAGTCCATCCAGGTCATGGATGATGGAACTGGAAACGGGCAGACCATTTACGAAGATAAGAGCACAGTGGATGATGAAAATGGCCTTCCGATTTACTATACCGATGGGAAAGTGGTTACAAAGGATGAAACATGGATTACAGATGACAGTACGGACCCTTATGGAAATCCGGAATCAACTGGTGCGGTACATACCATCACACGTCTGCCCTTTGGCGCCTACATCCTTCAGGAGGAGCTGGTACCATATGAGCAGGGATATATTCAGGCAAAGCATATGGGCCTGGTGCTGGAGGACACAGATGAGGTACAGAAATATTTCATGCAAAATGTATTTACCAAAACTGCGTTTGCCAAGATAGACGTGCGTACACAGAAGGAGATTCAGGGGGCCACAATGACCTTGTACTGTGCCCAGCTGGATAGCGAGGGGAATCCACTGAAAGAAGAGGATGGAACCTATAAGAAGGGAGATGCATACACTACCTGGCTAAGTGGCTATGAGTATGATGATAACGGAAATCTGAAATTGGATGACCAAGGCCATCCAATCCCAACCACGGAGCCACATTGGATTGACCATATTCCGGTAGGATTCTATGTGCTGGAGGAAACCATTTGCCCATATGAACAGGGGTATGTACAGTCCGTATCCGTAAACATTGATGTGCTGGAGACTGGAGATGTACAGAGTTTTGAAATGGAGGATGATTTTACTGCCCTGGAAATACGGAAATATGACACTAAAAATGAGGATGTCATATATGAGGATAGTGAGGCGTACCTGACTCTTTACCGTGCGAAATTGGACGCGAAAGGATATCCAATCATCCAGGATGGTATCCCACAATATGATGAATTTGGGAAGATATTTACATTCCGGGCAGCAACGTATAAAGATGGACAGGATGTAGCGTCAACCGGGCGTGAGGTGCCAGATGCAGGTGGGAATCACCCCATCATGAAATATGATTATGACTTCCAGCCCATCCCAAATACGTACCAGGGACGATACTACTACACGGAGAATGCAACGGTACGGATGGAATACCTGCCAGTAGGAAGCTATGTACTGGTAGAGACAGACAATCCGGATGGATACGCCACAGCAGACCCTATCCTGATAGAAATCGAGGATACGGGACATCTGGAAGAAATCCAGTATGCAGAAATGGGGGACAAGCCCCTAAGTCTGGAGGTATCAAAGGTCAATATCACTGGCGGTAAGGAAGTCAATGGTGCTGTCCTTACCATATACCCGGTAGATGAACGGGGGAATGTGTCGGATACCCCACTGATACTGCACCAACCGACCGTGGATGGGAACTACCAGGATATCACGGCTACATGGGTATCTGGCCTGGACGGTAAATACACCGATGCGGACCGGGGGGCAGGTCTTATCCCGGATGAATTTGAGGTAGGGGACTTGAAGCCGCACCTGGTGGAGTATATACCGGAAGGTGATTATATCCTAAGGGAGGAGACAACCCCATATGGATTCCTGCAGTCCGTGGATGTACCCTTTACCATTACGGATACCCAGGTGATTCAGAAGACCGAAATGATTGACGAGATACCGGATGGAATCCTTAAGATAACGAAGAGTGATACAGACCGGCCAGATGAGAGGCTGCAGGGAGCACAGTTCCAGCTGGAGAACATGACAACCGGCACCCTATGTGAGACTGTTACCACGGATGAGCAGGGAATGGCACAATTCCAGCCACAGCCGATTGGTTATATGGACAGAGATGGAAACTTTAAGCCATACACCTATAAGTGCAGCGAGACAAAAGCAGCCCCAGGCCATATGCTCACTTTAAGCCCATATGAGTTCCAGTTTGAATATGTAAATGAGTTGACAGACAAGATTGTACTGGACTATAACCCTACAAATGATTCCAACCGTGTGGTCACAGACAAACGGATAGGGAATACGGATGAGCTGTTAGATGGTGTTACGTTGCGTATCGAGCGTAAGGTGGACAATGGATGGGAAACCATAGACGAGTGGATGACTGGTAAGCAGGGCCACTATACGAAGGACCTACAGGCCGGTGATTACCGTTTGGTGGAAATCAAAGCAGCGGAGGGATTCAAGCTTCTGGCAGAACCAATTGAATTTACCATCAGTGACGGTATGACGGAAGTCCCGCACTTTGTTATGCGTAATTACTCAACCATTGTGGACATAACGAAGGTACAGAGTGGTACGGATACCCTTCTTGCAGGGGCTAGGCTGCAGCTGATAAGAAAGGACACCGGGGAAGTAATCCGGGAATGGACGACCCAGGAAGATGGTGGCCAGAAATTCTATGGACTGGAGCCGGGAACCTATGTCATTCATGAGTTACAGGCACCAGCTGGATATGTCATGGCCGGGGACCAGGAGATAGTGGTAACAGAGAATAATGATACCACTCAGGTATTCAAGTACGAAAACCGGCTTAAATCCTCATCTGGAGGCGGTGGAGGCGGTGGAGACAAGCCAAAACCCAAGGTGGACTATATTTCATTCAAGAAGATAGATTTAGGAGGGATGCCAGTAGCAGGGGCTGAATTTACGTTCTATCGTGGTGATGGCAGCGTGCTGGATACAGCAGTATCTGATGCAAACGGAAAGATTACGATTAAACGGCCAGAGTCCGGAACCTACACAATTCGAGAAACAAAAGCACCTGATGGATTTTATATAAGTGACAAGACTTATACAGTCACGATTGGCCAGGGTGGTGTCCAAGGGGACTACGAAATAGTCAATGTCCCCAATACAACGGTTAGGATTAACAAATTGGACGCTGAAACGCAGGAGCCACTGTCCGATGTGAAATTACAGATTTTGGACGGCAGCAATCATGTGGTGGCCGAAGGATGGACGGATGATAATGGCCAATTTGGTTTTGTGGCACCATATGTCGGGACATATCACATAAAAGAGCTGGAAGCACTGGAAGGGTATAGGAAATTGCCAAGTACCTATGAATGCGGCGTACAGGAAGATGGAAGTATCACAGGTACAACAACGCTTTATAACTCTAAGACACAAAAGATTGGCAAGGTAATGGCCTCTTACACACCACACCTTACTGGGAAGGGTGCTGCATCATTTGGCGTTCCAGGAATAAGAGTACCAGGTGCAAAGACAGGAGATGATACACCAATTATGCTATATGTAGTCATGCTTATTTTATCCGTGTTGATATTGGCTGGTTTTTCCATCACATACTGGATACGAAAGGGAAAAAAGAAAAATAATCTCATGATGTTAGTCCTTATCATAGGATTATCTGCCGGAATGCTTTTCGAGGGGAAAGCAGCCCCTATGGACTCATTGGAGGCGGCAACCTCATCGAATGCTTCCAGAGTGGAGTTACAGCAAAAGGAAGGAATCAACACATTGATAGTGGTATCTGAGCCAAATATAGATGTGGAAAGCATTCCCAAACCAGAAAAGACCTACCAATATGATGGAAAGACTTATGACCTACGGGATTATAAGGTTATAGAAACCTCCATCCCTGAGAGGGAGGAAGTTGCAAGGGATACAATTACCTATAATGAGGTGGAACAGGCTGATACGATACCAGCAACTGCTGTAATAGAGGTAGAGGATACAATTACGGGAACGGTCACAAAAGTGACCGTCCCCCTCAAGGATTATGAATATACAAATTACCGGTGGGTAGATGGGTTTGAGTTCCTGATAACGGTTGAGGCCGCTGACGCAGACAGTTATGCCCTGGGAAACATACTGATTCCAAAACAGGCGGAAAATCCGTTTGCGGGATATGAAATCAATTTATTGGAATTGATACAGGTTAACCCTGCTTATTACCAGATTCATACAGTGGAGTGGACCGGGGAACCATGGATAGCCGAAGATGGAGTTACATATAGACAGGCAATCGCCCGTGGCTTAAAGCAGGTGGCCACAGTCAATGCTACATATGAGGGCATTGTTTTACTTGATTCGGTACCGGCAAATGCTATTGAAGCAGTGTATGAAGAAAATATGTCCCAAGCGGAAACGGAGCCAGAGAAGCCAGTTGAAACCGTTGAGGTTGAGGTGGCCAAAAAAACCTTATGGGATTTCCTTATGGAGTTGCTAGGCAGACTGCTAAAACATCCCATAATTGCTATGGTTACATGCATTGCATTGATTATCCTGGTATGCCTGGTTGTCACTATCCTGCAGGTATTATCAGAAAAGAAAAGAAAGAAGGGGGATGAGGAATGAAAACGGTAGGAATTGTTGGATGCCAGCCACGTATTGGAACAACAACACAGGCACTGCAGCTTACATTATGCCTTATGCATATGGGATACAATGTCGCATATGTGGAAATGGGAGAAAGAGATTATATTGAAAAACTGGATGCATTATATCAAGGTATTACAATTGATAAAAATGAGATTATATACTGCCAATCCATACCCTTGTATACAGGAAGCCGAATCGCTTTGGCAAACCGGGGCCGTTATGATTATGTGATAAAGGATTACGGATGTATAGGAAATCCAGGTTTTGAAAAAATATCATTTTTGGAGCAGCAGATAAAAATTGTGGTAGGTGGAGCCAAGGCCAATGAAGTTGATTATGTGGAACAGGTCATAGAGGATGAGTGTTATGAAGATGTGAACTACATATTTTCCTTCATCGGTTTAAGTGAACAGCGGGATGTGAAGGAAATGATGAAAAACAAGAAAGAACGGACCTATTTTGCAGTGTATACACCAGACCCATTTACCTATGTAGAGAATGATATTTATGAGTACATCTTAGGAGATTAGAGATGGAATATAAAAAGCGGTTGGGCGAAAAGGTCGCAGAAAAAAGGGCATTTGAGCAGGAACAGCAGAAGCTACGAAGGAAATATAAAATTCATGAAGATGGAACGATTTTAATTAAAAAAAGGCGCATGATAGAAATCCTGCTTAATACAGGAGCAGCGACCATTAGAGTAGGAGCGACTATCATTTTATGTAGTTTGGCAGCCATCGGGTTAACTTCGCTGTTGTATGTTGGACCCAGAACGGAATTATTAATAATCATGCAGGAGGTAATTGAACAGCTACATAGCATGTTGGGAGTGTGATTTATGGAGAAGTTAAAAACGGGAGCCTATGCAGCTGTTCTTGTATTAGCTCTTGTAGGATTAGGTATATCTAGCACAAGATTGCTGGATATATCTGCAGAGTATAAAAGGTCAAATACAGCATATAGGCAACTAAGAGAAATAAAGGGTATCAAGGAACCGTGGGAGGTGCTGGAAGATAAATTAAAGGATATAAACCCTGATTATATAGCCTGGCTGCAGATAGAGAATACCCCAATTGATTATCCGGTGGTAATGGAATCTGATAGGGACTACCTGGAAACTGGATTTTATGGGGAGAATAGTATAGCCGGGACACCATTTATACGCAGGGCGCAAAATGCATTTCAAGATAAGAATACAGTGATTTTTGGTCATAACATGAGGGACGGAACCATGTTCGCTGCATTAAAGAACTACCTGAAATCAGAGTACTGTAAACAATATCCGACCATTACTATTTTGAATAAAGGAAGGGAATACAGATACAAATTATTTTCGGTACAGTTGCTTAATGAGGATGATGGAAGTGTATTCGCATATACATTTGCAAATGATGAATCCTACGGGGAGTATCTGGATTTAATGATACATAAATCATTAGTGCAGCTTACAGAGCAGCCAGGTACGGACAGAAATATAATAACCCTATCAACCTGTTATGGAAAAGACAAAAGGCTTGTGGTACAGGCATTTGGGGAGGGATAATATATGGCCCAGAGCAGTTTGGATAAACAGTTGGATTTAGCAATAGGGAATTTGGTTATCGTTATAGGAAAAGTTTTAAAATCTGTTTGGTATGGATGCAAAAAGTTAAGAGGCAGGAAAATTATTCCCTTTATGCTATGTATAATACTGGCCGTGATTGGCTGGATGCAATGGGAGCAGATATCTTCAATCCTTGATGTCCTGAATATGCCAGGGTGGATGCAAAAGATATTATACATACTTATCCTTTTATCTCCAGCCATAGACCTTGCCCTGCTAGGAAGTGTCATCACCAGAAAGCAAATGGAATATTACCAGAAATTTGAGGAAATTGGATTTAAGGAAAAAACAGGAAAGTATCCATTGTATTTAGGCGAAGCCGAGGAACCGGATGGTCGGGTGTGCTATACCTTCCGTTCAAATATAAACATAGGTCAGTGGAAGCAACGTGCTGAACAGATAGAAACCGTGTTAGATTGCACTATCCTGCGGATTGAAAACAAGGGTAGTAAGCGTGTTGTCCAAATGTTGGCCGTGTCCAGTGAATATAAAATACCAGATATATTACTTTGGGATGAGAGGTATTTATCTAATGAAGATGGTATTTGTGCAATAGGTCAAGGGATGTTATCCCAGATATCATTTAATCTGAATCGTACACCGCATGTACTGGCAGCCGGCGAAACAGGCTCAGGTAAATCTGTAATATTACGTTGTTGTCTTTGGCAATTAATACGCCAGAATGCCAGGGTGTATATGATTGATTTTAAAGGCGGTGTCGAATTCGGCTTGGATTACGAACGTTATGGTGAAGTAATAACGGATAGAGAGAGGGCCGCCGAAGTATTGGAGATGTTGGTTAAGGAGAATACTGCAAGGCTGGCATTATTCCGGCAGCTTCGGGTGAAAAACCTACCAGAGTATAACAAGAAAACAGGAAAGAATCTATGCAGAATAGGTGTTTTCTGTGATGAGATTGCTGAGATGCTGGACAAAAAAGGTGTGCCAACAAAAGAACGGGAGATTTATGAACGGCTGGAAGGTTATATATCGACACTGGCCAGACTATCAAGGGCAACGGGCATTAATCTTTTTCTGGGGGTGCAGCGGCCAGATGCCAATGTGCTGACTGGCCAAATAAAAAATAACATTCCCATACGTATATGTGGACGTTTTGCAGATAAATCAGCCTCAGAGATTGTACTAAATTCTACAGCAGCCACAAATCTTCCAGACATAAAAGGCAGGTTCTTATATCTACAAGGAAATGAATTGATAGAGTTCCAGGCATATTACTTTGATGATGAAACGATGTTGGATAAATCGGTGAAGGTATTACCTGGGAGTATGCTTACAGAAAGCTACACAGTTAATCATCCAAAGGAGCAGATTAAGGTTCCTTCTACAAAGAACGTCACGGAAGAGATAAAACAAGTCAATTATGAAGAGTATGATTTTAATTTTGGTGAAGATGAGGAAATAGAATGGAGTGTGGATAAATGAGCCTGTTACCAATACATAAAACTGGAGAGGCCACAGAAACAAAAAAGAAGCTGAAAAAGAAAGGGGAAAATCAGGAGGCAGAGAATGTACAAGAAAATACGAAGGATACAGTAGCTGTCAAAAAGAAAAAAAAGGAAAAGCAACCAAGAGATACTACATATGTTTTAAAAAAAAATTTCACCATGAAGATTTTTCGATGGGTATTTTGGTTTATGTTAGTATGTGTATTTGCAAGAGGCGCATATCAAATCATAAAGCCCCAGGCGGCCGATGAGCTGAGACAGATGATAAAAGATTTTGAACAGACCCAGCAGAGCCAGGGTGATGCAGCGGAGGAGGTGATGGACTTTGCCCAAGATTTTGCAAAAGAGTATCTGACCTATGAGAAGGGAGGCGAACAGGATTTCAGAACACGGATAAATCCATATATCTCTCAACGTTTGAATAATGCACCTGGTATATATGCATTCCGGAATAATGCTAAAGCAGCATACGTGAATGCATACCGTAAAGAGCAGGAAGGGGAAGTCTATAATGTGTATGTCAATGCTGAAATACAGTACGATAAGGGTGAGGATGGGATGGAATATGCGGACTGTACCCTAAAAATCCCTGTTGTGGCCACGGAATCAGGATATTGTATCACTGCATTACCTATGTATATACAGGATAAGAGGAACAGCGATGATTATACCTTGCCTCAAATTCCGTTGGGGCAGGAAATAGATACTGCACTGGTATCATCCTCTATTGAAAACTTCTTATCCGCTTATTATTCCCAGGAGCAGAGCATGATTAATTATCTGCTTACTGCAGATGCAGACCGCAGCAAATTTGTAGCCATAGGAGGTAGATATGAATTTAAGAAGGTTGAATCTATAAAAGCATATCAAAGTCCAGAAGCAGCAGATATCCTATGCTTATTAACAGTCCGGATTGCTGATACAGTGAATCAGGAAGAAATAAGCCAGGAATATATGATAACGCTTGTGCAAGAAACAGATAAGTACTATGTCAAGGATATAGATACAAAAATATATTAATAAAAAATTATTTAATTATTAAAATAGCAAAATAATAAAATAACAAAAAGAAAAGGGGACCTAAAATGAGATTATCAGAGAATACGAGAATAAGGAAATACATAATGATTTTGCTTAGTATACAACTTACATTGTCCATGGCCATGGTATCTTTTGCCAGTGGCGCAAACTACGCAGAAAATGCTGCTAAGTGGGGATTTGAGCAGGCATTTTGGGTGATTTTATTCGTTACGTTGATTGTAGCAGCTGGTGCATGGATGAAACATGCTTTATCAGCAGCAATAGTTACCGTAATTATCGGTGGCATATTAGCTTATATTTGTAAACAGCCAGAGGTAATATCTACCATTGGAAATGCAGTCGGCAGTAGAGTATTTGGGGGATGATTATGGATAACAGTGAGCAGAAAAAGGTAACAATATATAGCTACAGTAAAGTCTGGAAAGTTGAAAAACGGATATATGCTATACAGAACCTGGTGCTGCCTGTTCCCATAGACCCATGGCAGCTGCTATACTTTGGAATCACATGGGCTGCAATTAACTTGACATTTGGTGCACTGCCGGGATTTAGTAGTATCCCGGTAGTCATCAGGTCAATATTGATTCCCTATCTCATTTCAAAATTTTTACTGACCAAGAAATTAGATGGTAAGAATCCAATAAGGTATATGATTGGTATAGTAATGTTTTTGTTTTGCGAACAGGACAAGGCACTGGAACATTTCAAGTTACAGCCGGTAAAAAAAAGACAGGCCATAAAGCTATCCTGGAATTGTAGCCAGGGAAACAGGAGGTGACGGGATGTACCAATGCCCGATTGATTATTACATTGATAATCTGGTATTCAATTCGGATAAGAGCTGCTGGGCTATCTACCGATTAAAGGGATTTAATTATGACTACTTAAGCACCCAAGGAAAGGTAAATAAGCTGGTGCAATTAGCCAGGGTATATAGTGGTGTTATGAGCTATGCACAAATATTGGTTATTCCGATAGAGAAAGATGTTGAGGAGCATTTTAGAAATCTAAGGGAGCGTCTACATCGGAATGACATTTTATATGACAGCGCAATGCAACAGATAGAATTGACAGAATCATATTTGAGGGAAAAGACAGAACAGTTAGGGCGTGTAAATGATTATGCCACATATTTTATTGTAAAGCTAAGTGAAGCTTCAGAATATGAGGCAGTAGAAAAGCTAAGCGAGTTCCTCATGTACTTCATTAAGGACCCGGTCAATGCAATTAATGTACAGATGAATCTGGATACCAAGGATATATTAAAAAGTAAAATAGAAGCTTATGAAAAGATGGCCAATAAGTGGTTGGATGAGAATAAATACAAAATGAGCATGGAAGCGGCAACAACAGAAGAAACACAATGGTTGTTCAGACGCATTGCATATAGAGGAACCGGGATACCAGCAAAATTATTTTATAAGACAGTAGGACGGGAAAAATGGGAACCAGATGCAGATGAGGTAGTAATTAATCACGAAAAGATTGTACGACCATATCATAGAGATACCGTGTCCCTGTTTGAAGGAAGCATAGAAGCGCAAAACAGGAGCCTTAAGGTATCGACAGGATTTTCCACATCATATCAGACATTCCTTCCCATTGTATGGCTTCCAGAACAAAACGAATTTCCAGGTAAGGAATGGCTGTATGAGCTGCAGATAAGAAATTTACAAGCGGAAGTGTGTATCCATATTAAGGCCATCCCGCACAAATCAGCCCTGCATCAGTTGGAACTGAAAAAGAGGGAGATAAACAGCCAAATTGAACATATTGAAGAGGCGAATGCTGATATCCCAGAAGATTTATATACATCAAAGGAATATGCTGATTGCATGGAGCAGGAATTGAAAGATGACAGGTCCCCACTTTTGGAGAGCAATATCACTGTTTGCCTATCTGATTCAAATTTGGATGGATTGGAAAAGAAATGTTCCAGGGTAAAAGAGCTGTACGATAACATGAACATAATCATTGAACGTCCATTAGGGGACCAGCTTAAATTGTATATGTCTTTCATTCCATCTGTGCGTATTTTGATAAAGGACTTTGTGATGAGGCTTACACCAGTTACATTAGCTTCGGGCATTGTGGGGGTGACAAGGGAATTAGGGGATAACCGGGGTGGCTACATCGGTTCCACCGGAAAAGAAGGAAAACCCGTATATTATGCTCCAGAGCTGGCCTGTCTCCAAAATATGTCTCCAGCTGCTACGTTTTTTGGAGACTTAGGAACGGGTAAATCATTTAATGCTAACATATTGATATATCAAATGGTCTTATATGGTGGCTATGGATTGATTATAGACCCTAAGGGGGAACGGTCACACTGGGAGAAACAGTTGATTGTTCTACGTGGTTTGATTAGTACAGTCACATTAGGAGCGGAATCCAGTGACCGAGGAAAGCTGGACCCTTATAATATATATCCAGATGACATACGGGAAGCACATGAGCTTACATTAAATGTGTTGAGTGACTTGTTTGGGCTGGACCCGAAAAGTGATGAGTATATTGCTATACTGGAGGCCCAGAAGAGGATGGAGAAAAGTCATGGGGCGCACTGTATGTTAAAACTGGCCAAAATGTTGGAGGCGATACCAGAAGAGGATAATTTACATGAGGCAGCCAATAATCTGGCCAGAAGGATTATATTATACAGGGACAATGGAATGGCGGGCCTATTGATAGGGGATGGAACTGAACATGCCATTACATTGGATAATCGCCTGAATATAATACAGCTGCAAAACTTAAAGATGCCATCACCAGAAACACCGAAACAGGATTATACGAGAGATGAGGTGTTATCAGTTGTTATTTTCGGTGTTGTATCGGCCTTTATTAAAAAATTTGCTTTAGTGAAGCGGCCAGTACCAAAAGGTATACTTGTAGATGAATCGTGGGCTGTATCAGCGTCAAAGGAAGGGCGTAACATGGAAGAGTTCATATCACGTATGGGGCGTTCCCTTTATACTTGTATTATCTACAATGGCCATTCTACGAAAGATTTGCCTACGGAAGGGATTAAAAACTCAATTACATATAAGTTTGTATTCCGCTCTAGGAACAATCGGGAGGAAGCAGCCCGTCTATTGGATTATCTGGGCCTGGAGGTCACACCGGAAAACATGTTGGTAATTCAGAACCTGGGAGCAGGACAATGCCTGTTTAAAGATTTATATAATCGTGTGGGGGTACTGCAATTTGACCCCGTTTTTCAGGATTTATTTGATATCTTTTCTACTACACCGACAGAAGATGTCGAGGAACCGGAGCCTGAGGAACTGGAGCCTGAGGAACCGGAGCCTGAGGAACCGGAGCCTGAGGAACCAGAGCCTCAGGAACCAGAACCTGAGGAACCAGAACCTGAAACACCGGAACCTGCGGTTCCAGAGCCACTATTAGATTTTGAGTTTACAGAAGATGACTTATTCACGAAAGAAGATATTTGATGAAAAAGAAAATGTTTTTAATCGCTATGGCCATCGTGGTTCCATTCTTACTCTTCTGTATTGTTTTAGGAGGCTTAGTAGGTGGTAATACAGAGGTTGTCCCTGCAGATGAAGAAACAGCAATGAAATACCAAATGTGTGGAAGTCAATTAGGTGTGGATTGGTCATGGGTGATGTTGATAGACATGTACATGGCCGACCAGGAACATACTGACATAACTAGCCAAAATATGGTCTATACTGCCCTTAATTGCCTTAAAGTGACAATTGAGGTGTATGAGGAAGAAGAGGATGAGGATGGAGAGACACATTGGGAATATGACCACACAGATTACGCATATGGTGCAGATGCCATAATGGAATATTTTGGACTACCTAAAGAGTGCCGGGATGTGCAGCAGGTAGTCCAGACCATGCAAAGGAAAAACTCAAGTCAATTCCATATATCTACAGCTCCCTATGATAATTTAAAGGATGTTCTGGATACATATTACGGTTGCTTTGATGAAGAAACAAAAACAGAGATGCTTACATTAAACGAACAGAAGTATTTGGTGGAGCTATATGAGGATATCATAGGGGAGTGGTCGGGAACCGGCTCCGGGGATGGGCTGTTTGGCGATTATGAGATTGGTGATTTGGTTTATCCGGAAACGGGCATGGAAATACCATTATACTATCAGTATCAGCAGCCATGGGGGGATGTAAAATTTGGCGGCAATACAATAAGGACCTCCGGATGTTCTGTCACCTCAATTGCCATGGTGTTCAGCTATTTAAGGGATAGTACTATAACCCCTCCGGATATTGTGGCTTGGACCGGCAATCGCTATTATGTAGGAAATGCTGGGCAGAGCTGGGATATATTCCCCGCCACGGCCAAACACTGGGGTATAAAATGCTATGGTTTAGGTACATCCCTACAGGGCATGATGGCAGAACTGGCAGCAGGACATCCTGTTATAGCAAGTATGCGACCGGGGACTTTTACCCGGGCGGGACATTTTATTGTATTACGGGGGATTACAGAGGATGGAAGAATTTTAGTTAATGACCCAAATGATAATGCCACAAAACGATTTTTTTATACATCGTTTGCACCGGCCTTGATACAGAGAGAGTCAAAACAATATTGGAGCTTTAGCAATTAAGGGGGATGTAATGAAATACGGAAATGTTTATAGAATCCTTATCATAGGGGCCCTGGCCGCAATGGTATTATCTTTAAGCATGAGGTTTTTTAGAAAAAATCCAGAAGAAAATAAGAGTTCAATTGCGGCACAGACCGAAACGGCCATTGAATCAGAGGATGCTTTAACAGAAGAAACAGAAAAAAGTCAAGAAACTATGGCCATATATCCCGATGAAGTTGAGGCAGAAGGGGGGAATACGCAGCCAGAAATGTATTCGCCGTGGGAAGAAAAGGAGTATGCAGCATGTTATTTTACAAATACAGAAAGCACAATTGATGTAGACAGCACATTGCCGGTTGGCGCACAAGGACGTTTAATTGATGAAACGCAGCAATATTTGGACAGCGAAGGAATCGAGGCTACAGAGTTACGCTGTATAGATGGAACAGTTGTAACGGAAGGGCCAGAAACATCCTTCCAGGTACAGTGTGATGATGTGGGGCAGACTATCATTGTAATGACATACAATAGGAATCTGCATACGTGGACATTCAGGCGGGAATGAGGGATACAATGAGTCTTGCTAAAAAATTTAATAAGCTGCAGATTATAGTGGCCGTATGTGTTATGATTTGTTTCATGGTAAATGTTTCAACAGTAACGGCATTTGCATCAAAGACTGTTGGCATAACAGATGAATTTGATGGCTTGGAAGGGGATGGGAAATACTTTTCGCAAGAATATAGGGATAATTATCAGTTAGACATTGAAAAATTAGGAATAAAAGATGCTGGTTATGGAATGCTCAATGCGATTTCAAATGGAATATTTAGTGCTATTACGTTTGTAGGATTGGCCAGTATTTCGGTATTTTATTATGCGTTGGACTTTGATATAGCGGCCTTGCTAGAGCCTATGATAAGCAGTATACAATCTTCCATACGGCTAAATGTATTCCTTCCAATATTTCAGCTAATATTAGTTGGTGCATTTATCCTGGCTATAATACGTTTTGCCCGTAGAGATTTTTCAGGATTGATGGGACAGTTTGGAAAAGTTATATTTGTACTATTGATGTCCGTTTTACTGGTCCACGATTCTGCTACATTTCTAAGCTACACAAGCAATATAACCAAAAGCCTATCAGTGCAGATTATGACTGGTGTAAGCGGGGTTGATATGGAAAGTGGAACCAGTGAGTATGCAGCAACGGCAGCAGGGGTGTTGTGGGTGTCATTAGTCCATGAGCCATGGAAATCCCTGGAATTTGCAGGATATGATTATTCCGATGAGGATGTAGAATTTTTTTTGACGGAAACGGATGAGGATACACGTAATAACAAGGTACAGGAAATTAGGGAAGATAATCCGAAAGCATTTAGTAAATCAACTGCAGGGCAAAGGATTGGACAAGGGGCCATCATGTTCCTTACCATGTTGTTTAAGTGTATTGTATACATTTTAATAGCTGTGATATTGTTGCTATTTCAGGTATTTACTATAATTATGGTTCTTTTAGCTCCAATTATATTATTAATGGCGTTGATGCCTGGCTATGATTTTATGATTCTAGGAGCCTGGTGCCGTAAGATGTTGGAAATTCAGGTTGGTATACTTGTGGTGACCTTTTTAATGGGTATTATGGTTTTAATGGACCAGTTAATACAAGGGATGTCATATATAATTGGATGGTATATTGCAGTGATTTTACAGGTTGCAATGTGTATTGGTCTATATTTTTTCAGGTATGAAGTTCTTGGTATCTTGTCTATGGCCACTATGATGGGCAACAATCCTCGTAGAATGATGAGAACCAAATTTGGTTATATGGAGAATCCATATCGTTATATGGTGAGGATGAATCGAGGAACGCAGGGATGGAGAGGGATTAAAAGATTTGTAGCAAAGGCAAGATATAAAAACCAGGAAGAATATAGCGAGAGGTTTAGTAGGTATTCCGAAAGTCCACATAAAGAACGGATGGATAATAGAGGACATACAGAACGGCCATCTACATATCAAGTATCTGTGCCAAAGAAACGGGAAGGGGTTCAATCACATTCAAGGCCGTTGGAGCCGAAATTAGAGACAACAGGGATAAAGTCAATATCTTACTACGCTCCCAGGGAGGTTACAGATAATTGGAGGGAGTTGTGGGATAAAGCAGAGAAGCCGGGGAGGCCGAAGATGGAGGAGAACGTTAGAAGAAAGAAAAAAGAATCTTCGGAACTTCCAATATCTCGGCTCCGGCCTGATTCTCTGAATAGAAGTAATCCGGAAAAGGGGGAAGATAATAGTGCATTTAAAGCAAGTGTGAGCCGCCCTGTTAGTTATCAACCAGAATCCAGGGCGCAGCCAGGAAAGAAAAGGGATATGGTTGTAGAGAATCCCATGAAGGTCCAGGGACGTCCTGTAAGCTATCAGAGAGTTTTGGAGGGAGGAGAGAGGACGAAGCCGATAGGTGAGAGTAATCAAAAACCATCGGAACAGACGGAACGGACATCAGAACGTCCAATAAGCTACCAGGTGATTCCTAAGGAGGTACAAAAGGATTTACCAGCTGCAGATGAAAAGAAGTTGCTTAAGGATATTCCGGAGCGTCTGGTAAGTCATCCATCAATATCCGCGGTGAAGGAAAATGGGGAAGCAATAGAGGGAGCAGAGCAGGGGCAAGTTGTCCAGCAGCGTCCCCAAACCATTACTGCAGAAAAGCGTGAACACTTGGAACGGGAGCATACCAGAAAGTATGACAATGTGGTCCACAGTAGATATCCGGATAAAGTGAAGGGAAGATTAGAGAACATGGGTAAGAACAAAGTAACTGCTGATGCTATGGAATCAATAGATAATTCATCTTCCCGTCCGATGAGCCAACCGGCCCGGACCGAGGAAGGGAAAATAGAAGAAATTAAGAACGGCAAAACGGAGCCGGGCCGCAACTCTTAGTAATGAGGGTGATTGCTGGTAACTGTCATCCTGAATCTAAATATGATTTAAAATGTGTGTTGCGAAAAAAATAGTTTGACAATTATTACAGATGTTGGTACAATCTGATTTAAGAGTTGTGGATATCGGTGGGAAATTTGGACAAGTTATCCACACATGAGGTTTTTAGATTTTCTATAGCTACACACTGTGAAATGAGTGTACAGAGATTAAGGCAGACAATTGAATAAAGAAAAAGAGAAGTACCAAATGGTACCTCTCTATGGTTCGGTTCCTCTCTAACGTTTACCAGACGGGAGAGAGGCAACTCAAGTATTCACACGATACAAGAATCTTTTAACCGTTTAGTGCATGTGTAATGCTCCTGACTAGATAATAGCAGAGCCTTATGATTTTGTCAATAATAAAAGCGGAAGAATTTCATGTAAATGTAGGCCCGAATACTTGAGTATTCGGGCTTTTTCGCGCTTTTGAAAAGTGTATGAATTTATAAAATTTTCCTGGAAAGGAGGGCAAAATGAAGATAAAATATTCTTTATTAGATAAATTAAATAGTTTGACGAACAAAGAAATTGATTTTATTTTGTACGTTGCCCGTTACCAGGATGATTATGGCTGCATCCGTGGTATGTATTATCGTGATGCATGCGAAAATGCGGATATGTGTAAACAGACGTTCTACGATACGTTACGTTCCCTGCAGGCGCAAGGTATCATTACATATAGCCGTGTGAACCAGGATTATGATATTACAATCCTGGATAATGATTTTTCGTACCCAGGTGCGTACCATGAGGGCTATATCAATGTATCCCGGCAGGTATTTCACACCCGCCGGTTCCATGAGCTGAAAGCCAAAGAAAAATTATTGCTGTTGCATTTCATGAAAATCACACATAGTGCATCCGGAAGCTATCAAATAGGAACCGGTAAGCTGTATACAAAGTATATGCAGCTCCTGGGGGTAACTAAGAGGGTATTACGTGGCTATTTACATTCTCTTAAAAAGTTCTTTGCAATCGGCATTAAAGATGGAAAGTATTTCATATCCTATTTGCGGACTGTATTTAATGATAGGGTTGAGGTATCGGAAACTGACCAATACATGAGGCATTTGGTGGGGGTAAGCTGCAGACGGGCAAAGATAAAGAATTGTGCACCGGCAGCCGTGAAGGATGTTGTGACCATCATGAAGCAATATCGTAAAGAGGCCCAGGAAAGCATTGGTAGAAGTATCTTTGAGATTGTTGATGACTGTATTTGCCAGGCTAAAGAATTGAATAGTAAATATATACATAAACTGGTAAGGCGCACCTTGGGATTAATTTGGTCTGGCCAGGAAATGGAGTTTTAAGGCTTGTAGTAAATGACAAGCCTATTTGGCGTTGACATAACGATTGAAGTCATGGCCGTCATGGCCGTTTTTTAAGAAGTAAAGCTGTCTGCAGGTGAAAATATGATATCAAGGGAGGGAGCAGGTACCAGGAAAGAGGCTTGCTCCCTCCCTTATGCCATTTTGATAGTCTAAAAATAATGACGTTTAGAAAAAATAGTCCAAAAACAATGTAGTCAAGAAAAGTATATAGTCTAAAAGCTAAGATGTTAAGAACATTTATTAGTCCATTTTTATGCACCTCAGAAAAATACAAAAAAAGCCTTTATTTATAAGAGTTTCAAGGCTTTTCGATGGCTAGTATATCTATTCTTTAATTCTTTATTCTTTCTCTTTATATATATAATCTTATCTAAACTACCGTAATAATTCTTTGTCTTATAATCAAGTTAAAACCAATTACTAAGAATTTCATCGAGCAACAACAATAACAATTCTTAACATTCCCTAGCTGGCTAAATCAAAAAGCCTACGGACTACTATCCAAAAGTCAAGGGTATATAAACGGGGCAAGCCCCGCCCTTGACTTTTGGATTTCCGTGTGCTCATCCACTCTCAAGCGATGATGAAGGGAAAAGACAACCACTACTAAATTCCTTATCATCACGTCATCCAGTATAGCACACGGAACCATAGCCCTGATATTCCCCCATAAAAATTTAAGCTCAGAATCAGCTAAAAAAACAACCGCTCACTCCTAACCACTAAACCTCTCAAACTTCCTAAAAAGATTTCCAAGGTAGGTTTGTAGACCAAATAACAGAAAAACCGATTCTGGGGCATTCTGGTGCGCCACAGAGGCATATTACTTGGATGATGTCCTGGCCCAAAATCACACCTTGATATTTTAAAGCAGCGGCTCCGGATGATGAAAGCTGGAACATTACAACTGCGATGCATCTGCGACATAACTGGTTTCAATCTTTTTCGGAAAATCTGTGATTACAGCCCTGTATAATATACCCTTGTGACGCATCAGAATGCCCCAGAATCGGTTTTTCTGTTATTTGGCCATCGGAATCTACACTGGAAACTGCCAAATGGCCTATTTTTGAATTTACACATAATGAGAATGAGGTAATGAGGCCCGCGCTTGATATAGCCTAAAAAGAAATAGAGATAAAGATTACTTTTGTAGGAATAAAAATACTGCAACGGCCAGGAGCTGCTGCAGTATTTTTTAAGCTTTGAATTGTTTAAGGAATATGTCTATCACTTTTAGAAGGTCATCTTCTTGTGAAGGGGTGAGTCCATCAAGTGTGATAGTAGTACGGTTTTCCAGGCCAAGGATATAATCGGTTGAGGTATGATATAATAGCGCAAACTTTGTGACAACATCCGTGGAAGGAAATGACGTGTTGCTTTCATAATTAGCAATTGCGGACCTGGAGAGATTAAGGCGTGTTGCAACTTGTGTTTGTGATAATTTGTACTTTTCTCGTAATCCCTTTAGGCGTAATCCTAAATCATAGGCATCCATAACCGTCCCCCTTTCCATAGTTTTAATCATTTTAAATTGCACATGCTTTCTGGTGGTGACAAAAATGCAAAAATTTGACCTTGTTAGTGAGCAAAAACATCCGTTGATTACGTTATTGTTATAGGAGGGGGTGCAATATGCAACGATTATGCAGATTGATATTAATGCTAGTAGTATTGCTTTTGATAGGCGCATATATTCAGAAACCAGAATATATAATATATAGCATAATTAGTGGAAGTGGGGGAGACACAAGGGACACAGAACTATTTGTGATTGTTTATCAATCATGGGATACTGATGGAACCGTGACCGAAATCGTAAGGAAGCATTGTACAATGAACGGCACACCTAACAGGTTGACGATACATTTATATCACAGTATGTATGCGCTGAATCATGGACAGGCATATTATACGAAGACATTTGAGTACCCAGAAGATGAAATAATAGGACCGCCACCAGCATGGTAAGTAATTAAAAGTCACAGGGCTTTTGGCGGCTCCGTGACTTTCAGTAAGAAGGGCGGTATGGAGTAATAATCCATCCCGCCCTTCTTATGACAAAAATTTATTATTATAATAATTTAATAATAAAATAAAATTTTATTAAAATAAATCACTATGTGAACCAGTCCGCAACAATTTTAGCGTTAAGATATCTTTATTTGTCTGATAGATGAGTAACCAATCAGGCTGTATGTGGCACTCTCTCGCATTTTTATAGCTCCGTGAGTTCATAAGGTTATGGTCCCTATATTTTTCAGGGAGTTCTTGCTCATTGGCCAACATAGATATAACCTCTGTAAGTAGTTCAGGATTACATCCACGTTTTAATGCTAATTTATAATCTTTCTTAAACTGGCCTTGATACTCAATCTTAAGCATTAAGGTCCTCCATTAGGGCCTCTACAGATTCAAACGGACCATGCATGTCTATCCCTTTGTCCGCATTTTCTATAGCAGCCATAGTTGTTGCGTTTGGTTCCAGGCGCAAGGTTACATCGAAGGGAAAGCCCTGGTAACGTATAGATTGGCGCAGAAATACGTTTACTGCAGTGGTTAAATCAATTCCAAGGTCACTAAAAACTTTCTGTGCCTGTAGTTTCACATCTTTATTCATTCTGATATTCATACTTGTGTTTTTTTCAGACATGCCATCATCTCCTTTTTTATAATATTATAATATATGATATGCCTAATGTAAAGACATTGTGTGTGTTACTTGATATGAAAAAAATAATAAGTTATTAAAATAATAAAATAATTTATTATTGACATTTAACCGATTATAATTTAAACTATATATAAATAAGATAATAATAAAATAGCATAATAGAAAAATATTTTATTATTAAAATAATTAGTTATTAAATTATTGAAAGGAGGATAAGAGAAGTATGGGAAAGAATCCAGGTACGGTCTGTAGTATGATGATTGGTGGAGGCCCTTACAGAGTTTGAATCAGAGTAGTTAGCTAAAAATCAATTAATAATAAAATATTTTTGTACTTTAATAATTTGTTATTGACATCCGACCGATAAAAATGTAATCTATACTTAAGCTGGGAAAGGAGAACTAATGATAATCAGATACTATAATGTGCTTTTTATTCTGGCCGACCACCAAGAAGGTGACAAATTCAAGCTGGAATGGCTAAAAGAACGCATTGAAAATGGTGATAGGATGAATATGCGGGAATTGTACCAGTGGTGCCAGGCACATGAAATAAACTATGTGACTAAATTCAGATACCGAATGGATTATCCAGTAAAAGCGAATATTTGGAATCTGTATAGTTATCTGAGAGCAAAGGTGGATTATGAGTTGTTCAGATGAAAAAAAATTGGTGAGATTATCGGCTTATGCAGAGCACTATGGCTGCAGCCAGCAGGGGATAAAAAGACGGTGCCAAAATGGAGAAATGAAAACAGCAAGAAAAATTGGAAAAATATGGATGATAGATATAAACGAGGAGCCACCAGCAGACAGGAGATTGATAAACGGTTTTTTTGTTGATTGGAGAAAAAAATAATTAAATAATTTATTATTAAAATAATTTGTTAGTAAAGTAGTTTGTTATCAAATTGAAAGAGGAGGAGATTGTTATGATTATTGCAATATCGAACCAAAAGGGTGGTGTAGGTAAGACAACCACAACACACAATCTGGGGGTTGAATTAGCAGCCAATAATAAAAGGGTTCTGGAAGTGGATGCGGATGGACAAAGTAGCCTTACAATAAGTTTTGGGAAGGAACCATTTGATTTTGAACATAGTATATGTGACATTTTGAAGAGGGACCCAATTGGGATAGAAGATTGTATCTATAATATTAAAGATAATCTTGACATTATACCAAGTAACCTCTTCCTGGCATCAATGGAGCTAGAGTTGACTGGCAGGACAGCACGTGAGCAGGTATTGGCCAGGGCTTTAAAAAAAGTTGAAGCAAATTATGATTACATACTTATTGATTGCCCGCCCCAGCTATCAATTTTGACACTTAACGCTTTAGCTGCAGCTGATAAGGTATTGATTCCATGCCAGCCTACGTATCTGTCATATAGGGGATTGGACCAGCTTGAGAACACAATCAATGACATACGGGAGCTGGTCAATCCGGAATTAGAAATCATGGGCGTTATCGCCACTCTATATAAAGTGCGGGTGAAGGACCAGAATGAAATCCTGCACTTGTTGCAAGAAAAATATAATGTAATAGGTATCATCAGGGAAACATCAGAAGCGGTTAAGGGAATATATGATGGCCTTGCGGTAGTAGAAAGAAATCCGAAACTTCCAATATCTCAAGAGTATAAGAAAATCGCAGAATATATTATGTCTATGTAAAGTTTCTGCAGAAGCTTGTGCCACATATAAAAACCACCAATCACAAGGACTGGTGGAAAAAATGTCGAAAGGGACTATGCCCCTATCAGATTTATTTTAACATAAAACGGAGATATATACAATCAATATTTTCTGGGAAACAGAAGAAGGGTAATACCATGGATGAAAAGAAAATTGAGAAGTTATATGAACTTATGGAAAAGGCTAAAAAAGAACATGATATAGAAGCCGTTGCGGCATTACGTTGGGCAATTTTTAAACTTGAGAATTACCCGGAAATTTAAAAGGAGGGTATAATGCTATCACATTGAAGAAATGTAAAGTAGGGGGTTGGCGAAGAAAAATTATATAGTTTTATAAGAGTTAAGTAAAAGTGATGAAATATTAAGATTTTGGAGGATAATATGAGAGAAACCATCGCTGATTGGAAAAAAGATTGGATAGATGCTAATGGGTTAACAAATGAACTGGAAGTAATTATAAAAGATAGTCATCGAATAAAATCTGATACTTCGTCTGATGAAGGACAAAGTATATACGAGGGTTGTTTTGCGAACATACCAGAAGAATTGCTTGACAGAAAAGTAATAGAATGTGGTCAAATTCTAGCGTCAACCAATCCAGAACGTGAGGGCTGTTACTCGTTAATTATTTAAATTAGGATTTTCCGGGAGAACCGGAGAAAGTAGGAAGGGAGAAAACGTGACATACCAAGTACATTATGAGAGCAAGCCAGGAATGTGGGAACGTTATACGGGAGTCAAGGAAGTTGAGGCAGACGGTGCCGATGGGGCCATCGACAAGGCATACAGGCTTATCCGGAGAGATTTTCCAGACCGCCCACGGTCGGGATGGATTTTTACCGTAAATTAACAACTTAGGAAAGGATGTACAAATAATTGGAGAAAAGCAATATAAAAAAAGAGTGGGACAATGAAACACTGCTGGAATACTATGCCGTCCTATTTTTCAATTTGCAAGAAGGGAAGGATGTTAATGACGAGTGGATGGATGTAAAAAAGGAAATACTGCAACGAATGGAAAAAAATATTTATTCGACTGCAATGTCTGCTTTAAGCCATTCCGTTTCACTTATGGAAGCACAAAAAGATAAAGATATGATAAGGGCATCTTTTCACAATATTTTGGGAAAAGTAGACATCCTGCATATTTGCGGCATCATTTCAGATGAGGAAAAACAATTTTGGGAAGATAGAGTTTATAAGGCGTATGGATTTGAATAGTTTTACTTAATACTGGAACAGATGAAAATTAAAAAGAGTTAGGAGAATATGAAAAAATGAATTTGAATGAAAGAGAACAGAAAAGGGCTAACAGCCCAGTTAGTGCTATGATAGGCGTTAATAAGCCAGAGAAAGCAGAGAAAGAAAAAAAACAGAAAAAGGGTGAGAAAGAGGGACTTATACAGCGTGGATACTATCTCACACCTGGTGTTGCTGCTCAAGTGAAAATTAATGCTGCAATGACTGGTAGGAGGGATTATCAAGTAGTACAGGAGGCGTTGGAATTGTATTTTAAAAATAATCCTACTAAATAATTTAATAGTAAAATAATTTGTTATTAAATGCTATTGGATTGCCCTGGCCATAATGATGTGATGTTGCAGGGCCTTGAAGCACGTGTTAGATAGCATGAGAGAGGAACGAGAATGGGACGAGCCATAGAAGAGATGAAGTACATGCAGACTAATACATATTGTCTGCATATATCAAGGGATGAATTGGAAGCATTATATTTTAAGGCCAGCTGTGTAAACGTGACCATTGAGCAGCTGTTAAAGGATATTATTGCTGATTTGGTGGGAGGTACCTTTACGCATGGTTCAGATGAACGTATGTATGCAGATTTTTGGTACACACGTTGGGGAGCTGAAATATATCCTCATAATTTTCCAGACGCCGGCAAGTCTATAAAGGCCAGGGAATTAAAGGGAGCAGGAGAAATACACATTCCATTGCAGTTAACAAATGCAGATACTATGAGATTGCAGGACAAAGCTAATTGTGTAGGTTGTAATGAAAGTCAGCTTCTGGAAGCTTTTGTAATGGATTTGATATCTGGCCGGTTTACGCATGGTTCAGATGAACGTATGTATGCAGACCAATGGTTTAGGCGTTGCTACATGTTTCCGGATAAGACTTTTATTCGCTATCTGATTATACGTGACAAGGTTGACGAATTATTAGAGGACTATGAAAAATTAAAAGAATACCAAAATGATTATGTACAGATGCAGAAATCACCAGATGTGTATGAGCTGGATGAGGTAATGGCCACGCAAAAAGAAATTGAAGTACTCAGTGCGTATATCAAGGAAATATATGAATCTTACTTAAAGAGTTTAGATGATGAACTACCAGAGGGTTCATTGGAGGAGGTAATAAGTAATGTGCAAGTTTGGAATGATAAAAGGCTAAAATTATTAAAGGGTGAATATGAAATATGATATCTTATTAGGATTCAAGCGATATTTGCAGGATAACTTGAATCCTAATACCGCAAAAACTTATTATAGTGCAGTAAAAAAGGTGTTTAATAATTGTAACATTTCGTCCATGGGAGATGTACCGGAAAGTTACATACTGGACCAGCTTGAACACTTCCGGACTAAAAATGAGGTAAGTGCCGCCAAAAATGGATTAAAGCATTTAGCCAAATACGATTCTTCTTTGAAACTTCCAGATGACGCAGCATTTAAAACTATTAAGAAGCGAAATTATGTAAAAAGTAAGGGAAAAATAGTTAACTTTGATACCATGATGAAAAAGACCAACGCTTGCAGGGACCCAAGGATGAGGTATGCATATAGGTTGGCGGCAGTCAGTGGATTAAGGGTATCGGAGTTGGCGGCATTGGACCCTGGAGACATTATATTTCAATCCGATGGCCGGTTGAAAATTCATGTAAGGCATGGTAAAGGAGGAAAAGAAGGATGGGTTACATGCTTAAAAGATGATTATCTGTATGAGCATTTAAAACACCACATCGAAACATTACAGCCAAATGAAAGATTATTCTACGATGAATCCTATATGCGTAAATATGCTTGGGAGCATGGGATGGAGATGCACGATTTTAGGCGGGCCTTTGCTGTCTTGCAAAAGCGGGAGCTGTTACAGGATGGATGTAATGCAAAAGATGCTGATAAGATTGTGCAGGAGCAGCTGCGCCATTCCAGATTTTCTAACACAAAACGCTATCTGTATGGGCGTAAGATTATAGCCAAGAAGAAAAAGCCTAAAGAGAAAACTGAAATAGAGGATGTAGAACCAATAACTGATGTAAATTTAGAGGACTACAGTATACAGGAGTTTTATGATTTGGCCAGTGAGTTGGATTCCAGGGACCTTACAGACCAAGAAAAAAGGTCATTGTATAATTATATGGGGAGTGAGTACCGTGATATAAACAAGGTACTAAACAATAAGGATTTTAATGTACCTGATTATATATTACAGGACATTGATACAATAACTGAATGCCTGGAAAGAAAAGAGATACCCAGAGAGGAGATTGTATATAGGGGGATGGATAATCTGGGGGTATTGTTTGGGGATGACGGAAAAAAGCTGTCAAGCGAGGAACTGAATCAAAAATACAGCGGTACACTATTTATAAGTGATGGATTTTCTTCCACGTCAATGGATAAACAGATAGCAACTGTATATGCGGGTTTTGAAGAAGGGATTTTGATGCGAATTAAAATACCTAAAAGAATGCGGGGGATGTACCTGGGGGCAGTGAATCGTTATCGGGAGATGGAGTTGCTGTTACAGAGGAGCAGTATATTTAAACTTGATGCGATTGAGAAAAAGGGTGATATAACCTATGTGGATACTTCCCTTATATACCAAGTTAAGAAGAAAGGAAAAATGTATGGAAAAAAACATAAATAGTCAAGATTTAAACCAGGAGAGGTTTAAGCTAAAATCAGGAGATATGCGCCCAATATCACTAGATGAATTTGAAAAATTAGTGCGGAAGGATGAGTCTGCAGATGATGAAATAGATGGGGCCGAATAGGGAGAATGTACATATTGCATAAAAAAGCATCTGTAGATAAGAGTGAAGCCGCTCCAGGCCGGGGCCGATGTATGACTGCTGCAGCTTAAAAAGCAGTCAATTCTTTGTGCATTCTGCTATATTGGCGATATTAATGTTCGAGGAAAAACGAGGTTTAAGATGAATGAAAAGTGTAAATATTGCGAGTGTTATAATTGCAGGAAACATAATGAATGTTTTGAGTGCTATAGTTGCAGAAATAATGCAAATTTTACAGAATCAAATAAAACAAAATGTCAGGACAGACAGTGCAAATGAATCCATACACTGCTAAAACTCAGCGGTGTGTGGTACACAGGTCCAGGTTCGATTCCTGGTGTAACCAAGAGGGTGTAAGTTCGACTCTGGCCGCCGCCAAGATTGTCAATAACTTTAATCCGCAAAACTGAGATTTTGGTAAAAATAAAAGGTACCAGGATGAAATTTCACTGATACCATTTTACTATGAAATAAAAGGTAATTTTTATTACCAAATCGTTACACTTAACATATCATTTCTGGTATTAAATGTCAATATTAAACCACCATATAGCAAGTGAGGTTTATAAAAAATAGTTTGCTAAATCCTTATAAAATCAAGGTTCTTGAGACAATTATTCATATCAAAAATTTTCCAATATCAAAAAATTCAAAATACATAGGTTGCATGTAATATTTTAAAATTCTATCGTATTATATAGGCGGTCTTTGTCGGATTGTGTTATCCCAATATACTTCATTGTCTGCCGGACTGTAGTATGCCCATATACTTCCATGATTAATGCAATATTTTTGGTTTCTTTGTAGGCATAGTAGCCCCAGGTTTTGCGTAAAGAGTGAGTGTTGAAATTATCAATATGTAGGGCCAGGGCTGTATCTTGAAAAACACGATGTATTTGTGTAGTAGTGACCGGCTTATTGGGGGTTTGCCCAGGGAATAGAAAGTCATCATATTCTAAGCCCATCTCTTTTATATACATGCGAAGAGTCTCTTTAAGAGGGTCGTTTATTGCTATACGCTGCTTATGACCTGTCTTATCTTCTTTCAGGTTTATATACCTTCTGAAATTACCACTTAAATGCATGATATCAGACACTTTTAATGGTAGGACATCACTGATACGCAATGAAGTATTTAATTGTGTTTTTGCAATAACAAAATTACGTAGGCGTGCTTTTCTACGAGATGAACTATTCTCCTTTAAATATCCCAAAATAGCATGTAATTGTTTCTTATTTCTTATCGGCTCTGTAGTAATATTCATCCTCAAAAACTCCCATTGTAAGATGTAATATATTCATCACTATTTGACGAATATATTACATCTAAAACACCTAGTTTTAAACACTTGAATTATATTACCAAAGAAACCTTTGAATTACAAGGTTTTATAAGTTTTTTAAACATTATTAGATGTAATAAAAATTACCTTTTATTACATGAACTGAAAAAATGGGGTGACAGAATGCTTACAGGGATGGAGGTACAAAGAGAATCAGGGCAGAGCAAAGGTGAGAATAGTGAGGTTGTAAGGCTCAAAAAGAAAATCAATGCACTGATAGAACTTTTAGAAAAAACACAGAGAGAAAAGCAATACCTCAATACTTTTGTTGATAGCTATATACAGAATAATGCGCCGGTGGAATTTAGGATTAAGGAAGTGATACATGTACTGAATATACTTACCAAGGAAGCCAAGTGGCTTGACTCTGCCTACCAGACATCGAGCAGCAGAAACTATTACCGTATTAAGACAGATGATTTTGAGGATATTTTAGATAAAGCATTGATAAATATTCCTAGAAAAAAAATGATAAAAGTCATGGCAAATATAGGGATATTGAAATGTGATGATGGACATTATACGTACTCAGCTACGATACAGAGAAAGATGTACAGAGTGTATATGCTCAAAAAATCAGCAGTAAATACCTTGATAGGAGAACAAGAACAGGATGAATAAGGGGGATATATGTGTACAGGAATTTGTGCGGGTGGCTGATTTCCTCCTCAAGTCTGGAAAGGTAAGGATACATAGGGGGTATATCCTGGCTCCCAGGAATGTAATTGATAGGCTGCTGGCTAAGAATCAATATGAAACGATTGAAACTAAGCTCCAATACTGGAAGAAGCTGCACTGGATAGATGCAGATACAGACCGATTCACAAAACAGGTATCAATAGAAGGTCATCGGCTTCGGATGGTGAAAATTGATATCCAGGTATTCCAGACATTGGGCGTATTATTTGCAGATATTTTGGTGGAGAAGTAGTAGGAATCTATATTGTCAGATTTCCCCGGCTAGGAAGCCATATATAATAAGAAGTTTCTAGGAAATCTACACCGTCACGATAATAGGCTACAAATATGTAATATTTGTAGCTGTAGTGGTAGGAGGAGAACTATAAGGGACAGGGGAAGTAGCAGCGTAAGCTGGGGCTGGTATAGAGGTAGGGGATAGAGATGGTGTGGGGATAGATAGAGTGAGTTGGAATAGATATTAAGGGAATTTTAGGAATATCAGCTAACAGGAATAGGTAAGAAAGTAGAGCAGTAGCCAGGGAGAGTAGGGCAGTAGCCAGGGAGAGGAGGGCAGCAGCCGGGGAGAGCAGAGCAGCAGACAGGAAGAGCGGAGCGGCAGCCGGTAGTGCCGGGAATGACTATAATAATAAAATAATATATTATCAAATTATTTTTTTATCAGAAGGAACAAGTGACATATGAGAATAAGAGGATTTAATGAAAAAAAGCAGGAGTGGGTAATCATAGAACTTACGGATGATGGAGCTATAGTTGGTCTTGAATATTGGTATGATATTGCGAGTTGCAGTGTTGGAGTAAGCACAGAGAAAACCGATATGCGAGGCAAAGAAGTATTTCAGGGGGATATCATCCTGTCCTATAGTACAGACATTGAAATGGAAATTAAGTATGGATGTTACCAGGCATTTTGTCCAGAAGATAGATGTGTAATGAATAATATAGGTTTCTATGCAGTTGGTGAAACTTTGAAGGATATGCCTATCGGGCCACTTGATGAGTATGCAATTGTAATTGCAAACACATATGGTAAATAGATATGGTGCTACATATCAAAAAGAGGATAGTTGTGAGCATTAGAAAAAGTACCATTAGATTGATTCTGGTTTTGTATTTTATCCTGCTTTTTTCTTTTGTTGCATATCTGGGAAACTGGGGGTACTGGAAGCAGGATAAATATAGTGAAACGGCATATATGGAAGAACTGGAAGGCGAGGATAGAACCTTTGTGTTACCGAAAGACTAGGAGATATGAAAATTTAGAACGTAGGATATTTAAAGGGGTAGGCCAGTTTGACATTCCACAGATACAGCCTGTTTCATATAGAGGCCGGTATGAATGGATTGGATTCAATTATGCAAAAAGTTGTAAAACGGGAAGTATGGGAAAAGGGATACATTTTTTTCTGGATGATTACCAGTTTAAACGCTTATGGCCAGATATTGACAGGTACATCCCATTATTTCATCGGTTTGGCTATGTTATGTCTCCAGATTTTTCAACCTACACAGACTATCCTGTAGCCATACAGATATATAACCACTACCGTAAACATTGGATAGGGGCATATTTACAAGATGAAGGTATACAGGTTATTCCAACTATATCCTGGGGTGAAGCACAATCCTTTGAATGGTGTTTTGATGGAGAACCAGTAGGCGGTACGGTGGCGATATCATCTGTGGGGTGCATGAACAGCCGGTATAAAAAGCAGCTGTTTTTAATGGGATATCAGGAGATGATGCAGCGGCTCAAGCCAGAGCAGATACTTTGTTATGGTGAAGTCCCTGAGGAATGCAAAGGTAACATTTTGAGGATTAGAACTTTTCAAGACAAATTTAAAACATAAACCAAGGAAGGGGAGCCGATGCAAAAAAGTGTGTTTTTACATGAATTTAGACAGAGTTTTGGTTTGCGTCTGACAGATGATTACATTTTATTCCGAAAGCCATTGGAATTATATAATCTGAAAACAGGGGACAGTAAGCTGTTTAAGAGCATGGAGGAAGTGTATTCCCAGTCCATTAATGAAATCACAGTGGGTGATATGATTTCAAAAATGACACTTGAAACATTCTACATGCGGTTGGATGGAGGGCGTGGCGCATCCAGCGGTTTAGGGCAGGATAAAAGCTTTAAATTTAGCCATGCAGATGATAAGGGAGCACGGACAGACACTTATGATTTTCCATCCAGGGTGAATATTAACACACGTAATCCAGATAAAACCTTAGAAGTGTTCCGGAACTTACACGTGAACGATAAAAAGGAACATGCTTTTACTGTAGATGAGCAGGGATTTGTAACAAGCTATGTGCATGGGATGGCTCATAGTGTGATGGTAGCGGGTAGACGGGGAGAAATGGTGTATCATAATCACCCAAGCGGTGGGGCGTTTTCAGATGCAGACCTTATTAGTACAGCTCTTACAGCCGCAAAGGGTATCGTAGCGAGTGGAAAAAGTGGTGACTATATATTGCAAAAGGGTAATCATTTTAAGGCCAATGCATTTGTTAAGGCAGTAAATAATGCACATTTAAAAGGAAAAGATTATGACGATGCAGTTGATAGGTGGCTTAAAGCAAATGCTAAAAAGTATGATTACAAATATGAATTTAGAAAATGCCAGGATGAACTAAAGACTTTATAGGGGAGGAAGGAACTTTGAAAGTGTATGGCTCACTTTTAGATACACTTGCAATTAAGATGGGATTTGATTACCTATCCAATCTTCGGAGATTAGATGAATATAAAAAAATCCAATTAAGGAATTTAATAAAATCAATCCCGGCTAATGCATTTTCAGAATGGGAGTGGAAGGATGCTTTGCAATATCTGACTGAGACGACATTTATTCAGGATATGCATAGTGCATATGATGTCCGGCAGAGATTGCTGGCAGTACTGGAAGAGGAAGGAACGTGAGGGGGATGAAAATGAAAATCAGAAAATTAGGGATTATTTTATTGGCAACAATTATTACAGTTACCAATATGGTAGTTTATGCAAATAGTGCGGATGATTCAATTATACATAGTTCTGATGATGTTATCAAAGAGTATACGAAAAATAAAGAGATGGAAAAAAACAAAGAGGAGTATCCAAAAAGTACGCCATCAGAAGCAAAACCCAAGCCGTCCGAAGAAGAAAAATTCGTCTCCACACCAACTGTATCTATTCCATCGGAAGCTACGCCATCGGAAGCTATGCCATCGGAGGCTACACCATCAGAAGCTACACCATCAGAAGCAGTACCGGTTGAAGTGATAGAGTTTGAGAGTATAGAGCCGGATGAAGTACCAAGCTGGTATACAAAGGTAAAAAAGAGGCTGTTTGGTGGAAAGAAACATTATCAATTCACAGACCGGTATGGAGAAGAACATCACCGAATTTATGGATATTATGAGGAAGAAGCAGAAGCTGCATGGTATGAATGCCAGCCAGATGGAAGTGTAACTAATGAGAGTTTTTGGATTGATTTGGAGTGGGAAGATTTGAATCTTGCCCCCTTGCGTTGGGAAGCTGCAGAGCCTCAAGCAGATGATATCCGGGATTTATCTGAGCGAATATTTGGGGATGCAGAGATGTTAGGCATTGACATTGATTTGGCGAAATTAAACCATGAAGCAGAAAATTATGATGGAACCATGTACGATATCTGGAGCCTGGATGAAGAGGAACTGGCTGAACTATATTTTTTCTATGGACATGCTGTAAATGGGATATTGCCGGGTGAAAATACATGGTTTGAAAGTACAGAAGATGGTCAGATACTGGATGAGGTTTCTGATTTGGTGCTGTCAGTTATGTCTGCAGATGCAAGGGCAATAGATGCCACGGCAACCGAATTTGAGTTTGGTCAAACCTATTTTGGCGTGAAGGACCATCCAACAGGGACTCTTTATATACCGTGTGAATTAGGAGCAAAGTATAATTGGCAGATTACAGTCAATGTGAAGCGTGTAAGCTCAACCGGAGGAAGCAGCATTAAGTATTATCAATGCTTTAAAAAGGATGGAAATGGTTCCTGGTATCTTGCAGATACAGCTTCTGGACATACAGGATATTTTCCCGTGACAGTGCCATATGGTGCAGATAGTAAATATTATTATACCGGTTCATCAAGATATCTGACTGCGGAAGAAGTGAATCAGGGTTGGTATAAAACGGAATCTTCCAGCGAAGGAGACCGAATTAATTATATAGACCCGGAGGGAGATTCCTTCCGGATGGTGGCCCAACATCAATCCTTTGGAGATTGGTATATAACAAAAGAGGCTAACTGTACATCCAAAGGAACGAAGCAACGGACCTGCATGGGATGTGGAGCTGCTGAGACTGCGTATATTGATGCATTAGGACATAACTGGGAAGCGGATTATTATACAGGTGCTAATAATGGTACGTATTATAAGCGGTGTACCAGGTGTAGCGAAAAAACGGATGTAAGAAACAATCCATATACAATTACTTATCATGCAAATGGTGGTAAAGGCACGATGGCGGTCCAAAACTGTACCTACACTGCAAACCTGAATTTGTTATCCAATACATTTCAAAGAGATTATTACACATTTAAAAATTGGACAACAGAGCCGGACGGTGGGGGAAGGATATATAGTGATACGCAGCCAGTAAGTAATTTGACAGCTGTATATGGAGGGAATATTGATTTATACGCACAGTGGCAGCCAAAATCATACAATATTACATTTGATGATGGATTGAATGGTATGCAAAATATAACGCAAAGCTATGTGTATACCCATCCATTCGGTGAACTGCCCGTATTTAAGCGGCTTGGATATACCCTATTGGGATTTTTCACAGAACCAGAAGGAGGAGAAAAAATCACAGCGGAATCAGAAGCGCCGCATTCAGACACAACTTATTACGCGCATTGGGAAGCCAATTCATATGATATTTTTTTCCATACAGAAAAATCCTACTGCGGGAGTGAAAAGAAGAGGGTTACATACGATAAGAAAGTAGGAATTCTCCCGGCAGCCTCCATGGAAGATTTTGAATTCTTGGGATGGTATACAGAGCCATACAGCCAAACATATGTAGAGGGAATCATGTGCGGGGATGCCAATCCTCCAGATGACAAACAGATAAAATCAGAGGATGTGTATGGGATAGTAGGACACACACAGGCTTATGCATATCTGATTCTGCAATATGAAGAACTGGAGAATGGTGTGAACCGCAGGCCAGGTCCAGATGGATATATGAATACAAAGGACGATAATTATTATCTGAACGGAGAAGATGGAATTGCAGGAACTTATGATGATGAGAAGCTGTATCCAGGGGAAGATGGGAAATATGGAACAAAGGATGATTATTATTTAGATAAAGAGGACCATAAGATATATCCCGGAAATGATAGTATCTTTAGGACAGAGGATGATTATAGAGATAACGGGGATGGGACGAATACACGTCCTGGACCAGACTGTAACTTTAAGACAGAGGATGATGTGGAAGCATCCAACGGTCTTGATGGTTTGCCTGGAACTATGGATGATTGGATTGATAATAATGAAAACTATCCAGATACGAATCTAAGGCCAGGGCCGGATGGAGTGTTCGGAACGGAAGATGATGCAGTGTACTGGAACGGACCGGATGGAATACTAGGGACGGAAGATGATGAGCCGGTGCATCCGGGACTGGATGGGAAGCTGGAAACCGGAGATGACTGGGTAGAAAACGGCCATAACTATCCGGAAACCAATCTAAGGCCAGGGCCGGACGGAGTGTTCGGAACGGAAGATGATGCAGTGTACTGGAACGGACCGGATGGAATACTAGGGACGGAAGATGATGAGCCGGTGCATCCGGGACTGGATGGGAAGCTGGAAACCGGGGATGACTGGGTAGAAAACGGCCACAATTATCCGGAAACCAATCTAAGGCCAGGGCCGGATGGAGTGTTCGGAACGGGAGATGATGAAGTGTACTGGAACGGACCGGATGGAATACCAGGGACGGAAGATGATGAGCTGGTGCATCCGGGACTGGATGGGAAGTTGGAAACCGGGGATGACTGGGTAGAAAACGGCCACAATTATCCGGAAACCAATCTAAGGCCAGGGCCGGACGGAGTGTTCAGAACGGAAGATGATGAAGTGTATTGGAATGGGCCGGATGGAATACCAGGGACGGAAGATGATGAACTGGTGCATCCGGGCCTGGATGGGAAGTTGGAAACCGGAGATGACTGGGTAGAAAACGGCCACAATTATCCGGAAACCAATCTAAGGCCAGGGCCGGACGGAGTGTTCGGAACCGAGGATGATGAAGTGTACTGGAATGGACCGGATAGAATACCGGGAACCGAGGATGATAAGAAAATTCTCCCAGGGTCGGATGGACAATATGGAACTGAGGATGACTGTTATGATAACAAAGATAAACAGGAAGGAACCAACATTCGGCCAGGTTCAGATGGAGTGTTCGGAACGGAAGATGATGAATTATGGTTAAATGGTCCGGACGAGATGCCGGGAACGGATGATGATATCAAATATGTCCATAGAAATTCATCTGGTGGAGGGAGCGGATATGGCAACCGATTGGTCGGAAGAGGAGCGTATAAGCCTGTTATAGAAATAATGGATGCCGCTTTAGAGGCAATGGAGCCTCAAACGGTCGGACTGATTTCTAATTTTTATGACACCTACCAATCGTTCAAAAAAGGGCAGGAAATGAATAGGTACATAGTGAATACTGGGATGCAGGAAATACAAATGGAGGCTGCAACGGGTTCACAGGTTAAAAAGGAAACACAGGAAAGCAGATGGAGTGATAAAGCCAATTCTGATAAGGATGTGGGGCCGGTTGTTCCTGTAAAAACAGACAGGGATATGAAGGTGATTTGGATGATATTACTTTTAATATTACTCTGTGTATTAGGATACGAGATTTACAAAGCCAAAAAGAAAGACTGATTTATGGACAGAACTGAGTTCTGTTTTATGGAAGATGCGCACATTGACAAGTGAATATTGTAATGCCATAGTATAAAAATTAAGGTTGTTGCCATAGAGCCAATGGAAGAGTTAAGAATGATATTGTCTGTATATAGGAATTATGTTATATTAAAAAATAGGAACAACCGTGTTGCAGGGTGGCTGGCCTCTATTCTACATAGGATGGGGGTGGTGCTGATGAAACATTTTGATTTTAAAGACCTGATGGCCTTTGGAATGTTCATTCTGGCATTGCTGACATTCGTATTTACGTATATCAGATAATGTTTTAAGCATAGAAAAACCACCCTTTTAACTTTGACCGGTTTCAGGGTGGTAATTCTATTACAATCTTGTTAAGGTCAACCCACCTTGTGGGCGGTTGTTCCTTTTATGCTTATATTATACAGATAGTAGGAAAAAAAAGCAAGAGTTGTCTGTATGTAAGGATTATGCTATATTAAAGAAATGGAACAACCGTGTTGCAGGGTGGCGTTGACCTCCATTTTACATAGGATGGAGGTGATGTCTATGAAACATTTTGATTTTAAGGACATGATGTCCTTCGGAATGTTTATCTTAGCATTACTGACCTTCATTTACTTGATTTGTCATTAATGATTTGAAACCATAGAAAAACCACCCCAAAACTTGACCGGTAGCGGGGTGGAATTTCTACTTCAGCGATAAGGTCAACCCACCTTGTGGGCGGTTGTTCCTTTTATGTTTATATTATACAGATAGTAGAAAAAAAAAGCAAGAGTTGTCTGTATGTAAGGATTATGCTATATTAAAAAAATGGAACAACCGTGTTGCAGGGTGGCGTTGACCTCCATTTTACATAGGATGGAGGTGATGTCTATGAAACATTTTGATTTTAAGGACATGATGTCCTTCGGAATGTTTATCTTAGCATTACTGACCTTCATTTACTTGATTTGTCATTAATGATTTGAAACCATAGAAAAACCACCCCAAAACTTGGCCTGTAGCGGGGTGGAATTTCTATCTTTGCAATGAGGTCAACCCACCTTGTGGGCGGTTGTTCCTTTTATGCTTATATTATACATATAGTAGAGAAAAAAAGCAAGAGTTGTCTGTATGTGGGGATTCTGTTATAGTAAAAAATGGAACAACCGTGTTGCAGGGTGGCTGGCCTCTATTCTACATAGGATGGGGGGTGCTGATGAAACATTTTGATTTTAAAGACCTAATGGCCTTTTTGGAATGTTCATTGGCATTGCTGACATTCGTATTTACGTTTATCAGATAATGTTTTAAGCATAGAAAAACCACCCTTGTATAACATTGGCGTGTTGTAGGGTGGAGTTTCTATCTTAACAATCGGCCAACCCCTTGTGGGCGGTTGTTCCTTTTATGTTTATATTATACAGAGAGCAAGGGAAAAAAGCAATAGTTGTCTATATGTAAGAAAGATAGTATAATTAAGGATAAGGTAGGGGGTGTTTTTGGAGAAGTTCTGATAGTGGATAAAGAGGGGGCGAAAGATGAGGGGCGGAGCACATAGATTAATGGGAATAGCTCTTGGTGGTATAATTATCAGTGTTGTAAAGCCGGTACTTCCTGCCGCTGTTGTGGTGGTGATAACATCTGTTTGGGGAGAAATGACACCAGATATTGATACGGTCAATAGTACAATTAGCCGTAGAATCCCAATCATACCGAGACTTATCAATAGGAAGTTTGGTCATCGTGGTTTGCTTCATTCTCCAATATTTTTAGTGGGGTTGTGGTTGGTGGTAGGAGGGAGAAATTTTTGGGGTAATGTATTCTGTATTGGATATCTGGGACACTTGGTTCAAGATTTATTTACCCGTGCGGGGCTTCCATTACTATTCCCGTTTGATAAAAGGAAAATAAGTTTGTTCTCTTATCATTCAGGTGAGAGAATGGATTATGTCATAACATTAGTATTAATTATTTTATTGTTGACAGTGAATCAGTTGATTTAATAGGAGGGAAATTGATATGTTCAAAAGATTAGCGTTAATGACAATGGCAGCAACCATATTGGCAGCGACACCAGCATATGCAGGTCAGTGGATGCAAGATGGGAATGGCTGGTGGTGGCGGAATGATGATGGCAGTTATCCAACGGCGCAGTGGCAGTGGATAGATGGGGATGCAGATGGGATATCAGAAAGATATTATTTTAATGAAAATGGATATATTCTGGCTAATACATTAACACCAGATGGAAATCAAGTTAACGCGGATGGAGCTTGGATTGTTAATGGTAGTGTACAGCATCAAAATGAAAGTGCATCATTGCCGATTTCAAGTATGCAGAGTAATGCTGGTGATTTGTATTATACAGGTTTGAGACAAGCTTTGGATTCTATTCCTTTATATCCTATGGAGACAACCGGTTCAGAAGAGTTGGATAGAGTTTTAAATATAATATTTTCACAAATTATAACAGAGGATATGGATACCCACGACAAGCTAAAGGCGTGTTATGATTATATAATACAAAACACAGAGTATGTTGCCCCTGCATGTGGAGGAGAGCCATATTATAGTGCTTATGGAGTATTTATGGTAGGAGAGGGAATCTGTGATACTTATTCGGCAGCATATGCTGTAATGGCTCGAAAAATTGGTGTTCCACTATATCTAGCGGGTGGGGATACACATTCTGCAGGGGGTGGATTTACACCACATGCATGGTGTCAACTGGATTATAACGGTGTAACATATATTTTTGACCCACAGGTGGAAGATGATATTACAAACAGTGTTGGATATACGATGTATATTAGATTTGGTGGAACGTCAGCTCAACTTGCGGATAAGTATATATTGGAATCTACAGTTGAAATAACAGAGAAAACGAAAGTTAAGAATGAAGAATACGTTAAAACAAAGGAATTTTGGAAGGAATACGGAGTTCCGCTTAGGTTTTAATTTCTAAAAATTGATAATGAAATTCAAGAGAGCTATGGTACTGCAGAAGCAGATTACTCATAGCTCTTTTTTTGGAGGAAATTAGATGAAAATAAAACATTTAAAGAGGACATTGGCTTTAATATTGGTTTTTACATTGTTATTATCATCTGTTTCATCATCGGTATCGGTTGCTGAAACGGGAGAGATTATAACTTATGGTAGCCTTCCTATTTTTAGGGGAAAACCATTTAACGCCTTTGGAAAAACACATAACTCTATGAATTATTATCAGGTTGGCTTAGTTGATGGAGCTGTCCCGGCATTCTGCATTGAGGAAGGAAAAAAGTTACCAGATAATACTATTATGGCATATGAAAAGTATGAAGCAAAACCAGGACAAACAGTACCTGTTATAGGCTCGTTTGATAGGTATCTTCCCATGACAGTAGCTTATGAATGGATGTTACGGGAAGGCAACTACCATGATATAGACCGCTATGCAGTAACACAGGTATATATGTGGGGCTGTATGGCAGGTTATAAGAATAATTGGGTAGAGATGGAAGCGGCTATGCAAAAGTTGGCATTGGTTTTGAGCAAACCCTATATCATGAATTATTACGAAGAATTGAAAGAATATGTGATTGAGGGAGTAGCCGGATATGAGGCTGCAAACAATGCTTCTCTACCATTGTGGAATGGTACACAGCAGAAAATGACCCTAAAAGATGGGCATTACGAATTGACGCTTGATATCAGTACGTGTCCACAGATTAAGGAAACCACATGGACATTTCCGGATGCCAACTGGAATTATCAACTGACATCAGATGGGAATAGTATTACTTTTATATATAATGGTGCACAAGAACCAACAGGAGCCGTTACATCTGCAGATATTGAGGGAATAGAAGCAACATATTATGCCTATATATTTTCTCCTCCAGCGGGGATGCAAGTACAATTAGGAAGATTGGATGCCGGTTTTCAACCGGTTAATGTAGGGTTCAATGTTAGCTCAACAGATACGCCAACTGGTGGAAGTGATTTTGAAATTTACCGTCATTCTGAAACTTTTGAGAGTAATTACAACATTGACTTGGAGAAATATTGTGCGGAAACGAATCAACCTTTGGAAGGTACAATCTTTAATGTATGGGAGGATTTTGATTTTTCGCAGATAAATGAGGGAGGCTATACCGAAGGGGAACCGGACGGAACAACCGGTGAAGTGTATTTAAACTGTATGACACCTGAACCAGAATCAGATTATATCTGCGATACCATCACAACAGATACCAATGGACAGGCCAGCCACAGTGATGCCCGCTTTTATAATTACAGCAAGACCTATTGCATGGGACATCCAGCTCCAGAGTGGATTGAGTGTGACCATGAGGGAGAAGATAGTGAAGATTGCAACTGTGATGAAGAGAATGAACGCTTACGTGAGCAGTGGATGGCAGAGCAGGAGTTATGCGCTTCCACATGTGATTTTCATGTACAGAATGATGACGAGGAGAATCATGGCCAGGATACGGCTGCTATGGAGGCAATGTTGGCAGACAGGGATGAAACATATGAGAATTTTATCAACTTAGAATACAGCTACCAGCTGGAGGAAAAAACAGCCAGAATTGGTTATGTACTTCATGGGCTGCACAATGATGACCCTGAGATTGAGACGGTCATTTTAACATCGGCCCAGGCTGGTGGTGATGTCCGGTCCGGTACATATAAGGCCAGTAATATGGTTGGCCGGGTACTGAATCCTATCTATAACATGGCCATATCCAGGATAGAGGGCCTAAGGGCCTATACGTATCCTGTGCCAGAGGGCCAGGACCTGGAGTTGGATGAACAGCGTAGCATAATCAGTATATTGAAAGAAGAGGAAGAAAAAACTCTTATTGAGATTGAGACACCAGTAGATAATATGGTTGATGGAATCGGAAATCAGGAGAATGATGGTTCTGGAAGCAGTGGCCAGGAAGGTGGTTCCGAAGATAACAGTGAAGAATCAGGGGAATCTGGAAGTGACAACCAGGGAGGCGGCTCCGAAGATAACAGCGAAGAATCAGGGGAATCCGGAAGCGGAAGCCAGGGAGGCAATTCCGAAGATAACAGCGAGGAATCCGGAGATTCCGGAAGTGGTAGCCAGGGAGGCGGCTCCGAAGATAACAGTGAAGAATCCGGAGATTCCGGAAGTGGTAGCCAGGGAGGCGGCTCCGAAGATAACAGTGAAGAATCCGGAGATTCCGGAAGTGGTAGCCAGGGAGGCGGCTCCGAAGATAACAGTGAAGAATCCGGAGATTCCGGAAGTGGTAGCCAGGGAGGCGGCTCCGAAGATAACAGTG
>OGJC01000392.1_pt1 | contig 45346 bp, 55 predicted proteins | sample 1571941 | NCBI WGS metagenome assembly OGJC01 (sample SAMEA2582100, study PRJEB24529) | metagenome | biome: Human gut stool | place: China | collected 2011 | reverse complement strand
AGGCCCAGATATCCCCAGGCTGGCCCACAGAATCGATCGAGTTATCAACAGGCAGACCCCGCCCTCCCAAGGCCACCCCTATGGGGACCTAGCGGGCCGGGCCGAGGCCGAGAGACCTGACACACGCCTATATCAAATTTTGAAACTTGATGTATACCTTATGGCATGCACTATGGTATGCCTAGGTCTGCCCTTCTTGACCTGGGTTAACCCTCACCATATCCGATGAAGTAGTATTCGTCTTCACTCATGATTACCTCTTGTCTAACACGTTGGACAACCAGCCACACAGGGAACAATACCCAGGGACTACCTGGGTATCCAGAGCGGCACTCATAGGTGTGCTGTGAGTGGCATAGTTGTTATAGGAAGATTTCCCACATAACCTGGGACACATCAGCTGCGTTTGCACTCTTAATGGTGAAAGAGTTGAGGTCCGGGTTAGGTGTTGGCACGCTTGCATCTTGAGTGACTGCTGTCACAGACACAGGGCCTGCATTGCTTGGATAGGTCAGCCTGGTAAGCTTAATCTCAGACACCCACTTGAAGGTGTTTGCATTAGAGCTAAACTGGCCTCTCACACGAGCATTGACGGTGGCAGTGCCAGCAACCAGGGTTGCGATGCCTCTGACGTTCACATCGTCCAGGGTGTTCCTGCTCATACGAGGAGGTGTAGGTTGCACCGTGTATCCCGAGAGTAATGCCCAGGCAAGGCCATGACCTGTCATGTCACAATCAGAGATGGTGACAAGTGTAGGGTCGATACCCATCGTACCGTGGAAGTACACAGCACGACCATTACCATCGTACCGCAGGCTTGCCTCGGATATGTTGAGAGGGGTCTGCTGTGTACCTGCAACGTCCTTGGTGATGAAGATGTCAACGTTGGAGTTGTTGGTGTACCTACCGCCTTGCACCGTACCACCGCTGGTTCTAATACCATCTGCACAGAAGTGGGCCTCACAGTCATAGACGTGACCACCACCATATGATGCGTTGAACCCAGCACGCGGTGCGTTGTAGGCAATGCACTCCCTGTATATAGGGAAGTTCACACCAGTGTTTGCCGCGAACCCATCCAGCAGAGGCCTGTATGCCTTGCACCCAATGTACTCAACATTGTGAGCACGAGCCTGGAACCCATCATCTCCTGCATCGTAAGAGATACAGCGGATGAACTGGATTCGCTTGCCAATGTCGTGGGTGTCGAAACCCGATAGGATGGTTTTATGTGCAATACAATCAATGGCCTTGAAGGTGATAGGCTCACCCCACTTGGGTCCATCGGTGGTTGTCTGCCAGTTAAGACTAATGGCATGGCGCACATCCCAGGCTTTGATGTTTCTTACCTGGATATCCTCAGATGCTCCAAGCACCTCCACACCGTACCAACCAATGGCATAGAAGTGTGTGCCGTCAACGTAGGAGTTACGACAGTTAGCAAACTTGATAGCAGATCGACCAGTAATATCACCAGCCCCGGCACGCTTACTACCCTGAATCACACCACCTCTGATACGCACGTTATTGCAGTATTGCATGGAGATGCCAAGGGTAAATAAGGTGTTCGAGTCTGCCACTTTGTTGATCTTAACATCAACAAGTTCCACATCGTCTACCGGGTTATACTTGCCAATGGCTGCGTTCTCTGACACCAAGAAGGTGTAGTGTACAGACTGGTCCAGCAAAGCGGTAGTTACACCACCTGTGCTTGTAGTTGCCAGAACCTTACGGAGCACAGAAGCCCGAACACCATAAGTGTTGGGACCACCATCACACAGCCTGTCTGACTTTATAACCACACTGTCACCCGGTGAGATACCTGCACCATCTGCAAAGGTAACCAGTGCACTGTCTGCAAGCATATCACCAGAGAGTGAGGTGAAGCTTGTTGGCTCTGTCCCCAAGATGTTTATTACCTGAGCTGGTGTATCGTTAGGTACGATGACACCGTTTGCAGTGAACTTGATGGATGAAAGGGACTTCAAGTACATCACAGAAGTTGCTTTCACCTCGTTGTCCACTACAAGAGACCTGCCAGGTAGAGACATGTAGGTAACAAGACCTGACCATGAAGAGAACCAAGAAGACCGGGCTGGACCTTCGAAGTTACGAACCAAGTACCCGGCACCTGCCTGGAAGACAGTTCCGTTATCTACAAGGTAAGAACCTACCTTATAATCAAAAGAAGCACCCTCATCACCATAAATGAAGATGCGATCACCCACCTTAAACTTAGTGCCAAAAGAGATGGCTTGACCTATAGTATCAAAGTTACGGGTAGGTGATGTTGATCTAGTTAAAGCCATGTAACCTCCCTTAATTATAGGCATCCAATATGAATACCTAGAAGTAAGAAAAGTGCGTAAAGTGCGGCTTACGCCGCACTACCTGTAGCGTCCACCCATCCGGTATTTCCTGCGTTTCTCCACACAGGCTTATTGAGTGTGGTGTCAAAGTAGGTATCACCCGGAGAGGTCCCTGTGGTTGGACGTTGCGCCGTTGTCCCAGATAATTGACGAACAAGTGCGCTGGTAAGTTTTGTTAACACTGTACACTCCTTATCCAAAAGCACTAACCCTTCTATACTCGCCACTATTAGTAATCTCTTGAGATAGAAGGGTTTGTTTAGTAATTGCGCTCCAGCTCCAGGATGTAAAGCCCAAGCTTCACTGCGTCAGGCTTGCCAAAGCACACCATGCTGTCACGCTCTACCACGACCTCAAGGGTCGGTTTTACTGGCTTCACCTTTACTACCGTCTGCCCTTTCTGGGCGCACCCGGAAGTGCTCGCGATACCAATCAGCAGGGCTGTCATTAATGCGGTCTGCCTCAGCTTGCGCACTGTCTTGCTCCTTCTTAGCCTGGCGCTTTACCAGCAGCCCCATAAGGGCCGCCAGGATAGCCAGCAGGTTATTCACAGGTAATCGCCTGGCAGATGGCATCGGTTGCCGCATTGCCAGCGCCGAGGTCAACACCCAGGCCGACACCAATCAGGGCCAGCGCCAGGGCCACCAGGGCCGCTACTACTTTCTTATTCTTGAGGAACTTCATTGAGTCTCCTTAGCCATAGCTTAAGCATCTCGGTGTAATCCTTGATGCTGATAATGTCAAAGTCTGCGATTGCCATATCAAGCCTACGCAGACACCACTTTACGCAATGATCATCCATGCCAGCGTGCCGCCGTGTCTCTCACATCAATATGCGTGAAGGAGTCGTACTGACCAATCCCGTACTTACCTTTGTACTTCTCCGTAAGGTAAGACCAGACTCGCGCGGGACTCACGCCTGGGATACGAATGTCAGCTGCCTTTCCAGTGGTGTGCATAGAGGTCTTGGCACCACCTACCGCTGCATTGTGCTTAACGCAGCGATGCCCAGAATTGATAACAACAGGACCAAACTTCTCGCGTACATCAGTGATGACTTGGAGTAGCTCGGCATCCACAGTGGATGTACCGCACCCACAACGGCAAGCGAATTCACTACGCTTGAAATATTGGTTAAGCATGTTGTTCCTTTATTAGGTAATAGACAGAGTGCAGGACACGGACTTGATGACCTTGCCGCTGAGGTCGGTTACGGTACACTGGTACACACCAGCATCACCAGCTGCGGCAGCTGCCTTGGAGAATGTAGCGCCAGTCTGACCAGCAACCACCGTGCCGTCCTTGGTCCACACATAGGTGTACGGGGCATAACCGCCAGTCACCACTACAGGCAGACTGATTGCAGCACCAGTATCCACAGAGGCGGTTGCAGACAGGTTGGTTGTGAATGCCAGAGCAGCCACAGTTGCCGGGGTAATCGGCGTGCCAGCCGTCATCGGAACCCACGGTGATACATCGGTATCACCAAGGGCAACCATGCCATTGAGTGCACCGTCAGCACCTTCACGGATTGCCACGGCACCAAGTTGCTTGCCGGACTCTTCGCGCTGGTTGATGATGTTTGCCTTGTCGGCGAATGCGGCAGTGGTTGCCACAGGTGCGGTGGAGCATGCAGCGACGCGGTAGGTTACCGACTTAGGCTGACGCTGACCAGTTGCAGATAAAGCCATTTGTTTCTCCTTATGCTGGGGTTACGTCAGTGCCAGAGGTTGCGATGTCCCACAGGTCGGTGGGTGCAGAGCCACGAGCAAACGCATACACTAACTTCCCTGTAGCCGTAAGCTGGCAGAGAACCAGGGCACCTTTCTGCTTACCAGAGAGTGCCGTATTGTTGATCGGGTGAGCAGAGTCTGCCAGGTATGCCTGCGGCACGATAGGTGCGATCAGGTGGGTGGCGTAGGTCTGCTTAGCTACCGGGGTCAGCTGACCAGTGATAGGTAATGCCATGTAACCTCCTTGATTAAGCCGGGACTACCTGAGAGCCGATAGCCATAGTGTTCCACACGGAAGTGTCAGCACTCCCACGGGCGATATGAATGACACCAGAGGTGTTCATGATGCATGCACCATCCTGCTTACCGGACTTGGTGATATCATTCACCACACTGGACTTAGCAGTGAGCTGTGCGGCAGGCACAACACCGTGCTGGATAGCTGTGCTTACATGCGGGACCTGCTTACGGGTAGACTTACCAGTCACACCCATAGAGCCATAATTGTTAGCCATTTGTTCTCCTATAAAGAGTAATAAAGGAAAGAGATAAGAGGGTACTCTGTAGAGTACCCAACTAGGGTATACCTGGTTACCTAAGGCGTACCTGGGAATACCCTTAAATACCTTAGTATTCCTTTTCTATTGCTTCTATACTCGCCACTATTACCAAGTCTTTGAAATACGTGCAGAAATTGTGTTCCTGCGAGGTGAATAGTTGCGGCCTGTGCCGTTCGTTCGAGCCATCTGGAAGCCGCTCACATTGTGACCAGACCTCATAGAGCCGTGGTCCTGCCCGGTGAAATACTCCCGGCGCTTCCGTGGGTCGTTCATCATGTCCAGGTAATCCCGCATCTCCTTGGCCCTGACGCGATTAATCCGAGTAGCCTCGTCATAGTCTATCTGCGAGGTGAGCTGGCGTATGGCCCCGTACAGGGCGTCCAGTCGGTCATCGTGTCGGAGGCATCCTTTCTCCAGGGTGATGTTCGAAATTTGAGCGAACAGGCTGTAAGACATACGGATTTCAAGCGGGTAATGCTGGATGCTCTGGATATCCTGTCGAATCATGTCAGCGTTAAAGATGACCCTGTGCGAGGTGAAGAGTGGCTCCAAGGTCTCGATGATGCGAGTCTCCTTCTGCCCGGTGGCGTAATCCTCTTCCAGGGATACGGGCCACTCACGCTCGAAGTAAGGCTTGATTACCGCCTCGAAGGCACCATGACCGAAGTTCTTCTCAATGAAGACCTCTTTTACGCCAGCAAGTTTGCACTCATCCACAATGCGCTGTAGGTGCTGAGCCTGGTAGCCACCTGGCACGCCGAACACCTTGTACACATAGACGAAGGTTCCCAGCAGGAATACGATAGCTACACCAGTCTCATCCCCGTTCTTACCACCACCTGCCGGGTCAATGTATGCAATACGCCGAGTGATAGGTTTCCACTCGTAGGTTCGCGCAACAGGGCGATACAGGTAGTCGGTAGGCTTGTTGCCAAACCGTGGCGCATCGGAGATCATGTTGATGCTGTCGTTAGACCAGGTTGGCATCTCGGGAACAACATCAGTACCGAATGACATAAAGATGAGGTTATTGAGTCGCAGCGGGTATCTGTCAGCATCCATGAGGCGAGTGTTGAGCATGAACTGCAACTGGAACTTGGCTGTACCCTGAGAGATCTCCTTCTCAATCAGCTTCTCATCATCATACATCTCTGGGCAAGTCGGTGCACCCTGCATGCCGTCCATGCCATACCCTAAGCGTAAGCCAGGGTCTTCCATCATATCCTGGATAATCATCGGGGCAAGGAAGTCGCCGTAGCATGCCTCTTGCTCCAGGGTTGGATAGCGGCCAGGCCAGATGCGGATCTGATAACCACGAGCTGGGAGGTTGTTATAGATGGAGTTCACACTCTGAGGTGTGCCCAGATAGATGATGTCACCATACTGGTTGATGGATTCAAACTCCTTGGTCAAGTCTTCCAGCAATGCACGACCAGCAGCGGTACGCGAGTTCTGCAAGGACTCTACGTCATCCGCAAGAATGATGTCTGCACGAGCACCCTGCATACCAGCCTCGATAGAGTAGCAGGCAACGGATGGTGACTTGTCAGAGCCACGCAAGGTGTAATGAACCTCGAACCCCTTGATGGATGCTTTGTCACCTGCATAGATGTCAGGTAGCATAAACTCAAGGAAGTCCAAGCCACGGAAGATTTTGATAACCCAACCAGCAATCTCTTCCGCACGCTTGGCTGTTTGGGATACGATCATGATTCGCTTGTGCGGTTCATGGATGATTCGGAATACAGCATAGATAGCTGCAATGGTTGTCTTAGCCTGTCCACGCTGCGCCTCAACCATCCGGTACTTCTTGCCAGAGAACAAGAACTTAAGGATGTCTGCCTGTACCCGGTTAAGGTCAGGGTTGCCAGTGATTAGCGTGTTGATAACCACCTGGGCAAAGGAGAGAAGGCCATGCACGGTATACGGGAATGTTTCCTGTAGCTCGCGCAAGGCCTCCCAGCGGGCCAGGGCATCAGCTTGTGATTCCCTGTTCCTAGCCATTAAGCCTCCTTAGCATCTGTGAAGCTGATAACCTTACCACTGGATGCCTCACGAATCTTCTTGAGGCGCTTGGAGAGTGCAGAGGTTTCCACGTTCTCCGCAGGGTTTGCCTTGACGCCGTTATCCAGAACCCATTTAGCCATAGCTGCAAGGTCCTTGGAGTCACCGATAACAAGCGCTGCGTCGGGGTCCTGTTCAATTTCATTCAGGATTGCTGCGGCCTTCTTGTTAAAGATGTTGGTAACGGCAGCATGCAGGATACCTACCTGGTCTTCACTGGCTGCGTGCTTATTGCTCATCTTTCCTCCTTTTCTTCTTAATGCGAACCCACACCCAATCAGCCATTTGCATGGCGGTATATATGGTGGTGAGGATATACACCCAGCTCTCCCAACTAATGCCTAAGAAGGTCGTGCTTGTCACTAGCGCACTAGGCACCCACTTAAGAAGCTCTGTGGTCCCGTCTGAGTTTAACATGTTCCTCCTTATGCCAGCTGCACCCTGGCACCCACAGTGCACTCTGGGATTACTACCCCGAAGTCAATAACACTACCTGTGATGGTGTAATTACTACGACCTTGGGATAGTCCATCCAGTGTCACGTCATCAACAGCTGACACGGAGACGCCAAGGTCAACCGATGTTGTGGTGCCAGTGGCTGGCACATGAATCCACTCCCAGGAGCCTGGGTCTGCTGGTGTGATATAAGAGCCAACCAACACAGACACACGCTCGCCTGCACGCAATGGCGGGTCTGCCAGTGTGATTACATTGTCATCAATCTCAAACGCACCAGCAAACTGGTCTTGGTAAACACCGTCCCTGTGAACAATTGCAGATGAGAAGTAGAACGGAGGGAAGACCATGTTCTCACCACCTGACGCCTCATATGTCCAAGGTGCTGTTTTGTGGCTGAGATTGGAATCAAATGCCTCTAGAAGACCGACAATCTGCTGGTCTTGTCTGTCATTCCAAATGGTATGCTTCTGGTCTACATCATCAACATGGGAGGATAATGTATCCAGCTGTGTCTTGTTAACTGCATGCCCACCCTCTGTGCCTGGCATCAGGTTAACTATCTTATTCCACCCCATATTCAGATTCTGCTTGAGGTAGAAACCATCAGGGCAGAATCCATCCAGAAGCTCCTGGGTAATTTCCAGGAGGTGAATAAAGGTGTTGTTGAGAGAGGCCATGTCTAACATAACCCCAGGTTCAAATTGAGCAAATGGGTAGTCTTTGCTTGCTATACGACGGATACGAATAACCTGTCCGTTTGCTAATGGGGTTAGGAATGTAATCTGGTTTGTACCAGAAAGACTCCACCCTGTAGCTGACTGCCAGCTTGACCCATCCCACCTCTCTACATATATCTGGTTGGCAAGGAGATACCCCTTGCCTTTACCAGTAAACGCGAAGTTGAATGTTGTGGCTACACCATCCCCTGTTCGCTCAACGTAGCTATAGCTCATCAATCCTCCAATAAGTCTACACTGGCCTTGGTCATCTGACCAATACCAATGGTGTTTGCTAGTGGAACCAGGCGTCTTACCTTGTCCACAACCTGCCTCGTTGATACATCATCATCTCCTGTTGCATAACGAGACATCATATTGATTGCACCTACAGCATCTCCAATAACCCCGGCACCTGCAAACAGCTCACCAAATCCTTGCCTCTGGAAGCCCAAGCGACCAGGCGCCTGCATCATCGAATCCGGCATGAGTCCGAAGGTAGCCAGGGCATCCCCAGCCAGGCCGAAGCCTGCAACCTGTGGCAACTTGTTGAACACACCCATCGCCATACTCTGAGTGGAGAACTTATCACGAAGGAACTTATCGCTATCCTCTCGACCCAAGGCCTGCATCTGCATCTGGGTTGCGTAGGCAGCAAACCCCAACAAGGTGGACCAGCTAAGAATCATAGCTGCCTGAATCTTGTCGCCTCGCAGGTCATGGATGAGCTGCTTCTCGATAGACACAATGGAGAATGATTTAAACTGAGTGAGTGCCTTGCCCCACCACTTGTTCATCCAGATACCCTCATCACCGATGAAGTTACGCTGAATAAGACGACCACCCATGCGACGCACCGCAACTCCAACAGTCTCCCGTAAATCAGGTTCCATTGCGTCGAAGTTCATCATACGCACCTGCTGACCATTGTAGTCTGCGTGTGCTGGGTTGTCATCAAAGTGACGCTGCAACCTCTTCATGGTTGCCTCATCAAGACCAACCTCATCAAGGTCTGCCTGTGGTAGCTTGCGGCCACCTGACAGGTGCTCCTTGAGTCGCTTGTTGATGGAGCGTGCCACAATCTTCTCAGAGCCACCCTGTACTGCCTTGAACCCTGACAGCCACAAGTTGATGCGAGAACCCATAGCCAATCCGTTGTCGGCAATCTTGCTCAACCGACCCAGGTTGTCCATAGACTCACCAAACTCATCATGCCTTACGTTCCACCCGGTAAGCCAGTTGTCCTCACCAATGTAGCCAATGAGTTCCTCCATCTCCCGGAGTTCCGGCTCCAGCAGTCTGCCCTGGGCCACACCGCCCTCACGGGCCGCACGGCTGCGCAGGAAGCGCGTGGCTGGCACGGAATGCAGGACTGTACCTAAGCCCATCTTGACCACAGATCGTGCAATCTCGGGCACCTGGGCGAAGCCCATCTGGCCCAGGCGGAGCAGACCTGTAATCTCGCGGACCCGGCGAGTCCCTTTGACAATCCCGGAGTTAGGGTCGGCATCCACGGTGTTCCCGTTAATCAGCCGGACAGAATCCCGGAGCATATCTGCCTCGGCCCGGAGCTGCTTGATTGCCCCAGCGTCCATTCCCGCCATGTTGCGCCCAGCGCGTTCTGCGGCGTCGATTGCGTTCAGTGCACTCTGGGTAGTCGGGAAGCCCATTCGGGCCAGAGCGGCCCCGCCAGCGGCCTCTTTCGCGTAGTTGTCAGCCAGCTCCCCAATGTTGGTGTTGAGCAAGTCCTGGACACGCATGCCGCCATAGCTTGCCTGGGTGTTGATGCCCATGCTTGCCTTGGCTCGGTTGGATACAGACTCAGCCATTTCAGACAGCTCTGTGCCTTCAATGAAGTTATCAATGATATTGTCAGGGACCCCGGCTTTCTTGAGGTCGGCAATCAGCACTGCCTGTTGCTCCTGCGACACAACTCTGTCAAAGGCTACACGGCTGGATAAGGTGGAGTCGGAGCCGCGAACATACTGGACTTTAGCCAGTGCATCAGCTGCCTTCTTGCCCATCTTATATTTACCAGTCTGATAACCCAGGGATAGAAGGTCGATGACGGCCTCTTTGCTACCCAGGCGGTTGACTGCCTCAGTGATTTTGATGCCATCAAAGATAACAGGGACGTAATCCTTAGCAGACTTGACGTCTTCAAAGCCTTTCTCACCAGCAGCCTTACGTAACTCCAGGCCTTTCTTGAACTTGTCAGCGATACCTTCGGCAGCAAGCTTGACACCTGGAGGGGTATTCTCGGTGATGCCGGATACAATCGCAGTGTATACCTGGTTGTTGAAGTCACGAGTGACAGCAGGGTTGAGGTAGTCAATGGCACGCAGGTTGTTATCCTTGATGAACTGAGAGAAACCATCGTTGTAGCGGTTCTTCTCAGCAGAGCGAATAAGGTTGTTATTCACATCTGAAAGGATTGCTGCGGTCTTGCCGTGATAGCTACCACCCTGGGCGTTCTCCAAGAGGCGCAGTCCAAGCCCACGGAACACAGGGTTCTTTGAGTTCATAATGACCGAAGACACAGAACCCATGTTGCCTGCCCACTTAACTGGCTTAACCCTAGATGCATAGGCTTCACGTGCCAAGGTGTCCATAAGGTCTTCCATGCTGTCTGACAGGTCGAACTGCTCCCCTTGAATCTCAGAGCCTTCCACTCGGGCAGCTGACAGGTTATCCGGCTCTTGCTTGCTCGCCTGCTCTGCTGCCCTCTGTGCCTCATCAAACTTCATGGTCGGAGTCTGCTTGCTTGCACGCTCAGCCCGGATAGCAGCCAAGGCATCCTGCACAGCACGCTTCATCGGGACAGGTTCAGGCTTGACATCCAGGCCCAGCTCTTTGAGCTTCTCTTCCCGTGACAGGTTTGAGAATCGCTTTAGTTCATCCTTGGCCTTAGTGACGTTATCCATCTTCGCCAGGGTTGCTTTGGCCTCTTCTATACGCGCCACTAAATCTGCGTGTGGCTCATCATAGCGGCGGGCCAGGGCCTTCTTCTGGACTTCCCAATCAAGTGCCTCTGTCTTGGTCCGGGGAGCACCAGCTTTGGCCGCAGCCTCTGCCTGGGCATCCACCTTCTTACTACGCATGCTTGCCGCTTCTGCCTCAAGCTCCCGAATCTGCTTCTTCAAATTACCCTTGTCCTTAGAGGAGAAGCGATAGTTTGCGTCAGCTGTGAGTGCCTCAGTGTGCTTGGCGATACTGTAGTCGATATCCACGTCACCGGACTTGAGAGGGTCACGGTCACGGACTGCCATGTAGGCATCATATTCCATCGCCTCTTGCACAGCCTTGGATGCGTTGCGATCGAAGTCATCCGCCCCGTCTACAACAGTGCGCAGTGGATTTCCTGGCTCAGCTGTGGGCACATCTGCATCATCACCTAAATGTCCTCCACGAATACGCTCACGTGTCAGCGCACCGATAGTTCCACCCATAACTGCCCCAAAACCAAAGGCAAGCATGACATTATCAGCATCTCGCTGGTAATCCCCCTCCCCTATTACAGCTTCTAAGGCAGCATTACCTGCACCAGCAACAGCAGCAGTTTTCAAGATACGACCAATGCGTCCCACTTTCCAAGCCCCAGCAACAGGTGCGGCTACAATAGATGCAGCCCAACCAGCGGGGTCAGCAACACCAGCAAACAACTGTGCAGCGAACCCGGTGAACCCATTACGGGCCAGGATATCGTTGCGGTCCTTGTCAGCCTTGGCATTTGCCATGTTGAATTGCAGTTGCTCTGGGGACTTAACGTCCTTTGTGATATCCTGTGCAACCTCGTAGCCATACAGTCGGGAAAGCTCATCTTTGGTTGTGTCTGGTACAGAATACCCTTCTTGTGGTGTGAAGGTGGTGTTGTGACGCTCAAGCGCCCGCTGTCCACCATACAGCGCCCACTCATTATCTACCGCCGTTCGCAGGACATGATCTTCTGCACGTGCAGCCTCAGCCTTGCGCTCTGATTCTGCCACCTGCGAGAAGGTTGGTGGCAAGGTCCGGCTGTCTGTAGGGACCCAATTTCCATTCTGTTGCATGGTTACCTCTCTATTAATGACAATCATAAAGGCCTGTCCAACGTGTTGGACAAGACCTTGAGTTTATCACTAGACTGAAAGTGTTCCCACTCGGGAGTTCTCAGTCAACTTACTAGGCCCATTTACCTGTAACCAGCCATCTTTGCCAATCTTGGATGCCAGGCCTTCACGGAGGAAGTTTGCAATATCAGCAGAGGCGAACTTGGCATACATGGAGCCATCTTTCTCGGTACGCACTTGGGTAATCTTAGGCATACCAGATGCAGCCATAGCCATGTTATAGGCCTCAGCTCGACGACGCAACAGACCTGGGCTGCGTGCGCCCTTGGTGTAGTTGGTGTCCAGCATATTGATGAAGCCCTCAGTGAATCGCCCCGCCTTGAAGTCAGCATAGGCCTTCGGTGCATTGGCGATACCTTGCTTGCCCAGGTTGTAGGACAAGTCAAGGATGCCACGCTGCACGCCAGGGTGCATGGAGTCAAATGGCACAGCCCAACCACTGGTAGACGGCTGGTGTGCCTTGATGTCTTGCTCCAGCAGTTGACGGGCACGATCTGGGGTTAACTCAGACTGGCCTTGGCGGAACGGTACTTTCTCATCACCGATAGTGACATACCCGTTACGTTTCTCTTCTTCTGTCAGGAGGTGACCAAAGCCAATGTTATCACCACCTTCGTCGCGGTAGATGGAGTACGTCCCGGCTCGCGGGTCAAACCCAGCGTTGATGGAGTTCTCCGCCTTGGCGACATAATCATAAAACATGTTTTGGTTCTCCTTATACCCAAACTCGAAGTTACTTGGTAGGTTAGCGCCATCTGCGAATGCAGGTGACATGAGGAAAGAGCTAATGCCCATCTTGCCTACGTTCTTGGCAGTCACATCCTTGGGGTCCTTGACGGTAGTAGGGCTAATGCCCCAGGAACCCATCTTCATCTGCTGTTCACGGAAGGCTTTGTTGCCATCATCACGAGCCTTGACCTCTGACTCATAATACTTCTTGAGCAGACCCTGAGCCTTAATCTCAGAGAGAGGCATGGCTGGTGTGACAGGGGTGCGACCGGAGCCAGCACGGATGGTGAACAGGCCGCGCTTCATATCAACGTCGAAGTAGAGGTCTTTCTCATCCATGCCACCAGATGCGTCCAGCAGTGCCTGCTTGTTGTCATTGAGATACTGACGGAGAGCAAGCGGCATATCCTTCTGGTTGGTCTTGAGTGCTTCACCCAGACCCCGCACATCACCCTTGACCAGAACACCAGAGGTAAAGAAGCCCTCAGACAGCTGGGAATACTGACCCTTAAGGTACTCGGTGAGGTGCCGCTTGATGGTGTCATTGTTGTGGCCTGCCACCTTCATAGCACGGGCAATCTCACCTGCATCCTGGAGCATCAAATCCTTACCCATGTCAGACATGTTGTCACCACGGGTTAACCAGGAGCCACCTGCCACATCACTAACCACACCATCCACATCGCTGTTAAGCTCTTTGAGGACACTGGATGGAAGCTTGTCGCCCTGGCTTGCTGCCTGTGCGAACTCCACAGCCTGGCCTGGGTTGTACCCCATACGGGTTGCCCGCTCATAGTTCTCAGCGAAGGCATACTCCTTGTCGCCCATAACAGCACGCCGTGCATCCTCTGGGATTGCGTCACGGGCTTGCATCAGAGTCTTCATGGCCTCTGGTTCAGCTTTCATATCCTTGAGGTTGGCCGAAGACATAGACATCAATGCCTGGTATCTGTCGGTAATGTTAGGGTCCTTGATGAGCTGCTCACCCAGCTTGGCATAGCGGGCACGCTCGTACTTACCACGGATAGCCTCTGCCGCCTCACCAGTTGCACCTGTCTTGAGGATTTCATCATCAGCGAGCTTGGTATACACACCAGAGATTGCCTCGGCATAACTCTTGCGGTCCTTGTCGCTAATGTCCTGCAAGCCGAGAGGGGACCCACCTTCTCCCCGCTTAACAAGGTCAGCCAGCTGAGCCGTCTTGGCATGCTGCTTGGCTACGTTATTAAACAAGGTGGTAATCTCACCGTCAGACCAGGCGGTGCCACCAGAGAGCTTATTGTGATTCTCCATAATCTGGAGCATCTCATCCTTGTTCAGCTCACCATTGGTATACGCCTCAATGGCTGCGTTCTTCTTCTCGAACAACTCAACCTGATTAAGGCTCGCCCAGGTTCTGTTGGCGCTAATCTCACCAGTCATGAGCTTTCCGTTACGCTCATAAAGGGATACGCCGTCCTTGTCCTTGAGAGATTTGGTTGCCTCGATGAATGATGAGTCACCAACGGATGCCTTGCTCAGTGCCACGTCAGCCACCATAGCCTCATACTCTGGCTTGGTCAGCTGCATGGTCAGTGCTTCCTGCTGCAACTGGTGGAGCGCCTCGTTGAGAGGCTCACCAGAAAGACCCTTGGTCACCAGCAGAATACGAGACTGCATCGACTGTGCACGCTCGGCACCTTCACGCTCCAGCTTGGCACTCTGCCGTGCAGCGAAGACCTTTGGCTGCTGCTCCATGAATGCGTTGGTGATAATCTTGCCAGTCTCTTTGTCAGCACCCAACCCTGGGTACTTCTGGATGACCGTGTCCTGAATGGCGTTGCGGGACTTGACCACATGCTGCTCCCACTCAGCATCATCACCAGTGAATCGCTTGGCGTCCTCCTGGAGCTGAGCTGTGGATGCAATCACATCATTCTGCAACTGCACCAACATGTGAGCACGAGTACCGCCCACGGTGGCCTCATCACTCGGGAGAAGACCACGGAGTGCTCGGTCGTACTGGACAACCTTGTCATCCTCAACACTCCGATTCATGATGTCGGTAGCCAGGCCTGCTACTGAGCCAGCAGCGTTAAACAGGTCATCCACAAAGTTACCTAAGCCAGGTTGGGTTTGCGGGGTGCCAACCTGGATTGCTTGAGTGGCAGACCCACGAGGTCCACCTGTTGATTGGACAGGGGCCAACCCCTGCACTGCTTGGCGCTCAATAGCCATTTACCCTCCTAATCCAGACGAATACTTACGGGAACTATCCCATGCATCTTTAAGTGAACTTGCAGTCTTGGCACCACCCACGAATGCGGATGCCGCTGAGCCAACACCAGATACCAGAGATGCAAAGGCAGAAGGTTTCTCGAAAGACCGCATCTGCATCTGGCCTCCCGTTCGGATAGCCTTGGCTTGGTTGACGAATGACTGTTGCTGATTCTCATAGTTGCGCACAATGGTGCTCTGGTTTCTCCCTGCTTGGCCATTGAGGTCGCTGAGCATAGAGGAGATAGAGGCACCGCCAGTGCCAGAGGCACCAGCAAGCAGCTCCACCTGAGCACGTTGTTGCAGAAGACTAACTTGGTTATCAATCAGCTGCTCACCATACTCCTGGTTAGCCGCCGTCTGGGCCTGCCCGAGCTGCCTGTATTGTTCTCGGGTGTTAATCATCTGCTGCTTCCACTGCTCGTTCTGTTGCTTGCGCAATGCTTCGGCTTGGTCACCTTGGCCCAGGAAGCCTGTGAGAGAGCTGAGCAAAGACCCACCCATCGCAAGTAGGCCACCGCCCAAGCCACCCTTACCACCCAATGCGCTTATTGCACTCCCGGCGATACCGCTAGCCCCCGAGGAACCCGGGGAGCTGGAGCCCGAGGAGCCAGAGGAGCTGGAGCCCATAGCTGTTAATCCTGCTATTGCCATTATACCCTCTTTCTGGTTGGGTTATAGGAACCACTCCACTCAATGTCCCTGAGCTGGAACGTGTGAGGTGAAATGGAGATGATGCGGTACTCCACATCCGTGCTCAGTGCTCTGAGTGGGAAAGAGAATGTACCACTTGTGGGTTTAACGTAACCCACCACGTTGTTCCTGGCACCACCAATCCTGTTGGATGCCCTGGCTACCCTTACGGCACCAGACTTCCTGTTGGTAATCTCCACAGTAAAGTCAGGATACCTGTCAAGGTTCAGGTGAACCAGTCCAATTACAGGGACGTCCTGGTATGACACCCGGTCCTGGCTATCTCGGATGATGACATCCGTAGGCACGAACTCTACCTTGTACATCTGACCAACCTTCGCTGCCCAGATTTGGGAGGTGTCGCCAAGACCATACTTGGTTGAGATAACACGGGTGTTGGCATCATACTCGAACAAGAAGGCACCACCCAGATATGCCGGGTCGCCGTTCGTCAACACAGCCTCCAGCATCTCAACCTGAGTAGGGACCCAGGGTAGCGGAGATGACTTCCAGGATAGCGTGGCTTCATCCCATGTGAGGCTGACGGTTACCGTGCGGTCCATTCGAACCTGGTCAGAGCCAGACAGCAGTGGGTCGCCCATATACATTGCCTCAAGGAATACACCATCATTACGCTTGATGATGAGGTACAGGGTCTCACCGGAGTAGTACAGACCACCGATAGTTGCTCCGTAGAACTCCCACTTGTGCCATGCGGATTGCACCTTGTCGGTTCCCTGCCACAACCAGTCATAGACAAAGACCCGGCTGCGGTTGTCCTCAGACAGAGCAAACAACCTGTTAAAGTTGGTGCTGCTTGCCATATGGTAGATGCCACCGCGTATCAACTTGTTGACATGGCTGGTCACTGGCTGGGCCTTCTTGGTATCCGAATAGGAGTCCGTATAGAACTCGCGGATATTAGAGTAGGCACCGTCCTTGGTGGCGAACATCACAGCTTCACCCGTAACAACCGGGGCTACATTGGTGTCCACCTCAAAGGTTGTAGTGGGGCGCAACAGTGCGGTTGCCTTTGTCAGAGGCTTGTCACCAGGTAAGATGAACTGAGCATTGTCTGAGAACAACACCGTATCGCCATCCAGGACCTTGGCATGCTTGAGTGCATACACCTCGCTTGCATCTGCAAACACATCAATCGGGTCCGTATCCACAGCTGACAATACTGTCTGCCGGAAGAACTGGAAGAAGTAGGATGTGCGAGACATAATGCAGGACTCTCCAGCAGCCAGGCATAACCTGTTTTGCACCATGAAGATGTCACTGAGGCTTTGGTCAACAAAGGAGGGCATTGGGTTGGTCAGCTCATCACCTACCGCCCGGTCATCCCAATAACCTTGCTTGATGGTGAACTGAGCGATGCCGCCAACAATATTGGTGCGCTCAATGATGTACGGCATGGTTGTGCCATCAAAACCAAGCACCTCATCTGCACCCAGGGTTTCCTGCCAAGTGACAAGGTTGCCATCAGATGCCTCGGCCTTGAGCCAGTAGCGAGACTCTGGTTTGCTTCCGGTAGGCCAGACCTGCACCAGGTAACCAACAGGGGCCTTGCTAGGAAGCAGGTCTGTCGAAGTCACCTTGTACTGGATAGCCACCAGGTCTTTACCTTTAGAGCCATCCTCTGTATCAACCGTGAAGTTTGCACCATCATTACGCTTAATAACAATAGTCGTCCCAAGGCGAGACACTGTGTAGTCAGACACACCTGCCCAAGTTAACAGGTTGGTGTAGAGCTGCTCTGCAATAACCTCAGTCCTGATTGTCTCAACGTCACTGGCGCTTCCCCCAGATGCTGTCTTGTACTCAGCAGCTTTAACACCATTAATGATAATCTGGTAGTTAGTTCCGTACTGACCATACGCACTGAATACCAGGGCAGTGCCACCAACCGCCGGGGTCTTATCTGCCCTTGCTCGAACAATCTTCGTTCGGTTAACCACAAAGGTGGTGTCACCTACCGTAAAGAACTTGTAGTCAACCCGAGGGTTATTACTGTTGAAGTAACTAGCAGCACCCTCGGTTTCCGTTACGGTACACTTGCGACCTTGCTTGTCGAAGATATCCGGGATGCCGAGTGGATTGGTTATCATCCAGTATTCTTCCACATCATCACCACGACGATAATGGTGGATGTTGGTGTTGTCCTGGATAAGGCCAAGGTCGCCAAGTCTTGCAATGTGCACCGTGCCTGGTCGGCTCTTGGTTCCCTCTACCACATCCATACTACAGTTGATTGCATCGGTGCACTGACCAGGTAGCCTCACAGATGCAGGCTGCTGGCTGATACCTTGTATCTGCCGACCTAACGAGCCTTGAACTTCCATTACCACCTCCAGGGTCTTACAGGGTATCGGTCATAAGGTGAGTGATCAAACCCTGCTGTGTTGTTAGGCCCTCCCGCCATAATGCCGAAGTTTCTCTGGGTTGGGTTGTGTACCAACATGTTGAGCCTGTTCTGCTTAGACTCTTCCACCTGCATTCCGGTGTGAAGATTAGCCGCCATTTGCATGTGCATCTGCAACTTGGTCTGGTCTGCATCCTTGGATACAATAAACTCAGCAGCTGCCTGGTAAGCAATGGCTTGCAGGACATTAAGAGGCATGTGCTCAAATGGAAGCATCAGCATCAGGTCTAACCAAATGAAGCCATCTGGGCCTACCAGTGGTGACACATCAAATGAGTGCAGGGTGGTAGAGTACAAGCGGCCAGCACGGATTGTGATATCAATCTTGCGGGTGTTAAGCGTGTACGCCTGGAGTACCTGCAAGGTGTTATTGGGCAGCACCACCTCTCCATTTGAATCTGGGGCGAATGACCAGCGAGGCTCCCGGTTAAACCACCAACCTTTACCATCATTGTACTGTAATCGCTGGGATACAATATCAATCATGGTGTCTGCATCTTCTGCATCGAGGTCGCCAGAGGTAAGGTTGTCAACCCCACTGCGACCAATGGCACGCATGCAGAGATTGACGGCATCCAGCTTGGTGCTCAGCGAGTTAAACTGAGACTCCGCCATGATGCTAGGGGTATCACTTTGAATTGGCATTATCTCTCCTTTCAGCCACAGACACAGGACCTGTTGCCAGGACATAGCACCAGAAGCCAGCAAACAGGAGTAAGGTAACACAGAGTAAATAATACATGTTCCCTCCTAAGCAAAAGAACCCCACCCCTCAGATAGAGAGATGGGGCTTGTATTAGCTTACCGCTTTGGTCAGGATAACCTTGCGGTTCGCACGTTTGGTAACGACAGTGTCGTCAGCGCCAGAGCCGCTCGGAGCACCAGTAGTGCCGTCGCGTGCCGTGGTAACCACAGACACAGCTTCCCAGCGGTCCGGGATTGCACCCTCTGCCAGGTAGGTGTCGATGTAGAAGGTCTTCTCCTTCTTCTCCCAGAAGATGTCGCCAGTCAGCTCAATGGTGCGACCGACCAGCAGTGCATCCATAGAGAAGATTACCGCCACAGCGCCAGCCATCGGTGCAGTGGTGTCATAGCGGAATCCGTTATCGGCATTGGACAGCTTGTGGTGCGCCGCTCCCTGAGAGAATTTCGGGAAGCGGTTAGACGGAACAACCGGGACGTTGAAGGATTTCAGAGCAAAGCCCTGTACCGTGCTTTCGTCAGCCAGGGTATAGCTGCGGTCGACGATACGGTCCATGTCACGCAGTGCGTTGAAGAACTTCCACGGCATCAGGATGACCAGATCGGAGATGTCCACTTCCTGCTCCAGCTGCTGTTCCAGAGCATACTCGATAGCAGCGGCCAGATATTGCGGGGAGGTTTCAGCGGTATCCGCCGTGATGTTCACGTTGATGGAGAAGCCATGACCAGGCACGCGCGGGTTGGTACGTTGTGCTTTGGTGTTGCTAATACCACCCAGAAGCAGCTGCTGCACAACCATCTCATCTTCCAGGCGCTTAAGCTGCTTGGCCTGGTTTACAGCGATCTTCGGCTTGAGGCTGTCGATGTCACCCTGGACATCATGCAGCATTGCTACCGTGTTACGGGCGATAACAGTGGTGTCGATGACAACCTGGTTTTTATCAGCCTTGGTCGGAGTAGCTGCCGGAGACTGGCCCGGTGCCAGCACCTGGATTTCAGTTTCACCCAGGTACTTGTTGGATACGGTGTTGGTGCCAGTTACAGTTTCAACCTGGAAGTGGCTCAGCAGGTTCTCGCCTTTCAGATACTGCTCGCGCACCTTGCCGTTAAACTTTTCGATCAGAAGACTGTCAACCTCACCGGAGTGGGATACGGCAACGTTAGTCAGTACGTTAGGTGTAGACATTATTTCTCCTTATAAACTATTGAAATAGTAGGGAATTACGAATGCCGCGATTCCCTGCTTCTATACTCGCCACTATTAGAGGCCGCGAGCCATCCCGGCGCGACGACGTTCATCCAGTGCTTTCTCGGCAGCAGCTGCCCCGGCACGGTCGCCCTTAAACTTGGTGCTCAGCTCAGCTATGGCCTTCATGTATTCCGCAGAGGACAGAGGTCCGTTCTCGTTGGACACGCGGGCTGCATCGGCTTGGATGAGGGTAACCGACGGGTCACCTTGCGCAGCCGCACGGCGAGCCTCCAGGTCCTTCACTGCCAGCTGCTGGAAGTACATGTTGCCTGAGCGCATGCTTTCGTTGAACTGCTCCAGCTCCTCATCGCTGAGGGTCTCCAGAGCGAACTGCTCCAGGCGGGACCAGCCTTCATCCCCGCCGACAGTGGCAGACACCAGGCCATAGCGCTCGGTATCCGCAGCTTGGCGCTGGGCTGCTTCCCGTTCCTGGGTAGCGAAGAAGTTCTCGTTGGTTGCCTTGAGGCCAGACAGGTAGGCATCAACTGCGAATTTGCCAAAGGCTTCATAGAGCTTGCCTTTGGTTTCTTCTGACAATTCAAACTTACCTTCTTTGCCATAAAGCTCGGCAGCAATTGCCTTGGCATCCAGGCCCTTCTCGCTGAGGGCTGCGCTGACATCTTCCGGGATGTCGATGCTTACACTTACGTCACCGAAGAAGTATTCCGGCTCTTCCACGGGCGCGGTGTCATCTGGCTGAGGTTTACCATCCTCTCCGCCATCTCCTTGTTCGCCTTCCGGTTTCTGCGATCCATCACCGTTCGGCTCATCAGCTCCCACAGGAGGTACAGTATCAGGAGAAGTATCAACAGATTGCTCATCGGGCACCTCAGTAGTGATTTCAGTAGTAATTTCAGGTTCCATTATAACTCCTGTAAACCTTGGTTAATGACTTGAGGGATGGCCTGTGCCACACCTTCATTGAGTGTTTGGTCTGCCTGTTGTTCTTGTGCTTGCTCCGCAGCAGCCGAGGCTTCCTCTTCGGACATGAGGAATGGGAAGTCAGCTGATATCTGACCACGAACCCAATCCATGTACTCGGTAGGCTTGATTGCTTGTTGCGCCCACTCAGGCCAGGTGGAGGTTAAGGTGATGTAGTTTGAGAACTGAGCAAGCTTATCCAACTCAGCCATACGACCTAATGCCTCGATACCTGTGATGATTACCGGGTCGATGAATTCTGAGCCAAAGGACCCAGCATTCTCCTGCAAACCCCAAATAGCCATCGGCTGCTGCATCGTTACAGAGAACAACGAGTACGCACCGCCCAGACTCTGCTCCACTTCCATAGCGTCGCGTTGAATCTCTAAGGCAGTCACGCGCTCAGCATCTCGCCGCACCAAAGACTCCATCATGAAGACTACGCCAATCCTTCGGACGTACTTCTCTAATACTGCATCGATGGGTGTCAGGTCCGCATACTTGCCGAGCTGGACGATGTGGATGTCTTCCCCAACACCCGTGATTACCTCACCAGTGCCAGAGTTAACGAAGTGTTCCACATCAGTTTGAGCACCTGGACGAATCAGGTACTTGATATCTGCCATAAGCGCAGCACCACGTGCCACCGCCTCAGACAGGAACTGGACGACAAAGGCATCCCCGGAGTAATCCTCCCAGAGTGGTCTGCCCCAATCCTCACCATAAGACCGCTTCCAGGTAAGCACCATGAACGGAAGTTTATCCGTCTTGACCCGGCTGGACTTGCCAACTGGCAAATCATCTGCCGACTGCTGCACTTTCCAGAAACCATCACCCTCATAGCATGCGTGAGTATAGAGCTTCACGTTATCGCTATCCTTGAGCTGCTTACCACGTCTTGCCGCCTGAATGGCAGCACGCAGGGCAGGCTCGAAGGTGCGTAAAGCCTTCTCTTGCAGCAGGATGATATCCATAAGCTGACCGTTGGTATCCCGCTGGACAACATAATGGTGCATCGGAATGCAGCTGATAGGGCCAGCAGGGTCATTTGCAGACTTAACTGGTTTATACATCAGGCAGTTGCCAGCAACCAGCAGGTGCTTAAAGGCCTCGACTACCGCAGGTCGGAATTGCCGAGCATCGAGAGCCTTCATCGCCTGGGTTTCAATCTTGGCGAACACCGTGGCAAGCTTGGTCTTCTGGTAGCCCCGCTCAAGCAGCGCCTTCTCACCTTTAACCGTAAGGTCAACACGGAAGAACGATCGCTGGGCAGGGAACAATACCTGTGCCAGTTTGTTAGCCAGGTGGTTCGTTGCCTGTGCGCCTGTGCCTTGCCAGCCATTCTGGGCTGACTCATTATTACCAGGCTCGTTGAGCAGGTATGGAAGGGTAAGCCTTGCGTAATGCTTTGCTCTGTCCAGGAACTCATTACGCTTTCGGGAGAGCTTCTCCCAGAGTTCAGGAATCTTACTCTTCTTACCGCTATATGAAGCCCCGCCACGGATGTCCATATTACACCCCCAGGCTGGAGGCTACCGGACGAACCAGGCTACGCTTGCCTTTACCGCCAACACTGTTGGAGTCATCGGCACCGATAGTGACTGCATCCGCACCAACCTCTGCTTGCCGCTCAAGCTGCTGGGCAGGTACTTTGGTTTCAAGTTTCGGTGTGTCGGAAGCCAACCCAACCGCCTTGAATGCCTTGTTGACAATACTCATCTTGTCTCCTAAAACTTGTGATTGTACACAGTGCCGAAGGGTGAAAACCCGAGAAGGGAATACATCTTACCGACACGCTCCTCATTGATACCAGAGGCCAGAGACAGTCTTACTTCCTTGCAACCTTGAGACTCAGCCCAATTGCGCCAGGCCTTAATCAGACCCATGCCGACAGCTGTACCACGGAACTCTGGGGTTACGTAGAACAGGTAATCGCTGGCAACTAAGGTTAAATCCCACGGGGCAAGCATGTGAGTGCCGCCCCATAAGAAACCAACAACCTCATTATCTCGCACAGCTACGTGCAAGAACAAGGCTTCATGGGAGATTGACAAGGCAAGATGGTGGGCACTCTCAGCTGCATTCCAGCTTGCCGAATGGTGGCCCACAGTCTTGACCTCTTGCTCAACGTAACGATTACCAAGGTTGATAATCGCTGGTACATCCAGAAGGCAAGCGGGTCTTATCATGCATTCACCTGTATATTGTGTTCGATACAGGAAAGGATGTGCCGCTTACATTCATCCCACACAAGCTGCTCGTGCGTCTTGGTGACGCTAGGTGCGCTCGGGCGGAGGATGTTATCAACAAGGATGCGATAGGCTTCCTCGTTCATATAGGCTTTCTTATTCGGAATCTTCGTCACTCTTTCCATGTTTCACCTCTTAGGATAGCGCCAACAGTTCTGGGGTCTACACCTACGGTTTTGGCAATGTGAGTGTGAGAGTGACCACACCCAGCCATGTTCCGTATCTCGCGGACAGAATCCCAAGTCAGCTTAGCCGCACCAGATTTCTCACCGCTGGCGGCTCTACCACGCACCCTCATATCACCCATGTTGTCGGCGTGCGTGCCTGTAACAAGGTGAAGAGGGTTGATGCACCGTGGGTTATCGCAGGTGTGACGAATTTCGAGACCAGCAATCTCATCGATACTAATCCCGTGGAAGTCGCAGAACTTTACCCGGTGCATAAGAAGGTTACGCATCACACCATTTACCTTCCGGTTAGTGCTTGCGTAGCCATCCTTATTACCTTTCTGTTTGTGAAGAATGCAATCACTCTTCATCTTCTACTCCGTAGATCTCTTCCACTTTCTCCCGGATTGCCTCAACAGACAACCCGAGTTCCTCAGCATCTGCCAGGAGATTGTAACCTGGCTCCATGCCACACGACAGGCTTTCGAAGATAGCCTCAGCTACCTCAACTGCCCGTGTGGCTCGCATTGAATCTAAATTACGCATTCATTAATTCTCCTCGTCTGTACCAGAGGACGGCACCACGAGCAAGCAGCTCATCCTCAAATACTCCCAGGTGAACATTGCCACATCTAGCTCTGTACTTACCGCTAGGCAACATGCGTACTTGCAGTGACTCTCTGTTGATACAATTATTCTTGTGAGACAAAACCCTTAAGTTAATAAACGGTTGTCGTCACGTCGGTGATTTATGTGGTCTATGGTCAGACCTTGGGTATCCACACCCATAAGAACCATAGCCAGTATGTGACCAGATACACAAGAACCACCAACCTTAATATTAAGGTAGCCATCTTTGTTCTTGGCTAAGCAAGTCTCCTTCCAATGAGTTTTAAACTTACGGAAGAACTTACCAGTAAAGGGACAATAAGCTAATGGTCGTGCACCAGGGCTATCTTGCAAACTATTGAACATCTGGCTCCTCTTTGTCATGGCGAAGCTCCCCGCATTTAGGAAGTCGAATCTTCCCTTTGCTGGAGTCTTGCAGACCATAGACAGTGAAGATGCGACCGATTACATTAAGTTCGCCGCCATTCTTAATCTCGTTATACATACGGGTTGCATCTTCATGAGACCAACCCTTACCCAGCATAGCCTTCACTTTCTGAGTGCCATGCCACTTAAAGATAAGGTTTGCCACCTTACCTGTGTATTTACCTTTACCTTCTTCCCAGCCGATGCAGCGAAGGTCATACGAAACTGTGCGCACAATCTTCATCTGCCGCCAACCTTTGTGGCCTGCCTCCCAATCCACATCACGCTTGAAGACAGCACCCTCACGGCCAGCATCAATGTGCTTCTGTGCGAAGGCCTCTACTTCTTCCCATGTATTGCACTTGGTGATTGGAAGGTAGTTGTCATGGTAGGTGTCATAGACACAAGATATGTCTGGAGCAAGGTGCGCTGTGATACGCTTGACCAAACCAGCATGCCGCTTGGTGAATGGTGCAACTGCAACGCCACCTATGAAGTCTGACAGCGTGACCATATCAAAGAAGTCAACATATAACTCATCTTTGATTTGCTGCCCGATGAAGTCCAACTCATTCACACGGTCTGGGTTAACAACACCAGACAAGGCTTCAAGGTAGATATCCACAGCCATAGACTGTAGTTCACCCAGGTACACACCAGCTGGCAGGCAGGAGAACCGAGCCTCCAGGTGCTCAACATTGCTTAGTTTCTTACCTGTACGCCCGAAGATACCCACCTTGCCATCGTGGCGAACCACAGTGGCACTAAAGATACCATCACGTTTTACCTGGGCATACAGTGGCAATTGCCGCTTGCTCTCTGGGACTTCCTCCATGTGCTTGACCAGCTGCACAGGGTGATTACGGTGGTCCCAAGGTAGGTCCAGGAATTCAAAGATATTCATAGGTCACCTACCGGGATTACTCGCGTCTTGTCTTTATTCAGCCAGGTTTTGAAATTGATCTTTTGGTTATATTTGATAACCTCACTGTCAAACACAAAAGCCTCGTGGCGGTTGGGTGTAGTTCCATCACCAGCAGCAAGGTAGTATTCGACCTCATCAGAACTAAGGTACAGCTTAACGATGAATTTCATAAGTCACCTACCGGGATAACCACGAAGGAGAGGCGACAGAAGTTTGTGCGGCTGGTACAACCTCGACCGTACTTATCATACAGGTATGTGTATGTCCCATTCCGTGTAATACGAAACCAGTTGGTGTCATACACGAATGCCTCTCTAAAGGATGGCACAAATCCGAACCCCGGCTCACCAAAGAAGTGACCAGTTTTCTTACATTTAATAACAAATTTCATTTGCGAAGCTCCTTATCCAGAAGGAACATGATGTTAACCGCTGCGTGTGCCAGGTGAAGCTCGCCAGACTCTGGGTCTACCTTCTCACCCTTGTGATGCTGGGTGAGGTGGCGCATCAACGCATCCAGGTAGCGCATCTCCCCTTCTGGGACTTTATCCCAATTGCCAACGGCATACTTGTCAGCTCCGAAGCCAAGCAATGTGCCAAGCTTCTCAAATGCATGTGGTACTTCTACAAGCACCAGGCCCAGACGTGGCTTGCCTTGGTCGGCCTTTACGCCAATGGGTGGGAGTTTACCGCAGGAGCAGTTGACCCCTCCTTTGAATAAATCGCAATGCAGGTAGTGGCCTACTTCCATAGACACCTCTGCACTTATCCCATCTACTAAACTCATGCTACCTCCAATAATTAATTTACGGGTATACAATTGAGAACCGACGTGATATCTTCATCGGCAGCCAGCCATCCCCTTGCGCCGAAGCCAAGGGTAACCGCCCTCCAACACCTATGGCGTATCGGTTCTCTGTTCTATACTCGCCAGTATTACAACTTGCCGACCCAGCGGCCTTCAAAGTCCGTCTGCATAGGGACAACCTGTGGCACACTGTCAACAATGACGATGCAACCAAGGGCTGGCTTATACTTAGACTCCTTGCCATAGGCGAAGGCCTTGGATCCCTCATCCACCAGGCAACCACCTTGCGCCGCCCAATACTGCTCGCGGGTATTGCGGGCATACTCAATGGACATCTTGCCATGCAAGTGACCACAGATAAGATGGGTACGCTCGTGAGCTGCATCGGTAAGCACGGCACCTGCTGGTTGGTGCTTGAAGGATACCAGCTCACCGTTAGGCAGGCGTAAGGTGTGGGTGTGTCGCCACTCCCAGCGCTGCCCGCTGCCATCCGGGAAGAATACCTCACGGTAGGTTCGCAGGTACTGCACAGGGATGCCATGTGCATTGGCCTTACGGAAATGCATGGAGCCGTGGTTTGAGTGACACAGGCGCATCACCGGGAACATGGTGTGCAACTTACGCATGAAGACACGGGCACGCTCCAGCTCCTTACCTGCACTATCCAGGTTCGGGTCTGAGTCATGGAATGACATGGCGTGTTTGTCTGCCTCATCACCTAAGTGCACCACGGTGTCCGGGCGATACCGAGCTGCCACAGCCGCCAGGAACTCCAGGGTATCCGGGTGTTCATACGGAGCATGAGTGTCCGGGATTACCAGTACACTTCGATGAGCCGACTCAGGCAGTGGTACAGTAGCCAGATCTTCATACCTGTCAGGGCTGCGCACTTCACGTCCTTCTTTGATAGCTCGATTTGCTTGAACCAGAGACTGATAGTCGTCGCCGTTCTTCTTATGCACCTCGAACTGCTTGGCCCAATACCGCGCGAGCTGGCGAGTGACTGGAGCCTGTTGAGGCATATCCGACAGGATAGCAGCCATCTCGTTATAGTTAACATTACCAGCACCGTCGGTAGCTTGCGTCATAGCCCCTTTGACATCTGAGTCCTTAAACAATGAGCGTAGCTTACCCACTTAACCTCCCTTCTTTGCTGCATACGCAAGACGTGCCTTGCGATTGCGCGCCTCTCTTAACTCCGCAGGTGTCTTATGCTTGTGATACAAGCGGTCAGTCTGCGGCACCTTGTGCTTTTCCCAATAGGCCAGAAGGTTTTTAATCCACTCAATGCGGAAGTGCAGACTGTTGCCAGCCTTGCCATAACCTTCCACCACGGATTTAACTTTACCCTCTGCCCCATTGCAACCTCGACAGATAACTGCCCGGCAGAAACCTGTGTCGTGGTCATGGTCAAGCACCCGGTTCTTGGGCGCAACCGCCTTTAGGCTCCCGCCACACAGTGGGCATTTCCAGCCCTGAGCGTTAAGCAGTAAAAGCTTATACTCATCTACCTCTTTCTCTTTTAGCTTGATAGCCATGTGTCATCATTACCCCATGTCATGCGGCCTTTAGCTTCTCGCCAGATGTCACCAGGGTATTGCGCCATGTGAGCAAGTCGCCCACACTCCAGCATCAGGTCAACTGCACGGCCTTCCTTGTAACCACCTCGGTAGTTCTTGAGGAGTACCGTGCCATCGCCGTAGTGCTTCTTGTAAGCCCCGAGCGTCGCCATGAAGAGTTCTTTCTCATCACGACAGGTGTCCAATAAGTCGAAGGCAAACTTGGGTCCCTTCCGAGGAATGCCCTTGTAGTTATCGACGTTGTCACCTATGATCATCTGGGCATAGAAGAACTTAAGGCCAGCGCCTTTAAGGTCCTTGATTGAGCCGTCAGCTTTCCGCCGCAACTCTAACCAACCCATTTCATCAACCCATTTCAGCTCTGCACCTTTACCTGGTTGCAGGTGCCAACCTGGGACGATCATCAAATCCTTGTCAGCAGACACAATGACTGTGTTGCTAAACTCACGATGCATAGGTGACCCGATTACGAAGTCAGCCCCGGCCTCTTTCCGAAATGCATTGTGACCTTTCCATTGCTCAATAGACATCAGGTCGTCCGCCTCATCCCCATCACTTACGATGGCAGAATGGACAACCCGAAGGTGCTCCCTCATCTGATAGAAGAATGGAGGCTTCTCCGAGGCACGACCGCCCTTGTACTCATCGGTGAATGCAAGGTTGATACGGAAGTTCTTAGGTGAGTCTGTCATGAAAATCTTGGCAGCATCACACTTAGCCCCACGCACCCACATGTTGAGGATGGAGTTAATACGGTCACAGGCAGACTTGCATTCCGGGGTCTCTTCCAGGGTTGCGAACTGACCATGCTTAATACGGGTGTTTGCCCGGACCCAGGTCAGCTCGCTGATTGTATACCCTACGATGTACGGGAGCATGTCACCATCAATGAGGGCGACTCTGTTACCGTCAGTCGGCCACAGGATGAGGTTATCGTCCTCCGTGACCTCAGCTCCATATTCAAAGTGGACTCGCATGTAGGCCAAACCTCCTCTAAGTTCTTCTCTATCCATGCATGTATGAAGCGAGTCCTGCGAACGTAATTACACCCAATCTCTTTGGGTATCCACAGTTTTCCATAATACTCCCGAGTTACCGTGTCGTAGATGTACGCATAGTAATTCCCGGAGAAGTCATCATAATGCATTTCGAAAGAAAGTGAGTTCAAGATATCGCGGCTCATTTATTTATCTCCAAGGGATATCACGAAAATTAAGCCCGCCCAAGCATCAGGCTCAGACGGGCAGGTTGTTACTGATTAAAGGATAACACATCTTCCTCTTTGAATTTAATCACTGTGCCACCAGCACGAATCTCCAGCACGTTATATGCAGAGAAGCAGCGGTAGCCCTTACCATTGGTGAGGTTCACACTGATCAAATCATCGTGATGCGCAATAGTGCTGGCACCACCTTTCAGGTCCTTCTTAACGCCTGTGCGGCAGGTCATCTCCATGAAGTGCTCAACCACCTGTTTGTACTGAGATTGAACCTCCGGCTCAAGCTTCTTGTACTCAGATGGTTTGATTGGATTATCATGATCTTCAATAACCCAGCCAGCACCTATGTCAGTTAGTTTGACATAAGAAACCTTAGGCTCCTTGCGCTTGGCAATGACGGTGAAGATACGACCACCATTCTGACGAATGATGGCCTTGACCAGCTCTTTACGATTGGTGTCACGTTGACGGATAGACATGTTACTCTCCATTTATTAAGTAACAACCTGGGTCACTGAGGAAACTCAATGACCCGGCGATCAGATCAAATTAATACTCTTCAGCTTCGGTAACCGGAGCAGCGGGGGCAGGCTCGGAGGCATCAGCTGCCGACTCTTCCTGAGACTCTTCCACGGTCTTCACAGGCTTGCCAGCGGCAATCCAGTCGAGATACGCGGCGACCACGTTGGCCTTGCCCAGCTGGGCTTTGTCAGCCATGCCCGGGAATTGCGCTTGTGCGAACGCCAGGCCTTCCGCCAGGTTGCCCAGACCGTCGATCTTCGCCTGTGCTTCTTCCCGGGTCGCGTAGTCTTTGGTGCCAGCAACCAGCGCTCCGGAAGCGTCAACGATGATGAAAGAGGTTTCGGTTACCAGTTTGCCAGCTTTAACAACGCGGTTAGAAATAGTTTCAATAGTAAACATTTATTGGTTCTCCATTTGGGTTGATTCGCAGAATTGCGGTTTTACTCTTCTATACTCGCCACTATTACAGTGGAGAATGTAAATCGGGAAGACCCCAGCCCGGACAATCGTCAGTCACAGGACTTAACCATCTGAGCGGTCGCTGCTGGTGATCTTCAAGGTTACACTCTTTGTTACTAGGCGTTTGCCGTTACACAGGATTGTGTTAGGTGACCATCTCTGTTGCCTGGCCTAGCTTGATATGTACCTTCGCCATTGATAAGGGAAGGGTGTTACCGGGTGTTTACGCATCACAGGATGGTGTCAATATCTCGCACAGATGAGGCAGGCCAGGTCTTGCCACGGCGGGAGCCATCACTGCCCAGGTGATTAACGGTTACGAAGCCTTCGCGGGTGATGATATGGAGGTCATCGACGCCAAGCATGCTCTCATCAAAGATGAAGTCGGTGGCATATTGCCCGGTCGCTTCCCTCTTAAGGCTGACACGAACGTATTTTACCTTCATTAGTATTCCGCCCCTTCGTCCATATCCGGCGCTGGCACGTTCTCAGCAGGCGGTACATCCTGGGCTGGAACAGTGGCACCAGTATCCAGCGGCTTCTTGTCATCCGGCTTGGCATCTTTGTCTGCCGGGGCTTTCCATTTCGGGTCAGCTTCACGGGCAGCGACGATGATAGCTTCGACGTGAGAGCCAGGCACCGACAGGTTCTTAGCGCCATGCTTGTGCTCAGACATGAAGTATTGACGAACCAGGTGTGCCGGGATTGCATCAAGGACTTCCTTGGTGATGTCATTAAACTTGACATGACCAATAGTCTTGATGCCTTCCTCTTCGGCAGCAGAGAGGACCAGCTTAGCCAGCTTACCAGTGCAACCAGCGAAGCCTTTGCTTGCCCAATTTACGTACAGCGGGAGGCCGTCTTCACCTTTGTCGTCAGAGCCTTTCATGTTGGCGATGAACGGAACACCGATGCACTCATCGAAGCCACTGAGTTCCTCTTTCGGGTCCAGTGCGTTCATGAGCACAGTCAGCTCAGCCTTGTCGCCAGACTTGAGGCCGACAGCGCGCCAGGCTTCCATACGGGAGCCATCTTCGTTCAGGTCGTCATCACCCATAAGGATGGCCTGGAGTAGGACGTAGTTGACAGGCTTCTTCTCTTCACGAGTGGAGCCTTTAACAAAGACATCCTGGTAACTGCCGACGTGAATAACTGCGCCGAGGATGGCATCATGCGGACCCACTTCCGGGTTCTTGAATACCTTACCACCGCCAGTTGCTACGTCAGCACCAAAGTCAAATTCACGAGCCATTATATCTCCTATTCATTCAGGTTAGTATCTGTGGTGCCACCTCGTGTCTCCAAAGCAGGAGCGCTGGCTGCCAGAATGTCCGGCCTACGGGTGACACCCAGATACCCACTCAAAGAGTGAGCACCTGTTCTATACTCGCCAGTATTACGCGGCGATTACTGAGAAGTAGATAAAAGAAGCTGTGTGAAAGATAGCGGTAGCCAAGAAGAACCACGCCCATTTCTTATTATTACGGGTAACCACCACCTTCCCATTAAACAGAAGCTGGTAAGCCTCTTTAACCATGAAGGCGTTAATGGTCCAGAGCCAGAGGGCTACGATGAAAAGCAACTCGTAAAAGTTCATTATCAACCCACCAGTTTATCAAGTTCAGAGGAGAGCGCAGCGCGGCGAGACTTGAGGTCATCCGCGATTGCCTGGGAGACTACAGCGATGCTTGCCTTCTTGATTTCGAAGGAAGAGTCCAGCTGCTTGCAGTCCTTGTCGTACTTGGCATACAGAGCATCCAGGCCAGCCTGCAACTCATCTGCAAGCTTCTGCTTGGATGCATAGTGGTCGGTGTGCAGTGACACCATGTTATCGCTGCGCTTCTCTTCGGCTTTTGTCAGGTCGATCTCAGTGCGGAACAACTCAGCTTCCAGCTTAGAGATAAGCTTCTTGCGAATAGAAGTGCCTACCTTACGGAAGAACTGAGATACAGAAACATAGGTATTGATTAAAGACATTTATTAGATCTCCAGGTTAAGTTTGTATTCTTCTATACTCGCCACTATTAATTACATGGCTTGAAAGGTTGCCCACTTCTTACGCATACGCTCTTTGCGATCTTCCGGGATGTTATCCATGAAGACAAGCTCAGATACTTTAGGTTCATTGCCGCCATGCTCCCAGCAGATACGGTCACCATTGAACCACACCATGTTCATATTGCAATCATGATACATAACGTGTTCTTGGATGTGGTGGTGCTTGGAGAGCAAAAGATCCAGCTGGCAGTTATGCATGATGACTTTCATGCAACCCAGGAAGTTTGCCTGGAAGGATCGAGGGTCAACTGACTCACCTAAATTGAGACCATAAGACTGGTACACTTTAGTCTTATACCCAAGGCGACTGAATCTCTCTGAGAGTTGTTCCAGGAAATGGAAGGCTTCCACTTCATTCATGTCGTAAGCAGGAAGGACTAAGTCATAATCCTTAGGTTCCTTGCCGTACAGGGAGTCCACTACCGCACCACCTGCAATGAAGAAGTTCTCCTCAGTGATAGCCTTTACCAGGTGGTGAATACCTTTAAGTTGTTTGATAGACATAATAACCTCATTAATTTACGGGTATACAATTGAGGGCCAATGAATGACCCTCTGTTCTATACTCGCCAGTATTAATCTGAGTATACAGTCTTAATACGTGCAACCTTATGCAATGGGTAGGTGTAGTAGGTATTACCCCACGAGACACTAAGGAACCCATCTTCGATGGCACAAGAGGTCGTACCTTTGAAGGTAGCAACGCGAGGGAAGCGCTTTGCTTTTGAGACAAACAGGTTACGTACCACATCTGCCAAGCTACGCTTAAAGATTACTTCTACACTTACAAGTTTCATTTAACCTCCAGTTAATTAGTGGGTCTCAGCCCAGGATTGACCAATCTTATACTCACCTGCCATAGGGCAACGCATCTTAAGATACTGCCCAGCCCAGGTCATCGCCTCTGCAATGATTTGCCCCGCACGATGGTACTTACGGCGGCACTTAATGTGGTCATCTTCCACGGATACAAGTGCTGCTGCGGACCACATTCGTCCATCCACATCGATATGGATTCGCTTCTCCTCTGGGTCGAATGCTGCCTTGATTGCAGCCTTCTCAGTATCGAAGCCTTCCCTGGTGAACGGGATATCATAATCAAGTACGAGGACTTCATCTTCTGGAACCTCCATCTGAATCTCATCGTGGACGTTAGCAACGCCAGCAGGATGACCATCTGCATCCAAAGCCACACCCTCTCGGCGCATCACAGCAAAGGCTTTGACCGCTGCATACTTCATACACAGCGAGCCAGTCATTTGAAGCAGAACGTTCAGCATGGTATGCTCCTTGAGCATCCCGCCTTTGGAACGGATACGACCCCAATGCCCATCAGGGGCCTGTAGGTAGCCGTAGTTATTACCTGCTGCTATGACTGACTCGCGTAGACGTGCCAACGATGGCAACTCAATCTCGAAGCGTGCAACAACCTCACGCATGACCTTCTCGGTGACACCACATACCGCTGCCAGGTTGGCTATACCTGAGCCATACAGGAAGGCATAGATAAAGGTCTTAGCCATGTCACGCTTAGGCAGGCCAGCCTTTAACTGGTTGTGGGTGTGGATATCACCATGCAGAACAATCTCTTGGTACTCTGGGTCATTCATGAAATGACTAAGTACGCGAAGCTCCAGCCCTGCACCATCACAGCCCAGGATGAGCTTACCTTTCCCTGCGATAAATAGGTCACGAAGAGGGAAAAGACCACGAGCGGGGATATTAACAACATTACGGTGGCGCATGCGAAAAGTAGAGGTCCCAATACTGATAGCCACTGCTGGAACTCGCCACTCAGAGTCGTCCTTATCAGACGTAGGCCAGTACCCATACCTCTCATAGTAGGTCTGCGCACTTATGCCAAGCTCTCTTGAGAACGCCGCTGGCACAAGGCCACGACACTTTCTCTTACCAGCCTGCGAGGGCCAGATTCCCTTTTCCTTGAAGGCTTCAACGTCACCACGGTTGAGGATCTGACCACGACGGGATACGAGTATGTACCATCGCGCGATACCCAGGCACCAATCAGGGACTGTTTTACCATCACGTGCGGCTGCTTCCTGCCATACCTTAATGGACTTTTCATTGATCTTACCACTCCAGGGTTTGGGTAGTTCGTTGTGCTCATCAATATAAGCCTGGTCGGTGTCATTGAACTCCACACCCCGCCACCCATACTGATAGATGATTTCCTTTACAGTGTCCCGGTTACCTAGAGGGATGTCCTCAAAGGTGACTGGCGTGTAAGGGCCAATATGCTTGATGCTGGGAGTATCGTTTCGATTCCCTCGGAGATGTGGGTAATCTTTCTTGACAGCAGCAGCCCAATCACCAGACTTAGTGGTGACGGACCATACAGTCTTCCTATCACCCCTACGTTCGGAGTACAGGAAGGCCGTGTCACCGAGCCGTACAGGGATTCCATTTGACCTCGCCCACTCGTTAGCCGCAGCAACATATTCGTTCTTCTCCTCTTGCTTAAAGGGTTTGGACTTGATACGCATCGGCATGTGTGGTCGGAACCCAGCATCGGTGGCATCAATCTCCTTATCCAGGATGGCGCAGCGCTCGATTGCCTTGTCGATATCCAGGCGGAACCCACGCTCAGCCTGCCTGGTCATTTCCAGGGCGACTATAGACTCCATGTGGAAGGCCGTCTCGATACCCAGCTTGGTCCTTTGGTTAAGACCACGCGCCTTGTGCTCCTTCCATTCACCATTAAACAACCAGAGGAACATGTCACGACCGATTGCAACATCTTCCCTTACACGGTGTACCATGTGGTCAGTCAGCTTGCTCCAGTCTTCGTTCTCTGGCTTATAGCGACCGATACGGATACCGTGTGCCTCTATGGAGTGAGGGCCTACATTGCCCAATCCTTTGGCGTAGGCCTGCGGTGGTAGTCTGCGGTCTGGGTTGAGAAGCCGGGACATCACCAAGGTATCCATCACCTTAACCGGGCAAAGGTCAGAGCGATACGCCGACTTGCCACGCTTCTCTGTGTGGTTGTACCCCTTGAAGATGGCAGGGAATGCCTTCTCCATTAAGAGGCCATCGTAGCCCAACCAGTTTTGCGAGATGATAGCATCTGCATACCGAAGGAAATTCACGCCATCTTCGAGACTACCATCTTGATGCCCCTCCCACTCCACCAGGCGCTCCCTGGCTTCTGGGTCCCTATCCTCATACGCATTGAAGAATAGGAACTCCTCTGTGGTGATAAGGTCCATGCAGCAAATAATGTGCACATCATGGTTGCCTTTGTCATACCGGATTGCATCAAGTAAACCCTTGGCCTCCGCATCCATAACCAGGAGACGACCTTGGCCTGCTTTCTTCCAATCAATTGTCATAATCATCGAACTCCTCGTTGAACGGGCGCTTCTTGCCTTGGAAGCGGTCATAATAATCCCAATCTGAATCCCATTCGATACGCATAATATTATCCTCATACAGTTAATATGATAATAGGCTGTCCAACACGTTGGACAACCCATGACTTATTAGCTGCCCTTACCAATAACTACAAGGTCACCTCGACGGTAACCATTTAAGCCACTACTGGCATCATCAATGACCTGCGCCTGCGTCAGGCTGTTCTCTTTGGCGACCTTGCGGGTCAGCTCAGCAAACAACATGGCCTGCCGGGTGACATGACCCTGGGCCATCTCATTGCCTTCGATGTGCCGGAGGGATACCTTGTTAGACATGGAACACCCCCACGATACGTCCGCGATTTTCTTTTGAATACCACCAGCTAATCTTGCGCTTACTGGAATACTCCCGGAACGACACACGCTTAAGCCACTTCACACCGAAACTAGCCATCAGCTTGGTGTCACTCAATGATTCAGCAATGGTGCCGCCGTAAGGCGTGATGAGGTGATACCGGAGCTTTCCGTTACGGAGTTTTACGATGTAACCTTTCATTCTACGTACACCTCTTCTGTGACGATGGGGTTGTATTGGATGGTTCGTAGGTCAGGGTTAATAACGAAACCTTTGAGATCGCGCAGTTTATAAAGGAGTTCACTCTCAAAGTTCTTATTGAACTGGTGAGGCGTGCGAACCTCTCTGCCTTCGTGGAAAGTGTGGTCAACATCCCGATAGGAGATGGCCTGTCCTGGGTTGCACATAGCCTGCCCTATGATACTAAAGGCAATACCTGTAGTGCGACCAGTAGCTCGTGTGTTGAACTCAGCAACCCCACGTGCCGGGCCAAGCTCTTTGACCATCTCACTTTGGGTCTTACCCGTAATGACATTGACACGCTCGCGGCGGAGAACCTTGCGCTTACCTGGACACTGCAAGCCAGAGATGTTACAGATAGCCCGCAGCATTGTGTTGCGGTTTTCTTCAGTCATCATAGATACATCGCGGTACGCCGTGCCATAGTCCAGCTTGGTTGGCGTCTGAGATCCAGCAATTAGCTCAAGGAATTTGTGGGCATTGCATTGCAAGTAGCTCTGCACCTTCCCATTGAACCATTCAACTTCGTAGATCGGGTTACCGCTGAGCCGCATATTAGTGCCTAAGGCAACTACAATACCAATCCAGCCGTTACGCTCAGAGTTGACGTTGATATTACGAACACGATCACCAACCTTCAATTTTAATACAGTCATGTTAACCTCGATTCATTAAGTAAGTTAGGCTTGTCCAACGTGTTGGACAAACCCTGTTAGACATCAATACTCCGATTCTTCCTCGGGTGTCTCTTCTATACCCGCCACTATTGGTTCAGGCACAGTGCTGCCTTGATATGCTCCAGTATCAAAGCTTCCGCTGCCTCCATCCAGCTTTCTTGCTTCCTTGAGGGGCAGCAAGCGGCCAGTGGAGAGGTCACCTTTAAGGCATACCTTAGTTCCAGTAAAGATGCCCTGGTCTCGGTCTTTAACACAGCTAATAAACGTTGTTGTTCTCTCATCAAGAGACTCAGCTCGCGTGTTGCGCTCGATTCCAAGGGCATAGCTCGCCCAGAACCCGATAGCCCCGGACCCCCTAAAATCAGATAGAATGACATCTCCGCCTTCCTCATGCTGCTTGCGTTGTCCTCCAGGTCGCGTAAGGTGCGATACCAGGAACAAGGTAATAGCGCATCGATCTTTGATGTTTCCAAGCCGCTTAACACACTCATCAAGTGCGCCCACTTTACCGCCGAATTGTCTTTCATCTAATTTAATCCCCGTTAGGTTATCAATTACGATGTTGCGGATGCCCATTGCTTCAAACTCCAGGCAGGTCTGCTCAACCTTCTCCATAGAGTAATCACCTTCAAGGTCGGCAACGAACAGTTTACCTGTGTCGGACACATAGTCGATGGCTTCATCTGCCATTTCATCAGTGTAGTCCAGCACCTCACGGTAACCTGATTCTCGTGGGTCGTTGGTGGGTGGCAACTCAATGCGCTTGTCAATCCACTTGCCGATAAAGGCACGAGACACCTTGACTGTCGGGTCTTCTGTGGAGATAACCCCAACAGACTCACCATGCACCTCAATGAGGTGCTTAACAACCTCTCGGAGGAATTCTGTCTTACCCACACCAGAGCCAGCACCAATGATGAATAGCTGGTTCTTTCGGATACCCAGGGTAATCTTGTTGAGTTCAGGCCAGGGCCATGATAGGCCTGGTTCCGGGCGGGCAGCCTTAAGCTTATCCTTCATCGAAGAGATGGACTTAATCTGGCTACCAAAGACCTCCTCAGCAGACTTGGCATTGAACCAGGAGTCCACAAACTCCTTGGCCTTACCTGCCATCAGCGCCTTGTTGGCATCCTTACAACCTGCCGGGTACTCAAGGATAAAGGACTTGCCTGGGAACAAGCGAGCCGCCTGCTGGTTCAGCTTCATGCCAACTTCATCACCATCGAAGCCCCAGATGATTTGCTTGAACTGAGAGATGTGCTCACGGTTGGCAACGATCTCCTGGAGGCAAGCTTCACCTTTGTTGATTGACCAGACGTGATAAGGCTTGCCCTCGTACTGCGTACCCCTCGCGGAGTCCAGAAGCATCTGCTGTGCCGCCAGGGCATCCAGCTCACCACCTACGATGAGAAGCTTGTCCTTGCGTCTCCCTTTGTCCAACACGTTGGACAAGGTATTCATCCCGAACAAATCCTGGTCACCGAACAGCTTACCAAGGTGTCCAAACTTGAAATCCTTGGGTAAGGTGCGGCACTTGGCACCTACTAGGCGTCCTTGTTCAAACCGTGGGTAATAGTGTCGATTGACTGCTCCATCTTCATCATGGCCGACACGAACATCATAGATGGCACAGATCTCACCTCGGATATGTCGGGATACGAGGTTCTTCCGCTTAAGGGTCTGGAACCACTCGACATCGAGGTCCCATTCTTCCTGGATGGCTGCACGTTCTTCATCGTTCATCACCTCATAGCGGTCTGCCATTCGCATAGCACCCAAGGCTATCGCACGGTCTGCCGCGTTGGTTATCTTACCTTGCTTAACAAGGTCATTGAATTGCTTAACAGTCCACTTGGTGGAGCTAAGCGGCATATCAAGTAAGCTTACCCCTTCGCCTGGGGCTTCATAGTAGGGCTTGCCAGATGTGTGGAAGTGACCACGGCTGCAATACTTGCCACCATCCTCAAAATGGATAAGGTGGTTCTGTGTATTGTCATGCCCATTCTTCATGCACTCTGGGCAACCTGAGTTGTTAACTATCGCCATCACACTTCCTCAACCTTAATAGATTTGACCTTTGAATGTTGTAGGTGTGCTTTGTGAGAAGCTATAACACCCTCTGCAGAAGCTTTGCTTGTCACATATTCACGCCTTAATGATTTCCAGAAAAACCAAACCTTTGTCTGCGGCATATAATACTTGTGACCGCTTTCTCTTTCCTCGATGAGGATTCGATACTTACGCATGGCTTGCCTCCCAAGAATTGATGATGGTTGCATCTGCACCCTTGCGGAATGCACCTTTGATACCACCACCACGCTTAGGCTTGTGCATCTTATCCCGGCGACCTCTGGCCTCATAGTTGCGACCAAAGTCATCTTCCAGCATCTGCCCTTTCTTGATATTAAACTTGCCTTTATTCATGGTGTACACCTTGTGATTGAATTGTTAGTCCTGTTCTATACTAGCCACTATTAACCTCTCTTCTCAGTAGAGAAGAAGAGGAGAAGAGGAATAGGTATACCTGGTTACCTAGGGCATACCTGGGAATACCTAGGTATACCTATAATCTCCTTCTCCGAAGGGTTTGTTCTATACTCGCCACAATTAATTTTGTCTAACGTGTTGGACAGGCCCAGAACGAGAAAAGGCGACCCGAAGGCCGCCCGTGGTTTACGCGAATACGTATTCTGAATCCATGATTTCGTTGAGGTCGAAGTCTCCGAGTTCCGGCACCGTAATCCCCAGGTCACACAACCAGCGCTCCTCGTGCACCGCCACCAGGTCGGCCAGGGCGTGACGGTCCTGATACATCGCAATCATCTGCCCTTTCAGGGAGTCCCGGAGGTCCGCCGTGCGTGGTGCGTGGGTCCCGAAGGAGTCGTGAATGACCGCGATAGAGGTCACCCCTTTATCCACAAGGTCACACACTGTCATGATAAGGTGCGATGCATCATGCCCGTGCACGAAGTTCGGAGCCGCCGCCCCCATCATTGCAGCCTCATCCACAATATCAGTCTCGACCGACAGGTACATGTTGATCATGCCCAGCAGCTGAGTGCGTACCCTCAGTAAGTCCGTAGACATAATTTTCTGATACAAGATAAAGCCAGTCGGGAGCGGGTATTCCAGGGCCTCATTCCGGCGTGCTGCTGCCCTTGCAAGGCTGCGTATCATCTTCATAGCCACCACTGGAGCCTTCACAACCTCAGATATTGAGGGCCAAATCAGGGCGGTCATGTAGTTAAGGGCTTGCCCCTCAGTGATATAGGAATCACCGCCGAAAGGGTGCACCGGGTTGATACCGCGCTGCTCTTGCGCTGCTGCTTTTGCTTCCTTCTCCTCCAGGTCCGCCAGGTAGTCAGCCACGGCTTCACGGCAGGTGATGCGGGTTGACCCATATGGCAAGGTCATAACAGGCTTCTTGGTCAGTGAACGGGTGATACCTATGCTCAGCCAGGAGCGCCCCATCTCCCGAAGCTGCTCAGCGTCAAGCTCAACACTGCCAGATTTGAAGATGGTTCCATCCGGTGCCGATATGGCTGCATTGTTCTTTTCAATGACAACCTCAGCCACACGGCCATAGATATCTTGCGGTGAGTCTGACGGCTTAAGGTTGACCGCAGCAGCCCCAACAGAATCCCGGAGCATTGCAGAGTAATGCTGGATACCGGAGCAAGAGCCATCCTGGTGCACAGGGAGGTGAGTATAGAATTCATCGCTGCGGCCTTCTTCTACCTTATCCAGGTACTCAGCATACTCAAAAGCCCACGCCAGGAACTCATACGGCTCATCCGCCTTAACCCACTGCGTAAAGGTCAGCGGGTCGCTGGCGATGTCCCGGCACATCTCCTGGAACTCTTCAGCCATTGCATTTGATACCCGGACATCAAAAGTTTTCTTGTCCCAGCCCCAGAGGTTGGCACCACACACCAGAAACCAGCGCAAATCCTCAACCGTGAGCAGCTGGCGGCCTTCTTTGAACCTAAGCAGGGATTTGCCCAGGTCATTGCTCTGAGGGCTTAGCGTGCTGCTCTGTGCGTATACGCGCGAGCGGCTATCCAGGGTATAAACGAAATAAATATGCGGGAATTGTGCATATTTACGGGCCTGGCCCAGCATGCGAGCCACGGCAGCAGACTTAGAGCCGCGCTTAGTTTCAGCGGTATACAGACGTGCACATTCTGATTTCCAGGAGAGGAAGCTATCCCACTGCTCAGGGGTCAACGCAGCCTTGAGTTCTGCCCCGCGTAGGTCCTGGAATTCAACAGGGACAGGGTTACCTGGTTTATTGTCCCGGTCAATGATTGGCTGAAAAGAGGGTACACCATAGCCCAGGTTGAGCCGTACAACCTCTTGGGCGACATCAAGTACCTTGGTGTTGATAACCCATTCAACGCGCTGCAATGCGTTAACGGCCTTGTACACCATAGGCATTTGCTTGATTGTGAGCTTACGAACATGCTCACGAGGGCCTTTAACCATACGGATACGACTGGCCACCTTCTCAGTATGGAATCCGCCATTAAATGGGGTTTTCCAGTCACGAGGAGGCACAACGCAAGGACCGTATGCCGGGGCCAGCTGTGCTACATGCTCACGGAATTCATGCACCCATGCGCCGATAGACTCAGATGTTTGCAGCTTGGTTATCTGCTTCTTGCCGCCAGCGCTGGCAACATAACGAAAGAAAACAGGCTCACCATTGTAAAACACCGAACCTTCCATAGCAGCCATCAAAGTCTGGCCCACCTGGAGGTGGATTTCTTTCGTCCAGGACTCCCAGCGGGTTACCTTATCGTCATCTTGCGGCGCTGCCTTGTCAGCCAGTGACTTTTCAGCCGCCACCATTACGCGATGCTTATGCTTGTACAGCTTAGAGCGGGAGCGCTCCAGGTTCTTTTTGACCTTCTCCATGTACTTTTCAGCCTGAGAATCAAGCTTAGTGAATCTGACTTGATCCTCTATGCGTTCACCAATGGTGATAGCAATATGCTGATACGACGAGTCACTGTGAAGCATATCCATAACAACCTTCATAGTGATGTAGGCGGCTACTTCATTCTCACAGCACTGGAGGAAAGGGAGGGATACTGCGCGGACACCTGGCTTACTCTCTGACTCCTCCTTGAATGCCTGAATACCAGCAGCCAGAGGTTCGATGAATTGAGAGATAAGACGGCGATTCCATGCGGCATCGCTGGCATTACCTGCATCAAGGTGGCGCTGCTGCGCCGACTCAAAGCGAGTAATACCGCCGTTAAACATCTCTTCCTCTAACTCAACTTGAATTGCCTGTAAGTCCATCATGTTAACCTTCCAATTCTTTTGTAAGTTTGACTACTGCTGCCTTGTGGTAATTCAAACGGGCACGCAACTTCATGGTGTGGCGATACTCGGGGTCATCCTTATAACGGGAAACTTGGTATTCCGTACACCATTTGCTGTGCTTAGCCTTGCCCTCAGGTGTGGCAAGCATCTTCTCCTTAGCACGCTTATCCTTTGCCTTGCCGCAAGCATCACAGCGATTGTCACTAACTCGCCGTATAAGGTGCCCGTGCTTGCACGGCCTTGTGGCCTCATAATACTTATCACCACGTGACCTGGCAAGGTCCCGGAGTTTTACATTGTCCTCGTGTTGTGATTTCTTAATCATAACATCCTCCAGAAAACATAATAGGAGCCACAAGGATAATCCCTATGGCTCCGATATGTCAACTATTTGCCAAGTGCTTCTACTGCTTCCTTAATCAGGGGCCAGGCGTCGTGGCCTTCACCATAACCAAGCTTAACAAGCTCACGCTTGGCCTTGTTCACTGCTGCAAGACTCATAGACTGCTCAACACTCAGGCCTAAGCGGGCATACATGCACTTAGATTTGAACTGTGGGAGCATCGGGGCGCTTGCCTTCTTGGTCTCGCGCGTCGCGGTCAGCTCCAGGATGCGGGCGCTCAGGGCTGCGTTGTCTTCTCTCAGCTTCTTCAACTCTGAGAGTAAGCCCTCCTGGATGGCATCCTGCACAGCTGGCGCTACTGTGGGCGCTAGGGATGGCGCTGCGGCCTCTTCTGTGTCAAACGGGGCACCACTAGCGCTTTCCGCTTGAGGCGCTGAGGTTGGCGCAGGTTGCGTTATTTCTCGGGCCTGGCTATCAGCTTCCTGGGTTGCCTGCTGTGCGGCAAGCGCTTGCTTGACAGCGGCCAGGGCAGGAGATACCGCGCCTTTCGCTGGCTTGCCCAGCAACTGGTTCGCCGCTGCCGTGTCCAACTCACCCACAGCAGCCATATCCGCCGCTTTATCCATCAGCTCGCCATCATCTGCAAACGGCACCAGCATCAACAGGACGCGCATAGCGACACCGGAGAATTCCTTACGGGTAGCGAATACACGGGAGATGTTCATCAGGTTGTAGCACTGAGCCTTCTTGATGCCGAAGGTATCATCAGCCCACTCCAGGAAGTCACGCTGATTGTCGAAATCCTCCTTACCCTCGGCCAGCAGTGCACCAATTTTAAGGTAGTTGCTGCCGATGTCATTCAGCAGGGTGATGATTTCAGCGGCCACTTGGTCACGAACCGGGGTAGTGTCCAGGATTTCAACGGTTTCAACAGTTGCAGTAGTCATGATATAGCCTCATTAAGTTATGTTAGGGAACTTCACTATGCATCCCGTGAGATGCATAAGGCTGTTCTCTATCTTATACTCGCCACAATTACATAAGCAGGCGGTATGAAGTCCCGAGTACCTCTTCTCGCATGTTAGCGAAAGCAAGGGAGCATTTAAGGCATACGCCATCAGAGAATAAGAAGTTATAGAGTTTCATTATTCCTCATCCTCTTCTGAATCTTCCCACCAGATAATCCCAGAATCATTAGAGACATCATTGTACAACGCCTCATAGATGCGAGCCTGACAGATTATACTCACGTCCTTGGTGTCAGGGATAAGGCCCGAGTCGTCAAACTCATGGTCAATGCCATCGGCAGCCATCACCGTGAAAATCTCGTGGTAATAGTGCGGAACCTGACCGTCTACCACCTCATGCAATGCATCAGACCAATCAGCATCTTCCGTGAGTTCATCCTGTTGGATGCGCTCGTTTAACAGCTCAACTGTTGCCGCTACAAGGTCATAGTATGCGTTAGCATTACGTTCCATAAATTAATCCTCATTAGTTAGTTAGGTTACACCAAGCCACCCTGGCGAGTGCCAAGATAGCTTATCTAACCTATCCTATACGTGCATTCCAGGTTGTTAAAGAGCGTTACTTCGTACTGCGTATGTAATGTACCTATGTATGCCGCTTGTTGTCAACAGTTATTTAATGCTATTCCATAAATCTTTCAGTTTGCGTGCTGGTATGCGACTCATGCCTTTGTCAGGACACCTACGAATGCGCCGCTTGAACCACCAGTAACTCACACCCAGACTTTTCAGCATGCGTACATTCTTTAAAACTCTTTGCTTCTTCACAGGAAACCTCCCTGCTTATGGCAAACATAGCAATCATGGATGAATGACCAAGGTAGCTTGTGCTTACCGTAGAGAGCTTTACGCTTACGTGCTGGCATACGTGCTGCCCGCTTGTTCTCTTTGATGCAATTTGCATACACCCTGATTTCCAGGTCTGCAAAGTCTATCATCAATAAGTTAGCCAGGTTTCCAATCATGCTACCTCCACCAATTCAGTAACCAGCTTGGTAGACCCATCACTCAGTGCTGCGCACTCATTACCCATCACTGACGTGAACAGGTAGCTTATGCGTACTGTATGGATGTCGCCCCAGCTATCTACATAGTGGACCTTATCACCTTCTTTCATTGTGTAACCCTCATGTTATGAGCGGCATACACTAGGTACATTACATATTGTTAAAGAGCGTTGAGGCCTTTTGTTGGGTGGCCCTCCACTTCCCTTGCCTCGTGGGAGTCGCCAGGTTGGCGGTGGTTCCCTGCTTTCTAACGTCCCCGGCACGGACGCTGTTACTGTGTTACAAGGTTCGTCTCCAGTGGAAGAAGGTATTAACTGGCCCCTTACTCAAGCCTTGACGGACTATAGCCTCTAGCCAGGCATAACCGCTAATTCTCCACCTTGTAACCCGGTTAGCCTTGCTACTTGCTTCCCGGTGATTGCAGTATGTATTAACAGGAATACCCTGTCAACCACTATTTGATGCACTATGTGATATCTGTCACTATCCAGGTATGTCCAACGTGTTGGACAAGCCCAGGTATTCCTATCAATTACACTATGGTATGCACTATCGAATGCACCAAGGTAGTCATAGGTAGGCTGAGTTGTGGTGTCCCTCTCATCTTCCTCACCTACTGGTGAGACTACATTACTAGGCATGCACTATGACTGCACTATATAAGGCAAGAGATTGCACTATGGTAGCCACTATGGTCTGCCTAGGTATACACAACATGCGAGTGATACATAAGGTATCGCACTATGGTCATCCCTAGGTATACCTATGGTATGCCACAAGGTAGCATCAGGAAGGTAAGGACAGATACCCCACACGCCCACTTATCCACAGGCTATCCACAGCCTGCCCTCGATTTACCCACAGGTCACCCGAGTTATCCACAGCATGCACTATAGTTATCCACAGGTATCCATGAGTTATCCACAGGCCAGGCCCAGATATCCCCAGGCTGGCCCACAGAATCGATCGAGTTATCAACAGGCAG
>OGJC01000389.1_pt1 | contig 45839 bp, 44 predicted proteins | sample 1571941 | NCBI WGS metagenome assembly OGJC01 (sample SAMEA2582100, study PRJEB24529) | metagenome | biome: Human gut stool | place: China | collected 2011 | reverse complement strand
AAACAAGAGGTTACAACCTTACCAAATTCAGTCATGACTAAAAGCCGGTCATACATTACCTCATACGATAAGCGCCGGTTCTGTTCCCATACGTCCTCAATCTCCTTGTGATAAATATCATCAATAAAGGAAATAAATGTCTTAGTCAATTCATGAGCTGACTGTAAATAGCAATAAGCTTTATCCTGATCACCTAAACAATCATAAAGCTTTGCCGCTTCTTCCAGCAGCTGTCTTTTATGACCAAAAAAGCCGCCTTTATAATCAAGCAGAAGCTTGTAATATTTTAATGCCTGCTCATACTCTTTACGATACATATGATAGCGGCCTAAAGTAAAATAAACCTCGCCGTTATCCATATCATCGCCCTTAGTAAAATCATAAGATGTGATAAACTTTTGATACAATTCATCAGCCAGCTCCCGATCATCCTCAAGAATGGCCGCGTCAAGATAGCCTAAATTAAAAATATTTACATCAAAATAACCCGTTTGCTGTAATTCGGGCACATATGTATCAAGCAGCTTTTTAACCTTAGCCGTATCCTTAACCGCAAGGTATAAGCCGCATAATAAAAAAACAGTGGTATAAAAATTACTGTCACCGATAAAATCTCTTTTTTCCAATGTTTCTTCAACCTGCTGAATCGCTTTTTTATATAAGCCAAATTCCCGCAGAATGATTGCTCCATTATTTAAAAACGCGGAGTAATAGGTTATCTGGCCGCCTTTTTCCGCAATTGGCATGGCTGCCAGTATTTCCTGGTAAGCCGCCCCGTAATCTCCTTTAAAAATATGACCGAGCAAGGCATTATTCGCTACCGTTAAAATGCCGTCATGTTCCTTATAGTCTGGCTGACGCATAAACATTTCTCTGGCTAATTCATTATAGTGAATCGCCAAATCGAGATTTCGGCCATAGTATATATAAAACATCATCGCATAACCTAAGGGCAGTGCATAAGCGTAAGCCTTCCGTTCCGCAATTTCAATATAGCGCTGCATAACTGGTTCTAGGACAGGGCCAAGGCCGATCTGTTCCAACAGCAGTTTCTTGAATCCCTCACAGACACTCTCATCGCTCTCAAAACGATCCAGATAATCATCAAATGTTTTCTGAAGCTCTTCCTTCATATATTTACCCTCTTTATATTATTACTATCATACAATATTTTTCATTGATTTCCCATCCTTTTTGTAACTTTTATATATCAAAAAGAAAAAGAATCTCGGCTTGCAAGATTCTTTATTCAACTTAATTATTCACCGGCTAATTCTAAGATTTCAGCCATCGTTTCAGCACTGATCACAGCACTGCCGCTGCCAATCGGCGTACCGTCACTCATGCTGCCTTCTTCAACCTTTTCAAACAAGGTGACCATCAGTGCCATGTCTGGTTTTAAAATACTCTTGCTTACTTCAAAGTAAGCGCCCTGACCGCTGCCTGTCACATCGACCTCGATGCGGAAAATCTGACCATCCGGCGCGTTGGCAAAAATCATTGTCAGATCTGATGATGACTCATAGCTGATCGTAAAGCGCAGATTGCCGTTATCCATATCCTGAACCTTGATTTCACTGATTGAGGCAATACCCGCAAGCTGCCCCATATCTTCTGAAAAATCAAGAATTACACCATCTTTCAAATCTTTATCCTTAGATGGTTTTTTATCATCATCACTGGCAATTGGTTTATCTTCAGGCTGGTGATTATCCGGCTGCTGGCTGTTATTTTGGTTATTCTGATTGTTTTGACCATTGTTGTTATTATCGACAATTGGCGGTGTCGGATCTGACGGTGACTGCATCGCCTTATAAATCATAAACCCGCCGCCGGCAACTAACAGAACAACAAGCGCTACTGCCGCCACCGTTAAGATTACCGGCAGACGGCTTTCTTTTTCAGTCGGACGCGGTCTTGACGGCTTGGCCTGTTCACGAATCGGCTTTGGCTCCTTGATTGCCTGACGCTGAGGCTCACTGAACTTAGGAATCGTTACCGGTTCTTCTTTTTCAGCCATTGGCGTATCCTCAAACAATTCATTCATGACAGCGCTGATTTCATCCTTTTCATCCTTCTCAGCTCTGACTATTTTAGCTCCGCAATTGGGACAGAATTTACATGACTCATCAATTTCACTTCCGCAGTGGGAACAAGTTTGCTTTTTTAATTCAGACATAAAACTACCTCCTACTAAATTCATTATACAGTATTTTCACCTTAACGTTGAATAAAATCATTGTGAAATTATGTGATAACAAGTATTTTCAGCCTTTATTTTAAAATAAAAACAGGCTATCCCTCGATAACCTGTCAATTCCCTATTTACTGTTGCGTTTCACAATCAGCCCGATGACATCCGCTGCCAGCTCCGGATCGTCGTTGCAGACTACATACTTATAATCAGAGATCTGCTTCATCTCTAAAGCTGCTTTCGCCAAGCGCTGCTGAATAACTTCTTCCGGCTCGCTCTTACGGCCGCGGATGCGTTTTTCAAGCTCTTCCATCGTCGGCGGAATAATAAAGATCGTAATTGCGTCAGGACATTTCTCCCGTACCTGTGTCGCCCCCTGAACTTCAATTTCAAGCACGACATTTTTTCCCTCATTGCGCAGCTTTTCAACCTGTTCTAAGGGTGTGCCATAATAATTGCCGACAAATTCAGCCCATTCCAACAGCTTGCCCGCTTTGATCTGACGCTCAAATTCTGCCTTGTCAGTAAAAATATAATCAACGTTGTTAACCTCGCCGGCTCTTGGCGCTCTTGTGGTCATAGAAATAGAATATGTAAGATTCAGACTTTCATCCTTCATAAAGTATTCGCGAATCGTTCCCTTGCCTACGCCGCTTGGTCCGCTAATAATAATCAGTAGCCCTTTTTTCATTTTTGCTGTCCTCACCTTTTATAGATACTAATTATGATATAACGCTCCTTAATGAAAGTCAAACATTTTCCTAAAGGCGTCATTATAAAGATACAAACTTAACAAATAATACCTATGACATTCAAGCATACCCTGATGAATATCCGCGCTTTAAATAAATAATTCAATGCATCCGCTAAATCATGGTATAATAAAGCACATGAAAGGAGGGGTTGCCATGGCTTTAGATGGCTTACTCTTATATCAAATCAATGAAGAAATTAAACAGCTGCTGCCGGCTAAAATCAATAAAATCCAGCAGATATCAGATACTGAAATACTCTTTAACTGCCGCTCCCGCAGCAGTGGTTTTAAGCTGATGATCAGCTGTCACTCACAATATAACCGCATTAATCTTACCGAAGAAACATACACCGCTCCCGATGTCCCAAATAACTTTATCATGGTGCTGAGGAAGTATCTTGACGGCGGTATCATTAATTCATGTGAACAGGTTGGCCTTGACCGCATCCTGCATATGCTGATTACTGCCCGCAATGATCTGGGAGACCAGCATGATTTTTCTTTGTATATTGAATTGATGGGCAAATATGCCAATTGTGTCTTGGTTGATGAAAATGAAAAGATCATTGACGCGATGAAGCGGATTCCGCCCTTTGAAAATACGAAGCGAACGATTCATCCCGGCGCCCTTTATACATTGCCGGCTCCGGAGCTGAAGAAAGATCCGCGGATCACATTGGACGCTGACGCGGATGAATCGCTGGTGAAGCAGTTTCATGGCTTCTCCCCGCAGCTGAGCCGTGAGTTTCAGCACCGCATGCATAACGGTGAAAATTTTGCGGAAATCATGAAGGAGCTGCTTGCCTCAAAAACGCTTTATATTACTGAAACCGAAAAGGAACCGCAGTTTCATTGTCTGCCGCTCACTCACCTTAAAAATCAGCCGGCCGCGTACAGCCTGCAAAAAGGCATCGACGTAATTTTCTACCACAAGGAAGAACGGGAGCGCATCCGCCAGCAAAGCGGTGACTTATTTAAACTTGTACGCCGTGAAATCAACAAGAATACCAATAAGCTGGGCAAGCTCAATCAGACACTTGAGGATGCGATGAACTGCGAACATTATAGAATGTACGGCGATTTGCTTTATGCCTATGCCGATACGCTGAATGAAAAAAGCGGCAGTGTTGAGCTGCCTGATTTTGAAACGGGTGAAATGATTAGAATTCCGCTTGATATACGTTTTGATGCCAAGCAGAACGCGAAAAAGTATTATCAGAAATATCATAAAAGTAAAACTGCTCAGCTTTTAGTCAGCGAACAGATTTCACTCTGCGAAAAAGAACTCGCTTATTTTGAAGAGATCGGCGCTCAGCTTGAATATGCCAGCTTTGAGGATGCCGTTGAAATTCGCAATGAATTAGAAAAAATGCATTATCTGAAACCGCAGAAGCAGAGAATCAAAAAGAAAAAACAAAATGAAATTCCGCATTTCATGACCTTTGAATTTGAAGACGGTCATAAGATCTATGTCGGCAAGAATAATATTCAAAATGATTATCTGACCTTCCGTTTTGCGCGCAAGGATGATTTATGGCTGCATGCCAAGGATTTCCACGGCGCTCATGTTCTGATCAATGACGCCCATCCCAATGAAGAGCTGCTGCGCCTGGCGGCAATGTTAGCCGCTTATTATTCACAGGGACGGCAGTCAAGCTCAGTACCTGTTGATTATTGTGAAGTCCGCTATTTAAAAAGAGCAAAGGGCGGCATGCTTGGCCAAGCCCTGCTTTCCTCATATAAAACTATTTATATCGATCCTGAACCAGCAACGATTCAAAACCTACTCAGTACGCATCTAACCAAGCGCCGTCATTAAGGATTGACGCCTAACAGCAGCCTTGCCAGCTCATCGTCATCATAGTAGCCGTTATCCTCAATGGTTGCCAAGACTGCCTGCTGACGAAGCCTGGCCTGATCTTCATGATTGCTTAACTGATAATTAGCGGGTGACTGAGGGATGCCGGCCAGTAAGGTTGCTTGGTCAAAGCTTAAATCAGCAGGTTCAACATGAAAGTAATTCATGCTGGCACTGGCAATACCGATATTATTATCTCCATAATTTATGATGTTGAGATATAATTCTAAAAGCGTATCCTTATCATAGAGCCGTTCTAAATCTTTTGTTACAAAGAATTCAGCAACCTTGCGAATGATTGATGGCTGAAAGGAAAAATACATGTTTTTTGCCAGCTGCTGCGTGATGGTAGAACCGCCGCCGCTGATTTGCCCGCTGGTAATAAATACATAAAGAATCCGTCCATAAGCGATGAGGTCAACGCCTTGATGCTTATAGAACCGCTTATCCTCTGTGGATATTGTCGCTACCTTCAGATAATCACTGATTTCATCAATCGGCACATAATCGTCCTTCTGCATGATTGAGGCCACCTTATCCTGAATCGGCATTTCACGGATTACACTGCGGTATTCAATAAAGCCTAATACCAGCAGTACCATAAAACAAGCCATGATGGTTAATGCGAATGCTTTGATCAGTTTCTTCATCTGAATCACCACCTTTACTATAACCATTATAAAACAGCGTTTAAATGACAGCCATCGCTTACACTTACAGTTAGCTTTCAATTTTGTAAGGTCTGAATATGAAAGAGGCAGATTAATCTGCCTTTTATTATCCCTATTATAGATTATGCTTTTTAATCAGACTCATGATTATCGCAAGCTCTGATCGTCTGACATAAATCCGATAGATGCACTCACTCTTATGTTCGCCAAACTTCTTACCTAATTGTGAAGCGGCCGCCGGCAGCGGCTGATAAGCCATTGCCTTAACATAAACCTCATAGCCATTAGCCAATAATAAATCTTTGATTTGTACCTGCCGATCAACAGAAGCTGTATCAAGCAGTACCGCGCGGTTTAATAAGTGAAGCATATTATCCCCTCAGTTCTTTTGTTTTTTATACGTTTGTAAGAGATGCATCGCCTTCTCATAATCTCTTTTAGCAACATAGATGACATATTCACTGTCTCGTTTTCCCTGAAAGCAGCTTCTTTCAGTCATGCGGCCGCGATTGGGTTCCGCCTGAATGATTTTCCAACGGTAATCAACACCGCAGGCGCCAAGAATCTGACGGATCTCGGCCTGACGTTCTTCGGAAAATGTAGCTGCTACTTCTTTTCGATTAAAAATAGTGATCATAGCCTTCTCCTTTCCGCATCAAGGACACTTTATCTATTTATATTTTAACATGCTCCCGATAAGTGCATTCTTTCATTATTGTCACATAGGAAAGTAAATACCGCATCAGCAGAAGTGATGCGGTATCTTTATTTATTAGAAGGTTTCAAAATAGCCTTGATTTCATCCAAATGCGCCTCGGCCATCTGATAACCCATATCATAGGCTGCCTGAAGCTTATTCAAATCCTTTTCAAAGCTTTCGATCGGCCACTCAGGTCGCAAGATTAGCGCCTTGCCCTCACGCTCCAGCTGTTCACAGAACTGCACGGTTTCATTATAGGCAAGATGTCTTGTTTCCAACAGCGGCACCAGCTTTGGATATTTCTTTTTCAAAACCTTAGCCGCGACAATGTTCTGCTTGCTGAGTTCCTTTACATAACCCTTGCAGCGGGTTAAAATAATCAAATGCTTATCACAGCCATCGGCGATGGCCTTGCGGATTGGGATCGGATCTGCCAAACCGCCGTCATAAAACCGTTTGCCATTTAATTCAATGGCCGGGAATACTAAGGGAATCGCACACGTTGCCCGCAGCATCGTACATTGTTTATCAAGCAGCTGGCAATTAATGTATTCAGCCTCACCGGTATCAGCATTAGTTACGCCGACCCAGCCCTGACCTGGGTAATCATAGAATGCCTGCCAGTCAAAGGGCAGAAGCTTATTGGGAACTTCATCATAGACAAAATCTAAGCCAAACAGACTTTGATGTTTCATCAAGTTGCCGATGCCGACATAACGCTTGTCATTGCGGTAGCGCATAAATACCTCAAGGTTGCGCCCCTTCTGACGTGACAGATAGCTCATGCCATCGGTAATTCCTGCCGAAACACCGATAACATAAGGAAAATATAATTTATGGTCAAGCAGACAATCCATGATTCCGCAGGAGAATACCGGTCTAAAGGTTCCTCCCTCAAGAATTAAAGACTGCATTATAACAACCTGATGCCGTGTTTTCGGCATTCCTCAATCATATCCGCGCCCCAGGTAGAAACCTGTACCTCACCGATATGCGCCTTATTCAGCATCATCAGACAAAGCCGTGACTGACCGATACCGCCGCCCATCGTAAGCGGCAGCTCATCATTCATCAAGGCCTTATGAAAAGGATATTCCAAACGATCTAATGTATTCGCCTTGGTACACTGATCGAGCAGTGATTCACGGTCGACGCGGATACCCATGCTGGATAATTCAAGAGCACAGTCAAGAATCGGATAATAAACAAGCAGATCGCCGTTTAATTTCCAATCATCATAATCCGGCGCGCGGCCGTCATGCGGCAATCCGCTTTTCAGCTTATCGCCGATCTGCATGATAAACACTGTTTTCTTCTCTTTACAGATCAGATATTCGCGTTCCTTGCCGCTCTTATTGGGATACATATCCTCCAGCTCCTGAGAAGTGATAAAAAAGACCTCACCCTGCACAATCCGCTGCAGCTCATCATAATGCTCATGCAGCACATATTCAGTTTCCTTAATCGCTTTTACGATCGCCCGCACCGTTTCCTTTAATGTATCGACCGTTCGCTCTTCACGCTCAATAATTTTCTCCCAGTCCCACTGGTCAACATAAACAGAATGCAGATTATCCAATTCTTCATCACGGCGGATTGCGTTCATATCGGTATAGATGCCGCGGTAGGTTTCAAAATCATACTGCTTCAAAGCCAGACGTTTCCATTTAGCCAACGAATGAACGACCTCCACATCACTGTGGATATCCTTAATATCAAAACCAACCGGCCGCTCCACACCGTTCAAATTATCATTCAAACCGGAATCATTGCGTACAAACAGCGGTGCTGATACACGCACAAGATTCAAATGATGCGCCAGTCTTTTCTCAAAAGAGTCTTTCACAATTTTAATCGCCAGCTCTGTATCAAGATAATTTAATTTATTTTCATAGTTCTCTGGGAGAACTAAACGTTCATGATTCATATTGATTCCTCCTCAGACTTCTCAATTATACAACGATTTTCATCAAGATTGAAAGTATTTTCTGAAAAATCTATGATTAGAATCTAATTGCTTCCTCATCCATTGTTAAAGATGTTTCATAAAAAGCCTGACAAGCCTGACTCATATACTGACCATCCTTAATTCCCGCTGTCTCATAGGATGAATGCATCGCCAGCTGGGCAAGACCGATATCAATCGTTTTGATGCTGACATGTCTTGATGACAGATTGCCCAGTGTTGAACCGCCCGGCATATCAGAACGGTTGTAATAAAATTGAAGCGGCACACCGGCTTGTTCACAGATTGCCTTAAAGATCGCATTGCTGACACCGTCAGTCGTATATTTCTGATTCGCGTTCCCCTTAACGACAACCCCCTGATTCATCAGCACCTGATTCGTCTTATCGCTGAATTCAGGGTGATTTGGGTGCAGCGCGTGAGCATTATCTGCAGAAAGCATAAAAGAATGATTCAAACCAGCCAGATAAGCTTCTTCATCATAGCCAAGATTAGCATTGATCCGTTTCAGCACATCATAGAGGAATGTTGAATCCGCTCCCTGCTTGCTAGTCGAACCTACTTCTTCATTATCAAAGCAGCCATAGACACAAATGCGTTCATCATTTTGCGCTTTCAGGAAACCATCAAGCGTCGTATAGGCACATTCAAGATTATCCAGCTTTGGTGAGGAAACAAATTCTTCCTCAGCCCCCCAGATTGAATAAGGCGTGCGGTTATAAATGTTTAATTCCATGCTTAAAATATCTGCTTCCGCTGCCTTAATATCTTCCGCAATCAGCTTTTTCAGCGTTCCCTGCTTATTTTTAGCACTGAATAACGGCAGTAAATCAACCTGCAGATTATAATTATATCCGCTGTTGATACTGCGGTTCATATGAATTGCAACATTGGGAATCATTAACAAATCACGGCCCGCATCATAAAGCTGAATCTCAATTTTATCCGCTTTCTTCACTGCCAGCCGGCCAGCCAGCGACAACGGCCGGTCAAACCATGATGAAGCTATCATACCGCCATAGCCTTCAGTATTTAACTGCAGATAAGCGCTGCTTTCAATTTCCGCGTTTTCCTTCAGCTTAAATGTTGGTGAATCAGAATGCGATGCGGTGATATTAAAAATCGGTGCGGACAGTTTACTGCCTATCTTAAATGCCAAGATGCTGCTGCCGTTACGGGTAACAACATAACCCCTGCCTTTTTCAAGCTGCCAGACAGTCCCTTCCTTTAATTCAGTAAAACCTGCCTTCAGACATGTATCTTTTAACTCATGAACAGCATGAAAAGTGCTCGGACTCTTTTGAATAAAAGCCAGACAGTCATGCATTAATTGATTTTTCATAGATATTTTCCTCCAATGTTCCTATTATAGCACAAGTAAAATTGAGTGATGCGTAAAAACCGTTATTCATTCACCTTTTTCCTCATTTGATCAGCAAGAAAATAAGTACAGGATTCACATTTATTATCCAAATGAACCTTGCCGGTAAAGATGCTTTCATGAATATTCTCTGCACGTACACCCAGTGCAATCAGTTCTGCCTTCGCGAGATGCCTTGCTTCCTGATCCATCCACGGGCCCAGCATGACATGCACAAAAGCCGCAAAATCGGCCGGCAGCGCTGCAAATACGCCCTTATTATCCGCATCTTTTAAACGCATCAGAAAACGCACCTCATTTTCATAGCTCCACGCGTCAGCTTTAATCAAACCGGTCATCGCTCTTTCATGACTGATATTGGCCAAAGCGGGCATCTCGGTAATATCGAGCCTGCGATTGTTCCAGCGCAGCTGATGAGCCTTTTGATGATTGACATAGATCACATCACTCAATAAAACATCGGCTGATTTTTCAGTCTCTGTCAGCCACTGCATCATCAATTTACGCGGCAATGATATTCTGACAGCATCCTGTCTTGGAAAACAATACAGACCCCACATCGCCATATTTTCAGAATCACCAAAACAAAAACTGGCAAAAACCGTTTGCCGCCATACTTCCTCAGCCCCTTTTTCCTGCCGTTCCTGAAGATCATTCATCGTTATCGGATTGGACAGCTTCCATGTATTGCCATTAAGAATCAGTTTTAAGGTCGGCAAACTCGTATAATGATGATAATTCTGATGCCGGCTGCCGCGTTCTTTTAAAAATGCGCATACCTCATCAACCGAGGTCAGCTGCATAAAATCTTGATTCATATTCATTCCCCATTTCATTTAAGCACTTTGAAGATTTCGCTTTTATTATAACAAAAAAGCACGTTCTTTTTTCATATTGACCGTGCTTTTCATTATTTAGGCTGTTTATTTATGCGTAGAATCCAGTAGCATAGCCGATTGCCGTTAAAACAACAGCAAGCACCAGAATCAAAGCCATTAATTTAAGCGGTGACCATTTCTTTTTAGAATATAGATAATAGACACCCAGAGTTAATAATAAAGGTAATAATTGAGGGAAAATCGAATTCAGCATCGCGTCAGCATTAAATAAAACTTGGGCAGGAATGATTTCACCGGTTGCGCCGTCTAATACATCTTTTACGATTTGAATCGGTAATGTTAAGCTAACAAAGGATGCGGTTAAAGCACCGACAACTACTAAGCCTAAAACGCCCATCGTATCAGTAAACGCGTCTAATTTTCCGCTGCCCATAAAGCCCTGCATGCCCTCAAGACCAGAACGATAGCCCATTCTGAATAACCACCAGCTTAATGTGTAAGTGATGATCGGATAGGCAATCATATAAAGCAGCGGGCCGATCCATGCTGAGGTTGGTGAGGATTGTGAAATGGATAAACAGATTGTCAGTAAAATAGGAATAATGGTTGCTACCCACAATGAATCACCAATCGCGCTGGTAGGCCCGATCAAGGCTACTTTTACGGATTCAATAACTTCCGGTGTACATTGGCCATTCGCATTCGCTTCTTCCAAGCCGCATACAATACCGTTACAGATTGAACCGACTTGCGCTTCGGTATTAAACAGTGTTACATGACGCAATAAAGCTGCTGCTTTTTCTTCTTTTGTTGTATATAATTCATCAATGACCGGTGCCATTGACTGTCCAAATGCCATTCCCAGCATTGATTCTGCCTGTTGGGAACAGCCATTGAAGAAGAACCAACTATGGAATGATTTTTTTAGTGTCTTAGGACTGATTTTCTTAACCTCACTCATCTTATACAGTCTCCTTTCCCTTAGTAATCACCGCATAATAAAGCACTGCTGTAATTACCCCGACAACAGCAACCGCCATTGTATTTAAACCAAAATAAGTAACTAAAATAAAGCCGCCTAAGAAAATCGCCAGATCATAACGTTTCTTTAACAGGAATGAAAGTAAGATACCCATACCAAGAGCAGCCATCATGCCGCCGAAGACACTCAAGCCAGTAGTAACCCAATTAGGAATCAAGGTAGCAAAATCAGCCTGTCCGGAAGCTGCCGTCATTGATGTCAATACAATGATAGCCGGAATGAAACGGCATGCGAAACCGATTAACTGGCCTAATACCATATTAGGAATATACATTTTAGAAGTATTGCCCGCTTCCGCGTATTTATGAGCAATGCGATTTAAAGGCAGATTGAGTGCATAAGATACATTCCACATCAATTGTCCGACTAAACCGCCGATACCAGCAAATACAACCGCTAAACCAATTAAACCGGTGGCATCTAAGCCTTTGCCGAAAATCAATGCTGCCGCTGTACCAATATAGGTTGCATAGGATAAGTCCCAAGCAACCGCACCGCCCGGTGTTACATTACCCATATACATGATTTGCAGCGGTATACCAACAATCAAAGCACTATTGATATCCCCCATGATAATGCCAACAACAAATGATGCAACTAACGGCCTGCCCAATGTATACCAGCCAATGGTATTCCCTACAATTGAGCCAATCGAGCCAAGATAAATAAACAATGCGATTAGTAGAATCTGAATAGTCATAGATATTCCTCCCTATATTGTTTTCTTAAATGCACTCCAGCTCATGCCGGCAGCATTCGGCAATTGCTGAAAGTCCACTTTAAAACCTTTTTCAACTAAACTGTCAATATCTTTTACATCCTGTTCACTCAAGAAGAAAATACCTGTAGCCCCTTTTACTTGATGAACACTGTCACTGCGTTTTGCGATGTTGCCTAATATAATAAATTCACAGCCGGCAATTTCTTCTTGAATTTCCATTAAACGGCTTGGATATTTAACAATAACCAGCCTTGTCTTAGAACTGTCTTCCTTTAATAATTCTTTAGCCTGATCAACCGTCACAATTTTCGTCGCATAGTTTTTAGGCACACCCATTTCCATGATTGATCTCAGCATCGGATTTGAAGCACTGTCATTATCAATTGCGATAATCTCCTGTATCGATAATGTCGGACACCAAGCTAACACTGTTTGACCATGAATTAATCGATCATCTACGCGCACATACACTTTTCCCATAATTTCCTCCCGGCTTTTGCCTTTCTACCACAATTCATTTTCAATTAAGCTTGCATACATATAACAAACACATTTTTTAGAATGATTTGACTCAATCTGGCGTACTTTTAAGTTTGTCGGATAGTATTGCTGATAAGGGAAATCATTTACCCCGCCTTTAAACACCGTATTTTCATTTAGTGCCGAATAATAATGTTATGTTTCAGCCTCCTCCAAGCCGATATAAGCCTGAGGAATAAAACCAACTAAATCCTCAAAGGTTTCGCCATAAAGCAGTTTAATCGCTGAGCCATTTTCACGCATCCGCTTTACCGCCCGAACAACTGCATCATGAGTATTAATATGCCGTGGATGCATTGAACCGCGCCAATGGGTGATGACTAAATCAACCTTTTCATCAATAAAATATTTTTCTAATCGATCAGAAAATACCTCCGTGGTTGGCATATTACTTGATACATATCCCAGCCAAAGCGTATCGGCGCCAAGCTTGGCAGCAGCGCGCTGGTTCTGATCCAGTAATTCCTTTAAATAAGCGTCACATTCTTCTTTGGTAGCATTGGGATCTTCAAGACGGCCTTGGGTAACATGCATGCATGTGCAGTGCGCACCTTGCTTAGCATATTTTAATAATAAAGGTCCGCCCATTAATTCCGCATCCAAGGAATGCGCGCCGATTGAGACTACTCGCTGTACTTTACTCATACTATATGTCCTTTCTATAATCAATAAATGATCTAAATACATTTAAGCCATGCCGTGCATAATATCTTCTGCCAGGTTCATCCGTAGTGACAAAATACATATGATAGATTCCCTTCTTAGCCATTTCAGCCATCTGAAGCTCTAAGAGAATACCGCCAAGGCCGGCATTTCTAGCCTTTTCACTGATACCGATCGGACCAAAACGCATCGGGTTGCCGTCAATCTTGCGCATACAGAAGCCCACAATATTTTCGTCATGATCCAAAACAAGAAGAATCAGATCCTCAGCCTCATCATTCTGCATGCTGATTAAGGCATTGCGCTTCCAGCCGCCGCCAAATTCATCCTTCAGGAAACGCAGCAAATCAAGCGCATAAGCATAATTAAATTGAATAAAACGATAGCCCTTTGCTTCTGCTTCAACCTTTTTCTTCTGCGTGGACTCGGACAGCTGATAGCCATGTAAATCTCTGCACATTGAATAATGCTGATCACCGCTGATATAGCCGTGTTTTTCAAAAAAACAAATTGCTTCCGGATAGTTGTCAGCATCAATACCGGCAAAGAAATAATTTGGACTGTAAGCACCCACCGTTATATTTTTTACGCCGAGTGATTTCAAAGCCGTTTCCGCTCTCATCAGCAATTGCTCGCCGATATTCATGCCCCGATATTCAGCATCTACAAAAATTACATTGATCCAGCCTCTTTCCGGTTCAAGACCGCGTTCCAAGTATGGAAACTTCCGCTTAGTTGCCAGAATATAACCAATAACACGTTCATCATTTACCGCAACCCAGCTTAATGATTCATCGAAGTTATCATCAAACAACGCCTGCTTCCTAAACTTTTTCACATCAATCGGATCAAATGTACAACAGCGGTTCCAGCAATCCACAACCCCCTGTTCATAACCCTGACTATAATTTTTTATTTCCATAAGCCCTCCTACTTAATATATTAACATGTTATCTATTAAGAGATTAACATGCTTTCTGTTGCTTGTCAATAAGAAATTAAGCGCTTACAAAAAATGTGCAAATAAAAAGGTGTGAACTCACACCTTGATGTTTACAGTTACGGAATAATTATCCCGATTAAAATACGTTTCCGCGTATTCGATTACTTTATCCTTTTCATCAAAAGTAACCCGCTTGATAAAAAATGACGGGGTTCCTTTTTTCACATTCATCTGATTTACGACATTGGGTTCATTGATATCCTTGACTGAATAGTTTTCATTCACCCATTCAGGATAGATGCCTATTTGCGCCAACGTTTTGTAGAGTGAACGTGTCTCATAAAGACTTTGCGCCTGCTCGCAGGATAAAACCTCAGGATCAAAATATGAAATATGATAGGCCATCGGTTCTTTATTAGCAATCCGCACACGTTTGATACAGACCAGTGTCGCATGCGGATCAAGCCCCAGTTTTTCACTTGCTACACTATTCTCTACTTCTTCAATGGAATCGATAATCATATCAACCTCATATCCCAGTTGAATTAATTCTTCAGAAAAGCTGATGGAAGTTAAACCGCGGATCATTTGTTTCTTTGCGACAAAGGTGCCAAGACCTTGAACACCGTAAAGATAACCGTCATTGATCAGATCGGTAAAAGCCTTCCGCACAGTGATCGTAGAGACATTGTATTTCTTTTTCAGTACGGATTCACTGTCAACCTTATCGCCGGGTTTTAATTTTCCCGATTTAATATCAGCGATGATTTCTTCCTCAATTTGACGATATTTATTGATTTTAGTACGCATAGTTCTCCTTTCTGCTTAATATATTAAGTTTAATATCATTTTTATGGTACTATTCAAATCAATGCAAGTCAATCATAAACATGCCTAAAAATGAAAACAGTGAGGGAAATTGTTCTCCTCACTGCTTATTTTGTCAATCTATTACAAATACTGTTTAGTCGCGGTTTACGTTTATAATATTTGGACGGTCAGCATCGGTGCATTTTTCTGGCCGAACCTTAGCCGCCAAACCATAGACAACCTGATGATCCTCGACATCCTTTGTTACCACACTGTTGGCTCCGATCTGAACATAATTGCCAAGCGTAATATTACCAAGAATGCTGGAATTGCAGCCGACCATGACATGATTTAATAAAGTCGGATGACGCTTGCATTTGCCGCGTCCGTTGCCGCCTAAGGTAACGCCGTGATAAAGCAGGCAGTCATCACCGATAACCGTTGTTTCACCGATGACACAGCCAGTACCATGGTCAATGATCAGCCCCTTGCCAATCGTCGCGCCGGGATGGATTTCAATATTGGTTAAGAAACGGGCAATCTGTGAAATCAGACGGGCGATAAAAAACAGATGGCATTTATAAAAGAAATGCGCGAAGCGATAAAAAATCAGTGCCCAAATATGCGGATAAAGAATCAGCACTTCCAGTCTTGAATGAGCGGCAGGGGCCACTTCCACAACACGGTTTACATTATACCAAAGCAATGAAAACCAATTCATAGCTATGCCCCAAAATCCAATACGGACAGGTACTTATCGCCGCCGTCTGGTGCTACTGTCACGATTTTGCGGTCAGGATATAATGCGTGGTACCGCTTAGCCAAGGCGATGTTTGCCCCGCTGGAAATACCGATGGAAATACCGGTTTCCCTTGTGAAATGGATCGTTTCCTGAATCGCTTCTTCATCGCTGACCACCGCAATTTCATCAATCACGCTCAAATCAAGTACGCTTGGCACAAAATTAGGCCCGATTCCCTGGATTGCATGCGGACCTAGCCGCTGTTCACTCAGCAGCGGACTGCCGGCCGGCTCACCTAATACCGTTAAAACATCGGGCTTGTCCTGCTTTAATCGTTTAGCGACACCAGTAATGGTACCGCCGGTTCCTGAGCAAGCGATAAACACACCAAGATCAGGCACCTGATTCATTATTTCCACCGCAGTTGTATCAAAATGCTTCTGAACCATTGCCGGATTTTCAAATTGGCCCAGTGAATAATAATTAGGATTAGCGGCCATCAGCTCGTTGACCTTATCAATACTTCCCTGCATTCCCTTAGCCTTATCAGTCAGAATCAATTCAGCCCCATAAGATAAGATCAGCTTTCTTCTTTCAATACTCATACTTTCCGGCATAACGATGACAACTTTATAACCAAACTGACGGCCAATAATAGCAAGGGCTATACCGGTATTGCCGCTGGTGGCCTCCACAAGCACCGTATCCGATTTTAGAAGTCCGCGTTTTTGAGCATCCTCAAGCATACCCAAAACAGCACGGTCTTTGATGCTGCCGCCTAAGTTGTATTTCTCAAGCTTCACATAAATATTATCCTTATATTCAAACATTGGCGTATTGCCAATCAATTGCAATGCATCCATACTGATCACCTCGTTTTTTAGTTTATAGTATGCTGGAAAAAAAAGCAAATGATACAATCATTAACTTATTCTAGCTTATTCTCCTTTATCCGCAAAAAGTAGGCAAAAGCAGCAGAACAACAAAAAAACTACCGCATTTGCGATAGTTTAGATTATTTCCAAAGCGGCTGTGGGTAGCGGCCCTGATCAATCAGTGATCGAATACCGGCTTTAACCCCTTCCTTGTCTTCCTGATAAGTAACGCCATACCATTTGTCGCGGCTTGACATCATGACTACATCAGCGGCTTCTTCTCGAAGCAGCTCACCAACGACATTAGGAATATACATCTCACTCTTTAAAGGATTGGCAGGTACAGCATCAGCCATGAAGGCATCAAAACGATGCTCGATTTCCTCAATGATATCTGGTGTAAAGGCCCACATATTCATTGATACAAGCGTATCCTCCGGCAGTGTATGCCATTCATTATCCAGATAGTATTCAATCTTATCATTGCGTTTTTCAATTCTGGTACGCTCAACAACATTCACCAGCTTGCCATCCTTAACCACACATTGACCACGGGCAACACTGCCGTTTTCAGTAATCGTATTGCGCAGCAGATAGCCAACCATGCCATAATGATGGCTTTTAGCTTCATTATTTAAAAATGCATACAGGTCTTTAAAACAGGACTGTCCATAATAATCATCCGCATTAATAACCGCAAAAGGGCCGTCTAATACCTCTTTGCAGCACCAAAGCGCATGGGCAGTTCCCCATGGTTTCACGCGGCCGGCAGGAACCTCATAATCTTTTGGTAAATGATGAAGATCCTGGAATACATATTCCACTTCAACATGAGCTGCCAGCTTATTGCCGATTGCTTCTTTGAAGTCAGCTTCAATTTCTTTTTTAATGATAAAAACAACTCGGTCAAAGCCTGCCTGAATTGCATCATAAACGGATAATTCTAAAATAATTTCACCATTAGGACCAATGGGATCAATTTGTTTCAGCCCGCCGTACCGGCTGCCCATACCAGCTGCTAATACAACTAACGTAGTTTTACTCATCCTATCAATTGCATGAGAGTTCGATCTCATACAGCTCCTTTCTAAATCTCTGTCTTTAGTTTATCGTGAACCGTACAGAATGTAAAGGCTAAAAATTGAATGTGAAGATTAAGAAATGCTTATTTCCTTATAGTATATGAAGGCAGCCGGCGGATCTTTCATATCTAGTATAATGTTTTTATGATTAAGCCTTAAAAAGCGGACTGATATAAAACCCCTCTGCATTGATTAAGCAGCCATCGATCCATTGATTCTTGACCATTTTGCCATCACTGCCAAGATAGTACCAGCGGCCATTGCTTGATGCCAGCCAGCAGCTGACACTCATCTTACCCTCTTCGTTAAGATAATACCGATCCCCAGGTAAATTCTCCAGTCACAGCATATCAAAAGGAAGCATTACTTTCATTTATACAATGAATTTAACACTTCCTTATTTCATTTATTTTTTCTTCTTGCGATCAATTTTAACTGCTTCTGGATCTGGGTCATCAAAATAACGGCCCGGCTTAGACAAATCAAAGTATAAACGGCTGTCCTCACTCATACCGAAATTCTTATTGCTGCCATCATCAGTAATCTTATTTAACGCTTCACAGAATAGTGCGTTATGCGCTTCTTCACGTTCCAATAAGAACATAATTGTTTCCTTGACATATTTATCATCAATCTGACGATATAAGTATTCATACACGACCTTAGCACGCTGTTCACTGGCAATATCGGCCAATAAATCGGCGGCCAAATCACCCGTAACAGTTACATAATCAGCTGTCCATGGATTACCGCTTGAGTTGACCAAAGCAGGATTCAGACCATAGGTAACCATCGTTTCAATTTCTCCGACACCTACCTTTTTATAATCTACATCACCGCCGTTAAGCAGATTAATCGTTTCCGCTACCATTTCCATATGACTTAATTCTTCGGTACCGATATCCAAAAATAAATCTTTAAATACCGGATCATTGGCACGGAAGCTTTGAGATAAATACTGCATTGCCGCTTTCAGTTCACCATTACAGCCGCCTAACTGCTCCTGCATCAATACCGCATACTGCGGATTAGGTTTTTCTACTCTTACTTTATGTAATAACTTCTTCTCATGTTTAAACATAATTGTTCCTCACTTTCTATCAGTAGTATGGAACAATTCCTTAAAATCATGAAAAAAAGCAGATAAATATAGCTATTTATCCGCTCTTATATTTAATGCTTGGCAGTAATCGTATAAGCGCCGTCCACACAGTCAATAACGCATGTTTCATCCTTATCAACTGCACCCTCAACAATCTTTCTGGCAATTAAAGTTTCAATATTTCTTTGAATATACCGCTTCATTGGACGAGCGCCATAAACTGGGTCAACACCCTGAGTTGCGATTTCCTTATAAACGGCATCGGTAACCTCAAGATGAATATCCTTGGCAGCCAAACGCTGGGCAAGCTGATTCATGAACTTATGGGCAATCTTACTCATCATGTCATCATTTAACGCATTGAATACGACAATCTCATCGATACGATTAATAAATTCAGGTTTGAAGTAACGCTTTACTTCTTCCATGTATTTCTCATTTCGATGTTGAGCATCAAACGCGAATTGTGAACCAAGATTGCTTGTCATAATCAATAAAGTATTCTTGAAATCGACAGTTACACCTTTAGAATCCGTGATTCTGCCATCATCAAGAATCTGCAGCAGTACATTAAAGACATCCGGATGTGCCTTTTCAACCTCATCAAATAAAATGATTGAGTATGGATTGCGGCGAACTGCTTCCGTCAGCTGACCGCCTTCATCATAACCGACATATCCCGGAGGCGCGCCAATCAGACGGGCGACGCTGTGTTTCTCCATATATTCACTCATATCGATACGCACGATATGAGATTCACTGTCAAATAATTGTTCAGCTAAGGCTTTTGCTACCTCTGTCTTACCAACACCGGTAGGACCTAGGAACAAGAAACTGCCGATCGGCCGATTCTCATCCTGAATTTGTGCTTTTGAACGAATGATTGCATCACTGACTAATTCCAGTGCCTCATCCTGACCAACTACCCGCTGACGCAAAGCATCTTCAAGATGCAGAAGCTTTGTCCGCTCACTCTCAACCAGTTTGCTGACTTCAACGCCGCTCCACCGTGATACGACCTTCGCAATCATTTCTTCATTTACGGTTTCCTGAATCAAGGCATCGTTCTTAATTGCATCGCTGGCTTCCTGAATCTTCTTTTCCAAGGCTGGAATTGTTGAGTATTGAAGCTTTGCCGCTTCTTCATAACGCGCTTCATTCTGAGCCCGTTCAAGATCAAGCTTTGCTCTTTCTAATTCAACCTTATCCTGTTTGCTGGCTTCAAGATCACGTTTTTCATCCATCCATTTTGTATATAAAACATCTTTTTGCTGTTTCAATTCCTTTAATTCATTTTGAATTTCAACAAGACGTTCCTGAGCTTTTTTATCATTTTCCTGCTTTAATGCCGTCTCCTCAATTTCCAGCTGCATGATTTTACGCATTAATTCATCCAGCTCCTGCGGCATTGAATCCATCTCAACTCTTAACATCGCGCACGCTTCATCAACCAAGTCAATGGCCTTATCCGGCAGGAAGCGATCGGTGATATAACGATTGCTTAATACAGCGCTGGCTATGATTGCTTCATCAAGAATCTTAACACCGTGATAGCTTTCAAAACGATCCTTTAAGCCACGCAGAATAGAGATGGTATCTTCTACACTTGGTTCAGCAACCGTAACCTTTTGGAAACGGCGCTCCAAGGCAGCATCTTTTTCAATATATTTACGGTACTCATTAAAAGTAGTCGCACCGATACATCTTAATTCACCGCGGGCTAGCATTGGCTTCAGTAAGTTCGCGGCATCCATTGAGCCCTCCGTCTTACCGGCACCCACCAGGTTGTGAATCTCATCGATAAATAAGATAATACCGCCTTCAGCATTCTTAACTTCCTCAAGGACAGCTTTCAGACGCTCTTCAAATTCACCTCTATATTTAGCCCCGGCAATCAAGGCACCCATATCCAATTCAATCAGTTTCTTATCCTTTAATGATAAAGGTACATCACCCTTCATAATACGCCAGGCAATACCTTCAACAATGGCCGTTTTACCAACGCCAGGTTCACCAATCAAAACCGGGTTATTCTTTGTTTTACGTGATAAAATCTGAATCACACGGCGGATTTCTTCATCACGGCCAATTACCGGATCAATCTTTCCATCCTGCACATCCTTAACGAGATCACGGCCATATTTAGCCAATGCCTCAATGTTGTTTTCACTTGTTTGTGTATCCATTTTCTTCCCCCCTCTGCGTGTAATTTCTTCATTCTCCAACTGTGAAAGGTTAATTCTAAGCTCTTTCACCAACTGTTTGGATATCGTTGATCGATTTCTTAATAAGGCAAAGAAGAAGCTGGCTGTACTCATATAGCTTTCCTGATGAGCCTCACTCCATTTCTCCGCTTCCATAATACTCTCATTGACCGTACTGCTGATGCGCGGTTCAGAACTGTCACTGACCGCCGCTACCCGCAGCATTTCATTGTCAATTATATTTAATGCCTGCTGCTTATTAATATTGACACGTTTAAACAAACCATCAAGCACATCATTCTCAAAAATCGCTTTTAAACATTCGACAGTATCTATCATCGGATGTTTATAGGATTTTGCGATATTGATGGCATTCATGAGTATTGTTTGTAAACTTTCTGAACATTGATTGAAATCCATAATATCGTCCTCCTTTTTAGCACTCTATCTAATCGATTGCTAATAGTAGTATAACATATATTTTAGCACTGTCAACACTTAAGTGCTAAAAAGTTTAACTTTTTTAATTTCACTTTGGCAAAAAGTACAAATTATGCGTTATTCAAAACATATAAAAAGGAAACCCTTTTAAAGATTTCCTGCTCACAAAATTTATCTGCGAATCAATACCCTTTGATTAATATCTTCCTTAGGCTTAGCTATTGCTTCAGTACCAATGCCGCCAAATGGCATCTGCGCGATCAGCTTATATTGCTTAGGCAAAGCAAACAGTTCATGAACCTGCTCATCGATGATTGGATTGTAATGCTGCAAAGAGGCGCCAATACCTAATTCACGCAGACCGCTCCAAAGGCTGAGCTGCAGCATTCCGCTGGCTTGATTCGCCCAAACTGGAAAATTATCAGCATATAAAGGAAATTGCTGCTGCATTGCTTCAATGACCTGCTGATCGTAAAAATACAGGATCGTACCGGCACCAGCTTTGAAGCTGTCAATCTTTTCCCTGCTGATTTTACCATTAAATGCTTCATATATCATATCCCATAACTGATCGTGCTGTTCATTGAGCGCCACAACAATAATGGAGCTTTTCATATTATATGCATCGGGTACCAATTCAGTGATTTCTTTAATCTGTTCAATGATTGTTTCTTCACTGACAGGCAGTATTTTATTAATATGATAATAGCTTCGGCGCTGTTTTAATGATTCTGTGATATTCATAAGATCCTCCTTTTGGCATGAGCCTTCATGTATCTTCATTATGTTCCCTATATTTATAAACAACAAGGCAAATGCTCATTAAAGAGAAAAAATCAGCGGCTAGAATGCGTTGATTCATCGATTTAATTTACCTGCGTAGTTTTCAGTTCACAGCCGCCCCATTCTACAACTGTAAAGCCATGACGGATAAATGGTTCGACTGCCATTTCTTCTACATCGATTGGCTCATTCAATGCTTGATAAACCATGAATATCCGTAAAACACTATCAGGCTCTGGATCAATAGTCAAACGGGCATGATCGGTGTAGTCCGCTTGCTGAAAAGTAATCAAGTTATACGCGTTGTCAGCAAGCTGCGGCAGCCAGTATACGATAAATTCATTATACTCCTTGGGCAGCAGTCCCATCTGACTTAATACGTTCTGCAGAAACTCTGCACTGTCCTCACCCTTAACCACAAAGCCCTTTGACATATCATATTCATTATGATCAAACCCTTCCCAGAACAGATAAGAATATTCATGATCATCTACAAGAAGCGTACCATCGGGATTGGCAATCCCCTGCCAGCCATCCTTATAAGCCGGATATGTCGTGGTTAACTGGCCGTCATAATCAATGGATACCTTAAAGTTAACTGGCACCTGCGGGTAGAGATAAATAACCGGCTTCATAGCGGCTCCCCTGTTATCACTGCTGCGGCATTCCAGCCACATTGCCGTGATTTCCACCATGCCGTCATTGTCCTCAATTAAATGCCGCTGATCGTATTCGACAACAACCTCATCACCAAGCATATAATCTTCATTACGCGCCTCATTAATCAATTCATCACTTGACAAATTGACCTTAAACATAGTCTTCATGGCAAAGCCTGAAACATTATTGCGCAGGGTGCCGATAAAATAATCATCACTGATTTCCGTAATTCGGATATGTGCCGTTTGATAAGGAGTAGCTTGTACATCGATTGGAGCAGCTGTGGTAGTTATGATTTCATCCATCGCATTATAAACATCAATCATCAGGTAATAATGGGCTGATACCAGTTCGGGATAATCCTCTGCCGTGATCTCTCCGTCAAACTGTCCATTGAAAGCATCTCGCTCATTTTGATCGTCAACGGCATTAATACGTTTGCCGCCGCTAGCCACTAAATAAGGCTTACCAGCATACAAATCGGCTGCCTTTTGTTGTGATGAAAGTGTGTAATACAACCCAATCTGCCCCTCAAAATAAAGTGTATCCTCAACTGTCTTCAGCTGTAACGGTTGTTTCCCCTTGTTTTCAATCACATCATCCTTACGCAGCGTGTAATATCTCGCGTTCTTTGCCAAAGGGGCATTGATGTTTATTGTCAGCCAATCATTGATTTCATACTGTGAGCCATCTTCAACCGTAACCTGAAGCAAGTGGCCGCCATTCATCACCAGCTGCAATTTATTCTGGTTTACTTGGGCGATAACCCCGCTGATTTCTGTTTGTTCCTGATTGATGATTTCCTCTTGAACCGGCTCATTCAAGGCAGGTTTGCAGCCAGCAATAATTAATGATAATAGAAGCAATGCTGATTTTCTCATAGGACACCTCCGTTCATGGTCTTCATTTTCCTATCCTCATCATAGCATACAATAATGATCATTGATAGACACAGCGTTTAAGGAAGCAGGCATCCTATGCTGCATAAAATGAAATCCCTTGATGTTTTGTGTGAAAGCTCAAATAATGCTTTCCTGAGACAATCCGTCTTTTTGATAAGAAAAACTAAAATCCAGCAGCTATGATTGATATGCATACATTTCCGGTAAAAAAAGCACGCCCTTTTCTTAGTGAATTGGGTGTGCTTATTAAGGGCTTTTCACAGCTCCTTTTATTGATTAAGATTTATGCGGTACACTTTTTGGCAATACAATATTCTTATGCATATCCGCTTCTTTCTCACTGCCTGGTATCGAATGTGACAGGTGAAGTGAAAGCTTAGCACAGGCAGGTCCAACCATTTCATAGAGAACACTGCTTGACAGAATAATGGTTGTCAGTAAGGTTCCATATTGAGGCGGCAGCAGACGCTGTCCTAATGCAGCAAGCCCAATTGAGACACCAGCCTGCGGAATCAGAGCCAAGCCTAAATAGTTGGTAATGCTTGGTTCCGCTTGAGTAAGCTTGCCGCCAAGGTAAGAGCCGATATATTTACCAACAATTCTGATAAAGAAATACGCTACGCCAATAATTCCGGCATCTTTTAATGAGCTCAGATTCAGACGCATGCCGCTGCAGACAAAGAATAATGTCAGAATCGGCGGTGTGAAGTTATTCAGCTGATCAAAAAGCCGTTGATTCTTAGAGAAGTTAATATAGCTTGCCCCCAGACACATACAGCATAACAGCGGTGATACATTAATAGCCGTACAGATACCGCTTAAAGTCAAAATAACAATAACCGACAGAATTAACGTAGAATCTTCACTGCGCTCCTCAGTTATGATTCGTTTCAATACATACCCGCCGACGATGCCTAAACCGACAGCCGCAAGATTCAGCAGCACCGGCTCAATAACCACCGATGCCGAGAAGACACCCGTATCCATCGCTTGTACCACAGCCATGCACGCACTGAAGGTTAATAGTGCGACAGCATCATCAAGTGCCGTTACCTGTAAAATCATATTCACAAAGTTTCCTTTTGCCTTATATTGACGGATTGTCATAATGGTAGATGCCGGTGCGGTTGCACATCCGATAGCACCCAATAATAAAGAAAAAGGAAGTGAAAGATGAAAAACAAAATACATAACCAAGGTAACAATAATCGCCGCCCCAAGTGCTTCCATAATTGTGATAATCACCATTTGCCGGCCATTGGAACGCAAAATCTTAAGGTTAAAGAAACGCCCTGCCTGAAATGCAATAAAGGCCAACGCAATATCCGTTATCACATCAAAGCGTGCTACGGTTTCTGATGAAATCAGCTGCAGAACCGATGGGCCAATCAGAATACCAGCCAGCAGATACCCAGTCACATAAGGAAGATGGAGCTTCTTACTCAATCGGCTCATCAGATATCCGGCAGACAGCAGCAAGGCTACCTCAAGAATCAGATTTGATTGAATCGCAGCATTCGCAGCCAATAGAAATTGATTCATTTTATCCCTCCTTACACAATTGATTATATGTCCCAAAAGTGATAAAATCTAATTATAATATTTATTAGGCTTATCAAAAATATTTATATTGAAAGAAGGTGCATCTATGATTGATCCTAAAGTAATGACACTGCTGGCATTAGCTGAAAATTGCAGCTATACCAAAACCGCTAAAAAAATGGCACTCACTCAGCCAGCGGTAACCCATCAAATTAAGCTGCTGGAAGAAGACTATAAAATAAAATTATTCCGCCGCGATAAGAAAAAACTGGTCCTTACGCCGGAAGGTGAGGTTCTGGTCAAATATGCCCGGCGAATGAGCGCGCTGAATGACAACTGCCGGCAGGCTATTGAAGATACCCGGATGTCAGTACACAGCCTCAATATCGGTATGACACCGACTGCTGAAGAAACCATCGTACCTCATGTTGTTGCCCGCTACTGCAATATGCACAATGATATTCACTTCAATGTAACTACAGATGCTATAAATAATATTTATGATAAGTTAAAAAATTATGAATTAGATTTAGCTATTGTGGAGGGAAATCTCTTCAATCCTAAATTTACCTCGGTACTTTTAGATACTGATTACCTGTGCGTAGCTGTTTCAAAGGAGCATCCAATCGCAAAAAGTAAACGAAAAAGTATCTCTTTACAGGAATTAAAGAAAGAAAATTTTATTTTGCGTTCACGCAGTGCAGGTACCCGGCAGCTTTTTGAAAATCAGCTTGTCTCTCACTATGAGCATATTAAAAATTTTAATATCATATTGGAGCTGGACAATGTCACGACGATTAAAGAACTCGTTGCCTCTAATTTTGGTATTACGATTATTGCTCACAGCGCTTGTACCCGTGAAATAGCTAAGGGAACATTGGTAACACTGCAGATTGAAAACATGAATCTGACCCGTGAAATCAATATGGTATATCATAAGGATTTCAAACATCTGGATATGCTTGATGATCTTAAAAATCTCTATGAATCAAAATAAAAGAGCGCGAGCTCTTTTTATTCATTTTCTGTGCATTCAAGACCCATTTCACGATTCATGGCTAAAGTTTCCTTGATGCCGATTTGGGTTGTTGTTTCATCAGCATTGCGGACAATGCCGATGGCAGACAATTCTTCAATCGATGCCGCTGTAAAATCAATATATAATGTCTCAATAAAGAATTGATCATCAATCTCATAGCTATATTCTATTCCCTTGACAGTGCGATAAATAGCTGCCGCTACTTCTGCCGTAGCCGTTAATTCATCAGCGCTTACCGCACTCATATCCAACTGAACTACATTCACATTCTTCTGCGTTTTCACATAATTATCATCATGTTCAAAAATGGTTGTGACCGCCGCACCGCCGGCATTCATCGTACAGACGCTTTCCTGAAGCTCATTGACCGACGCTGACTGACAGCCGCAAAGCAGTAAAATCATTAACCCTATACTAATTTTCTTCATCGCGTACCTCCTCAGATGCTTATACTTTTTTGCTTAATAAATATCGATTTAATAATCGGCAGGCACGCTCATAACCAAGAAACGCAACCAACCGCCGGCAGCCTTTTGCCTTTTTATCTGACGCATAATTTAAAATATCTTTTGCGCTGGCAGTCTGTTTTTGACCTTCATCACTCAGATAAGGAACAAACTCCAACAATGAGGCATATTGAAAAGCAAGAAATGCATCCACAGCTTTTTCACTCCCTGCTTCATGATCATGAATACAGCGCAGCACTACTGTCTTAAAATCATCAGCGATGCGTTCATAGCGTTGAGTAATTGTATTGCTGTGCTGTCGGTAACAATGTAAAACATGCGGGCATAATGCGATTTGAGGATTTAAACGCATCAGCTTTACATTCCATTCAATATCCTCACAATAAGTATTCGCTTCAAACCATAATTCACCATCAATCAATAAACTTCTTTTCAACACCCGGTTCCATGCACAGCCAAGTGGATAATTGTATCGAATCATTTCATTAAACAGCTGATTTTGAGGGGTGTCAGCATTAAGCAGCCGCTTTAATACATGCGGTGTCCGATTGAACCAATGGCTGATATCCTTCTTTGATTCAAAGAAAATCACATCCTTTTGATCCTTCAAATACTTGTTCAGACAGCTGAATACCTGCTCATCCGCCAGCCAGTCATCACTGTCTAAAAATAAGATGTACAACCCTCTTGATGCTTTTAAGCCATTGTTGCGCGCCATTGACAAGCCTTGATTCTTTTGATGAAGCACATGTACAAATGGAGTATCTGATGCATATTGATTACAGAGCAGTGAGCTGCCATCCGTTGATCCGTCATCCACAAGTATAACCTCATAATCAAAACAAGTTTGCTGATGCAGTACACTTTGCATACATGCCGGCAGATACTGCTTGGTATTATAAACCGGAATGATAATACTCAGTAAAGGTTCAGTCCGCATAGTTTCTCATTTTTGACTCATTCAATTGCTGTCCCGCGCCCAAACCAAGCAGTATCCATAAAAGATGCGCACTCAGCATATAGCTGATCCCGAAGAAAGCCTGAACTAAATAGCTGCAAACGGCAAAAAGACAAGCGGCGCTGACCCAGGTTGCCTGTTTGCTAATAAAGCGCTGAAGAATGTTTTTCAAACAAGTGCCATAGATACTCAAAAGACACAGCAGCATCGGCAGACCCATGGTTAAAAGAACTTCAAGATATTCGTTGTGCGCTTTATCATAATACTGAGCATTATTTAATGGATAAACAGAATGATAAAGCAATCCGAATGTATCAGGGCCGCTGCCTAACAGCCATGTTTGTGGAATAAAATTTAATGCGTTCTTCCACACCAGATAACGGCCTGAGCCAGATTTTTCACTGATTGTCTCGCCCAAAAGCGGCCCTAGGCCATCCTGAAGCTGCTGTATAAAACGCTGCATCAACGGGTGATTTGTCACAAGCATGATAAGCAGTACAAGAAGTATGGCAGCCGTTCCTAAAATCGTCAGCTGACCTGAATCCATGCGCCAATGGGGACGCCGCTTCCATTCCTTAAGCATGACTGTTATCATTAGTAAAAAAACAACACATAATCCCAAAAGGCCGCCCATTGCTTTCGTCATTAAAACAATAGTTATGGAAAACATAAGACTGCCTAAGAAAAACAATTCCTGCCGCCAGTTTTGAGCCATTATAAAGCCAGCCGCGCCGACACCGCTCAGCATTACCATATTAGCCGCCAGAAAATTGGCATTGCCGCATAAACCTGGCACTAATTTTACCTCACGGTACAGCTCACTGTAATATGTCAGTCTTGGCATGATTTCAAAATATTGAATGATTGTATAGATACCGTTGATTAAACCAGCTCCCAGCATCGCATACAACACCCAGCGGCGATGCTTTTCCTCACAAAGACTTAAACTGCTAAGCAACAGTGTAAAGTAACAGCACCATGTTGTGAACCCTTCATAACGGCTTGGTTTACCTTGAAAAGAAAAGCTTTGATTCAATGAATTCAGTGCTGACAGAAAGATCAAACTAATCCCAATCAGCAAAAGTATCAATAATAGCTTTTGCTTAAACCGCATAACCCCCTGGGTCAGTTTAATCAATGTAATAAAAAGCAAGGCAGCGCTGAATAAATCAAGTACAACTGGAAAATATTCACCGCGCATTAAGATCTGCCGGAATATAACGCTGATGGGCATCATAAAAATTAACGCAATCAGCAAATAAGTACCGCCCAGCTCACAAAATCGATAGATAAGGTTTCGGTCTTTTTCTTTCACAATAGCCTCCTGCTTTCATCAAAACGTCTGAAAACTTCAGACGCTTTGATGAAAAGGCAAATTTTCTTGCCTTTTCAATTAATTGCTTATTCTATAATCATTACAGTATCCGCAGCGCCGTGGTATGTATTTCCGTTATAGATTACACTGCCATTGCTGCCAGCATTAAGCTGTAATGTTCCACTGCCGGTAAATGTACCTTCAATGGTTAATACAGCATCGTTATTCAGCTGTAATACATTTGCATCATTCAGCACATCAGCCGTCACAGTTTCTGAACTGTTGATTGGATAGACTTCTGACAAGTCGGCAGCTTTCAGATAGTCAGCAACTGAGCCAAGATAAACAAGCTTCACATTATCTCCCTGTAAACCTGTTGTGCTGAGATCAGCGATTGCATTGCCTGTGCTGTCTTTCCATACTAAACCATTAGCTTTTAATGTTTCAGCACCGCTGATCAGCATCTTAGTGCTGTCCAAAACAGTACCTGCACTGCCTATAACTCTGAATTCAGGATGCAGCGTTAATTTACCTAATGTATTTTCATTGCTGACTGTTATTGTATTGCCATTTGCATTCAATTCACCAAATAAGGTCATGGTCATATTGTCAGCAACAGTTATTGTTTTATTAGCTATCAATTTCACATCGCCAACCTCAACATCACTATCAACCGCATATGTCGTACTAGTATCATCACTCAAATATGCTGTCAGCTTCGTACTGTCAGTGCTGGCAGTCTGTGAAGTTACAGTAACGGTAATTGAACCAATCTGAGCATTGCTTAAATTGCCATTTGGTGCGCCGCCCATAACCAGATAGAAATTCTGGCTGTCACTGCCGCCGCCGGCACTCGATAAGGCCAGATAAGTGCCTGCTGCATAAGATGCTTTGCCAGCGTAGTCTTTTTCATTACTGTCGGTCTTATCAGCACCCGCTTCCTTATAGAATGCACCTGAATAACTCTTATCCAGCTGTAAATTCAGCTTCGCATTTACCGATGCATTTGATTTATTAATAACATTAATCAGATTGTTTGTATTATCATTACCATTCCAGCCTAATTCATTGCCTGCAGATGGTAATGTTTCACCTTTTTCAGCATCATAGCTGCCGCGGTCATAAACAAACTCCATATCACCCCAGTTGAGCTCAACCTTATAGCTGATATCACCGGCAGTTGTCAAATAGATTGGGATTTCAATACTGTTGGTAGCCGCGCCATCAGAGAAACGTGTCCAAGCCGAAGCGACAACGCCGCCTACTGATGAAGTAAAGGTTTCTGTTTTGGCAGTAGGTGGTTCAGCCGCATTTGAGAAAAGCTTAACCTTTGAGCTTGGCTCTGCTGTATAATTCACACTCATTGTATCTAAAGGATTGGCAAGTCCGCTCAGATCCTTACCCTGCAATGAACCAGCAGCTCCTGTATAGCTTTCATCTGCACCTAATCGGATATTATAAGTTGTTGAATCTACTGTTACTGAATTATATCCGGAACCTGAAATAGCGCTGACAAGTTGAACATCCATGGCAGCTTCTCCTAATAAATCCATTAAACGCCCAAATTTCGCATAATTAGAATTATCTGTTAAAAGATCCAGTTTAAATAATGGCTGGGCATCCTTGTATGCTTCAAACCCATCATAAGCAGGATATGCTGAGGTTGCAGTATTTGCAAAATATAAGTTATAAGCACCATTTACCCTTGAGTTCTTTATAGAAGAAGTAGTAACGCCACTTAATTTATCCATGCCTGGCATGACTTCACCTGTAACACATGCGATGCCGCTGATTAACGCATAACGCCGAGTTTCTACTTTATCGCCAGGGCTCTTTGATAGTGAAGGTGTTGTTTGCAGACCAGCACCTCTGCCGCCGCCATTTGAAGCTAGAATTAGATCAACATTGACGTTCATATCAGCATTTGCAATGGCCCCGCGATTGACACCCACCAACCCATAATAAAAGGGCATACCGGACAGAATAGTTACGTTGCCGCTCACTGCAACATTAGATACAACCCCTTGATTCTCCATAATTAGACCAAATGCCGCCGCACTGCCTCTTAAAAGATCGTCACCATTTCCACCAGGTACTTCTGACAAATCATTACCCGTAGATTTATCAATGATTTGTACATTTATATCTTTAAAGGTTACATTTTTAAATTCACTGTCGTTATTAAACAAGAAATAATTTTCAGCCATAAAATAACCACCAGTTGAACCATCATATTTCTTTGATGTAAAGTTCATGAAACCAAAGTCATCTTTGCTGCTTTCACCACCGCTTGGATCATACGTCCGCTGAATGGTTAAATTACTGATTGTCTTGTTATTGCCGTCAAATTTACCCTTAAAATTTACTCTTTGTGGCCCCATTTGATAATCTTCTAATCTAAAGAAATAATCATCACCTGCAATTAATCCTGCAGTAGTTGCTACATATGTAGCTAATGGTGCTCCAGAATCATTCACAGTTATTCCGCCAATACCAACCCACTGCTTGCCAGCTAAATCAATATCGTTCATCAATTTAATTGTCGCATTTGCAAGTTTAGAATCATCATAACTTACGCCATACATATATACCTTTCCAGTCATTAAATACGACACAAAGCCTAATCCGGTGGCTGTCATAACCTGAATTTCAGACACAACATGATTTTCATCTTCAATAAATTGATAATCTTTTCCCTTTATTGTCGACGCTTTACCTGCGTCAAGCCAAGTTACAACCGCTTCTTCTGCCTGTACCTGTGTTGGGAAAACAGCTAATATCATTGCTAATGCAATAAAAAACGCGCCAAGTTTTTCTATTAACTTTTTCATTTAATTCTCCTTTCAATCTCGCTTTTTTCTAATTCCATACTGTAATGCTTAATTTTTATCGTTTCGCCCCCTCCTTTGCTTTTCCGTCAAAAAGCCTGAAATTCAGACTTTTAAACAGAAAAGCAAAAATTTACTCACTGCGATGCTTCTCAAAAATTACCATAACGGTTTTCATTAAGATCAACAGATCCAGCATCAGCGTCTGTTTCTGGATATAATACAAATCAAAAGCAAGCTTACTTTCAATATCACTGCTGTACCTTCCCATTACCTGCGCATAGCCTGTCAGTCCCGCTTTCACACTTGTTCGATATGAAAATTCTGGTAATCGCTTGATAATCTCATCGGCTAATTCCGGACGTTCTGGACGCGGCCCAACTAAACTCATCTCACCTTTTAACACATTCATCAGCTGCGGCAATTCATCGATTCTCAGTCTCCGCAAAATTCTGCCCACCTTGGTGACACGCTGATCCTCAGCATCACTTATTCGCGCGATGCCGTCGGCCTCTGCATTCACCCTCATACTGCGCAGTTTAATTACCTCAAAGCAGTGATTTCCCTGCCCATAGCGGCGCTGACGGTAAAAGATCGGCCCGCCGTCCTCAAGATGGATGCACAATGCCGCGATTCCCATCAGTGGCGAAGTAATAATCAGAAGCAGCATGGAGATAACAATATCCATCACACGTTTAGAGAGCAAAGCCTTCCTTTTCTGCTGATGCCTCATTAATAAATCACTGACAACTACCGTATCACCGCTCAGCAGCACATCTTTGATTTCACAGCGTTCATACCATTCCCTGCCCAGTTCAAAACAAAGCTGATTTAATCGATAACGTTCTGCCGTACTGATTTTTTCAACAAGCAGTCCATCTACAGCTTTCAGCCTTTCCGCGTCAACTGCTTCTGATGACAGTTTATCTACAATCTTAAAACGATCAGCACGCGCTCTAAACTCATAAAGCGCCAGCCCAGGCTCACCGACGTGAATCAATGTTTTACAGCCATGCCGATTTTGATAATAATGATCCACCGCTTTGCTCCAGATCAGTGCCCATATCAGCTGCGTACCGATTAAAAGCAGCAGCGGCAGCGGATTCATAAAACGATAGGCAATCAATGATATTTCTAAATAAAGCACCGGCGCACTGATTAAGCTGCTTAAGCTATGTATAAATAAGATTTCATCACGACTTTTCTCCGCTATCTGATAACCGCCATTGATTATCTTAAAGACTTCAAGTTCAAGCAGTGCCAGCATGATGATTACCACATTACCCCAAAAGTAATAATAAATGGTTTCACCATAACCAAATCCCCAAAATATCGTGATAAAGATCAGCTGTGCCAATAAGTCAATCCAACCGCTCATCGAATCTCAATGCCTACCGGCAGCTGGCTGTTCAGCAATGCCTTTTCCTGACTTTCACTGTCATAAAACACCAATTCAATAATTCCCTTATAAGTACCCGGCGGCAAATCGGTGCCGTCCTGTAAAGCATTCAGCGTCAATGTTTCAAGTCTTGAACCTGCCGGTACCCGTCCGGAAACAGCTAAATCCTGACGGTATGTTTCAGGATCATATTCCCCTAATACTTCAAGGCGTTTTTGATCAAGAAAGGTTCGATGATTGACACCTAGCTTATCAATCAGCTCCTGATCACTGATTGTCAGCTTCACAACAATGTCCTGGGTAGAATTGCCGGGATTGTAGAAGGCCAGCTCGCCGATCCCGTCGGTAAAGACAATCAGCCGGTTAAATTCAAATGCCGCTGTATTACCATTCTGGGGTTTAAGGCCATCATGAATTGCCTGCACATTTCCATCAACAGGAACCGATGGATAAGGGATACCCAGCTTCAGAAGCAACAGCAGCAGCGGGATAAGAAACAGCAGCAGAAACCATGGCCTTTTCTGTTCATGAATCAATCCCACTGCATAATTTTTAATCAGAATCCCATCACGGTTCTTCCCAACCAGTCCGCCGGCGTACTTTTTAGCTTCAATGCGGATGGCACTGCCGCAGCAGCTGATGATGCCACCTTCCATCATCCCAGCGATGCCGCCGCTGTATTCAGCCCCCTGTATCATACCGTCAACAGTGAGATTAACGATCTTCGCATCCTTAAGACAGCCAAATAAACCGCCGTATTTTCGTTTCCCTTTGATTTTAAAATTGGTAATGCTGTGATTGCCGCCATCAAATATGCCCTTGAAAGGAAGCGCATCATCTTCACCAATTGGTATGAGTTTCTTGCCTTGAAAATCAAGATCAGCGGTAAGCCGGCAGGCCGCATATTGATATTGGCGGTTGCCCCGATTCACACCATCCGCAAAGGCTGTAAAACCTTCAATGCTGTCAATTTCAATCCATTCATCAGCAGCGCCGCTTTCAATGTGAAATGCATCTTCCTTGAATCGACGCGGCACTTCATCACGGTTCCATGTCCGCTCATAATCCCAGGGCAGGTTTTGAATTGATTCAGAATCTAAAGCCAGCTCACTGTCCGCAAATTCTTTTTTCTTTTTTTTACGGTCATCAATATAGAAGATATGTTCCATGATGCCTTCATTTTTAGCTGCAAAGCCGGCCATGATTTTTCCCCGCTTTGAATCTGTTTGACACCAGCTGTTATAAATCTCACCATAGTTACAGCCAATAAAACCGCCGCTGCTTTGTCCGCCGCTAAGCTTCACCATGGCATAGCAATCTTTAATATAACTGTTGCTGAGGCCAGCCAGACCACCCATAAGACATATCTTTTTCTTCATCTTATTCCTCCAATGCATCAATCCAAGATGTTTTCACACGCAGCACGCCGGCAGAATAATGGGTGCCCTGTTCATAAGCCAAAACCTCAACGCGAAACTGTTTTTCAAGTGCTTTGACCTTGATTCCAGCCAGCATCTCTCCCGGTGAAAGCAAGCCGCTTTTAGCTTTTATACGACCCTCTTGATCAAGAATCACTAACTGAATATCAACCTTACTTTCTGGCTGATTCATTAAATAAATCATCAATTCATCCTGTTCATATACCGGGGAAATACAAAAGCCTGTCACATAGTCTTCATTCACTTCATAGATTTGATAATGCATGCGCTCACTAAGCATAGATGGATCAATCAATGCCTGTGCTTTGGACTCATGGCGCGGCAGCAGGAAGCCATCCCATCGATATACCGCCAGCAGCATCATGAGCAGAAGCAGCAAGCAGCTAACCGTAATCTGAAAGCGGCGCTTTTTATACTGTGCATTACTGCGGCTGCTCGTCAGCTGTTTCATTTGTGTCATTGGCTTTGACATCCGCTTCTTCCTTTCGATAAATCAGCTTGACAGCCGGTGTGCCAGCCGTGGTTTCTTCACCCTGCAAATCAATAAAACGATAAGCATTCAAGTCCTGATGACTGCCAGCCATTAGTGAACTATCTTCATCACCTTCCGCCAAAACATCACCATTCAACGCATCAACCGCTTGAAACTGATCAAACCATAACGTACCGCCGCCGCTGACACGATAAATATTTCCATTCATTACATGCTCGCCGCTTAAAATCAAAGTCTCTCCTTTTTCAATCGTAAGATCAAATGCTTCAGCTGGTTCGTTTAAATTCTGCGGCTCATTTTCCATCGACGTCACGGTTAAGCTTAAAGAGCCGATTTGTTTTTGATGCTTATACTGATCAAAATCCGGACTTCCTGAAAGTACGACGTAGAGGTCAAGCTGAGTCGGAAGATTGCTGGCGGCCGCGATCAGTTCTTCCTCATATGCCGCTAATTCACACATATCATAATCATATTCATCACTGCCATCACTTTTACTGCCGGCAGTCTTATAAACATCGCCCTTAATATTTCCATCATCAAGCTGCAGCTCATGGGTGATCATAACCGGAAATAATGAATAATTATTAACCCGGATATGATTGTTTAAATTATCGTTGCCCTGCCATGACATACGATCACCATCATAGCTGTAACTCAAATCGCCCCATTCTATCTGCACCTGATATTTGTCTGATTCCGCATAAAGGAAGGGACTGGCCGGCAGATAATAATACAGAATCTGCTGATTTAAAAATTCAGCGTGCTGGTCAATATTGGCAAATTCAATCCACGCTGTCTGCGGCAGCTTATTTCCCTCCCGTGTTATCAAGGTCAGCACATCACCCGTATTCGTCATGAATCGTGAATTCTGTGCATTCATTTCAGCATCACCAATCAAATCAATCATTGTATAAGCCTGCTCATCCGCACTTTGAGAATAAATCTGAATACCGGCTTCTGATCCGGCAAAAAAGGCATAGGAGCTGACTGCAAGAAAGGGTGCTGACATTGAAGAGGCAGCTTTAACACTTAACATGCCCGCGTGTTCACTCGCACTGATTAGCTGAAACGATGAACAGCGCAGCGGTGTAAAGTTACTTTCCTCATCAATGACGATTGTCAGCTGATGGCCATTAAGATCGATACTTAAAAATTCAGTATCAGCATTTGGCAGATCAGCGGCATTTACTGAAACATCACTCAGCAGTGTCAAGCGAATGTCTTTTTCCTGTATCAGACATTCACGAAAGCCTAAAGCGTCCTCGACCTCACACACCCCGTTTGCATCGGGCAATGATGGTTCTGCATTGGTATCTGAAGGCTCAGCAGGCAGCGGATCATTTTCAATAATATCTGATGAACTGTCACTGTCACTTGCGGTATCATCGGGCAAAATATCTCCTGCTGTTGATTCATTCAAATCTTCACCTTGACCCGCCTCTTGATGATCGCTGTCCTCATCGGCTGATTCATGATCAGCACTCTCCCCCTCATCTTCAAAAACCTCATTGCCTGTATCCTCCCATTCTTCAATTTCTAAGAAAGAATTCATTGGCATTGAAGAAAGCAGGCAGAAGATAAGTAATACAAGCTTCCCCTTTCCAATAATGGCAGCAAACACGCTGATTAACTCCTGCGCTGTGCATTGATGCTTTTAATTAAATCGTCAACATTCGTCTCTGACTGCTTTGAAACAGGGGTTTCATTACAGACAGTTTGCATTGGTACATCCTCTGCATCAATGATTGTTTCCTGTATCGGGGTTTGTTCCTTAATGGCGGCTTCTTTCTTGATTGTCTGCGGATATAGCTGCTTCACCTTTTCAACAGCGGCATTGATACTGCTTTCTAAAGGAATCTCCCGCAGTATTTTGGTTGAATAAAGCATATACATCTCTTGTGAATTTTCTATGGTTTTACGCATCTTTTCAGCCGTATGCAAAAGATCTATAAAATTAGTACGCATTTCCTGAATTAAATCTGCCTTTACCTGTTCCGCTTCAGCCCGTATCATTTTGCTGTCAGCCTCTGCCTGAGCAAGAATCTCAGCCGCCCGCTGCTCAGCTTCATAGATAATCTGATCACTGCGTTTTTGTGCATTCAGCATTAAACGGCTGATTGCCAGATGTTCATTTTGATATTGGGTGTCCAGCTCATTGAGATATTGATCTACCTCAGTTTTTGAATAACCATTGAATACTGTTTTAAATTTCACTGTTTTATCCATTGTTCACCCCTCTGCAATCTAAAAAGATTGATTTTTCTATAAAAAAGCAGGAATGATGAAACTTGGGAAAAACATCATTCCTGTATCGGCGGAAGCTATATTTTCCTGCTTCCATAATTGTAAACATCCCAGTTTTTCATATATTGTCTTAAAAGGTATACTTTATAAGACAGATAAAAACGGACTTTAAAAATGACTGAATAAACAAAATTCGGTCATAAAATGAATAAAATCGTAATAAATTATTTACAAATAATGTAAAAAAGATTACAATTACAGTGTCTCATAAAGTATACTTTTTGACACAATTAAGCAAAACGTGATTTTTGTCATGCAAGAAACGATCGTTCATAAGCAATTTACAATAAATCGAATTGGCCGTCACAAACCTTAAAAGCAACACAAAAAAGGAAGCATTAATTCAGATTGCAAATGATTGCAATGAATTAAGACTTCCTTTTCTTAATTTATTGATTATGCTAGTTTTAGTTATTCAGCCTCTTTACATTCAATACCGTTTTGGTTGTTTAACTCAATTGTTTCTTCAATACCCACATAATCTGCTTCACCAGCTTCTACAATACCCGCAGATTGTAAATCAGCAATTGATGCAGCTGTGAAATCAATCGTTGTTGTTTCTACAAATGTATCATCATCTTTGAATTCATAGCTATACGTTACACCTTCAATAGCGCTGTATGTTTCATTGGCATTCGCTGCAGCTTCTTCGATTTGTTCCTTATTCAATCCTGCTTTTGATAATACAATCGTATTTGTATTTACTTGTCTCAGAACCTTAACACCATCATGCTCAAAAGTTGTCTCTACGCTGACACCCTCTTGATTTAAAGCGCAGACGGTCTTTTTAACCGACTCTTGTTCAGGCTCAGTATCCGGCGTTGTTGACGGCTCATTGGTTGGCTGTTCAGGTTCATTGACCGGTTCTTCTGGTTTATTTGTCGGCGTTGGAGCTGACGTACATCCCACAAGACATAATGCTGTCAAACAGCTTAATAATAGTTTTTTCATTTTCTTCTCCTCATATTTTGTTAATTATTTATCATTATATCATAGATCGTATTGATATTGAGAAAAATCATCTTATAACTGCGATTCGGAATATGACTTTTTGAGAATTAAAAATAAAAATACCTCTCAATAAATTATACTATTGAAAGGTATTTTATTAGTATTTATCTAAAAAAGCCTAAAAAGTCCCTACACTCACTTTTGACGTTAAATTTTTAACTGAAAAATTCTAAAATGAATTTTCTTACGTCAGTTGAACATTCATCTCTAAACTCTAAAAATTCACGCATACTCATACTGCAAAAGTATTCTCCGCTAAATAATACTAAATAATTTAGAAATTCTTGTTTATAGTTTTTAAGAATTACTGGTAAACATTTACCAATGTATTTTTGTCCATCTTCTGTATTTAGATATAACTGATAAAACAGATACCCTAATAACACACATACTAAATGGAATGAGATAACATTTAACTTTGTACTCTTGAAATCTTCAAGTTTCCAGAAGTCTTTTAGTTGTCTGAAATCTTCTTCAATTTCAGTTCTCATATTATATATATTGACAATATCACTTGCTGACCTATTCATGTCTGTTGTAATAAACACTGCATAAGATTGAGTATCTTCGGACCATACAACACATGAATTTAAGTCAACATCATGCTTAGAATTTCTAGTTCTAAAATATTCACCTACATTATTAACGTGACAAATCATTTGGTCTTTTCTAGTAGGGTGAGGTTGCCAATCGTCAATTTCTTCTGCTAATTCAATAGCCATTTCATATATTTCCATACTTTTTCTTACTGGGATGTATGTATCTACTTTTCTAACCGTCTTTAAGTAGTTCATCATTTCTCGTGAAGTGAATCCTCTATCCATTAGTAGGATGTCACCCTCATGGAAACACGGAGTAGTCTTTAACATTTCTTCACTCAACTTAAAATCGTGAATATTAACTGTACCAAAACGAACATCTTCGATTAAACCACTATCGTTATAGATACCTCTAAGTGAAGCTAGTTTATAACCTCTCATAGAATTGCCTAATCTATCATAACCATAGGTTGAACCTTCATAGTTCTCATTATTATAGTTAACTGCTATCTTGGTGCAATCTAATATATGAATATTAGTTTCAATATCCATGGTATTAAAGATATGCTTTTGTACTACATTGTTATAGTAATTGAATATATCCTCAGATTTATATTTACCCAATAAATGTCTGATAGTTCCTTCATTAAACCAACCATCTGACTTATCTGTACTCATTGCATTATAACCTAATTCAGCTAATGTTCTGTAATCTTGAATAGCATAAGGAATATCCGTTAAGCTGGTTCTGACTTTCATTTTTGAAACAATAACTAAAGCCATTATAAACCTTAAAGGAATCGTGGAATTAGTATTTCTCTTATCTGGAAAGCCTTGGTCTAAGTTATCCAAGACACCTTCATGACACATAGTAAGTATAATATCATCAATCAAATTACTGTTGCTTACCATAATACCATCTAACACTTTATTTTTTACTTGTTCCATGACTTTGTTTTTATCTTGTTTACAAATTCTAAGCATATGTGCCCACCTCCTAAATAAAAAAAACGGAACTTAACACATATTCATGACAAAAATTAATTGTCAGAAATATGTATCAGCGTTCCTCCTCCTATTTAGTTTAATGAAATGAGTTCATATGTCTCATTTTAAAGTGTAGACAATTGGGTATCTATTAATATTTATCGGATATATTACTATATCCTCATCTACATTATAGAACAGGTAACGATTATAATCAATAATTAAGTGCTATTTTCACGAATAAATTGAGTATAAATTATTCATCTTCCTTCGTTTCTAAGTTTTCGAGAGCATATTCAACACATAAAACGACTAACTTATTCAAAGATATATTTTTAGAATCTGCTACTTTTTCCATTTCTTCTACCAGCTTCTTGTTTAATCTAAAAGTCTTATTTATATATTCTTCTTTTTCAATTTTAAAAGCCATAGCCATCACTCCTTTATACGCTAATCATATTGCAAGTATTGACCGTTTTATACACTTTAAAAGCCGTGTAAATTACACTTGATTAAATAAGTGCTATAAAGTAGAATATATGCAAGGAGGGATTGGCAATGGATAACAAGACTTGTTTAGTATTAACAAAAACATTAAGAAGTGTAGCAGTAGTAATTTTAGCGCTAGGCATTTTAGGCTCATTTTATTTTGCAGATACTTTTTTTGGTTCACGTGAATACTCTGTTCTTTTCAAACTTACAGTTGCTTTAATTGGTTCTGCATATACATTTTGTGTTTGCGCTTGTATGATGTTCTTTGCTGAAATTACAGAAAGAACAATTTATCGAGATGTTATGTTAAAAAGACAACATGAAGAAATAACTGAACTTTTAAAAGCTAATAATGCTTTATTAAAAAAGTAAAATGAAACGAGAAAGGAATAACTATGACTACTGGAAATAATGATAATGGAATGTTATTGCTGGCAACAATAATAAAGAAATTAGCTTTAGTATTACTTGTTTTAGGATTAATAGGCTCTTATTTCATAGGTAAAACTATGGGAGAAATAAAATATTTACTAAACACTTATACTAGATATATTAGCTACGATTTCAGTTCATTTCTAATAGGTGCGATTATTACTATAATTACATCCTTACTAATTTATGTATTAGGAGAAATCTTAGAAAGAGTTGTATTTTGTGATGCAAACATACTCACTTTCTATAATGCCATGATTGAGAAGAAAGAAGAAGAAACACATGTTGATTAAAAATATTACAAAAGAAACTAATAATTTTAATACTTCGTTAGACGTAAAAAAGAAACATAATCATAAATATCTAAAAATAATCTCTTTAATAATTGTGATTTGCATAGCTATTTGTCTATTTATTTCCAAAGATACGATAATAGTTTCATACAAAGTTATACAATGTTTAAATAATGGCAATGTTTCTGAAGCTAATTCTTTTTATCAAAACTATGATGATAAAATAAATGATTTAACACGTTATTTAATTATTGAATCATACAATAAAAATGTAGAAAAAGATTTAAAATCAGCTATGTATGATTTCAGTAGTGCTATTGCATTAAGTAAAAATTTAAATGATAGTTATTTTAATTTAGTAGGTGAATATTATGTTTTAGGTCAAAATTTAAATTTAGATAAAAACAATCAAGCTTTTGATTTTGTTTCTAAAATGTCTGATTTAAGATTGGGATTTAAAAATAATCTATTTAACTTAATATATATTGCAAGCCCATATAAAGATGAGATTTCAAACAATCTGTCTTCTATTTTATCCAATTTTGCTATTAAAAATTACAGTAGTGTAAAAAGAGAACTGGATAATATGAATGAAAACATTGAATCATGTGAATCTTATATGTATAAATCTTATCCAGAATATTACAAAGGCGCTTCTAGCAATTATAATCTTTTAGGTATAACAAAAGAATATTTTTATAATTTATCTGATATGTATACTTCTGCTATCAAATATAATTATCAAGCATTTGATGATGCAAATAACGAAGCACAGACTACTAATAAAACAATGCAAGAAATATTAAATAATACTAGTGAATTTCTTAGTGATTTAGAAATACTAGCAAATATGAGATAATAATTACTATGACTAAAGGTAAAATTAATATTAAATTATTGATTTATTGGATAATAAGAAATTAAGTAAATCTGATTTATGTTTATTGACCAACATCAGTTTAAGTACAATAAATAACTACTGTAATAACACAGTAAAGTTATTAGTTGTTCATGTGCTATGTAAGCTATGTAATGTACTAGGATATAGTATTACTGATTTGTTGAAATATACTATAAATAAAGAAAGAGGATTTCAAATTTAGTCCTTTTTGTTTAAATTTTACTAAGTAATATATGATACAATATAAATACATAAAGAATAAAATAGAAATGACTATATTCGAGTATTACAACAGATTTAATGAATTGGCTCATCAAGTTGATAAAGCTTATGTCACATGTCATACTCATAAACAAGAAATCTCTATCAAAGCACAAATTATAAATCTTATTGAAATAATTGGTAAACCACATTCAGTAGAAGTGCCAACAGAACGTGAAGTTCAATTTGATTGTTGTCAACGCAAATGTTCATTAGTGTTCTTAAGGTTTGAAGAAGCTAAAGAAAATTTTAAAAATAATATAGAAACTATGAACTTAGAAGATTATTTTGAAACTAATAACTTTGAATTAAAATTTACTTTTACGAAAAAAATAATTAGTAAAACATAATATTAATTAACTTGCTTTATTATTTTCTTGCTCTTCAACGAACTTTATATCAACTTGTATACTAATATTATTATTTTCTTTACAATCATTCCATCTTTTATCAATAAATTCTTTTATCCATTCAATAGCTTCATCATCATGTGGTATAAAATCAAAATTCTGTGTTATTTTCATACTATTCATCTCGCTTTCTATTAAAAAAATATTCATTAATACTATCAAAAAGGATTATAACATACAGAAAATATGTTATAGTCCTTTATGTTTTTGTGTGAATTACTTTACTATATATCTCAATAGGTTACTTTACGAATCGCAGATCTTATAAACCTTATAAGTCTTTCTAGTCGATTCAATGGCTAATGCAAAGGCTTTGCATACTTGCTCATTGAATTTATAAAAAAAAGCAGCCTCAATGAAGCTGCTCATTTGCTTATTCTGCGTCTTTACATTCAATACCGTTTTGGTTGTTTAATTCAAGTGTTTCTTTGATTCCAATATAATCTGCTTCACCTGCTTCTACAATACCCGCCGATTGTAAATCAGCAATTGATGCAGCTGTGAAATCAATTGTTGTTGTTTCTACAAATGTATCATCATCTTTGAATTCATAGGTATAAGTCATGCCTTCAATAGCGCCGTATGCTTCATTAGCAGTCTTCGCTGCGGCTTCAATCATTTCCTTTGTCATGCCTGATTCTGAAATCGTAATTGTATTGGTATTGGTTTGCTTCATTACTTTAGTACCGTCATGTTCAAAAACAGTATTTACAATAACACCAGAATCTTCCAATGTACATACGGTTTTCTTTAAATCTTCTTCCTTTGGTGTAGATGAACATCCCACTAAGCATAATGCCGCTAAGCAGCTCAATAATAGTTTCTTCATTTCTTTCTCCTTTTAGATCTCATTCTGTGATTCCTCATTATTATACCATATTCTTATTCACGTGTTTTCCGAATTTTGCCAACCATTTGACGTTTTGCGCAAGAAAAGCGGAAATCATATCAGATTTCCGCCTTTTTACTCCATGCTTCAAGCTCTTCATCAGTAGCAAGCACATAATGCTCACCACCCAGATAATGCTGAGTCCCTAAGTTATAATCAATGCCGCTGGTCGCATAGTCATAAGCCAATGCGATTCTTTTCTTCTCAACATGCGGATTTGCATGCGGAATTGCCGACAGCAGACTCTTGGTATATGGGTGAATCGGATTGTTGAAGATTTCTTCCGTCGTCCCAGTTTCCACTAAATGTCCCAGATGCAGTACACCGATACGGTCAGAGATATATTTAACCATTGATAAATCATGGGCAATAAACAAATAAGCCGTATTGGTCTGCTTCTGAATTTCTTTCATTAAATTGACAACCTGTGCCTGAATGGATACATCCAGCGCGGAAATTGCTTCATCAGCAATAATCAGTTCAGGATCCATAATCAACGCGCGGGCAATACCGATACGCTGACGCTGACCGCCTGAGAATTGATGCGGATAACGCATCGCATGCTCATGTGATAAGCCTACAAGTTCAAGAATCTTATAAACCTTTTCTTCACGTTCTTTTTCATCCTTGCAGAGATGATGGATATCCAGCCCTTCCGCAATAATATCAATAACCTTCTTGCGCGGATTCAGACAGGCCATCGGATCTTGGAAAATCATCTGCATCTTCGTGCGCAGATGCTTCACCTGATGCTGGCTCAATTTGCCTGAAATATCAACGCCTTCAAAGGTAATCGTCCCGGATGTCGGTTCGTATAGGCGGATAATTGAACGGCCGGTCGTAGACTTACCCGAACCGGATTCACCTACTAAACCATAGGTTTCGCCCGGATAGATCACAAATGAAATGCCGTCTACCGCTTTAACCGAATATTTCTTATTTACCTTAAAATGTTGTTTCAAGTCTTTAACTTCAAGTAAAGGAGTTCTTTCTTCCATCTTATTCATCCTCCTTCAGCATGTTATCGATACGATGACGCAAAGTCAGCGGCATCTCAACCTTAGGTGCATCTTCATGAAGCAGCCATGAAGATACACGATGCTTGCCGCCGACGTTGAACATTGGCGGTTCAAGCCTAAAGTCGATATTTAGAGCGTATTCATTACGAACTGCAAAGGCATCGCCTTCTACCTTGTTGAGCAAGTTAGGAGGGGTTCCCGGTATTGTATACAGAACTTCCTCATTGGTATTGACATCCGGCATTGAAGACAGCAGACCCCACGTATACGGATGACGAGGATCATAGAAAATCTCATCAACACTGCCCTTTTCAATGATTTTTCCTGCATACATAACTGCAACATAGTCAGCGACCTTCGCAACTACGCCTAAATCATGAGTAATATAAATAACCGATATATTCTTCTTCGCTTGGATTTCCTTGATCAATTCAAGAATTTTTGCCTGAATCGTCACATCCAGCGCCGTTGTTGGTTCATCACAAATCAATATATCAGGATCACATGCCAAAGCGATGGCAATAACCACACGCTGCCGCATACCGCCGGACAGCTGGTGCGGATAATTCTTCATCCGTTTCTCAGGATCAGTAATCCCTACTTCTTCAAGCAGTTCTACGGCTTTTTTGTAAGCCTCTGCCTTGGAAACCTTATAATGATACATCATGCCTTCCATGATTTGTTTGCCGATCGTCATTGTTGGATTTAATGATGTCATCGGATCTTGGAAAACCATAGCAATATGCTTGCCGCAGATTTTATGCTGCATCTCCCGATTCGACAGCTTTAAAAGATCCTGTGAAACCTTTTCACCATTTTCATCAGTATAATTAAAAATAATACTGCCGTCATTCACAAAGCCATTACCGCTGAGAATGCCCATGATTGCTTTTACCGTTACTGATTTACCAGAGCCGGATTCACCTACGATGGCAATTGTTTCGCCAC
>OGJC01000365.1_pt1 | contig 47985 bp, 52 predicted proteins | sample 1571941 | NCBI WGS metagenome assembly OGJC01 (sample SAMEA2582100, study PRJEB24529) | metagenome | biome: Human gut stool | place: China | collected 2011 | reverse complement strand
TTGTTAAAGAAGAAGGCGTAATTCTATCATCAGATAGATCGAGTAAAGTCCACTAGATAAATCTAGTGGACTTTTAAGGGTTCTTTGTCAATTGAAGTAGGTGACGGTATTGAAAAAGCTGCCAATGATTTTGAATCAGAAGTAGCTGCAACTATGGCTGCTGCTCTTGGTCAAAACTAAGGCAATCAATAGTTAGTGTTTAAATCATAAATAAAAAGGTTAGAGAGCTGATATAACTCTCTAGCCTTTTCTAATAGTGTCTGCGATTATTTTACAATTTTTTTCGTGAAGCCCTTGTGAGAAATCACAGAGTCTACAAAGATTAAAACGATTAAAGAAATTAGTAGATAGGTAATTTTGGAGTAGGTAAAAGCGATTCGATATGTTTGTGTAAAGAGAATAGCACAGACACTTACAGCAATGATGGCTAAATCAATTGTCCATTTTGTTTTGGGTTTTATTGAAGACGGTTCAAATAAAAACGGGGCAAATAAACAAGCGACTAATGTGGCGACTTGAACATCTACATAGTCAGCAGAAATAATTGTAAAAAAGAATAAAGTTGAAACCAACCAAACCAGTACATGACGTGTATATTTGAACCAATCCATTTTCATTCATTTGGCCTCCTTTTATTATTATCGTCAAATTTTCATCTATATTATAACGCTTTAAAATTAAAAGGCAAGCGTTTACACTCGAATTATTCCTATTCTATAAGCTTTTTCACTTGCTTGAATAATCAGACTTTTCAGTTTTTCATTTAGGTCTTTTTCTTTCAAAAATAAGAGATTTTCGGTATAATATTAGTCAAAGATAGTCAATGTCAGTTGCTCATTTATGGAGCAAAAGAAAGAACTGGAAGAAAGGGTTGTCATGAGCCATAAGAATACGTCAGACAGTATTGAGGAATATATCAAAGCAATTTTAGCTCAAGCTGGGATTGCAGAGTTGAAGCGCAGTGAAATTGCGGATGTTTTTCAGGTTGTTCCAAGTCAGATAAATTATGTCATCAAGACACGTTTTACGGAAAGTCGTGGCTATGTTGTCGAAAGTAAGCGCGGTGGAGGTGGCTATATTCGGATTGGTCGGATTGAGTTTTCTAATCATCATGAGCTGCTTTGTGATTTGCTGCATAGTGTCGGCGAGCAGATCAGTCAGCAGGTTTTTACAGATATTATTCAACTACTATTTGATGAAAAAATCATGACAAAACGAGAAGGTAATCTTCTTTTAGCAACGGCAACTGATAGAGTATTGGGAACAGATGCTGCACGAATTCGTGCGCGGATGTTGAAGAAAATTTTACAACAAGTTGATAGAAAAGGGAAAAACTAATATATGAAATATTCAAAAGCTTTGACAGAAAGTATTGAGTCGGCGCAGCTGCTAGCAAGCCATTTTGAAACAGATTATTTAGAGTCTTGGCATTTGTTGATTGCCATGGCGAATAATCCTTATAGTGTTGCGGGTTCTGTTTTAAATGATTATCCGCTTGAAATTGATGATTTTGAGAAAGCAGCCTTTCATATCACAGGAAAGATTTATCAACAAGAGGGAAGCTTTACCATTTGGCCGTTTTCTCATCGTATGAAAGTGTTGTTTTTGACAGCTGAGCGAATTGCAGAGGCTGTGCATGCTAAGAATCTTGGGACAGAGCATGTGTTGTTAGCTATGCTATTTGACCGAGGAAGTTTGGCGGCACGTCTCCTTGAATTTACAGGCTTTAGCTATGAGGATAAAGAAGGCGTTTTACGTATGACCGATCTTCGGAAAAACTTAGAGCATAAGGCTAGCTGGGGTAAAGAAGATATAAAGGCTATTCGCCACTTAAATAAAAATATTGCTGCAGCGAAACAAACGATGGCTAATATGATGGGGATGCCTCCTTCTACCAGTGGCGGACTAGAAGATTATACCCGTGATTTAACCGAAATGGCTCGTGCTGGTCTTTTAGAACCGGTTGTCGGACGTGATAAAGAGATTTCTCGTATGCTTCAGATTTTAAGTCGCAAGACGAAAAATAATCCAGTGTTGGTTGGAGATGCAGGAGTTGGGAAAACAGCACTGGCCCTTGGTTTGGCGCAGCGTGTGGCTGCTGGTCAGGTTCCAAATGAGCTTGCAAAGATGAGAGTTCTGGAGCTGGATTTGATGAATGTGGTAGCTGGGACTCGTTTTCGCGGTGATTTTGAAGAGCGAATGAACAATATTATCAATGATATTGAAACAGACGGGCATGTGATTCTCTTCATTGATGAGCTTCATACCATTATGGGTTCTGGTAGCGGGATTGACTCGACGTTGGATGCAGCGAACATTCTCAAGCCAGCTTTGGCCAGAGGAACACTTAGAACGGTCGGCGCAACGACACAAGAAGAGTACCAGAAATATATTGAAAAGGACGCAGCTCTTTCACGGCGATTTGCCAAGGTTACTATTGAAGAGCCGACAGTAGCTGATAGTATTGCGATTTTACAGGGGCTCAAGAAAAGCTATGAAGAACACCACAAAGTGGTGATTACAGATTCAGCGATTGAGACAGCTGTTAAGTATGCTCATCGTTATCTAACAAGCAAACATCTACCTGACTCGGCGATTGATTTGTTAGATGAAGCTGCTGCAACGGTACAAAATAAAGGCCCGCAAAATCATGTAAAAGCAGAATTGAGTGCAGCAGATACGGCTTTAATGGCAGGCGATTGGAAAAAGGTTGGCGCTTTGTTGGAGAAAGAAAGTCAGCCAATTGTCTACAAACTAAAGGTTAAAGACGAGGATATTTTGGCAACACTCAGCGGTTTATCGGGCATTCCTGTGCAAAAGTTGACGCAAACAGATGCGAAGAAATATCTCCATTTAGAAAAGGAACTGCACAAACGGGTCATTGGGCAAAATGAAGCAATTTCTGCTATCAGTCGAGCGATTCGGCGCAATCAATCCGGCATCCGCACCAGCAAACGTCCAATTGGCTCCTTTATGTTCTTGGGCCCAACCGGGGTTGGAAAAACTGAGCTGGCTAAGGCTTTGGCAGAAGTCCTCTTTGATGATGAGTCAGCGCTGATTCGCTTTGATATGTCCGAATATATGGAGAAATTTGCTGCCAGTCGTCTCAATGGAGCGCCTCCAGGTTATGTCGGTTATGAAGAAGGGGGCGAATTAACTGAAAAAGTTCGCAATCGTCCTTATTCGGTGCTCCTCTTTGACGAGGTGGAAAAAGCTCATCCTGATATTTTCAATGTGCTTCTTCAAGTCTTAGATGACGGGGTGCTGACCGACAGCAAGGGACGTAAGGTGGATTTTTCTAATACCATTATCATTATGACCAGCAATCTTGGTGCGACAAGTTTGCGGGACGATAAGACGGTCGGTTTTGGAGCGCGTGATGCCCGCTTTGATCATGAAAACATGGAAAAACGGATGATGGAAGAGCTCAAGAAAAGTTATCGTCCGGAATTTATCAACCGGATTGATGAAAAGATTGTTTTCCATAACTTGACTAGCGAAGACATGCAAGAAGTGGTAAAAATTATGGTGAAACCACTCATTGTCAGTCTCGCTGAAAAAGGAATTGAGCTGAAATTCCAACCTAGTGCTTTGAAACTTCTGGCTAAAAAGGGTTACGATCCTGAAATGGGAGCAAGGCCACTTCGCAGAACTCTACAAACTCAGGTAGAAGATCATTTATCCGAATTTCTTTTAGCTGGTGAGTTACAGACGGGACAACGTTTGAAAGTCGGTGTCAAAGCTGGGCAGCTGAAGTTTGAAGTGCTATGAGTTTTTCCTTGAAACGTTCAGGAATAGATAAGGACTTAAAAGATGAATATTCGTGAAATGACAGAACCGGATTATGACCAAGTTTATCAATTGTGATTGGCATGTGCAGGCATGGGATTGAATGATTTAGATGATTCAAAAGAAGGAATTACTCGGTTTTTGCAGAGAAATCCTCAAACTTGTCTGGTAGCAGTAGAAAATCAAATGATTATCGGAGCGATTTTAGTTGGTTCGGACGGACGAAGAGCCTATATCTACCATACAGCAGTTCATCCGAATTACCGCAGGAGAGGGATCGCTAGACAGCTGGTTGAAACGGTTTTAACCGTCTTAGATGATTTGAAAATTCATAAGGTTGCCTTGGTTGTCTTTAAAAGAAATACAGAAGGAAACCAGTTTTGGGAAAGATTAGGTTTCTCTGTTCGAGAAGATCTCATTTACCGCAATCAAGCAAGGACTGAAATGACTCGGATAGATACCTAGTAGAGATTATTCTTTAAATAAAAAGCACCAACCATTTGGAAATAATCTTCCAGATGATTGGTGTTTTTTGATGTTTAGACTTGCAGCAATTCTTCAATTTCCGCAAGGCTGTTGGCTTGGGAAATAGCACCGCGGAGTTTGGCAGCACCAGCTGTTCCGCGGAGGTAATGAGGAGCTAAACCGCGAAATTCTCGAACGGCGATATGTTCTCCTTTAAGGTCAATCAAGCGCTTCAAATGATCGTAAGCAATATGCATTTTATCCTCAAAGCTGAGGTCGGGTAAGATTTCTCCCGTTTCAAAATAATGGTTGATTTGTTGGAAGAGGTAAGGATTGCCCATGGCAGCACGTCCAATCATGACTGCATCTGCACCGACTTCTTCTATACGTTGTTTTGCATCTTGAACGGTGCGAATATCGCCATTGGCAATGAAAGGAATCTTGGTTAAGGCTTGCGCAACACTGTGGAGGGTTTCAAGATCGGCGTGACCGGTATACATTTGTTCGCGTGTGCGTCCGTGCATAGCAAGAGCTGCTGCACCGGCACTTTCCGCAGCTAAGGCATTTTCCACAGCTAGTGAGGCGTCCGACCAACCAGTGCGCATTTTCACAGTCAACGGAATATTGAGAACAGACCGAACCTTGCTGATAATAGAATAAATCTTGTCTGGATCCTTGAGCCATTTTGCACCAGCTTCGTTTTTGACAATTTTATTAACGGGACAGCCCATGTTGATATCCACAATATCTGTTTGGGTATTTTCTTGGATAAATTCGGCAGCGCGCGCCAAACTATCTTCGTCACTCCCAAACAACTGAATGGAAACGGGATGTTCTCCTTCATCAATATGCAGCATGTGAAGTGTCTTTTCGTTGTTGTACTGAATGCCCTTGTCTGAAACCATTTCCATGACGACAAGTCCTGCGCCAAGCTCTTTTGCAATCGTCCGAAAAGCTGAATTGGTGACGCCTGCCATGGGAGCAAGAACCGTTCGATTGGGAATTTTTACATCGCCAATCAAAAAAGGGGTATTAAGATTTGTCACGAATGAGTTCCTCCAAGTCTTTCTCGTCAAAATGATACGTGCTTTGGCAGAATTGGCAAGTGATTTCAGCTCCGTGGTCTTCGTCTCGCATTTCTTCAAGGTCTGACTTAGGTAGGCTTGAGAGAGCATTTAGGAAGCGCTCTTTGCTGCAATCGCATTGGAAGCGAACTTCTTCTTCTGACAATCGTTTGTAAGGTTCGTTGCCGTAGATAGCTGAAAGCAGGGCTTCAATATGGTCTTCGGATTCCAAGAGTGTTGAAATAGCAGGCATTTCTTGGATTCGTTTTTCAAAGCGGGCGATTTCTTCTTCTTTGGCACCTGGAAGGACTTGCAAGAGGAAACCACCAGCAACCTTGACCTTGTCATTGGCATCTAGTAGAACATTTAACCCGACAGCTGACGGAGTTTGCTGGCTTTCTGTTAGATAGAATGCCAAATCTTCGCCAATCTCACCGGATACAAGTGGTGTCATAGAATGATAAGGATTTCCAGTTCCATAGTCTGTAATGACGAGGAACTCGCCGTTTCCAACGAATGATCCGACGAGCACTTCCCCTGTTGCAGTCTTTTTTATGTCTACGCCGGGATTTTGCACATAGCCTTTGACCGTACCTTTTGTATCTGCAACGGTAATAATAGCACCGATAGAGCTTGTCCCTAGCACTTTGACGGTGATTTTTGTATCTCCTTTTTCATTTGCGGCAAGGATTTGACTGGCAATGAGCGTACGGCCTAGTGCTACAGTTGAGCTGGCCTGAGTATGATGCTTTTCTTGAGCTGTCCGAACGGTTTCAGTACTGTCCAGTACATAAGCTCGGAAAGCACCGTTTTTTGAAATAGTTTTAATAATCTTGTCCATACCCTTTATTGTAACATAAAAAAAGAAAAGGGAGCGGGACAAAAATCGGTATTTCGTAAGAAATTGATTTTGTTGTCCCACCCCGCATAGTTGACGAGGCTGGTCTCATTCTTTGCATAGCAAGGAATGAAAACCACCAAGCGCCAATTTCGTTTCAATGAAAAAATAGTATATCGTAAGAATTTAGGAAACTTTTGTCTCAGACTCTAGTTCCAGTCCATTAGCTTTCGTTTGTAGTCCGTTCATCCACTTCTTTTTGAGTTTCTTTTCCCTGATCTAGCAAAGCCTGGATAATCTTTTGGTCGCGTAGTTTAACAGAGTCGTTAATAGTTTCAGCGGATTGGATCACAGTCGCTTCAAGGAGAGCGCGTTTTTCCCGTCCTTTGTCAATGGCTTCGATAATACCTTGGTTTTGAGCAACTAAGCTTTCAGCCAACTTAGTAACAGATTCGACTGCAATTGTTGGATTCTGCGAGATTTTCTCCATTTGTGGAATGACTTCTTTGCTGGTTTCAGCCAGCATTTGAAGCGCTGCATTGTTGGCATTAGAAATGGCATCCGCTACCTGACCAGATTTCATTGATTGTTGCAAAATACCTAGTTGAGCAATAGAGAGCTTCATGGTCGGAATGGTATTGCGACGGAGCATGCCGAGTTTTTGGCGCATATCAGAAGACACCTTCACGAGATTACGCATTTGCGGGGTAGTGGCCCAAGCAACATACAGACGGCTGATGTATTCAGTGTGTTGCTGTTCCAATGTATTGACAACTTCAGTCAAGCGGGCCAATTCTTGTGATTTGGTTTGGTAATCAAGAGTGGCAGTATCTAATTGTGCCACTTCATTTTGAAGAGTCAAGGCACGCGCACCGGCTTCTCTTTGACTGGCTTCGATAAAGGAAATGACACCGACTAGATTTTCAATGGATTTGGTATTATCTTCAATCAACATCTCAGCAGAAACGATATTGCGTGCGAGTACATCTTCTTGCTTGACGACAGTAGCAGCCATTCCGTCCATTTTTTGCTCGATATTTTGTGAATCAAAATAGAACTCTTGCAAGGTATTCTTACTTTGTTTAAAGAGTTTTTCTAAGAAATTTGGCTTTTTATCTAGTTCTGCAATTTGAGCATCCTTGTACTTAGCAACAAAACCATTTAACTCTTTATTAGTGTTTTTTAGCAATTCATCGACTTGTGGGATTTGAAGTTTCTTTTGCTCGGTTAAAATACGGTTGACAGTGTTATTAACATCTTCGACCGCGGCTTGTCCAAAATCTAAAAGAGCATTCTGGTCAGAAATAAAGTTATTTACCAACTGTGGGGCTTTTGCCATGATAGCATTTTGTTGTTCAGGAGTTAATTTCTCCAAAAAAGTTAACTGCCCATTTGCTTGAGTTTTGGTTGATTCAATGATTTCGGTGGTTTTATCCGTTTTCGTAATGGCATTGTTAGCGATTTTGTCAATGTCGAAGTTAAATTCTTGGCTCATAAGGTCTCCTTTTGATGTTATAGTTCTGTGTTCGTCTCTTTTTTAGTTAAAATCCGCAAGCTGATGTCAAAGTCTCGTAGGTCAGCTTCGTTGAGCTGACGGAGTGTTTCATCCAAGTCTAAATCAAACTGCTCAATAGCCGCTTTGGCGCTGGAGAGCCGTTCCTTGGCATTGTAAAAATCTTTCGGGGAAGCCTTGATTTTTAGGTAGCCCTCCAAAATATCCTCATAATGCTCCATTTGAGATTGATGGATCGCAGTTAATTCTTCCTTGTTGTTGCTTTCTGACTGAGAAATTTTCTTGAGAATAGCTTCATGGTCGGTTTGGATATTGTGAATGGTTTCGAGCAATTCTGGTGCTAATTCTTCAAGGCTTGACTTTGTACTCTCAGCATCTTGCGTGCGGAGATTGTAAAGTTGAGCATGAATGTCTGCTGTTACGTCTTGCACTTTCCGTTGAATCCGTTGGTAAATCTCAGGTGAGATATGTTTTCTCAAGGTATCAGTCCGACCTTGGATATAGCTTAATTGAGGCAAGAGCTGTTCAGCTAACTGTTGGTATTTTTCATAAGCCTTTTCTTCTAGATAAGCATCTAATTGTTTGATTCGACTATCTGCGGCACCGATTTCCTCTTTCAAATCTTCAATTTGCTGACTGGCGCTAGGTCCTGTGATTTTTTTCGGCTGATGGGTTGCATAGTAGTAAATTCCGTAGCCTATACCGACAGCAAAGAGGATTGGGATGAGGTACTGCATAATAATACCGACTGCGATAAAAATAAGTAGTATACCAATCCATCTTCTAGAACGTACATTTCTATAATCTCTTCTGGACATAAATTATCTAATCCCGTTTCTTCTGAAATTTCTAAGTCTATTTTAGCATAAAAAAGCATCAAAGACGGAACTGAACGATATTTTTAATAAAAAGTTTGGCTGAAAATAATCATGGACTGCTAAGATTTTTTAAAAATTTCTTGACTTAGAGTGCACTCCAAGGTATATAATAAAAGTGTAAATGTTTTATCTTTTTGATGAATTGGAGCATCATCTTTTTAATAGAGAAAGGAACAATAAGATGAAAGCAGCAGTTTTTGTAGAACCAGGGAAAATGGAGGCGAGAGAGGTTGCGCGTCTAGATGCTATTTGTCGGACGCGTCGGTGTGCCTCATACAGGAGACATCAATATCGGTGACTACTGGATGGTCAACTTGGCAATGGCTGGCGGACCGGCTTCTTGTACAACTTATGACAAAGAAATCTTGCTAAAAGCAGTTCTAGACGGTCAAATCAATCCTGGTAAAGTTTTCACTCAATCTTACAAATTGGAAAACATTGACCAAGCCTACAAAGATATGGATGACAGAAAAACAATTAAAGCGATGATTGTGATGAATTAAGAACTCCGAAAGAGGTTGGTAGAATCCGATCTCTTTTATGGTTGTGAATGTTAGTTCAATAGTTCTCAAATACCTTCATTTTTGATAAAATAAAAGAAAAGCAGTTAAAAGGGGAGAAAATCATGTCTTTAACTAGTCAGATTGTTACAGCTGAATTTCCAGATTTAGAAAAGGTGGAACGACTCAACACGGAAGCTTTTCCTGAGGAAGAGCGTACACCGTTATCGGAGTTGCTACGCTATGGAGATGGGGGATATTCTCATTTTTTTGCCTTTTATGATGGCAATGAATTTGTCGGTTTTGCCTTTTCAGTTTACAATGAAAGAGCCTTTTATATCAGTTTTTTTGCGATTATGCCTCATTTGCGTAGTCATGGTTATGGCGGGAAGATTATTGATAAGTTGGTGGATTTTTATCAAAGAACCATGGTTTTAGAGGTAGAACGACTTGATGAGCCTTGTGATAATCTGGAACAGCGAAAAGCTCGAATGGATTTCTACAAGAGAAATGGTTTTCGCTCTTCGCACGCCTACTTAGAATACGACGGTTTAAGTTTTGAAATTCTTTATAAAGGACCGTTTTTTGATGAAGAAGCCTATCGTGACATTTTCAAAAAAATCCAAGAAGACGGTTATTTTGAATTTGAAATCAAGCATGGACATGGCAGGGACTGGGAGTAGCTGAGAAATTCTAGCAGATATTTCTATTTTTCATTGAAAGTTATACATAAAAAAACGAGCTGTTGTTTTCAGCTCGTTTTACAGTGTATTTAGTATTTAATGGATTTCTGGGAAAAGTTTAGCCAAAATTTTAGGTGTAATGCTTTGACCGGGACCTTCTGCGCAATAAGTGTGCATATACATGGATGGATTGAAATTCAGCTCAATGCAGGTGCAGTGGGGCTCATTTTTGCTGGCTGGAAGTGTGCTATCTGGGATAATTAAATCCACGCCACAGACCCAAGCTCCCATAGCAGCTGCCATTTCTGCTGCTAGTTCCTTATAGGAGGTGTGCATGGTTTCAGTCACATCTACTGAGTCTCCACCAGTAGAAATATTAGAATTACGGCGAAGAAAAACTTGAACCCCTTGCGGTAGGACATCATCTGCTTTATAACCTTGCTGGGCTAGCATGAGTAGCTCAATCTCACCAAGCTCAATCATTTCCAGTGGAGAGCGATGGTCGCGCCCTCGTAGGGGATTGGTATTTTTAAAAGCTACCAGTTCTCGAATGGTGTGCCGACCGTCTCCTACAACATTGGCTGCTAAGCGCAGAAGCACCGCCTCACATTTGCCGTCTAGGACAAAGAAACGGTACTCGGTTCCTGCGATAAATTCCTCAACAAGGATAGAGCTGTCCTCTGAAAAGGCAATTTCCAATGCTTTTTGGTAACTGTTTCTGCTGGCTGGTTCCTGAAAAATAGAAATTCCTAACCCGAAGTTGGTAGATTTGGGTTTGACAACAATCGGCTTATCTTTGATAAAGGGATAGTAAGCTAGCCCTTCTTCCAGAGTGGAGAATTCAGCTCCAGCAGGAACAGGAAAACCAGTAGCAGATAAAATTTTCTTAGTCACCGTCTTATTTGCCATCGCAAGAGGCACGATATAGTTGTCCTTTGAGGTCATATTGCCATTTTTGACATACTCGATGTGATCTTTATGTTGAAGTTTTAAAAACTGGTCACTTTCGTCCAATATTTCGACCTGCAACCCTTTTTGAATCGCATCAAAGAGCAGCATCTGGGTAGAGAGTTCCATTTCCTCGTAGCCTTTCAGAGCGTATGGAGCAGTCCAGGCGTAGTGGTGATATTCTTTAGCTTTTTCCAAACCAAAGGCTTCTAAGGATTGGTTATAAATATAAGGCAAGAGCTGGGCAGAAAGGGTCAGACTGGGATTAGCAACTGCATCTTTCACATGATGAAGCAGGTCTTGATAATAGGAGCTTAATCCGAACTGGTGGATGACAGCTTGCATGGCTCTAAGGATCAGATCACTATCAGCTTCAACAGGCAAAGGAGTCAGAGGGTGGCTAAGAGCGATTTTTTCATTTAGATCATGAGCTTGCTCTAGGATTTCATCAGGGTCTGCTATATCATCTAGCCAGAGCAAGGCAAGCAAAAAGAGATGAACCGTGTCCATAGTTTCTTGGCTGATTCCCAGCACCTCAAAAGGATTGAGGTCAAAGCAGCGGAATTCCAAATAGGTAATGCCTTTTTCCAAGTAACGCCGATTTTCTTTTTGCCCACGGAAGCGGACGGGGGTGTAGCATTCTTTCTCGGCAATTAAATCGCCTTGTGCCACGTATTTCTCTATATCGCTCACATAAGACTCTAGTGAAGCATAGGAAATGTGAATCTTTTTATCGTTTACATATCCCAAATCACTGTTGCGGATAGAGCGTACAGGCTGAGAAATTTTTCTCGTCAAAACCCCTTCCTCAGCAATTGGTGCTGCCCCGTATAAATAAGTCAGAAACCAGCGGAACCGTAAAAAGTTTCGAGCCAATTTAAGATAGAGGTCATTTTTAAAAAGCCGAATATTTTGGTAATCACTGACCTTGAAAAGGGCTTGAATCAAGTCTGGTCCTAATTCCATGTTGTAGTGAATGCCTGAGATAGCTTGTAGCGTTTTTCCATATTTTTTTGCTAAACTTTCTCGATAATGCCGTTCAAAGTCATTTTCTAAATGAGCGATTTGAATTTCTGCTGGTGACAATTTTGGAGGCATAGAGAGCAGCCAGATTGCTTCGCTTTTGGAAATGGTACGTCCAGCTACATCGGTAATTGCAGCGAGAAAACGCCTTGCTGCCTTTGTAGAAGTTGCAGTCGGGGTGATGAGTTCTAATTGCTGCTCACTAAAATCGGTCTGAATCGTTGGATGAAAATTGCGACTGCCAAATGCTTTTGGATGAGAAGTTTGTGCTAATTTCCCGTCTTGATTGACGCGCAAGCCCTCCCTTTCCAACCCGAAAGTAGCTTGTAAAATAGGTGCATCTGCTGCTAATTTTTCGAATAAGTGATTGATGTTCATGGGAAATACCTGTTTGTTTTCTAATACTTTTAGTCTATTATAAAAATGCTCAGAAAACAAATTTCTACTACGTTTTCCGAACCTTTTTTAAAAGAAAACGATTCTATTTTAGATAGGATAAGAATTTTCCAAAAGAGGGGGCCTCAAACTTCGTCATTTGCAAACAACTGCGATAGTCTTATCTTGAAAAAAGAAGGAATTTTTCTTATAATAGAGTGTAAGACATAATTGCAGGTGAAACTCCTGCCATGTAGACAAGAAAGGACGAGCGCTTAGCTCAGACAAGATTATGACATCAGTTGTAGTTGTAGGAACCCAGTGGGGAGATGAAGGAAAAGGAAAGATTACAGATTTCCTTTCAGCCAATGCCGAAGTGATTGCCCGTTATCAAGGCGGAGACAATGCCGGTCACACCATTGTAATTGACGGTAAAAAGTATAAATTGCACTTGATTCCGTCAGGTATTTTCTTCCCAGAGAAAATCTCTGTTATCGGAAATGGAATGGTAGTCAATCCAAAATCTTTGGTAAATGAATTAGCTTATTTGCATGGCGAAGGTGTCACAACAGATAATCTGCGCATTTCAGATCGTGCACATGTGATTCTTCCTTATCATATCGAGTTGGACCGTCTGCAAGAAGAAGCCAAAGGCGATCACAAAATCGGAACGACTATCAAGGGGATTGGTCCAGCTTATATGGACAAAGCAGCTCGCGTGGGAATCCGCATTGCGGATTTGTTGGATAAAGATATTTTCAGAGAACGTTTGGAGCGTAACTTGGCTGAAAAAAATCGTCTCTTTGAAAAACTCTACGACAGCACAGCTATCCAATTTGACGATATTTTTGAAGAATACTACGCTTATGGTCAGCAGATTAAACAATACGTGACAGATACGTCGGTTATCTTGAACGATGCTCTTGATCAAGGCAAACGTGTCCTTTTTGAAGGGGCACAGGGAGTTATGCTAGATATTGACCAAGGCACTTATCCATTTGTTACCTCTTCCAATCCTGTTGCAGGTGGTGTGACGATTGGTTCCGGTGTAGGTCCAAGCAAGATTGATAAGGTTGTCGGAGTTTGCAAAGCCTATACCAGTCGTGTTGGTGACGGGCCATTCCCGACAGAACTATTTGATGAAGTAGGCAATCGCATTCGTGAAGTTGGACATGAATATGGAACGACAACAGGGCGTCCTCGTCGTGTTGGTTGGTTTGATTCAGTTGTTATGCGTCACAGTCGTCGTGTATCTGGGATTACCAACCTTTCCCTCAATTCAATTGATGTTTTGACGGGACTGGATACGGTTAAAATCTGTGTAGCTTACGACCTAGACGGAGAACGTATTGACCATTACCCAGCTAGTTTAGAGCAACTCAAACGCTGCAAACCAATCTATGAAGAATTACCAGGTTGGTCAGAAGACATTACAGGTGTTCGCAGTTTAGAAGAGTTGCCAGAAAATGCCCGCAACTACGTCCGCCGTGTAAGTGAACTTGTCGGTGTCCGCATTTCCACTTTCTCTGTTGGTCCAGGTCGTGAACAAACCAATATTTTAGAAAGTGTTTGGTCAAGTTTGTAATAGAAATTATAATCGGAAGCGAGTTCAAGCTCGCTTTTTATGCGTAAAAAACAAAGAATTTAAAAATTTTTAAATAATACGTCTCTTCTTAAGTTAATTTTAAGCTAGCGGGTTTATACTAAAACCATCAGATGAAGACCTCCTAACTTTATTTGATAGAAATCCTAAACTTTTTCATAATAATCTCCTGAAAGTCACTGTAAAGTGGCTTTTTTCTTTCTCTTTGTCTTATGATATAATGGAAAGCAGAATGAAAATGAACTGAAGAAGAGATGAGAAATGGAATATACGCGCGAAGAAAAAGAAAAATTTATGCGGGAAGCTTTGAAAGAAGCAGAAATTGCACTTGACCATGATGAAATTCCAATTGGCTGTGTGATTGTCAAGGACGGGAAGATTATCGGTCGTGGACATAATGCACGTGAGGAATTGCAGCGAGCGGTCATGCATGCGGAAGTGATGGCGATTGAGAAAGCCAACGCTTATGAAAAAAACTGGCGCTTGCTAGATACGACTCTATTTGTCACTATTGAACCTTGTGTCATGTGCAGCGGAGCAATTGGGCTAGCACGGATTCCGCAAGTCATCTATGGTGCAAAGAATCCAAAATTCGGCGCAGCCGGCAGCCTTTATGATATTCTAACGGATGAACGGCTCAATCACCGAGTTGAGCTTGAAAGTGGGATTTTGGAAGCAGAATGTGCTCAGATGATGCAAGATTTTTTTAGGAAGAGGAGACAAAAATGAAGTGTTTTGTTAAGAAGGCTATGCTCTTATCCAGATAGTAGCAGAGTTAATGTTATTATTGGTAGATTAGCAATTTTTCGCTCTGAATATCTATTCTTTTTTGAGAAAAAGAAAATCTTGATTGGCACAAAAACAAATTTATGGTATAATACTTATCGGAGCAACAATTCTGCGTGAAGCGGGTCAGGGGAGGAATCCAGCAGCCCTAAGCGAGTGTGAATTGTGTGCTCTTTTTATTTTGAAGAATGGGATTAGAGAACGAAGTTTAGTATAGTCAAATAATGTATTTTAAGCAGGAACAAAAACTAAGTTTTGAAGTAGTGGTTCTAGAATATCGCTTATGGTGTCTAATTAATGGGAAAACAATATTAAATGCTTCTGGCTTATTAATATTTTAGCTATTTACACAACCCATTGCCTATAAGTCAAGTATGTGGCTGTGATTACTGAGGATTGGAGTCAACAAATATTAGAATCTTTCTAAAGTTTCTTTTTAAGGACACTATTGACAAAAAACTGATAGTGCTCTATAATATGAATGAATAATATTTTACATTCATTCATATTATATCAGTATACACTACTTAGGAAGGAGTTCATCATGTCGCAAGACAAAAAACAAAGATTAAAATCTGCTGCCTATGTCATTTTTTCAAGAAAAGGTTATAAGGCAACAGGAATTTCTGAGATTGCCAAGCAAGCTGGCATGGCAGTTGGTTCTTTTTACAACTATTATGACTCCAAGGAAGCCATTTTTCTGGATGTTTATATTGATGAAAATAACCGTGTGCGTCAAGCAATGAGAGACGATATTGATTGGCAAGGAGATGCGGTCGAACTCGTCGGGCAGATTTTTAGTCAGTCGCGAAATCTTGTTTCATCCAGTAAAATTCTGGCAGAATGGTATAACCCGGCTATTTCTGATGAGCTGCATAGCTATTATTCTTCGGAAAAAGGCAAGGACGCGAATCCATTTCATCAGTTTTTAGTGGAAACCTTTACCAATCGTATGCTGGCGGAGGGTTATTCTCAAGAAAAAATCCAAGAAGTGCTGCAGGTTTATCAGCTTTTCTACTATATGGATACCCATATCACTGAAGAGGCTTTCCCTCATATCAGTCAAACCATTGAAACCTTGGCGACTTACTTTGTTAAAGGACTTTTTAAATAAGGGATTGCGATTCTTTATTTTTTAAACAAAAATGAATGAATATAATTATTTGTTCATTCAATATTTTTTCTGAATTGGCTATTACGTAATCACTCAAATTTTAAAATAAAAGGAGGAAAAGCATGAATACGAATGGAGGAAAACAAATGAACGGATTAACCATTAGTGGTCTTAGCCTAGCATTAATCGGTATTTTAGTGATTATTTGGGGAACTACCAAAGTGTCTGTTAGTCTAGCAAATCCTGATTTTATGTCATTTGCGACTGGTGGTCTGATTTTGCTTGCAATAGGTCTCTGTATAGTGCCTCAATTATCATTTATCTATCAAATTGTAGGGATTTGGCTGGCGGCAGTAGCTATTATGGTTTATATTTACAGTCTGCCTAATATGGATGTTATTGTGATGGCAATAAGCTTCATTGTGACTATTGCGCTAGTACTATGGATATCATTTAAATTTTGGAAATAAAAGTTTTAAGGAGAAATCATGAAAGGACATTCTAAAATGTTAACGATTATTGTATCAATTCTTGCTGTAGGCCTTTTTGTATGTCTCATTATTTGGGGTACGATTGTCTATTTTGGAGGCAGTCAATCTTTATCGGTTAAACGTATTGAAAATCCTAGCGACGATATTCACCTCATTCATCTGACAAAACCTAAAAATATGACTTGGAAGGCCGGTTCTTATGCTAAGATTGCCTTACCTAATGTTAAAGAGAGTGGACAAAAGAATCGCTGGCTGACTATTGCCTCCAATCCTGATGAGAATGAAATCCTCATTTTGACACACAATAGTGGTAGTTTATATAAGAAAACTTTGACCAGTTTATCAGCAGGAAGTAAGGTCGAGATGAGTTGGCTTTACTCTAATTTATCTGTTAAGGATGGTGAAGAGCCGCTTGTTTGTTTTGCATCTGATGTAGGTATTGCTGCAACACGACCAATTATCAAAAAGTGGGCTGGTAAACGTTCCATTGTTCTCAGCCACTTGGACAAAGGTGTCTTGGTTTTTGATAAAGAATTGTCTCAAATAGCTCAAAAATATAGTAACTTGGATTATAGCAAAAGTGCCAACCTTTCTCAAAGTAAAAAAAGACTGAAGCACGCAGCAGAACAGTATGGCAACAAAGCAATTTATCTCTTGGCTGGTCATCCTGGTGATACAGAAGCGATGAAAAAATTTCTTGAAGACAAAGGGATTGATAGCAAACAGATTAAGTTAGATTCTTTTAGGGGATTAAAATAATAATTTGGAAACGTTTTAGTCAAGAAAATTGCTTGATAAAAAAGTAGTAAAGCGGTATCATAGTAGAGAAGAAAAATTGGAGGACTATAATGACACATATTCAGTTTAATTACTCAAACGTGCTTGGAAAATTTGTTGCACCGCATGAAGTAGATTACATGCAAACACAAGTTTCTGCGGCAGATGAACTGTTGCGCAAAGGAACTGGTGCAGGAAGTGACTTCCGTGGCTGGCTTGACCTTCCAGAAAACTATGACAAAGAAGAATTCGCTCGCATTTTGAAAGCGGCAGAACAAATCAAATCAGACAGCGATGTTTTGGTCGTGATTGGGATTGGTGGGTCATACCTTGGAGCAAAAGCAGCGATTGATTTCTTGAGCAATCATTTTGCAAACTTGCAAACCAAAGAAGAACGCAAAGCTCCACAAATCCTTTATGCTGGAAATTCTATTTCATCTACTTACCTTGCAGACTTGGTCGAATACGTCTCAGATAAAGATTTCTCAGTAAATGTGATTTCTAAATCAGGGACAACGACAGAACCTGCTATTGCTTTCCGCGTCTTCAAAGAACTCTTGATTAATAAATACGGTCAAGAAGAAGCTAACAAACGTATCTATGCGACAACTGACCGCCAAAAAGGTGCAGTTAAGGTGGAAGCAGATGCCAATGGTTGGGAAACATTTGTGGTGCCAGATGACATTGGCGGACGTTTCTCTGTATTGACAGCAGTAGGACTTCTACCAATTGCAGCATCAGGCGCAGACATCAAAGCCCTTATGGAAGGTGCTAATGCTGCTCGTAAGGACTACACTTCAGACAAGATTGCAGAAAACGAAGCTTATCAGTACGCAGCTCTTCGTAATATCCTTTATCGCAAAGGCTATGCGACTGAAATTTTGGTTAACTACGAACCATCTCTGCAATACTTCTCAGAATGGTGGAAACAATTAGCTGGTGAGTCAGAAGGAAAAGACCAAAAAGGAATCTACCCAACTTCAGCTAACTTCTCAACAGACCTTCACTCTCTTGGGCAATTCATCCAAGAAGGTGCGCGTATTATGTTTGAAACAGTTGTCCGTGTGGACAAACCACGCAAAAACGTGACGATTCCTGAATTGGCAGAAGACTTAGACGGACTTGGATATCTTCAAGGAAAAGATGTTGACTTTGTTAACAAGAAAGCGACAGACGGTGTACTTCTGGCTCATACTGACGGTGACGTGCCAAATATGTATGTCACTATTCCAGAGCAAGACGCCTTTACTCTTGGCTACACTATTTACTTCTTTGAGCTGGCTATCGCTATTTCTGGTTACTTAAATGCTATTAACCCATTTGACCAACCAGGTGTAGAAGCATATAAGAAAAATATGTTTGCTCTTCTTGGAAAACCAGGATTTGAAGAATTGAGCAAAGAATTGAACGCTCGTTTGTAATTTGTATACAATGGAACGACTTCTGAAAAGGAGTCGTTTTTTATACGCCAAGCATATAATTGAGTGAAATTTTCACAAAAACAGAAGAAAAAGATAGAAAGAAAGCGCTTTATTGTGTATAATAAAAGCAGATTATACAACGGAGGCGCTTTATGTCACAAGAAACTTATATCATGGCGATTGACCAAGGAACAACCAGCTCGCGAGCGATTATTTTCAATAAAAAAGGTGAGAAGGTTGCTACGAGTCAAAAAGAGTTTACTCAGATTTTTCCACAGGCGGGCTGGGTTGAGCACAATGCAAATGAGATTTGGAATTCTGTGCAGTCGGTCATTGCAAATGCTTTTATTGAAAGTGGCATCAAGCCCACAGAGATTGAAGCAATTGGCATTACCAATCAACGGGAGACAACAGTTGTGTGGGATAAGAAAACGGGTTTGCCCATTTACAATGCTATTGTCTGGCAGTCTCGGCAAACAGCTCCTTTAGCAGAAAAGCTCAAGCAAGATGGGTATGTAGATTTCTTTCATCAAAAAACAGGTTTAATCATAGATGCTTATTTCTCTGCGACCAAGGTACGCTGGATTTTGGATCAGGTAGAGGGCGCGCAGGAACGTGCAGAGCGAGGAGAATTGCTTTTTGGTACGATTGATACCTGGTTGGTTTGGAAATTAACGGATGGTGCGGCTCATGTGACAGATTATTCAAATGCAGCGCGGACCATGCTATACAATATCAAAGAGTTACAATGGGATGATGAGATTTTATCCTTGCTCAATATTCCTAAGGCTATGTTGCCAGAAGTTCGCTCGAATTCAGAAATTTATGGCAAAACAGCACCCTATCATTTTTATGGTGGAGAGGTACCAATTGCAGGAATGGCGGGCGATCAGCAGGCAGCTCTCTTTGGGCAATTAGCATTTGAGCCAGGAATGGTGAAGAATACTTATGGGACAGGCTCTTTCATCATTATGAATACTGGTCAGGAATGCAATTTATCAAAAAATAATCTTTTGACGACTATTGGTTATGGGATAAATGGCAAAGTGACTTATGCTTTGGAGGGTTCGATTTTTATTGCGGGTAGTGCCATTCAGTGGCTTCGTGATGGGCTTCGTATGATTGGTAGCTCACCTGAGTCTGAGCGATATGCAAAAAATTCCACCAATGAAAATGAAGTGTATGTTGTTCCAGCTTTTACGGGACTTGGAGCGCCTTATTGGGATCCAGAAGCAAGAGGTTCTATTTTTGGCTTGACACGTGGAACGAGTAAAGAAGATTTTATCAAAGCAACTTTGCAATCCATTGCTTATCAAGTGCGCGATATTATTGACACCATGCAAATGGACACAGGTACAGCTATCCAAGTTCTGAAGGTAGATGGTGGTGCTGCCATGAATGATTTTCTCATGCAGTTCCAAGCAGATATTTTGGGAATTGAATTAGTGCGTGCGGCAAATTTGGAAACAACAGCTCTTGGAGCAGCTTTTCTGGCAGGTCTTGCAGTTGGCTATTGGAAAGATATGGAAGAACTCAAAACATTAAATGCGGTTGGGGAAACGTTCCAACCTGCTATGCTAGAAGCAGAGCGCCAAAAATTGTACAAAGGCTGGAAAGCAGCAGTTGCAGCTACGCAATTTTTTGCAAAAGAATCTAGCAAATAGTTGAAAAATATAACTATGAGTTACAAGTGTCGGTAATCATTTAGTATAAGATACGAGAAGAGGGATTAGGAGACAATCTTAGTCGCTCTTCTTTACTTTACTAACTCTTTTTGCATTGAATTTTCAGAATAAAAGTGAATTACATGCGTTCTTGTATCAGTTGGATAGGGTAAAACGGTGAATATGCCTGCTCTTATTGGTTTTTTTGAAAATTATGGTATAATAGATATAATTTTGGTAGATGGAGTTGAGTTTTGAAGAAAAGCTATCGCGTCAAGAGCGAGAAAGATTTTAATGCGATTTTCAAAAGTGGGCAAAGTTTTGCCAATAGAAAATTCGTCATTTATACATTAGAAAAGAAGCAAAAACACTTTCGAGTTGGGATATCCGTCAGTAAAAAGCTAGGAAATGCGGTAATGCGCAATAAGATTAAACGCCGTATTCGACACGTTTTGATAGTTCATCAAGCAGAGTTAGCAACGCTTGATTTTGTCGTTATTGCTCGAAAAGGTGTGGAAATTCTGACTTATCAAGAATTAGAGCAAAATTTGCTTCATGTACTAAAAATAGCAAAAATTTATCAGGAAGGTTTGAGTAGTGAAAAAGAAAAGTAAACTGGTGGGGCTTTTAATTTTAGCTTCGCTCATCTTAACGGCGTGTGGGACGAGTGAGGTCACAGCGAGTTCGCCGGATTTATGGGAGAGATTTGTCTATTTCTTCGCCGTAACGATTCGTTTTTTGTCATTCAATGGAAGTACAGGAATTGGGATTATCCTTTTCACATTGATTATTCGGACAGTTCTTTTGCCTGTTTTCCAATTGCAGATTAATGCTTCTCGGAAAATGCAGGAAGCGCAGCCGTTAGTGAAAGAATTGCAGGTGAAGTATCCAGGACGCGACATGGAAAGTCGCAGTCGTTTGGCAGAAGAAACACAAAAGCTGTATAAGGAATTAGGAGTAAAGCCATCGGCATCATTTTGGCCCTTGCTCATTCAAATGCCTGTGTTGATTGCTTTGTATCATGCATTGACACGCGTTGAATTTCTCAAAGTAGGGCATTTTCTCTGGCTGAATCTGGGCGCGACAGACCCTTATTATATTTTGCCAGTTTTAGCAGCTGTTTTCACCTTTTTGAGTACTTGGTTGAGCAATAAAGGAATGGCGGAACGCAATGGCTTGATGACAGGAATGATGTTTGTCATGCCGCTGTTTGTCTTCTTCTTTGCCATGAGTGTAGCGAGTGGGGTTGCTTTGTATTGGAGCACATCGTACGCGTATCAAGTGTTCCAAACGCTTTTACTGAGCAATCCATATAAAATCATTGCAGAAAGAGAAGCGAAAGCGACTGCTGAGCGGGAACGTGAAGAAAAGAAAAAACGTGCTTATCGTAAAGCACAAAAAAAGAAAAAGTAAGGAGGCGCTTGTATGGTATTATTTACAGGAGCGAGTGTTGAAGAAGCCATTCAAAATGGCTTGCGCGAGTTAGATATTCCACGGATGAAAGCACATATCAAAGTGATTTCTCGTGAGAAAAAAGGATTTTTAGGATTATTTGGCAAGAAATTAGCCCAAGTTGATGTGGAACCTATTAACGAAACGACGGTGGTAAAGGCAAATCAAAAGGCTGTCAAAGGTGTTCCGGAAGCAATCAATGCTCAAAATGAGCCCGTTAAAAGTGTGAGTGAAGCAACTGTTGACTTAGGACATGTTGTTGCAGCCATTAAAAAAATCGAAGAAGAAGGCAAAGAAATCTCAGATGATGTGAAAGCTGAAATTTTGAAGCACGAAAAAGAAGCCAGCACGATTCTTGAAGAAACAGGCACAATTGACTTATTGAAAGATAGTGACATCGTAAATTTTCAAAAATCGGTCGCTCAAGAAGAAAAGACAACTGACAAGATTATTGCTTTTGACCAAGCTGTAGAAAAGCACTCTGAAGTCCAACCGATAGCTGAGGAGCCGGCTGATTTTGAAGATTTGGGCATTCAAGTGGAAGAAGATTATGATGTTGAAGAAGTTGTTGCGAGTGTGACAGGTTATGTGCAAAACATCGTGGACGAAATGGACGTTGAAGCTAGCATTGCAAGTGCTCATAATCGTCGGACAATCAATATGCAGATTGATACCAATGAGCCTGGTCGCATTATCGGCTATCACGGAAAAGTGCTGAAAGCTCTTCAATTGTTGGCACAGAATTATCTTTATAATCGCTATTCTAAGAGTTTTTACATTTCTATCAATGTTAATGATTATGTAGAACATCGAGCAGAAGTTCTACAAAGCTACGCTCAAAAATTGGCTGACCGTGTGTTGGAATACCAGCATAGTCAAAAAACCGACCCAATGTCCAACAATGAGCGGAAAATTATCCACCGTATCATTTCTAAAATGGACGGACTTACCAGCTATTCAGAAGGTGATGAGCCAAATCGTTATGTTGTCGTGGATATTGACAGTGAATAATAAACTGAGGACTGGGAAGAATTTCTTTTCAGTCTTTCTTTCCGCTTAGTCCACTAATTGACGTGCTTGAGATTGAGAAGAAAGGGGCTTACATGTCTATTTTTCCAGCTATTGAAACATACTTAGCATTACAAGGAAATAAATATATTTCTCCTGATAAAGCGGGAGAATTGAGAGAAACGATGCTTGATTTTAAACGGAAAGGTCAGGCAGCACGCGCGGAATTTTCGGACTTGGTGAAGCAATTTCAAACATCTTATCCAAAATTAACTCTGGAGCGTACCAGTAACTGGATGAATCAAGCACAAATTTTGCGTCCCCATTTTTGGAACTATTTGTGTGGTTATGGCGATATCACAGAACCAATGTTTGCGCTGCGTTTATATGGGAAGCCAAGAGATTTTGGAGTATCGTTAGAAGTCAGCTTTATCGAGCGCAAGAAAGATGAAACCAGTCTGACGAAGCAAAATCGAGTCTTGCAGGTGCCAATCGCAACTCCAGTTTATTACTTGGCTCAAATAAATGGTGTCAGTCAACGATTTGCTGGGGCAGAAGAGAATCGGCAGTATTTGAGCCAACAAGTAAAAATAGGGCAAGTTCGTAAAGCCTTAGTAAAATACGATGTAGATTTAGCCCAAGCCACATCAGTAAGACAAGTGTTGGAGCAACTCCAGAAGGCTATGACAACTCTCATTCCTTTTTATGAGGCAACCAGAGAATTATAATAGGTTTAAGCAACCTTTCTTTAGATTTACCAAAAACAATTCCGCACTGCTATTGACAAAAGGCTTAGAATCATATAGAATAATAAAGTATGTTTAGTAACTGATCACAATAGCCGGCTAAACGAATACAAGAATCTAAGAGGAGGTATTCAAAGTGAAACGTACTTATCAACCAAGTAAAATCCGTCGTGCGCGCAAACATGGTTTCCGTCATCGTATGGCAACTAAAAACGGTCGTCGCGTACTTGCAAGCCGTCGTCGTAAAGGACGCAAAGTTTTGGCTGCATAATCCAAACGAATACAAGATGAAGAACCAACGGAAACTCGAGACCGCTGGTTTTTTTGTTGGAGAACAAAGGGACAATCTGCATTTGCTCAGAGATTTTGATATAATAGAAACTGATATAAAGAGGAATGAATGATGAACATTTTTGATACACATACACACCTCAACGTGGACAATTTTGCAGGCAAAGAAGCTGAAGAAATTGTTTTTGCACGCGAGTTAGGTGTTACCAAGATGAATATTGTGGGTTTTGATGCAGAAACCATTGAAAAGTCGCTAGCGCTGTCTCGTCAATATGATGAGCTTTACAGTACGATTGGCTGGCATCCGACGGAGGCAGGTTCTTACACGCAGGAAGTGGAGGACATGCTTGTCAGTCATTTGCATGATCCAAAAGTTATTGCTCTTGGTGAGATTGGTCTGGATTATCATTGGATGACAACACCAAAAGAAGTACAAGAGCGAGTTTTTCGGCGGCAGATTCAATTATCAAAAGATCTTGACTTGCCTTTTGTAGTGCACACTCGTGATGCCTTGGACGAAACATATGAGATTATTAAAAGTGAAGGTGTTGGTCCTCGTGGCGGCATTATGCACTCTTATTCAGGTTCTTTGGAAATGGCAGAGCGTTTTATCCAGCTTGGTATGATGATTTCATTTTCGGGTGTGGTCACGTTTAAGAAGGCTGTAGATGTGCAGGAAGCTGCGCAAAATCTCCCTTTGGATAAAATCCTAGTTGAAACTGACGCACCTTACTTAGCTCCTGTTCCAAAACGTGGTCGTGAAAACCGGACGGCTTATACTCGCTATGTTGTAGACAAGATTGCAGAACTTCGTAGTTTGACTGTCGGAGAAGTTGCGCAAGCGACCTATGAAAATGCGCTGCGAATATTTAATTTGAAAGAAGATTGATGAAAGAAAAAATTTCTCAAGTCATCGTTGTAGAAGGTCGAGATGATACAGCTAACCTTAAAAGATACTTTGACGTAGAAACTTATGAAACGAGAGGGTCTGCGATTTGTCAAAAAGACATTCAACGCATCAAACATCTCCATAACTTGCATGGAGTGATCGTTTTTACCGATCCAGATGTCAATGGCGAGCGGATTCGTAGAATGATTATGACAGAGATTCCTAGCGTTCAGCATGCTTTTTTAAAGCGCAATGAGGCAGCTCCCAAGTCTAAAAGTAAAGGAAAATCATTAGGTATTGAGCATGCTTCTTATGAAGATTTGAGGACAGCTCTTTCGCAGGTGACTAAGAATTTTGAAAAAACGACTGATTTTGACATTACACGCTCAGATTTGATTCGTTTAGGATTTCTAGCTGGAAAAGATAGCCGCAAACGTCGCGAGTTTTTAGGGAAAGAACTCCGTATTGGCTATTCAAATGGGAAACAATTGCTTAAACGTTTGGAATTATTTGGAATAAATTTAGCAAAAGTTGAGAGCGTGATGGCGCATTATCAAGAAAGTGAAAAGTAAAGGAATAGTATGAAAAAATGTATCATAACAGGTGGAAATAGCGGGATAGGTTATCAAGCAGCTAAACAGCTAGCTGATAAAGGCTGGCAGGTAACGATTTTTTGTCGTAGTAAAGAGAGAGCTGAGAGCGCCTGTGAGACAATCATTAGTGAAACTGGTAATTCTCATGTCAGCTACCTATTAGCAGATCTTTCTGACTTAACGAGTACCAAAACAGCTATTGAAAATTATATCCAGACTCAAGGAGCGCTTGATGTCTTGATAAATAATGCTGCTGACTTTGATTTATCAATTAAGCAACCAGTTTTAACCAAAGATGGATTGGAAAAGCAGTTTGCGACCAATGTTGTAGCTCCTTTTTTGCTATCCCAGTCTTTTAGTCCCTTATTGAAAGAGTCCGAGAGTGGTCGCATTCTCAATATTTCATCGCAAGGTTTACAAGCCTATCCTTTTATTAAATTGAATTTTGATAATCTAAAGGGCGAACAATCTTACACCCCTTCAAAAACTTATTACCAGAACAAATTAGCGCTTCTGATGCTGACCTTAGCTATGAGAGCAAGGTACAAAGACGTTACAATTCAGGCTATCAGAGTACCTAGTGTTAAGGTAGATATGAAGCGTTATAGTCACCTTTCTTCCTTTATGAAAAACCTATACAAACTGAAATCTCGATTCTCAATTTCGCCTGAAGAAATGGCACAAACCTATGTCGCTCTCGCCACGGGAAACAGCTATAACGGCTTTTTATACAATGAAAAATGCCAAGAAGTCAAAGCCAATCGCTCGGTTTATGATCAAGAGGCGCAAGAGAAACTCTACCGAATTTTGACGCAACTAACAACAGAGAAAACCGGAGAATGATAGTCGAATATTATAGCGTTTAGTATGTTTTTTAAGCATGATGAGTGGTAAGGGGGATTTAGCTGGCGATAATATGTCAACTTTGATATTTACAAAAGATTATGTTTGAAGTGCTTGACAGTGATGATGACTGATGTCACTAATGAAACATTATGTACTACTGGTTTCACATGAAGTTGATGTCCAAAAATGTTGTGAATTCTGAGTTGAAGAATTCTGCATGGGCTATCCAAATGAGAAACAATTGCTCAAACGACTAGAATTATTTGAGATTGGATTGACAGATGTTGAGATGGAATGAAAAAAATACGAAAGGAAGCGAGATGGCAAATAGAAGCTATATTTATTTAAAAAACGGAGATGAGGCACGTGTTTTAGCGGAGGGAATTTATACGATTCCTTATTTCTGGCAACTATTTTGGGGTGAAGAAGAACTGCAAGCAGCCATTGATTTGTGGCAAAAAGCAGAAGAGCTTGAAAAAAAAGATAAAGAGAAGGCAGAAGAATTTTATCGGACACAGGATATGGGGATTGCTCTTTCTGTTGAAAATTTTCATCAGAATGCTCGTCGCAATCGCTCCTTTTTAGAGCAGCATGCTCCACAGACTTTGCAACTGTACGATGACTTTGTGTGTTACATTACTGTAAATATCAAAGAGGGTGATACGCTAGGATTTGACGTTTTAGAAATTATTTCTATGAATGAGTTGTCTACTGCTTCTGACAAACTTTTAAAAAATGTCCGTGCTGTTCAGCAAAATCGACCAGAAGATTTAGATTTTTCTTTAGCGGACGAGGATTTGCTTGGGGGAACTATGGGCTTCCCAGATGATTATGCTTCAGACATGTTGCCAGTAGATAATATTCTAAATTCGGTTGTCTACCAAGATGAGTTGAAGAAACGTAAAAATCAAAAAAACAAGCAAATGACTGATGTGACTGAATCTACTTCAACAGAAACTAAACGCCGTATTCATCCGGCATTTTGGATTTTGCTTGTGCTGGGAATTATGCGAATTTTATATATTTTATTCAGATAACAGATAGAAAAGAGATTTATGAGAATTGCGGATTATAGTGTGACGCGAGCTATTTTAGAGCGTCATGGTTTTACTTTTAAAAAATCGTTCGGTCAGAACTTTCTGACGGATACCAATATTTTACAAAAAATTGTGGACACAGCTGAGATTGATGAGAATGTTAATGTTATCGAAATCGGACCAGGCATCGGGGCACTGACTGAGTTTTTGGCGGAAAATGCAGCCGAAGTCATGGCTTTTGAAATTGATGATCGCTTGGTGCCGATTTTGGCAGATACTCTGCGGGATTTTGACAATGTGCGCGTGGTCAATGAAGATATTCTTAAGTCAGACTTGCAAGCCCGAATCAAGGAATTTTCCAATCCCAATCTTCCTATCAAAGTGGTGGCTAACCTGCCTTACTACATTACCACTCCTATCCTCATGCACTTGATTGAAAGCGGCGTTCCTTTTAGTGAATTTGTCGTGATGATGCAGCGAGAAGTGGCTGATCGTATCTCGGCGCAGCCCAATAGTAAATCTTATGGCAGTTTGTCAATAGCGGTGCAGTATTATATGACCGCCAAGGTCGCTTTTATCGTACCACGGACGGTCTTTGTTCCCGCTCCAAACGTAGACTCGGCTATTCTGAAAATGACTCGTAGAGACCAGCCAGCAGTTGAAGTCAAGGATGAAACTCTCTTCTTCAAAGTCTCAAAATCTGGTTTTACCCATCGCCGAAAAACCCTCTGGAATAATCTGACCAGTTATTTTGGAAAGTCTAATGAAGTCAAAACAAAGCTAGAGTCCGCTTTGGACAATGCTGAGTTATCTCCAAGTGTACGAGGAGAAGCGCTTGATTTGCAAGAATTTGCGCGTTTAGCAGACAGCTTATATGATGAAGGATTCAGATAAGTTGAATAATATTGTAAACAAAAAGCCTCGCTAAGTTCGTCTTAGTGAGGCTCTTTATAAGGAAAGGACGGGATTTGAACCCGCGCATGAATAAAATCCATTTGCCGGATTTCGAGTCCGGTGCCGTACCAAGCTGAGCCACCTTTCCAAAATTTAGAATAAGCAATTTTTGAATGGGCTCGATAGAAGCATTCAAAATAGGTTATTTCGTTTTAGGCGAGAAAGCAAAGCGCAGCATAAGCTGCAATACCAAAATACCTAACAAAATAAAAATGCGGAAAAAGGGATTTGAACCCTCACGTCCGAATGGACACATGCGCCTGAAGCATGCGCGTCTGCCGTTCCGCCATTTCCGCTCGGTATCTATTATACCACATTGGCGACGTTTTTCATCATTTTTTTGCACTAAAAAGCAAAATACTTGTTTTTTTGATATAATGAACTTATTAAGGTTAAAGGAGTTCATTTGAAAGGAACAATCGTGAAAGCCTTAGCTGGCTTCTATTATGTAGAGTCGGAAGGCAAGGTGTATCAGACCAGAGCTAGAGGGAATTTTCGCAAGAAAGGTCAAACGCCTTATGTGGGAGATGAGGTCGAATTTTCTGCTGAGAAAGATTCTGAAGGATACATTTTAAAAATAGCAGAGCGAAAAAACAGTCTGGTACGTCCACCTATTGTTAATATCGATCAGGCTGTCGTGATAATGAGTGCCAAAGAGCCAGATTTCAATCCCAATCTTTTGGATCGATTCTTAGTTCTTTTGGAGCAGAAAGCCATTCATCCGATTATTTATATCAGTAAATTGGATTTGTTGGAGGACGATAAAGAGCTAGATGCTTTCCTTGAGGTTTACCAAGCGATTGGTTATGATACTGCCAAAACAGTAGCCGAACTATTGCCATTTTTGACAAGTAAAAAGACAGTTTTTATGGGGCAGACGGGAGTTGGCAAGTCCACTTTGCTCAATAAAATTGCACCGGATTTGCAATTAGAAACAGGTGAGATTTCAGAAAGTCTGGGCCGTGGTCGTCATACCACGCGGGCAGTTAGTTTTTACAATCTTAATGGAGGAAAAATTGCGGATACTCCGGGATTTTCTTCCTTGGATTACGAAGTGGACAATGCGGAGGATTTAAACCGAGCATTTCCTGAAATTGCTGAAGTCAGTCGCGGCTGTAAATTCCGAACGTGTACTCATACGCATGAACCGAATTGTGAGGTGAAACCTGCCGTTGAAAATGGAACAATTGCAGCCTTTCGATTTGAAGATTACCTGCAATTTTTGAGTGAAATTGAACATCGTCGTGAAACCTATAAAAAAGTAGTTAAAAAGCAGCCTAAATGAGGAGGAAGCCAAATGAAATCTTATAAAATTGCACCGTCTATTTTAAGTGCAGACTATGCTAATTTTGAATCAGAATTGAAAAAATTAGAAGCCACAGGGGCAGATTACGCTCATATTGATATTATGGACGGACATTTTGTTCCCAATATCAGCTTCGGTGCGGGTGTGGTAGCGAGCATGCGACCACACAGTAGATTGGTATTTGATTGTCATCTTATGGTCTCCAATCCAGAACACCATATTGAAGATTTTGCTCGTGCGGGTGCAGATATTATCAGCATCCACGCTGAAGCAACACCACATATTCACGGAGCTTTGCAAAAGATTCGGGCAGCTGGTGTCAAGGCAAGTGTTGTTATCAATCCGGGAACGCCTGTTGAAGCGGTGAAAAATGTTTTGAATTTGGTTGATCAAGTCTTGGTTATGACTGTTAATCCAGGCTTCGGTGGGCAAGCCTTTTTGCCAGAAACAATGGATAAAGTACGCGAATTAGTCGTTTTGAGAGAAGTGAACCAACTAGACTTTGATATTGAAGTAGACGGTGGTATTGATGATGAAACCATTGGCATTGCTAAAGAAGCTGGTGCTAATGTCTTTGTAGCAGGTAGTTACGTTTTCAAAGGTGATGTAGCTCATCAGGTTCAAACCTTGAAAGAAGCATTGCATGATTAAAATTGCTCTCTTTGCTGGTGGGACGATAGATAGCTTTCAAATGGATTTTGACCTCTTTATCGGAGTAGATAGGGGAAGCCTGTTTCTCATTGAACAAGGCATTTGCCCAGATTTAGCGGTCGGTGATTTTGATTCCGTTTCGGAGAAAGAGTTGGCTTTGGTTTGTTCTCAATCGAAAGAGGTACTTCAAGCACAACCTGAAAAAGATGATACGGATTTAGAGTTGGCTGTCAAAGCTGTTTTTGCACGTTATCCACAAGCTCAACTAACGATTTTTGGTGCTTTTGGTGGGCGCTTGGATCATACTTTGGCAAATATTTTCTTGCCAAGTAATCCAGAAATTGTCCCTTGTATGCAGCAAATTCGACTGTGCAATGCACAAAATGAGCTCCGCTATTGCCCTCAAGGGCGTCACGAGATAAAGCCAGTAGCTGGTATGAACTATTTAGCTTTTATGCCTGCAGACGACGGTCGTTTGACCATTGAAGGCGCCAAATATCCTTTAAACGAATCCAATTATTTTTTCAAAAAAGTGTATGCTTCTAACGAATTTATAGATGAGTCCGTTTTTTTAGAGTGCCAATCAGGTTATGTTATTGTCATTTATAGCAAAGACAGGAGTTAGTATGGAGTTTGTAATCATCCTCTTATTGTTGGGAAATCTTATTGTGACCTTTCTTTTGTGGCAAAAGAATCAGCAACAGATAGACCAAGCGAAGAAGATTTTTGAAGATCAAGCCGATCAATTATCTGATCAGTTGGATTACCGTTTTGAGCAGGAGCGGCAGCAACGCCTTCTAGCACAGCAACAGCTGGAATTAGCTCTGGGAGATCGTTTGGGAGAGGTGCGCACGGATTTACATCGAAATTTAACGGAAATGCGGTTAGAGATAAGCGAGAATCTAACTAAAAATCGTGATAAGACAGACGAACGAATGCGTCAGATTCAAGAGTCAAATGACCGTCGTTTAGAGCAAATGCGCCAAACAGTGGAAGAAAAATTAGAGAAAACGTTGCAGGCGAGATTGCAAACGTCTTTTGAAACAGTTTCAAAACAATTAGAGTCGGTCAATCGTGGCTTGGGAGAAATGCAAAATGTAGCGCGTGATGTCGGCACTCTAAACAAAGTGCTCTCCAATACCAAAACGCGTGGAATTTTAGGCGAATTGCAGCTCGGTCAGATTATTGAAGATATTATGACACCGAGCCAGTATGAACGCGAATTTGCGACGGTTGCAGGATCCAGTGAGCGCGTAGAGTATGCGATTAAATTACCGGGGCAAGTGGAAAAAGAATATATATATTTGCCGATTGATTCCAAGTTTCCGCTTGCTGACTACTATCGATTAGAGGATGCTTATGAATCAGGAAACAAAGAAGAGATTGATTTGTATCGCAAGTCTTTGCTAGCGAGCGTCAAACGTTTTGCCAAGGACATCAATAAGAAATACTTAGCGCCTCCTGCAACAACAAACTTTGGCGTGATGTTTTTACCAACGGAAGGGCTTTATTCAGAAGTCGTTCGCAATCCGGAATTCTTTGACAGTTTGCGTCGAGACGAGCAGATTGTGGTCGCAGGACCGTCTACGTTGTCTGCCCTACTCAATTCGCTTTCGGTCGGTTTTAAAACACTCAACATTCAAAGAAGTGCAGATGACATCAGCAAGGTTTTGGGTAATGTCAAATCAGAATTTAATAAATTTGGTGGCATTTTGCTCAAGGCACAAAAACATCTGCAACATGCTTCTGGCAATATTGATGAATTGCTGACGCGCAGAACCAATGCTATCGAGCGAACTTTGCGCCATATTGAAATTTCGGATAAGTCGGACTTCAACGGTCTACTAGATTTCCAAGATGAAGAGGAAGAATATGAAGATTAACCAAATGAAAAAAGACGAGCTGTTTGAGGGGTTTTACCTCATCAAATCTGCTGAACTTCGTCAAACAAGGGCAGGGAAAAACTATTTGGCATTCACCTTTCAAGATGACACTGGAACGATTGAAGGGAAATTGTGGGATGCACAACCGCACAATGTGGAAGAATTTACTGCTGGAAAAGTCATCCATATGCAAGGGCGCAGAGAAGTATATAACAATACTCCGCAAGTGAATCAAATTACCTTGCGATTGCCTAAAGTTGGCGATCCAAACAATCCGGCTGATTTTAAGGAAAAACCACCGGTTGATGTCCAAGAGTTACGTGACTATCTCTCGCAAATGATTTTTAAAATTGAAAATCCAGTTTGGCAGCGTGTGGTACGGGCTTTGTATGCTAAATACGATAAAGAATTTTACTCCTATCCAGCAGCGAAAACCAATCACCACGCTTTTGAGGCAGGACTTGCTTTTCATACTGCGACTATGGTGCGGCTAGCAAATGCTATTGGTGAGATTTACCCGCAACTAAATAAGAGTTTACTTTATGCAGGAATTATGCTCCATGATTTAGCAAAGGTGCTGGAATTGACAGGCCCAGAGCAAACAGAATACACTGTTCGAGGCAATCTCATCGGACACATCGCTTTGATTGATGAAGAAATAACAAAAGTGTTGGCAGAATTAAAAATTGACGACACTAGAGAAGATGTCATTATTCTCCGTCATGTTTTGCTAAGTCATCACGGCCTGTTGGAATACGGTAGTCCAGTGCGTCCGAAAATCATGGAAGCTGAAATTATCCACATGATTGATAATTTAGATGCGGAAATGATGATGATGACTTCGGCTCTAGCCTTGGTTGGCGAGGGTGAGATGACCAATCGAATCTTTGCTATGGACAACCGCTCTTTCTATAAGCCTAATTTTGATAAGTAAAAAACGAAAAACGAATGTTATTGCAAAAATAATGTTCGTTTTTTGAGCTTATTATGATATAATGAAGAAAATAAAATAAAATTGGTGAAAACATGAAATTAAGAAGAAGTGAACGTATGGTAGTCATTTCCAACTACCTAATCAATCATCCGTATGAGCTAACTAGTCTCAATACATTTGCCGAAAAGTATGAGTCCGCAAAATCATCTATTTCTGAAGATATTGTCATTATTAAACGTGCTTTTGAAGAAATGGAGATTGGGCATATTGAAACCATTACAGGAGCAGGGGGAGGTGTTATTTTTACACCTTCTATCTCAGATAAAGAAGCTAGAGCAATGGTAGAAGAACTTTGTACGAAATTATCCGAAAGCAATCGGATTCTACCTGGTGGCTACATTTATTTGTCAGATTTGTTGAGTACACCTTCTATTTTAAATAACATTGGACGCATTATCGCCAAAACATTTAGAAAACAAAAAATTGATGCTGTTATGACAGTTGCTACAAAGGGAGTGCCATTGGCAAATGCAGTGGCAAATGTGTTAAATGTTCCATTTGTCATTGTCCGTCGCGACTTGAAAATCACAGAGGGCTCGACGGTTAGCGTCAATTATGTGTCAGGTTCGAGCGGTGACCGTATTGAAAAGATGTTCTTGTCGAAACGCAGCCTAAAAGCTGGAAGCCGTGTTTTAATCGTAGATGATTTCTTAAAAGGTGGCGGGACAGTCAATGGCATGATTAGTCTTTTACGAGAATTTGATTCAGAGTTAGCTGGTGTAGCAGTCTTTGCGGAAAATGCACAAACGGAGCGTGAACATTTGGATTACAAATCATTGTTGAAAGTGACAGCTATTGATGTGAAGTCCAACAAAATTAGCGTAGAAGTTGGGAATATTTTTGACAAATAGATGAGGTGAGAATTTGAAAAATATATTGGATAAATTGGATCAAAGCTCTTTGTGGCTAAGAATTTCGATTGTTACAGCTTTGGCGCTTATTCTTGCTGCTGGATTATTTTTCGTTAAAAAGCAAGATGACGCGATGCGTGCAGCTGCTCCGACTGTAAGGCGAACCATTTCAACATCAAAATCTTCAGAATCGAAAGCAGAAAAAGAGAAAAAAGAGCAAGCCAAAATTGCACAAGAGGCAGAAGAGGCTGTTAAAAAACTGGAAGCGGAGCAGACGACGGCTAATGTAACACCTGCTCAAGAAAAAGTGGACAAGTTGAAAGACGAAGCTCAAAAAGCTCAACTTCAACAACGGATTAAGGCAGTTAGTGACGCGATTGCTGCGCGTGAAGCCAATGAAGCAGCTGCTACAGCAAATCAAAACGCTGTGACGCCTCAAACAGATGCAAGGCAAACGTACCAACAAACTTATCCTCAAACCTATCAAGCTCCAGCAACTTCAGCTACCACAGGACAGGCTGAGACCAATTCAGCTCAAACTCCAACGACTAACGGAAACGGAGCAAGTGTCCCAACCACAAATACTACTGGACAATAGCTGGGATTTCAATAGGAAAACTATAAAAAATATATTGACAAAGAAAGTGCCGTCGTGTTATACTAATAGACGGTACTTTTTACTTTTGGTCTCTCAAAAGTGTACAGAGACGTGCTGACAAATGTTGCAAAAGTACACACAGATGATAGCTGTCACCAAGTGTATCATCACCAAAATTAAAAAAATACAGGAGAAATGTAGATGCCTACAATTAACCAATTGGTTCGCAAACCGCGTAAATCAAAAGTAGAAAAATCTAAATCACCAGCTTTAAACGTTGGTTATAATAGTCTTAAACGTGTACCTACTCGTGAAAACTCACCACAAAAACGTGGTGTAGCAACTCGTGTTGGTACTATGACACCTAAAAAACCGAACTCAGCTCTTCGTAAGTTTGCTCGTGTACGTTTGAGCAATCTGATCGAAGTAACTGCATATATCCCAGGTATCGGACATAACTTGCAAGAACACAGCGTTGTGCTTCTTCGTGGTGGACGTGTAAAAGACCTTCCAGGGGTACGTTACCATATTGTTCGTGGTGCACTTGATACTGCAGGTGTAACTGATCGTAAACAAGGCCGTTCTAAATACGGTACGAAAAAACCAAAAGCATAAGGAAAGGGGATAAAGATCAATGAGTCGTAAAAACCGTGCGCCTAAGCGCGAAGTATTGCCAGATCCGCTCTACAATTCAAAATTAGTGACACGTCTTATCAACCGCGTTATGCTTGATGGTAAACGTGGTACAGCAGCTTCAATCGTATATGGTGCTTTTGAGCAAATCAAAGAATCTACTGGAAATGATGCACTTGAAGTATTTGAAACAGCTATGGAAAACATCATGCCTGTACTTGAAGTACGTGCTCGCCGTGTCGGTGGTTCTAACTACCAAGTCCCAGTTGAAGTTCGTCCAGAACGTCGTACAACTCTTGGACTTCGTTGGTTGGTAACTATTTCACGTTCACGTGGAGAACACACTATGCAAGATCGCCTTGCAAAAGAAATCATGGATGCAGCTAACAATACTGGTGCAGCTGTTAAAAAACGTGAAGATACTCACCGTATGGCTGAAGCTAACCGTGCTTTTGCTCACTTCCGCTGGTAAGATTGCTTCTCTTTTTAGAGAATTGCAAAAGCTCTTTCAAAGGCTTAGTACTCTTACTAATTAGCATGAGTAATCAACAAGCGGGTAGGATTTGCCTACTCGCTTTTCTTAAAATATGTTATAATAAACTGTAAATAAAATAATAGGAGAAACAACCAAATGGCTCGCGAATTTTCACTTGAAAAAACTCGTAACATCGGTATCATGGCTCATATCGATGCTGGTAAAACAACAACGACTGAACGTATTCTTTACTATACCGGTAAAATCCATAAAATTGGTGAAACACACGAAGGTGCTTCACAAATGGACTGGATGGAACAAGAACAAGAACGTGGTATTACCATTACATCTGCTGCAACAACAGCACAATGGAAGGATTACCGTGTCAACATTATTGACACACCAGGGCACGTGGACTTCACAATTGAAGTACAACGTTCTCTTCGTGTATTGGATGGTGCCGTAACTGTTCTTGACTCACAATCAGGTGTTGAACCTCAAACGGAAACAGTTTGGCGTCAAGCAACTGAATATGGCGTTCCACGTATCGTATTTGCTAACAAAATGGATAAAATCGGTGCAGACTTCCTTTACTCAGTAAGCACTCTTCATGATCGCCTTCAAGCAAATGCTCACCCAATTCAATTACCAATTGGTGCAGAGGACGACTTCCGTGGAATCATTGACTTGGTTCGCATGAAAGCTGAAATCTATACAAATGACCTTGGAACAGATATTCTTGAAGAAGATATTCCAGCTGATTATCTTGAACAAGCCCAAGAATGGCGTGAAAAATTGGTTGAAGCAGTTGCTGAAACTGATGAAGATTTGATGATGAAATACCTTGAAGGTGAAGAAATTACTGAAGCAGAACTAAAAGCTGCCATCCGTAAAGCAACTATCAATGTTGAGTTCTTCCCAGTCCTTGCTGGTTCTGCCTTCAAGAACAAAGGTGTTCAAATGATGCTTGATGCAGTTATTGACTACCTTCCAAGCCCACTTGACATTCCAGCTATCAAGGGTGTAAATCCAGATACTGAAGAAGAAGAAATTCGTCCTGCGTCTGATGACGAACCGTTTGCAGCACTTGCTTTCAAGATTATGACAGACCCATTTGTTGGTCGTTTGACTTTCTTCCGTGTGTACTCAGGTGTCTTGAACTCAGGTTCATACGTATTGAATACTTCTAAAGGTAAACGCGAACGTATCGGACGTATCCTGCAAATGCACGCTAACCACCGGAATGAAATTGAAACAGTTTACTCTGGTGACATCGCTGCAGCTGTTGGTTTGAAAGATACTACAACTGGTGACTCATTGACAGATGAAAAGGCAAAAATTATCCTTGAATCTATCGAAGTTCCAGAACCAGTTATCCAATTGATGGTTGAACCTAAGTCAAAAGCTGACCAAGATAAGATGGGTATTGCCCTTCAAAAATTGGCTGAAGAAGACCCAACTTTCCGCGTTGAAACTAACGTTGAAACTGGTGAAACAGTTATCTCTGGTATGGGTGAACTTCACTTGGATGTCCTTGTAGACCGTATGCGTCGTGAATTCAAAGTTGAAGCAAACGTAGGTGCTCCTCAAGTATCTTATCGTGAAACTTTCCGTGCACAAACATCAGCACGTGGATTCTTCAAACGCCAATCAGGTGGTAAAGGTCAATTCGGTGATGTTTGGATTGAATTTACTCCAAACGAAGAAGGTAAAGGTTTCGAATTTGAAAATGCTATTGTTGGTGGTGTCGTACCACGTGAATTTATCCCAGCCGTAGAAAAAGGTTTGATTGAGTCAATGGCAAACGGTGTTCTTGCTGGTTACCCAATCGTTGACGTGAAGGCAAAACTGTATGATGGTTCATACCACGATGTCGACTCATCAGAAACAGCCTTCAAAGTTGCTGCCTCTCTTGCTCTTAAAGAAGCTGCTAAGACTGCGCAACCAACCATTCTTGAACCAATGATGCTTGTTACCATTACTGTTCCAGAAGAAAACCTTGGTGACGTTATGGGACATGTAACAGCTCGTCGTGGACGTGTTGATGGTATGGAAGCTCATGGTAACAGCCAAATCGTTCGTGCTTATGTACCACTTGCTGAAATGTTCGGTTATGCAACAGTTCTTCGTTCAGCATCACAAGGACGCGGTACTTTCATGATGGTATTTGACCACTACGAAGATGTACCGAAGTCAGTACAAGAAGAAATTATTAAGAAAAACAAAGGTGAGGCTTAATCAAGTCAAGCCCATACGTCCGCACCGCAATTGCGGGCGTTTTTTATAAACAAAGGAAGCTGGGACAATGTACTCAGCTTCCTTTGTTTATATAGTCAGAATTATAAAACGCAGTAGTTTGGAGAAACTCTATTGACTTTAGTCAATGTAGAGTTTCCCATGCACAGTTGATTAGGCACTTTAGCGCCAATCAATCACTGCTGAGTGGACTCTAATACGTTGATAAATCAACTTGTACAGCCCTACTCAACCGTACAGAGGTGGGACGATGAAATCAAGTTTCTACGAAACTACTGATTTCTGTCCCACTCTCTTTTTGCATATCTCCCACTTAGCTTCCGGAAATGAAAGAGAAGTGAAAATCTGTGAAAGAAATGATATTCCTTGTTAATAATGCTGAAATCAGTTGCAATTTTAAGGGATAAAGTATATAATAGATATGTTGAAAGGTGATTTGTAGCAACTCAAGTTACTCTTTTCACATAAAAATTTTTTGATTTTCATAAGGAGGAAATCACGAATGGTAGTTAAAGTTGGTATTAACGGTTTCGGTCGTATCGGTCGTCTTGCTTTCCGTCGTATCCAAAACGTAGAAGGTGTTGAAGTTACACGCATCAACGACCTTACAGATCCAGTTATGCTTGCACACTTGTTGAAATACGACACAACTCAAGGTCGTTTCGACGGTACTGTTGAAGTTAAAGATGGTGGATTTGAAGTTAACGGTAAATTCGTTAAAGTTTCTGCTGAACGTGACCCAGAACAAATCGACTGGGCTACTGACGGTGTAGAAATCGTTTTGGAAGCAACTGGTTTCTTTGCTAAGAAAGATGCAGCTGAAAAGCACCTTAAAGGTGGAGCTAAGAAAGTTGTTATCACTGCTCCTGGCGGAAACGATGTTAAAACAATCGTATTTAACACTAACCACGATGTTCTTGATGGTACTGAAACAGTTATCTCAGGTGCTTCATGTACTACAAACTGCTTGGCTCCAATGGCTAAAGCACTTCAAGACAACTTCGGTATCGTTGAAGGTTTGATGACAACAATCCACGCTTACACTGGTGACCAAATGATCCTTGACGGTCCACATCGTAAAGGTGACCTTCGCCGTGCTCGTGCTGGTGCTGCAAACATCGTTCCTAACTCAACTGGTGCTGCTAAAGCTATCGGTCTTGTTATCCCAGAATTGAACGGTAAACTTGATGGTTCAGCTCAACGTGTTCCAACTCCAACTGGATCAGTTACTGAATTGGTTGCTGTTCTTGAAAAGAATGTTACTGTTGATGAAGTAAATGCAGCTATGAAAGCAGCAGCTAACGAATCATACGGTTACACAGAAGATCCAATCGTATCTTCAGATATCGTAGGTATGTCATTTGGTTCATTGTTTGATGCAACTCAAACTAAAGTTCTTGATGTTGACGGAAAACAATTGGTGAAAGTTGTATCTTGGTACGATAACGAAATGTCATACACTGCACAACTTGTACGTACTCTTGAATACTTTGCAAAAATCGCTAAATAATTCATCAGTATAGAGAAGAGAGGTTCGCCTCTCTTTTTTGTTGTCATTCGCTCCTCGGTTCAGACTTGTGGAAGTTGGGAGTTGAATATATATAAAAAGCAAATTAGAATGTTGATAAAACTCCAGAGTTTCCACTCGTTTGGTCGTTATGACCAAGCTACAATAAAAACAACTTGACTTTACCTAAATCAAGTTGTTTTTTTTTTACTATGTAAGGATTGTATTGTTAGATTTCTTCATCTGGTGTTAAAATCATTGGGATGATAATGGGCTCACGTTCTGTGTTTTCATATAAAAATGGTCTGAGAGCATTTACGATAGCACCATTGACTGACTGAATGCTAGCATCTTTATTTTTTAATGCAATACGAATCGCATTGAAAAGAATACGCTGGCTGTGACGAATGAGATCGCCTGATTCACGCATATAGATAAAACCGCGACTAAGAATATCAGGACCAGCCAAAATCATTTTTGATTTAAAGTCAACGGTAGCTACTGCAAGGACAACGCCATCTTCGGAAAGGTCACGTCTGTCGCGGAGGACTGCAGCACCGATTTCTCCGATACGATTACCGTCAACATAAATATCTTGGGCATTGAAACTTCCTGCGATGCGAGCCGAATTGGCAGTTAAAGCAAGGACGTCTCCATTACTCATGATAAAGATATTCTTTTTAGGGATGCCTGTATCCATTGCAAGTCCAGCATGAACTTTTTGCATGCGGTATTCACCATGGACTGGCATGAAATACTTAGGTTTTATCAAACGGAGCATCAATTTTTGCTCTTGTTGTCCACCGTGTCCAGATGTATGGATGTTATTGATTTTTCCATGGATAACATCAACGCCAGCTTCTGAAATGGTGTTGATGAGCTTATTGACACTAGTAGTATTTCCGGGGATAGGACTAGAAGAGAAAATCACTGTATCACCTGGTTGGAGTTGGACTTGACGATGGGTTCCATTCGCAATGCGTGAAAGAGCTGCCATCGGTTCTCCCTGACTTCCTGTACACATGATTAGAATTTCATTTGCGGGATAATCTTTGATTTCATTTGGTTCAATGAACGTTCCTTTTGGGGTTTTAATATACCCTAGTTCAATTCCGTTGACAATGGCTTTTTCCATTGAACGTCCAAAAACAGCAATTTTTCGGCCAGTTTTAACCGCAGCATCCGCAGCTTGTTGGAGACGGAAGATATTTGAGGCAAAGGAGGCAAAGATAATTCGCCCATGAATGCCTTCAATGATTTTCATGATAGACTGACCAACGACTTTTTCGGAATTTGTGAAAGTTGGAATTTCTGCATTGGTGGAGTCAGAAAGAAGTGCTAAAACACCATCTTCACCAAGTGCTGCCATTCGATGTAAATCTGCTGGTTCGCCAACAGGTGTAAAGTCAAACTTGAAGTCACCCGTACAAACAATTTTCCCTTGAGGTGTGTGGATGACAATTCCCAAAGGCTCTGGGATGGAGTGAGTTGTGCGGAAGAAGGTTGCTTTTAAATTTTTAAATTGAAGTTCGGTATTTTGATTGATTTCATAGAGTTTAGCGTCACGTAAAAGTCCGTGCTCTTCCAATTTACCACGAATCAGTGCAAGGGCAAGTGGTCCAGCATAAATAGGAACATTTGCTTGCTTGAGAAGGAAGGGAATTCCTCCGATGTGGTCTTCATGACCGTGAGTAATCAACACTCCTTTGATACGGTCAATATTTTCTACGATATAAGAATAGTCAGGAATGACATAATCAATCCCTAAGAGGTCATCTTCAGGAAATTTAATCCCTGCATCAACGATGATAATCTCATCTTGGTATTCAATCCCGTAGGTATTTTTTCCGATTTCTCCTAAACCACCAATGGCAAATACACCGACTTCTTCGGGTTTTAAAGTATATGACATGGTTTAGAGCTCCGTAATTGTAAAGTTGCCTGATTCTTTTTCGTATTCTAAATGTTTGTCAGACAAAAGTGTAATCAATTCAACATTGTAAGGTGTTTTTTCTTCGACGAGTTTCCGGGCTTTGATGCGTCCTTCTAATTCGTTTTTGGCGTCAATATCCAAGTAGAGAGAATGCGTGTTTTCCCGACGTGGATTGCGTTCTTTTGTTTCTTGATAAAAAACTTTGTAAATCATTTCAATTCCTTTCTCATTCATAATCAATCTACCAGAAAATAGCCACCTTATTTTCAAGGGCGGTCTTCATCTATTTGATTTTCCGAGTAATAGATTGATTTTGATACGTTACAATTACAATCATTATATCATAAAAAGGATATTTAGTAAAAGAAAGAAGTGAGAAAATCTAGGAAAGCGATTTTCAAAAGGTCTTGTTTTTTTGGAAATCATATTAAGGAAATCCGTATTTTTTGTAGTATAATAGAAAGTAGATTATCACAAAGGAAAGATAAGAATGAAAGTTTTAGCTTTTGACACATCCAGCAAAGCCTTAGCAATTGCGATTTTAGAAGATGATAAGTTGCTTGCTGAGATGACGATAAATATTAAGAAAAATCATAGCGTTACATTGATGCCGGCTATTGATTTTTTAATGGAAAGTTTGGATTTGAAACCAAGTGACTTAGGTCGCATTGTAGTTGCAGAAGGTCCTGGTAGTTATACAGGTTTGCGAATTGCTGTGGCAACGGCCAAAACGTTAGCACATACGCTTAAAATAGATTTGGTGGGAGTTTCTAGCTTGCAGATTCTGGTGCCAGAGGACATTGACGGCTTGGTTATTCCTCTCATGGATGCTAGACGAGACAATGTCTATGCTGGTTTTTATGAAAATGGCAGAGCAACTCAGCCGGAAGCTCATTTATCTTTTAAAGAAGTTTTAGAAAAAGCCAAGTCTGCTTCTCAGGTAACTTTTGTAGGAGAGGTGAAAAATTTTGCGGAGCAGATTCAATCCGCTTTGCCAGAAGCTCTTATCAAAGCAACTCTGCCAAGCGCTGTGCTCCTTGCTAAAATTGGTCTTCAACTACCAGCTCGCTCTGTTCATGATTTCGTGCCGAATTACCTCAAGCGAGTGGAAGCAGAAGAGAATTGGCTGAAAAATCATCAAGAAACAAAAGATTCTTACATCAAGCGTTTATGATTGAGATTAAAAAAGATGAAAAAAAGCAGGTTGCTAATTTAGCGGAGCAAATTTACCAAGTATTGAAAGATGTGTATGCTGTCAGTCCTTGGAATATAGAGCAGATTGAGAAAGATTTACAAAATCCTTTGTCAGTTTATGTTTTGGCTTTGCAAGCTCAAAATTTAATCGGGTTCCTGGCTTTTCAAGAGTTGGACTTTGAAGCAGAAGTTTTACAAATTGCGGTTAAGAAAGCCTATCAAGGAAAGAAAATTGCGACCGCTTTGTTTGAATATCTGCCAATTGATAAAGAGATTTTCCTCGAAGTGCGAGAATCTAACAAAGCAGCTCTGCTGTTTTACCAAAAAGAGAAATTTATAGAAATCGCTCGGCGCAAGAATTACTATCATGAGCCAGTGGAAAATGCGATTGTAATGAAAAGGGAAAACTATGAATGATAGATATATTTTAGCTTTTGAGACGTCCTGCGATGAGACTAGCGTAGCGGTTTTAAAGAATGACGCTGAACTCTTATCCAATGTTATTGCGAGCCAGATTGAGAGCCATAAACGTTTTGGTGGCGTGGTACCGGAAGTGGCTAGCCGTCACCATGTGGAAGTTATCACGGCTTGCATTGAGGAAGCTCTTGCGAAAGCCGGTATTACAGAAAAAGAGGTGACCGCAGTAGCAGTAACTTATGGACCAGGGCTCGTAGGCGCCCTCTTAGTCGGACTGGCAGCTGCTAAGTCTTTTGCGTGGGCACATCATTTACCGCTTATTCCTGTCAATCATATGGCAGGTCATCTGATGGCGGCTCAAAGTGTTGAGAAATTAGAATACCCTCTTTTAGCGTTATTAGTCAGCGGGGGGCATACTGAGTTGGTTTATGTCAGCGAAGCTGGTGATTATCAGATTGTCGGGGAAACACGCGATGATGCAGTTGGAGAAGCTTATGATAAAGTTGGTCGTGTGATGGGATTGACTTATCCAGCAGGGCGTGAGATAGATGAATTGGCCCATAAAGGACAAGATATTTATGATTTTCCGAGAGCGATGATCAAAGAGGATAATTTGGAATTTTCCTTTTCTGGGTTAAAATCTGCCTTTATCAACCTCTGTCACAATGCGGAGCAAAGGGGTGAAAGTTTGTCGAAAGAAAATTTGGCTACTAGTTTTCAAGCTGCTGTTTTAGATATTCTCATGGCAAAAACAAAAAAAGCTTTGGAGAAATATCCTGTTAAGACCTTAGTCGTTGCGGGCGGTGTTGCTGCTAATCAAGGTTTACGTGAACGTTTAGTAGCTGAAATGACAGATATCAAGGTAATCATACCGCCTTTGCGTCTCTGTGGGGACAATGCAGGAATGATTGCTTATGCGAGTGTCAGCGAGTGGAATAAAGGGAATCTTGCAACATTGAGCTTGAATGCTAAGCCAAGTCTGGCATTTGACACAATGGAAGAATAAATATGATAGGAAAAAGTTTTAAGGACGGGGCTAAGGCAGCGATGCCAACGGCTCTTGGGTATGTTAGTATTGGACTAGCTTGTGGCATTATTGGTGCTTCTTATGTCAGTCCTCTTGAGATGGTACTGATGAGCAGTTTAGTCTATGCAGGAAGTGCTCAGTTTGCTATGCTAGCACTTCTTGCGATTCACGCCCCGGTAACAGCTATTGCTCTGACAGTTTTTTTAATCAATTTGCGTCTATTTTTGCTAGGCCTTCATACATCTACTTTTTTTCGGCATGCAAGTCTCTTGCAAAATATTGGTATCGGAATACTCTTGACAGATGAAACATACGGCGTTTTACTAAGTGAGCACGTCCATACAAAATATATTTCGCTTCAATGGATGTACGGCAATAACATTACGAGCTATCTCGCTTGGTTCGTCGGATCTGTAGTCGGAACGACATTAGGAAGCCTTTTGCCAAATCCAGAAATGTTTGGCTTGGATTTTGCGCTGGTGGGTATGTTTATTGGGATTTTTTCTTCCCAATTTTTAGTGATGTTACACAAAACAAAATTTCAAAAACTATTAGTGATGTTGTCTGTGGTAGCGTTATCGTTCTATGCTTTAAGCATGCTTGTTTCTTCGTCTTTAGCTGTTTTAATGTCGACCTTATTAGGCTGTGCTGCGGGGGTAATGCTAGATGATAAATAATTATATATTTGTCGCCATTCTTCTCTCAGCCTTGGTGACATGGTTATCACGGATTACTCCGTTTATATTGGTAAAATATCGCGGGTTACCTAAGATTGTCGAACGTTTCTTGCAATATTTACCGGTCTCTATTATTTTTGCGTTGATTTTATCCAGCATTACCAAGGGAGGAGTAGGACAGTTGCCAACCTTCAAATGGCTAGATTTAATAGCTGTTTTTCCAACAATTTATATTGCTTTTCGCTATCGTAACTTAGTGGTAACTGTGATTTTTGGTGTGGTATTGGTGGCTGGTTTGCGATTCATCTTTTAAATTTATAGAAATAACTCTGTCTTAGGAAATCACTAAGGCGGAGTTTTAGTTAAAAATGACCGTTTAAGACCTAAAACAGACCATTCAGGATTTTAATGAGTTTTTTATTTAGATTGGGTACAATGAGAGTTTGTTGTAAAGTAGATTTGCGGTTATTATTTTCATTTCCAAAGGGGCTTTTTCCGAGTCTGCCAAAAGCAGTATTGAGACTTACTTTGCAAACTCTATCTATAACCTCAAGTTAGTGCTTTGAGCAATTATCTACTTCATTAAGAATTTTGGGTATCAAAAAGTAAGGCAGGGATGATATTTTCCCTGCCTTTTACAAGTTATTGTTTTCCCAACAAATGTAGTGATTGGAAAAGCACTTTTGATTTTAATCAATTAGAGTTCCTTGGAACAATTGATTAGGAATAGGTGCCACCCATCACAGCTATCTGTTAGTTTTCTTTTTTGTCTAATTTCTTGCCTAACTCAATAATGTATTGTTTCATATCGTCTTTGACTTGAGGATGTTTGAGGGCATAGTCAATAGATGTTTTCATAAAGCCAAATTTGTCGCCGACATCATAACGGTCACCTGTAAACTCACGAGCGAACACTCTTTGTGTCTTGTTGAGAGTATCAATGGCATCTGTCAGTTGAATTTCATTTCCGGTACCTGGCTTTTGTGTTTCCAAGATGGAGAAGATTTCAGGTGTTAGTAGGTAGCGTCCGATAATGGCGAAATCACTTGGTGCGTCTTCTGGTTTTGGCTTTTCAACAAAAGTTTCAACGCTGTAGAGTCCATTTACTCCTTCACCTTGTGGATCAATAACGCCATAAGAAGAAACTTCGTCGTGCGGCACTTTCATGACAGCAATAGTTGAAGCGTGTGTTTCCTCGTAATCGTTCATCAATTGTTTGGTAAGTGGTACTGCTTTGTCATTTGTAATGTCCATTAGGTCATCGCCTAGCATGACAACGAAAGGTTCGTTACCAACGAAAGCCTTGGCTTGCAAAACAGCATCGCCAAGCCCTCGTGGATGGCTTTGACGAATGAAATGAAGACCGATACCAGTCGTTTCATCTACGAGTTTTAAAAGATCAGATTTACCTTTTTCTTTGAGGTTGTACTCCAATTCAAAATTTGAATCAAAGTGGTCTTCAATAGAGCGTTTGGATTTACCTGTTACAACCAGAATGTCTTTGATACCGGATTTTAACGCTTCTTCAACGATAAATTGAATAGTTGGTTTGTCAACAATAGGCAGCATTTCTTTTGCGAGTGCTTTTGTGGCTGGTAGGAAACGAGTTCCAAGTCCAGCAGCAGGAATGACTGCTTTTCTTACTTTTGTCATATAACGACTCCTTATTTAATGTGGCTAATCACGACCATTCGTTCTCAGCTTTGAATTCATTATTCATTATATCATAAATGGCATCTTTTATGTTAAGGTTTTCATAAATGACATGATAAATGGCTTGGGTAATAGGCATGTAGACGTCTAACTCTTGTGCGAGTTCATAGGCCGCTCTGGTAGTGGAAATGCCTTCGATAACCATGCCCATGTTAGCTTCGATATCTTCTAGCTTTTCACCGCGACCAAGAGCGTCACCGGCGCGCCAATTGCGTGAGTGAACGGAGGTTCCTGTGACAATTAAATCTCCCACTCCGGATAAACCGCTATATGTTAAAGGACTGGCACCGAGTTTGACACCGAGACGCGTGATTTCTGCTAAGCCACGCGTGATAATAGCGGCTTTTGCATTGTCACCATAGCCAAGACCGTGAAGAGCCCCTGCTCCGACCGCAATGATGTTTTTGAGTGCACCCGCTGTTTCCACACCGATGACATCTGTATTGGTGTAGAGACGGAAGTAGTGATTGCTGAAAAGGTTTTGGACGTATTTAGCTGTTTCTAAGTCTTTTGAAGCTGCTGTGATGAGAGTAATGTCGCGAACGATAGTCTCCTCAGCGTGGCTGGGACCAGAGACAACGACGATTTCGCTACGGAATTGTTCAGGCAATTCTTCCTCTAAAATCATGGAAAGTCGTTTGTGAGTGTCGGGCTCCAGACCTTTTGAAGCATGCATCACTTTAACTGGATGATCCAGCACCTCGGCTACTTGTTTGGCTACAAGACGTGTGACCTTGGTTGGAACGACGAAAAGGATAGCATCCACGCCATCAAGGGTTTCTTTTAAGTCGTAATACGCTGTAATCTTTTCATCAAGAACAATATTTTTAAAATAACGTTTGTTAGTGTGGTGCTCGTTGATTTCAGTAATTTGTTCGGCAATATTGCCCCAAATGCGAACTTCATGTCCATTGTCATTTAATACTTGTGCCAAGGCAGTACCCCATGAACCAGGGCCTAAAACAGCAACTGTTTGTTTTTTCATGTTCTTCTCCTTATAGAGTTTTCTAATTTCATTTTACCATAGAAAGCGATAAATTTCTTGTTTAGTAGCAGCTTGTTTTTATAAGTTATTATTTTATAAGAATAAAGTCTGATTAAAGTGCATAAAAAGAGTGTAATGAGGCAGGAATTGTAGCTAGTATAAAAACTATTTATCACAACCTTTAAAAAAATCAATTGGACGACTAGCTGAGGAAGTGGTAAGCTTGTGTATATCAATGAGGAGGGAATCGTATGAGCAGACCGATTGTTGGAGTGACCGCTAATCTTTGTCCTGTCGATAAGGAAGGTAAAAATATTCACTCGTCCGTTTCTAGTAAATTTGCTGAGAGTATCAGAATTGCTGGCGGATTACCTATGATTATCCCTGTTGGTGACAAAAGTTTGGTGAGGGATTATGTTGAAAGTATTGATAAATTGATTTTGTCCGGCGGACAACATGTGCACCCCACTTTTTACGGAGAAAAGCAGACGATTGAGAGTGATGATTACAATATGGTGCGAGACGAGTTTGAGCTGGCTCTGTTAGCAGAAACTATTCGACAAGAAAAACCAATTATGGCAATTTGCCGAGGCTTGCAGTTGGTCAATGTTGCTTTTGATGGAACGCTCAATCAGCATATTGACAACCATTGGCAGGGCTTACCTTTTGGAACTTCTCATTCTATTCAAACTGAGAAAGGCAGCATTGTTGAAGAATTGTTCGGTCGTGCTAGTCAGATTAACTCTGTCCACCGACAAAGTATTAAAGATTTGGCACCGAATTTTCGCGCAACAGCTTTTGATCCTAGGGATAAAACCATTGAAGCGATTGAGTCGCTAGATGATAGTCGGATCATTGGGCTTCAATGGCACCCAGAGTTTTTAGTCAATGAAGAAAAAGGGAATCTAGAACTTTTTCAGTATCTTTTGCAGAAATTGTAAATTTGAAATACGGCTTAAGCTTCATTTAAGAAAATCATTTTATAATAATATTATCAAATGAAGACCTCCTAACTTTATTTGATGAAATCCTAAAACTTTTTCATAATAATCTCCCTATAAGGATCACCAAAGAGGTGGTCTTTTTTCTACCATTTGTCAAGCAATTCAATGTTTTTCAGTCAAAGAATTGATGATT
>OGJC01000352.1_pt1 | contig 49203 bp, 61 predicted proteins | sample 1571941 | NCBI WGS metagenome assembly OGJC01 (sample SAMEA2582100, study PRJEB24529) | metagenome | biome: Human gut stool | place: China | collected 2011 | reverse complement strand
ATCCTGAGTTTGCTAAACAATTAGCATCTCTTGCTGATGTAGCTATCAATGATGCGTTTGGTGTTTCTCACCGTAATGCAGCGTCCGTAGTTGGTATTGCTGACTATATTCCTATGGCAGCAGGCTTCTTGCTCAAAAAAGAAATTGAAGCATTAAGTGCAGCGGTTGTACATCCTAAAACACCTATGGCAGCTATCATCGGCGGTGCTAAGGTAACAGATAAAATTTCTGTAATTTCTAATTTATTACCTAAAGTTGATGTTATGATTATCGGCGGCGGTATGGCAAATGCTTTCATTAAAGCACAAGGTTGTAACATTGGTAGCTCCTTATTTGAAGAAGGGCAAGAAGCTATTGCTACAGATCTTGTTATGGAAGCACGTGTAGCAGGGGCTAAATTGTTGACCCCAATCGATGCTGTAGTAGCTGATGCTTTCAGCAATGATGCTAATACTAAAATCGTTGACGTTGAAAATATTGAAGATGGTTGGATGGTTCTAGATATCGGCCCTAAAACACGTGAGCTATATGTAGATGCATTGGCGCCAATGAAGACTATTATTTGGAATGGTCCAATGGGCGTATTTGAAATGGAAAACTTTGCAGCTGGTACAAATGCGGTAGCAAAAGCTGTAGCTGAATCCGATGCAATGACTATCGTTGGTGGTGGTGACTCTGTAGCGGCTATTGAAAAAAGTGGCTTAGCAGACAAGATTAGCCATATCTCCACAGGTGGTGGCGCATCCTTGGAATTCTTAGAAGGTAAAATCCTACCAGGTATTGCTGCATTGTCTGAGGCATAATATGAGAAAACCCATTATTGCAGGAAATTGGAAAATGAATGGCACCATTGCGTCTGGATCTATCCTGATCGAAGCGTTTAACAGCGTGTTACAAGATATGGAATTATCCTGTGATGTAGTTGTTTGCCCGCCTTTTACAGCTATTGAACGTGCAGTAGCATTAACACGCGATACAGCTATTGCAGTAGGCGCACAAACCATGGATTATCATGATGCTGGTGCATTTACTGGTGAAATTTCACCACTTATGCTTACAGAGGTAGGCGTCAATTATGTTATCATTGGTCACTCTGAACGCCGTGAATATTATGGTGAAACAGATGAGACGGTAAATGCAAAGATTAAAAGTGCATTCCATCATAATTTAACACCTATTGTCTGTGTTGGTGAAAGTTTAGAACAACGTGAGTCCGGTCATACTCTTGACTGGATTACGTCTCAACTTAAAGGTGCTTTGGTTGATGTTCCGAAGGAACAAGTTAGCCAATTGATTGTTGCGTACGAACCAATTTGGGCTATCGGTACAGGAAAAACAGCAACTGCTGATCAAGCTGAAGAGGTATGTAAAGAAATTCGCAATTACATACGTTCTTTATACGATGATGAGACTGCTGATGCTGTGCGCATCCAATATGGTGGTAGTGTTAAATCTGAAAATGCTCTCGAAATCCTAGGAGAACCTAATATTGATGGAGCACTCGTGGGTGGTGCATCTTTAGTAGTTGATGAATTTATTGATATTATTAAAGCGGCGAATCAAATAGGCGCTTAATATGAGGTTAAAAATGGCTAAATTAAAGGCTCCCGTAATGCTAGTCATCTTAGATGGCTTTGGCATGGGAGATCAATCAGATACAACCAATGCTGTAGTACAGGCGAAGCCGCACTGTTTTAATCAATTATGGGATACGTATCCACATACAAAATTAGAAGCATCAGGACTAGCGGTAGGCCTTCCAGAAGGCCAAATGGGGAATTCTGAGGTTGGCCATTTAAACCTGGGCTCTGGTCGCATTGTGTACCAAGATTTAACTCGTATTACTAAAGACGTTGAGTCTGGTGAGTTTTATAATCGCCCTGTTATAAAGGAAATATATGAAGTAGGCAAAAAACAAAGCTTACATCTTATCGGCCTAGTTTCTGATGGTAATGTGCATTGCTCCTTAGAACATATCAAGGCTGTTATTAAAGGCGCTCATGACAATGGTATTGAACATGTATATGTACATGCATTGCTCGATGGTCGTGATGTAGCACCTCAATGCGCACAAGGTTATATCAAAGATTTAGAAGCATATATGGCAGAGCTAAACTGTGGTAAAATTGCCACCGTTAGTGGTCGCTATTATGCAATGGATCGGGATAATCGTTGGGACCGTGTGGAACTTGCTTACAATGCTATTGTACATGGTCAAGGTGAAAGTGCCGCATCAGCTTGTGAAGCGGTACAACAATCTTATGATAAGGATGCAGCTGATGAGTTTGTTCTTCCTACAGTGATTGACACTGAAGGAACTATCAAGAATGGTGATGCTGTTATCTTCTGTAACTTCCGTCCAGACCGTGGGCGTGAACTTACAAAAGCCTTAGTATTGCCAGAATTTGATGGCTTTAACCGTGAACCATTATCCTTGTATATGGCGACCATGACCAAATATGAAGATGGCTTACCAGTTCATATTGTGTACGAAAAAGACATCTTGTCAGAAACATTAGGCGAAGTACTCAGTGTAGGTGGCTATCGTCAATTGCGTATTGCTGAAACAGAGAAATATGCCCATGTAACGTACTTCTTCAACGGCGGTAAAGAGGAACCATTTGAAGGCGAGGACCGCATCCTTGTAAAATCTCCTCAAGTGGCAACTTATGATTTACAACCTGAGATGAGCGCTTATGAAGTGACTGATAAGGTTGTACAAGCTATTCAAGATGAAACATATGACATGATTATCTTGAACTTTGCAAACCCAGATATGGTCGGTCATACAGGTAGCTTTGAAGCAGCTGTTAAAGCAGTGCAAGCAGTAGATACTTGTTTAGGTCGAATCGTAGAGGCTATACGTAATAAAAAGGGTCATTTGTTGATTACCGCAGACCATGGTAATGCAGAGCTTATGGTTAACCATGAAACAGGTAAGGTGCATACAGCACATACAACGAACTTGGTACCGTTAATTTTAATGAGTGATACTCTAAAATCAGCTACATTAGAATCTGGTAAATTATGTGATATTGCGCCAACATTATTAGACTTGGCTGGCATAGATCAACCAAAATCTATGACTGGGCATAGTTTGGTAAAAAAAGCATAATATAGAGTTTTCACTATATTTATAGTTAATTAGAGTTATAACCTATATGGTTTAGCTCAATATATAATGATTGTCGTATGACAGTCATTCCATTAGATTTTATGAGGTGAAGAAATGGCAGTAATTGAACAAGTCATTGCAAGAGAAATTTTAGATTCCCGCGGTAATCCAACTGTTGAAGTTGAAGTATGTTTAGAAGATGGTACTATTGCAACAGCAGCTGTTCCATCCGGCGCTTCTACAGGTAAGTTTGAAGCTGTAGAATTACGTGATGGTGATAAATCCCGTTACTCTGGTAAAGGTGTATTAACAGCTATCGACAATGTTAATGCTAAAATCGGTCCTGCCATTATTGGTTATGATGCGACTGAACAAGTAGCTATCGATAACTTGATGTTGAAATTAGACGGTACAGACAATAAATCTAACCTTGGTGCTAATGCAATTCTTGGTGTTTCCATGGCTGTAGCTCGTGCAGCAGCTGAATCTTTAGATTTGCCATTATTTGCATACCTTGGCGGTTTCAACGCAAAAGAATTACCAGTTCCTATGATGAACATCTTGAACGGTGGCGCACATGCGGATAATAACGTAGATATTCAAGAATTCATGATCATGCCTGTAGGCGCGACTTCCTTCGCAGAAGCTCTTCGCAGCTGTGCAGAAGTATATCATACATTGAAATCTGTACTTCATGATAAAGGCCTTAGCACTGCCGTAGGTGATGAAGGTGGTTTCGCACCAAACTTGGCATCTAACGAAGAAGCATTAGAAGTAATTTGTGAAGCTATTAAAGCGGCTGGTTATGAACCTGGTAAAGACTTCAAATTAGCTCTTGATTCTGCATCTTCCGAATTCTATGAAGATGGCAAATATAATTTAGCTGGTGAAGGCAAAGTTAAAACAGCTGCTGAAATGGTAGAGTTCTATGAATACTTAGTAGGTAAATACCCAATCGTATCCATCGAAGATGGTCTTGCTGAAGAAGATTGGGATGGCTGGAAATTGTTGACAGAACGCCTTGGCGATCGCGTACAACTTGTTGGTGATGATTTATTCGTAACTAACACAAAACGTTTAGCTCGTGGTATTGAGCTTGGTGTAGGTAACTCCATTCTTGTAAAAGTTAACCAAATCGGTACTTTAACAGAAGCATTCGATGCTATGGAGCTTGCTAAACGCGCTGGCTATACATGTGTAGTATCTCACCGCTCTGGTGAAACAGAAGATACATTTATCGCTGATATTGCGGTAGCTGTAAATGCCGGTCAAATTAAGACAGGTGCACCTGCTCGTTCTGAACGTGTAGCAAAATATAACCAATTACTTCGAATTGAAGAAATGTTATACGAAACAGCTCAATATAAAGGTAATGACGTTTTCTATAATTTAAAATAAGATACGTTATATCTAATAGTCCAATAAGGGCGCCCTTCGGGGCGCCTTTTTTGTATGCCTATAATACAAAAGTTTTCGCTTCGTGGATTTTCAAAAATAAAAGAGGAATTAAAGATGTGATGTCGAACCATATAACGCCATACGCTAGTGTGAGGTAAAAACATACCGCAAGGTATAGGAGGTGACCATGTATGTAGATGTAACATTAGACGATATTATTCTATATGCATTAGAGCATCATGTCAGCGATATTCACTTTGATCCAACTAAAAATGGTGTACAAATTAGATTACGACAAGATGGATTATTACAGACGCATATGACTGTATCAAGTGAAGAGGCAGATCTTATTATTAACCGTATCAAGGTATGTAGTACGTTAGATATTAGTGAAAAGAGATTGCCTCAAGATGGTCGTTGGGCATGGAGTCATAAGGATACATCGGTAACGATGCGCGTATCTACATTACCCAGTTTATATGGAGAAACTTTGGTGTGTCGTCTTATGGGGAATGAAGGTAGTCATAAGGATCTAAAAGCGTTAGGCATGCGTGCAGATATTTTTGATCATATTGAACAGCTATTAAAACGTCCTTATGGATTGTTACTTATCTGTGGACCTACGGGAAGCGGCAAGACTGCTACCTTATATGCGATGCTCCGCATGTTGAATTTAGAGGAAACAAAGCTAATTTGCCTTGAAGACCCTGTAGAGGCTGAAATAAAAGGAGCCATTCAAATTGGTATTAACGAAAAAATCGGCTTTACCTTTGCCAAAGGGTTAAGATCTGTGCTACGTCAAGATCCAGATACGATTATGATCGGTGAGATTCGGGATAAGGAGACGGCAGAGCTGGCTGTTAAATCAGCTTTAACCGGACACCGTGTACTATCCACTATTCATACAAATACAGCACTTGGTGTTGTAACGCGTCTCATGGATATGGGGGTAGAACCGTATTTAATACGGGCTACCTTGATGGGGGCCATTGCACAACGTCTAGTTAGAAAATTTGATGGTACATCGTATCACGGACGGACTGCTCTGTTTGAATACTTAGAGATACCTATTAATTCGGCTCAGTGGGATCAATTAGAGGCACATGTATTACTGTCCTTAGAAGATTCCGCCCGTGAAGCCGTAGCTCAACATGTTACATCTATAGAGGAGGTGCATCGTTGTGGACTCATGCTGTAATAGTGAAAGTTTAGAAACCATTGTTGAAGAGGCAATACACTTATCATCCACAGATATTCATCTACAATGTGGTGAGCCTATCTATTTGAGACATGGTGATGGATTAAAGGCCACTCAATTTGTATGTACCACTACGTTGATTGAAGATATTTTGCGACGTTGTGGTATAGCATCGTATGAATGGCAATCTATTGATGAAGCTTGTTCCTGTTGTGGTGTACGTATTCGTGTTCATCTGTATCGAGCTAATCAAACTATATGTGGCACACTTCGCTTATTGTGTCATCAACAACTTAAACTGGATGATAATAGTGAAGGTCAACTCCTACAAAAATTATGTGAATCTCATGATGGTTTATTGCTCGTCTGTGGCCCTACAGGCAGTGGTAAAAGTTTTACCTTAGCTTGCTGTATTGATTATATAAATCAAACGATGGAGCGCCATATCATCACCTTAGAAGACCCCATCGAATTTGAGTTTAAACCTAAGAAATCGTTAATTCATCAACGCCAATTAGGTGCAGATATTAAGTCTATGTCAGATGGTATTCGAGATGCATTGAGGGAGGATCCAGATGTCATTATGGTAGGAGAACTCCGAGATCGAGAAACCTTAGAGGCTGCTCTTCATGCAGCCGAAACAGGTCATCTTGTGATGGCAACCATGCATACACAGCGGGCTGTAATGGCTGTTCACCGTATGATTTCATTATTCCCTGGTGAACAACAAGAGGAGGTGCGTAGTCAAATATCACAAGTACTACGTGCCGTTATATGTCAACGGCTCCTTCGATGGAATAAAAAGTTCATTACCATTCGGGATATTTTGCTAAACACGCATGCGGTAGCGAATTTGATACGTACTCGTAAGGAACCACAGATTATTTCTATTCAAGAAACACAAGTACCTATGAAAACACTAGAAATGGCCGTGCGAGATGCGAAGGTACAATATGGCTCTCAGCAACAACTACATACATTATTGGATCAACAATTATTGTAGGTGAAGGTATGGAGGCTTATGAATATGTCGTAAAAGATAAGAATAATGAAACGATCAAAGGTTTAATATGGGCGGATTCAGAACAGGAGGTCGGTACACGGTTAAAGCGAGAGGGATATAAGATTTATAAAATCACTTTACAAGTAGATAAGAAGAAACATAAGTGGAATCATACTATGGTGGTAGAGGTAACCTATCAATTAGGACTACTCATCGAATCTGGCGTGCCTTTACGACGAGCATTACAGTTATTGTGTCAGGGAAAGCGAGGCCTTTTATATACAGCCTTATATGAATCGATTGAGCGTGGTCAAACGTTGTCTCAAGCATTGCGAAGTGAAGATTGTCCTGCCATTGCACTGGCTTTATTAGAAAGTGGAGAGGCCGCAGGTACATTAGGAGAAAGCTTGCAATATATATCACGTCACTATGATTGGGAGCGACAGCTACGGCAAAAGGTTATCAGTGCTATTTCTTATCCATTATTTTTACTTGTATTAATGAATATCTTTTTTCTTGTTACCATCTTGTTTATTGTTCCATCCTTTGAAAAGGTTTTTACCACCATGCATATTACATTACCAGTGATGACGCGAGCCCTCTTTGCATTAGGACAAGGGTTAAAGAATCATCCCATAGTGGTTGTTATTCTGCATTTTGTAGGCCTAGGAGCTATGGTCTTTGCATATCATCAACATAGTATAAAACGCAAAGTACATCGTTGGCTTTGGCAGTTGGCTCACCGATACCAATGGATGACCTGCATTTACTATACAAGTATGTTAAAAGTTTGGGCGCTTTTGTTAGATTCTGGAATTTCTATTATTCACACTATGAATATTACAAGACCTTTATGGGGCAATATGTATGGTGCCGAATGTAGTGTAAATGTAGAGGCTAAATTATTATCAGGCCATTCTTTTGAAGAGAGCCTGAGAACTGAGAATATTGGAAATTCCTTTATATGGCAAATGATCTCTATTGGAGAAGAAAGTGGGGAACTCGTAAAGATGTTAGAACATTGTGGACATTATTATGAATCTATACTTTCAAAATATATTGCCCGTCTTGAGAGACTATTAGAACCGATATTACTGACCTTGATGGGGATCGGTGTAGCCGTATTGGTTGTATCTGTTATGTATCCGTTGTTCACGTCTATTGCTAAATTGGGAGGGCAGTAGGCATTGTTATCAAGCTATTTTACAGAATTAATAATGATAAAAGGAGGATATTATGAGTTCTGTTATGCACCTAGTTCATGGATTAAATCATAGATTAGAAATATGTGGTCAATGGATTGTAGACCATCTACATATTAATCATGTTCGAGAAAACCTTAAAAAATCGAGAAACGGTGGATTTACCCTTGTAGAATTGATGGTTGTAGTTGCAGTTATCGCTATATTAGCAGCCATTGCGATGCCACAATTTCTATCTGCCGCTGATCGAGCGCGAACTGCGAAGGAAACAGCAGATATTCAAATTATTAAAAATGCAACGCAGCTTTATATGATTGTTAAGGATGTAATAATAAAGAAGTGCTTATTTACTATATGTTTTGTGTGTAGTATTTTGATTTCGTCAAAAATCGTCAAAAAATTAATTAAAAATATTAGCAACTGCATTTGATGCTGCTGCTTTCATTTCATCGTTATAATGGACATAGGTTTTCATTACCATTTGCGGTGTATCACCAAGTAGTGATGATACAGTTTTAACATCTAAGCCATTTGCTAATAGCTTTGTAGCATAGGTATGTCTAAGGTTATGTGCAGATAAATTATCTCCAAAGCGTTTTAAATATGTGTTGATTTGCCATTTAACACCATTCTTTTTATATGGGTTCAAAACTAAACCATATTCAAATTCTAATTCATGTGATTTGTACTCTATAAGTATATTCTCCAGTATAGGCGGAATTGGCAAAATTCGCATCGAATTGGCGGTTTTAGTTTTCTCAAAGGTGATAACACCTTTTCTGAAAGAAAGTTGCTTGTTGATGTGAATTTGGCGATTTTCTAGGGATATATCATTCCAAGTTAGTCCGTACACCTCACTAAACCTCATGCCAGTATATCGTGCTATTTGTAAAAAGTAATATGCTTGTGGATATTTTTCCCTCATGTACTTGGCGAATTGGTTTAAATCATCATCAGAGATTGTATGGATCATACTCTTTCGTTCGATACGTGGTAACCTAACACCATCACATGGGTTATCACTAATTATCTTGTATGGGTTGATAGCTATATAGAATATCCTTTCCACTACCTTATAATACGAATTAATGGTAGCAGGTGAGTTAGCCATTTTATTTACCACATTTTGAATATGTAGCGGTTTAACATCTGATAACTTCATATCATGGATAGATTTGAAAGCACACACGGCATGACGATACATAACTAATGTATTGTGCGTAACGTGTGCCTTTTTTATTTCAAGGAACATATCCGCAAATTCCCTAAAAGTTAATTCTTTCAGGGTTACATCTTTGGTTAAGAGAGCGGTTTTATCTAATTCCTTTACTATAACGTGTCCATATTCCTTAGCCTCACGTTTAGTTTTAAAGCCTTGCTTAGACTTCTGTTTCCATTTATAGCCGTCTTTGTATGCAACAATGATTTGAAATCCTTTGTCTTTTTTTCTTATGGTGAAGTTATATTGCATAATGTACCTCACAATATATGCGTGTAGAAGTTGATACCCTCAAACTCTATTTCCCTTGCGTGTGCCATGCGTTCTAATAAATCAATATTAGCGTGGCTGAACATATCATCATTTAATATATGACCTATCTCATGCAGTATTCCTTTGCGTTGTACGTCAATAGGTTTATCACTATTAACTAGAATGGTGTAAGTACCATCATCGTTTAGTTTTAATATTGCATTTTGAGTAGGTCTTAATTTAGTGTAAATCAAAACTATATTCATAATACTTAACCCCCTTATGTGAGTATTGTATCTCATGAAATGGGAATGAAATTACACATGTTATATGTTAGTGTATTCTATAAAACCAAGGCTTGTATTTCTTTGATAATAAATCATAAGCGTATTTACTTGCTAAATTCCCATGATATTTGGTTTTAAGATGCATAAATAAAACTAACTGAGGGTCAAAAGGATAAATATCAGCAACCATTTCTAATTTCTTTAACTCTAAATCGCTTATTTCGTGATTTTTAAGTACTTCTGTATAAAGCAAACGACCACCATTTATATCTATTTCTTTCATAATAAAATCGCAAATTGTAATATCGTTATCAAATAGGCTCATAGCATAAATATATGTAGCCATATATTCATCTGGGGTTTCATTTCGCATTTTTGTTGTTTCACATTCGGAATGCCAAATAGAACTAAATTTCTTAAATCCAATCTGGTCATGAAAGCTCGTTGAGTTAGTCAAAATATAAAATATGATGATGATAACTATTAACAATATAATAAGCGAAAGGATAAACATATTACTTGCCCTCACGTTTCTTTAACATTTCGATAGTGTTTATTACAAAATCTATATCATCCTTAGACATATCTTTGCTGGCATCAAATAGCATTCTAAGGTTTGGGTTATCCTTAATTGCTTGTGCGTATTCAGAAACATCAGGATCTTCATAGTAAGGAAAATCAAACTCATCTTTTCCATATAGTGTATCTATATTTACGTTAAAATAATCCGCTATTGCCTCTAATATTTCAAAACTTGGTTTTCTTCTACCTTGCTCATACATACCAACAAGGCTTGGTGATACATCTATATAAGTAGCCAGTTCTTTTTGGGAAATGCCACGGCTTTTTCTAAGTTCTGTTAATCTGTTAGCAAATGTCATTTTACACACCGCCTTATATAATATATACTTCTATACTTTGATTATCACACAAAGTGAGTAAAATTTCAATAAAAACTACACTTTAAGTGTTGACAAGTTTTTAGTTATGTACTACACTATGAGTGTAGCAAGAAATGAGGTGATTAAATATTGAATACAAAAAACATTGCTACTAGATTGATAGAGTTAAGGAACTCTAAAAATTTAACTCAAAAAGAGTTAGCATTAAAAGTTGGTGTAGCACCTACATCTATAGCTATGTATGAGGTTGGTAAACGTATTCCAAGAGATGAAGTAAAAATTAGATTAGCTAAGGTGTTTGGTAAATCTGTACAGTCAATTTTTTTTGCGAAGTAGCTACACTTAAAGTGTAGGGAGGGACAAAATGCTAGTACAAAATCAAAAAGATTTAAGGGTAGCAAATCGAATGTACGGACGAAAACTACCTACATTTGGTTATGCAGGCAGAAACGATGAGTACGCACAATACTGGCGAAAACTCATTAAGGCTAAATGGCCTGAACGCCATCAATCAAGATGGAATAAAAAAGTAATCCTATCTTGGGTGAAGCTAGCCAGAACTGCTGACCGCCACGCAAGGAACGAAATGAAATGGAAAGCCTAGTATATACAGCTAGCCAAGTAGCAGAGCTATTTCAAATTTCAATAACTGCAGTATATGACCTAAGAAATAAAGGCAAGCTAAAACAACTACCGAATGTAAGCGGTGTGAGGTTTAGTAAAAAAGAGGTCGAAGCACTAGCAGGAATTGAAAGTGAATACTCGGCTATTGGTTACAGAAAGTTGAAAAACGAGGTAGAACGATTAGAAAAAGAAAACAAAAGGTTAAAGAGTGAAATAAAAAAAATCACCAGCCAAATGCTAGTGATTGTAGGAGATGATTTAAATGATTAAGTTATGTTACGCACTACGAACAATAACAGGGTTACTTGCTATTGGTGCGGTAGGAAGTATAGAACTAGACCAAATAGGCTTATGGACTGGGTTTCTACAAATGATGTTAGGTATAACCACATGGCTATTAACTAGCTATTGGCTAGATGAATGTAAGATTTATGAAAATAAAAAAAGTCCGCTAGTGAAAAGTGTAGAAGAAGTTTAGCGGACTTGGTAGAGAGTATGTGAAATATCTCTACTTGTATTTTAACACAAGGAGAAATAAATGGAAATAAATTTAACACCTATTGTTAGTCAAAATCAACAAGTGTTCAAGTGGAATAAAGATGAAATCAAAACTTACTTTGAGGCACAGTTAGAAAAATACAAAGGACTTATAGTAACAGAAGAAAACTATAAGGACATGGTAAGTGCTAAGAATGAAATCGTTAAGTACAGAACAACACTTGATAAATTCTGTAAAGAGAAAAAACGAGAACTCAAAAGACCGATTGAGTTGTTTGAAGAAGAAGTAAATGAAGTATTGAAAGTTGTTTACGATGCAGAAAAGCCACTTGCAGAACAAATCAAATACTTTGATGAAAAAGAGGCCCAAGCTAAAACAGATGCTATCAATAAGTTTATCGAAAAAATGGTTGAAAAATATGGCGTGCGTGAAGAATACGCAAATCAACTTCAACACGATAAACGCTGGTTAAATAAAACTGCAAAGATGAAAGACATTGAAATCTCTATTGAGGGAATGATGATTGAGATTTCAAAAAGACAACAATCGGATGATGATTACAAACAAATCTTAGCAGAGAAAAAAGGCATGATTGAGTTTGTTGTAGATACTTGCAACCAACAATACGAATTAGCAACACCAATTACATTTGATGAATGTTGGGATGTTGTAAAAGATATGCCACTAGATCAAGCAAGAGAATTGATTAATGCAAAATTCGCTGAACGCAACGAAATGGAAGAGGCTGCACGAGCAAGCATCATAAATGAAACAGTTGAAAAAATCGAAGCTGTAGAAACTAAAACTGGTATCACAGTAACTGTTTATGACTTAACGGAAGATGATGCAAAAGATTTAACTGATTTCTTAGAAATGCGTGGTTACAAGTACAAAGAGGTATAGATGGATAGTAGATATAATGCGGTAAAAACTGTACCGCAATCAGCGTTAAAGTTAATTGAATTTGGGAAACTTAAAGGAAAATATGATATTTCCCCTCAATGGCGATGGGAAATATTAACCGAAACATATGGTATGTGCGGCATTGGTTGGAAATTTGAGGTTGTTAGTAGTCAACAAGTACCAGTTGAAGAAACAAAAGAAACCATGTTGTATGTGTTGGTAAATCTATATATCAAAGATGGGGATACATGGAGTGAGCCAATTCCTGGTTATGGTGGTGATTTCTTAATCTACAAAGATAAAAATGGTTTCCACGGAAATGACGAGGCATTCAAGATGGCGGTTACAGATGCATTAGGTACTGCAGCAAAAATGATTGGTGTAGGTGCTGATGTATACCGAGGTTTACAAGACACAAAAATCAATGCAGCGGCAGAAAAAGAAAAGAAAGAAAAAGAATTTGACCCTCACAATGCATACGCAATCATATTGAAGATGGCAAATGAACATGGGTTAACCGAAGAGCAAGTAGCGCACCAACTAACAGAAATGTTTGGTGTTGGTGTGATTGATAACATTACAAGAAATCAAATGTCAAAACTCTATGACTGGGTAAAAGGTTATGAAGTGGACAACAAGTAATATTGAAACACTCCGTAGTCCGTTAGGTGTAATGGTAGTAATACCAGCACCACATGACAATGATCTAGCGAAATTAGATAAAGAAAAAGAATATGTGATTGAGATTAAAAAGAAATCAAAATCACGTAGTATGAACGCTAATGCATACTGCTGGGTTCTATGTCAGAAGATAGCGGAAGAATTAAGTAAGACAGGGTACACATCAAAAGAGGATGTATACCGCAAAGCAATTAAAGATTGTAGCCACTTTAGTTATGTACCTGTTCGTGAAGATGCCATAGAGAGATACATTCAAATATGGCAAGGACACGGACTAGGCTGGTTAGCGGAAGATGCTGGCGAATGCCAAAGTCTAAAAGGGTATCACAACATCATGTGTTATCACGGCTCATCGGTATATACAACTGCAGAAATGGCAAGGCTTATTGATTGTCTAACAGATGAATGTGAACAACTAGGAATTAAATTAGAACCTAGTGAGTACATTCAATCACTCATAGAGGGGTGGGAGAGTGAACAAACGAAAACGTGAAGATGAAAAACTACTAAAACAAAATAGACCTAAAGTGCTTGAACGTGATAACTACTCATGCGTACTGTGTGGCGGTCATGAGGGTATATCTATACATCACATTGTATTCCGTTCACAGTTAGGCAAAAGCACGATGGATAACTTAGCTTGCTTGTGTGTTCATTGCCACATACCAATAGCACATGGGGTGTTCGCTAAAGAGGTTAGAAAGCGATTACAAGAAATCGTTAAGGAAAGGAATATTGAGTATGAAGAAAATTAACGTAGTTGAACTTTATGTATATAAACGAATTGAAAAGCTAGAAAAAGAAAATGGTGCATATGGCATCAATACCAAAGTAATCGAAGAATTGAAAGATGTACTAGATGTAATTCATCAAACACACTTTAAACCTAAGGAAAGCGTTGCGGTAGAAGAATACAAAGAAACCGCTTGTGATCATGTTTATGGTAGATAGTGCCTATGAGCGATAACAAAAAATATTACTATCTTAGATTAAAAGATAATTTCTTTGATAGTGATGAGTTGAAGATATTAGAAAGCATGAAAGACGGATACTTGTACAGTAATATTCTTTTGAAACTCTACTTACGAAGTCTAAAGAGTGATGGAAAGTTAGTTGTTAATGATCGCATTCCTTACAACGCTGAAATGCTGGCAAGTGTTACAGGGCATCAAGTAGGCACTATCAAACAAGCATTATCTATGTTTAAAGAACTAGGACTTATAGAAATACTAGAAAATGGTGCTATCTATATGTTGGATATTCAGAATTTCATAGGTAAAGGTAGTACAGAAGCCGATAGGCAAAGGCTTTATGACCGAAGAATATCAGATGAAAGAAAACAAAAGAAACTAACTCAATCAAGAAATCTTGAAGAAATCTTGGAGAAATCTACACCAGAGATAGAGATAGAGTTAGAGAAAGAGATAAAGATAGAGAAAGAGATAGATAGTAGTGCAAAAAGCACTACAACAAAACGCAAGCGTTTTGAAAAACCTACTCTATCTGAAATCAAACAGTACTGCATTGAACGTAATAACAATGTAAACGCTGAACATTTCTTTGACTACTACGAAAGCAATGGATGGAAAGTAGGAAAGAACTCCATGAAAGATTGGAAAGCAGCAGTCAGAACATGGGAACGTAGCGAATACAGAAATGTAAAAGTGAGCAAGAAACAACAAGCCATTGATGTTGTTAATGATTTAATGCAAGAGTTTGGGGGTGCAAATGAACAATCAGCAACAGATAGTGAAAGCACTATCGATGTTACAGCTAGCGTACAGTACTGATATGCCAAAGGAACGCATGAAATTATATGTTTATAAGCTATCAGATATTAACCCAGTTACGTTAGAACAAGCGGTGAATAATTTAATTGATAGATGTAAATTCTTACCAACGATTGCAGAAATCAGAGAGGAATGTTCCGCATTAAGTGCCTTTGTAAATGCACATGAGGAACTACCGACTGCACAAGATGCATGGGAAAGGGTGTATCAAGTAGCTAGATCATATGGCTATGAAAAAGGTTTAGAAAAGTTAGAGGGTTTAACAAAACAATGTGCCAAAGCAATTTGGAAGTCGTTTGACCCTCAAAATGGCGATAACTTCAACGAAACATCATGCAGGGCGCAGTTTGTTAAAAACTACGAAGTGCAGGAAATAAGAGAGCGTGAGCGATTGAGATTGTCTAATTCGATTAAAGATAATCACTTGTTATCAAAGGCAAGAGAAAAAGCAGAACGTGAACGAGCGTTACTAAATGCAGGTCAAAAGCAAATAGAAATGACTACTACAGGAAACTTGGTAGAGGTGGCAAAAGAACCAGTAGATGTAACAGAAATAATCAAAAAAAGCAAAATATCTGACAAAGGGAAAGCGTTATTAAAACAGGCAATAGGGGGTTAAACGTGAGGGAAAGAGTGAAAGAGTTTGATGTAAGCGTGAATGTATCGTTCAATGTTAGCTTTCAAGTGCTGGCTAACAACGAGGCACAAGCAAGAACCAAGATTGATAACCTACTTGAAATCGTGCGGAATGAGGCAACAATCGATTGCCACATTCACAAAGATTATGATGTGTTTGTTGATGAAGTCGAAGCTGAACTAAACCAGCTTAGTTATTGGTAAGGGGTGATAGATTATGTTGGTTAAAGATGAAACAAAGTATTGTTGGGTTGATGATGAAGTGGCTGGCGAACCGCAAGATAGCATTAAAATGGCTATCGCTGATTATGTAGATAACGAATACGACTACGGCGATTTTGGTGCATTAAGTCGAGAGGAGTTATTACAGACAGCGATAGAAGTCGGTCATCCATACAGATATGTGCCAGAGGTAGACGGTGAGCGTGTTATTTGGAATGTATGTGATTATAACTTAGATGATGAAATCGCTGAATGGTCAGATAATTACATGAAAGATGTTAAAAACGAACACGTGGACGAACTAAGTGAAGAACTAACAAAAGTATTCCAAGCATGGGAAAAACGTCATGGTTATGAGAACCGAGCGTGGGTGGTACAAGAAACAAAAACATATCGCATTGGAGATTATGTTGCGGAGGATAAATGCTAAGTAAAAAACGAAAGATGGTAATCACCATTGAGATACCTCTAAACGTGGACACACAAGAAGAGGCATCAAAACAAATGGAAATGATTGCAAAAGCAGATGCACGAACATTTGAAAATTTAGAAGAGATGATGCGTATCTATAAAGGCAGAATGTGTATTGAACAGAAGATATAAAGGAGAATTATGAATACAGTACAAATTTTAGGTAATTTAACACGTGATCCAGAAGTCCGTTATACGAATAGCGGAAAAGCCGTAGCCACATTTAATGTGGCAGCAAGCAATACTTTCACATCAAGCGATGGTGAAACAAAAGAACAAACTGCTTTCATCAACTGTGTAGCATGGGGAAAGCTAGCTGAAAGCATTGGTAATTTGCGTAAAGGCAATAGGGCGTTTGTTGAGGGTAGACTTCAAACACGTTCATACGAAACCACGGACGGACAAAAACGATATGTAACAGAAGTGGTAGCAAACTTTGTAGGTACATCACTAACGAATGATGAAACTGCATCAAGTAACTTTGATAGTTTTGAACAACCGCAAGATGAAAATATTCCGTTCTAAGAGGTGAGTAACATGGATGAATACAAAATTAGTGGATATGTAAAGATTGGCTTTTCCAAAGTTGTGAAATGTGAAAGTTATGTTGATGCAATGGAGAAAGCCCAAGAGATTTCATATAACGAAGATATTGATTTTAGTGAACTGAATGATTGGTATGACGATGTTGAAGTTGAAGAAATAGAAGAGCTGTAGGAGTGAGTATTAATATTGATGTACTGTGATTGATTAGAGGTGAGTGAAACAGAGGATGCATATATGGGGGTTATTTGATGATGGCAACGGCTGCTATCGTCAAGCAGTAGATGAATATAACGTGAATATGGGGGGGGCAGCACACGATCACATCAATAGGCATTGGTGATGCGTGTATCAACCAAGACCTTGCAGTTAATACGCTACATAAACCTAACGCACTATGGGAGCAGTTGGACTTGCTAGATAGACCAGATGTAATTCTAGCTAGTCCGCCCTGTGAAAGTTGGAGCGTGGCAAGTGCAATGAAAGGTGGTAACGCTTGCTGGAAACAAGAAAAGGATATGACTATAAATCTATTTGGTGAGTACGAACAAGGAAGTAAATTCACAATCAGAAATCACATTGATTATGAAAACTACCAATTCAAATATGATAAGTCATTCCTAACACGTATCAATGGTGAAATGTGCATCTATAATACATTGAAAATCATTGAGCGGTATAAGCCTAGGGTGTTCGTGATTGAAAACCCAGCATATGGGCGGATATGGGAATATATCAAAAACGTAATAGGGTTCGATGTACCTTATGAAAATCTAACCTATTACAATAACTATGGCTATCATGTTAAAAAGCCAACTAAATTTGCAAGCAATATAGACCTAAAGTTATTGAGTGAAAATATCTTATCAGGTGTTGATTTTAGGCGAGTGAATTGGGGCAAAGATAGATATAGTGCAAGGTCAAATATTCCGTTGGAGTTAGTGAAAGATATTTTAAAGAGGTGTGAAGATCATTGCCAATAAATAGCAAACAAAAAGGTGCTAGAGGTGAACGAATGTGGCGTGATGTATGTAGAGCCAATGGGTTCGATGAAGTACGGCGAACTGCACAATATTGCGGTAACACAGGTGATGCAAGCGACTGTGTAGGACTACCTAACATACATCAAGAGGTCAAATTCGTTGAAAACTTGAATGTACGTAAAGCATATGAACAAGCTGAACACGATGCAAAAAAAAGTGGCGATATGCCTATCGTGGCATGGAAGAAAAGCAATAAACCTTGGTTAGTAGTAATGAAAGCGGATGATTTTTTTAGAATATATAAGGAGAGTAAATGGAGCAATGGCGATTAATACAGCGACATATGGTATTCCTCATAACTGTAAGAATTGGCTAGCATTAGCATCGGTAGTGTGGGGAGACCTAGATATAAGCGAAGCTATACATATTGTTACTGACAGAGGAAAGGGATTACCTACGAAAAGAAGCATACAAGATGAATTTGCATTGACTGACAAGGTTATTGAATTGTGCAAGCAAGGGATGACAAATCGTCAAATCATGTCAGCGTTAAATATAACTAGCAACAAAGTAAATAGAGCGAAGAATTGGGGTGAATGGAATAGTGTTAGTAAAACGTGTGAGTGAGTATGCACAACTACCAACAAGGGGAAGTAAAGATGCAGCAGGGCTAGACCTGTATTGTCCGTTTCACATCAAAGTGCCTGCAGATAGTCAAAAGAAAATACCACTAGGTGTAGCGGTGGAAATACCAAAAGGGCATATGGGTTTACTTGTGCCACGAAGTAGCATGAGTAAAACACCATTAAGATGTGCCAATAGTGTAGGCATTATTGATGCTGACTATCGAGGTGAATTAAGCATTGCATATGAAAACATATCTTGTAGCGATTACATGATATTTAGAGGTGATCGCATCGCACAACTAATCATCGTTCCGATTAAATTAGTCGATGTAGTAGAAGTAGATGAGTTAAGTGAAACAGAACGTGGTGCTGGCGGATATGGCAGTACTGGTAAATAAGTTATCTAAAATAATTAACATAAAAGGAGAAATTAACATGAACAAAAAAATAGTAGTAGCAACAATGGCAGTAATGGCAGTAACAGGCAGCACATTTGCAAATGGTTTAGTGGTAGGTCAAGTAGAACCAAATACTACTGCACCAGTAGTTAGCGGTTATAATTCCGCTGCATTAGGTGTAAATACAGTAGTAACAGGAACAAGCACAATCGTTTTGGGTAGAGATAATAAAGTTAGCGGTAGCGATACAACAGTTATCGGTGCTAACAATGGCACAGTAAGTGCTAATCAAACAACAATTATCGGCTACAACAACAAAACAAATAGCAACCAAGAACAAGTAGTAATCGGTGTTAATTCCGAAACCGCTGGTCAAGGTGCAACAGTAGTTGGCACACATGGCAAGGCTACTGCCTGGGATGCATACGCTATTGGTAATAACACATTAGCGGATAAGAGCAACAGCGTGGCACTAGGCACTAATTCTGTAACAGATGACCCAGTACCAACACAACAAGTGGTATTGAATGGGGTTACTCATGTATTCGCAGGGGAAAACCCTCAATCTGTAGTGAGTGTTGGTTCTAAAGGTCGAGCAGGGTTTGGTGGTGTGAAATATTACAACCGCCAAATTACAAATGTAGCAGCTGGACAAGTTGATGCAGCATCTACCGATGCGGTAAATGGTAGTCAGCTATACGCTGCCTACGATGAAATCGCATCTATGGGTGCGAAACTAGCGAAACACGATAAAGACATTAAGTGCTTAAACATCCGTGTAGACCGCAATGTAAATAACATCAAGAATTTAACCGCTAAGGTGGATAACAATTACACAACGATTACTAACTCTATCAATGAAACAAACGAGCGTGTAGGGGCAAATTCTAAAGCCATTCAAGAAAACAGAACAGTAATCAATAATCACACAACGATCATTAATAACCACGAACAACAATTACAATCTCACGAACAAACTTTAGTAGACCATGCAAACGTATTGGAGAACCATGAAAATCGAATTGAAAGTTTGGAACGTGGCATGACACGAAATGTAGAACGTGAAATTGGTAAAGCTGGTGCAGCCAATGCAGCGTTATCCGCATTGCACTATCTTGGTTATAACAAAGACGATAAAATGACATTCTCCGTTGGTTATGGTCATTACAAAGGACATAGCGCAGTAGCACTTGGTGGTTTCTATGCACCAAATGAACACGTAATGTTTAGTGTAGGTGGTACTTTGGGTAGTGAGAAAATGGTAAATGCTAGTGTGAACTTCCGATTAGGTAAAGGTTCTGAATACGAGTTGAACCACAAAGGCGAAATTAAAGAACTTGAAACTTTGGTTACTCAATTAGTAGCAGAAGTCGAAGAGTTGAAAGCGAGTAAATAATGAATGAGATTGAACGAGATATAGAAAGAAGAAAGATTGAATGTGAAATCGCAAGGTTCGAAAATGAACGTAGAATATCAAGACTTGCAATGGCAAAACATTTAGCAATGCTTGATGCAGAACGAAAGTGTAGAAATGATACTTTGTTTTCGATTATCTCAACAGGTGTATTGGTATGGTCTATTGTGTTGTTGATTTGTATAACAATCATGATGTTTTTACCATTGTTTAAGTAAAGGATATGGGCGGTGAAATATCCGCCCTATCATAAGAGGTGAGCGTGAGAAGAGTTGATTTTGATTTATTAGCTAGTGCATTAACAATAGTTATAGCTGATACGATAATCAAACCTAAAATTGAAGTTAATGATGGTAGTATAAAAATCATATATGAGTTTTCTGGTTTTACTATTACAGAGTTATCAACAATATTTGAGATTGAACAATGTTTTAGATTAGATTTCTTTGTTGAAAAAGTTACTCTTAAAATAAAACACCAAATCTACAACTCTATGTCAGAAAGGTATATTGTTAGATGACAAACTATAGCGGTTACGTTGAACACTCCGATTTTTACATAGCACCTCAAGGCTATCAAGATGCGTTTAGTTTCTTGTGCCAGCTTGCGGTAGAGAGTGAAGAGAATACATTTTACATCGGTAAAGTTGTAGATAATGGATATGATTTTGACTTGGAAGATGAAGTGATGTTTGTTTGGAATGAAGAAAACGGAGATTGGGTGAGCGATTGATTGGAGATAGAAATTTTTTCAATAACAATAAATTCGCAATAGACATTAATGGTGAAGTATGTAAACCAACCATAAAAGAGGATGTGTGTAAGTGTATCTTCTTCTATAAACACAAAGAAAAGTGGGTTAGATTTGAGTGTTTGTTGTGTGGTATTGAAAATGCAACTGATGAAAAGGTGGAAAGTATCAAACGATTTGCCAAAGGGTTCTTTATAAAGGAGAGTGAAAAAAGTATGATCACAGATGAACAAGGTAGAGAGTGGTTACTTCAAAAGCTATATGATGAAGGCTGGAAATATTATGTTAAGAATGTAGGTAATACTGCATTTGTAACAACAAAAAGACCAGTTATGAATGACGGTATATTAGATATAAATAGTGGCGGTCATGTAAAGTGTATTAATAACATAAGCAAAATAATGCCTAAAATAGAGCGTAATGAAGTGTTAGACATTGCAGAAGAATTAGGTATTGTTGATTGGTCGAAAGTAGAAGTTGATACACCGATTTTTGTAAGAAATAGCATTGCCGAAGTGTGGAAGTGTAGGTATTTTGCCGAATATGAAGATGGAAAAGTGTATACGTGGCGTGATGGAAAGACATCTTGGAGCAATGTAGTGTCTGATAGACCTGTTGCCTGGGGGTATGCTGAACTAGCGTTTAAAGGGTGAGGTGAAGTGTTTGGGAGAATATGACGAAAAGAAACTAATAGAAATGGCGGTAGAGTACCTACAACCTGTTAAGTTAATTGATGTACAGATTGCATCTATCAAGGAAGAAATCAATCAGTTAAGAGCAAATCTTACATCTATAGGTGCTATTGATTATTCAAAAGACCGAGTAACAGGCGGTGGAACTCCGCAAGGGTTAGAGGGTAGCGTAGCTAGATTTCTTGATACAGTCGAAGAACGTGATAAGCGTATTGATGAGTTATCAAAGTTAAAATGCGATGCGATCAATAAGATAGATGCACTAGATGAAAAGCTAGGGGCAATTATCTTGCGGTATGAGTTTGTACTAAATAACACAACCGAAGATGCATATAAAATGATTGGGTGTTATTCAACAAAACAGGCGAAACGATATAAACAAAAAGCCTTATTGGAGTTCGGAAAAAACTTGTCCTATAATGTCCGTAAATGTCCTTAATTGTCCATATACCTATAGTTTGCTATTAGGTATAATATATATGTAGAAGTTGCCACTAAGCGACTACTACTCACTCTTTCCTTAGGACAAATCAAAACACAACAACAAGCACGCCCATATAAGAGCGTGCCTTTGTTGTAATGGGCGAAATGGAACGTATAGCGCTAACGGTCGCAGAGTAGCAGCGCAACCATAATTGATTACTAAGGAAACAACACTATACTTTTTTCTAATTTCAATCTGAAAGTATGTGTTAAGACAAAAACTTTATATGTAAATTTACTGCTAACTGATAAGGGTGGGTCGAATATCCTCACAATATATAGCTTATACATTATTAACCTTAAAGATATGAACCTGCCCTAATTGGTTATACACATTGAATACTGACAACTAGCAGCCTCCAATAGAAACTTATTCAGATTCTTGTTGTTACTTAACCTAACACGATTACGATCCATCAAATTGTTAGTTGTTGGTATTGAGTGTGTAATTGATTATTGAAAACTAGGTGTGTTTCTCTTTTCCAACTTTGTAATTTTCTTATTCATAGTTGAACCTCAGAAAATAGTATAAATTGTCATATCATCAACGCACCTAGTTTTGAGTGATTATTGAAAACTGGAGTTATATTTGTTTCCTAGGTACTTAACACACGATATAGAGTTTTAGAAGAAATGCTAATTCCTATGTGTTACATCGACAAGAGAGCGATGGTATAGCTTCGGTTTTGAATAATTAACACAATGAAACAGAATAAATTTATCACAAAATGGGGTATATCCACGGCGATATACTCCATTTCTTGCATAAATCTATCATAAAGGGGAGATTATGACAGAGGTCAGGTGTTGTAAAGGTAAATGCTTAAACAACAAAAAGGGAGTGTGTACCGCAAGCGTGATAGAATACGATGGTTTATGTCAAACATACATAACCTGTGGCGGTGCAAGTAAAGGTAATTACGGCTTATGTGTTAGATCACATGGGAAATTAAAAAGGAAAGGTGGCGAAGTACTGAAATGATTAAAGCAATTAAACAATTCATTGAAGATAGAAAGCTATTCAAACAAGCAGCTAAGAACTTAAACGATAAAGAACTGCAAGCTAAAGCAAAATACGCATATGAGCATCGTGGCGACAATATGATTACACTCATTGATGGTTTAGCTATCTTATGTGCGGTACTAATCTTGATTGGTATTGTGTGGTGTTGGATGTGAATTATCAACCAACGATAAAGAAATTATTAAACGCATTACGGATGAATGGTAGACGATATACACTTGATGTAAGGCAATCATGGAGTAAATACGATAAGCCTTGCAAGGTATATATTGTCAGTCGGATGTATAACGAAGAGGAATATAAATTAACATTTCCTCACAAATATAAAAAAGGCAAGACATTTAAACCTAAACAACTCTATAAAAAAGAAAGTGAGTATAGCAGTACTAAGCAACATGAAGTACTGCTATTTTTAGTTAAGACATATAAAGGTGGTGAGTAACATTGACGAATATAGAAGAATTAGCACAAAAACTAACTAAGAAAGAACGCATATTCGCCGATGAATACGTTAAGACCACCAACGGAACACAAAGTGCAATTACAGCTGGATATTCAGAAAAGACAGCAAGAAGTAAAGGAAGCCAATTATTAACAAAAATAAACGTGCGCCAATATATAGATGCAATTATGAACGAACGCAGTAAAAACACAATCGCAACTGCTGATGAAGTGTTGGAATATCTTACTAGCGTTGTACGTGGTGAAGAAAAAGATGCATTTGGTTTGGATGTATCTGTAGCAGATAGAACTAAGGCAGCAGAACTCTTAGGCAAAAGATATATGTTGTTTGCTGACAAAGTTAAATTGGATGCAGAAATAGAGATTGATATATCCGACCGAATGAAACGAGCAAGGGTGAAGTCCGATGAAATACAACAAGGCACAACTGATTGATGCGTTGGGTTCGTTCACTCATGATCCATTAGGCTTTGTTTATTTCGCATTCCCTTGGGGAGAAAAAGGAACGCCGCTTGAAAACTTTGATGGGCCTGACGAATGGCAAGTAAAGACTTTCAAGAAAATAGGTGAAGAACTACGTAAGGGTAAGACCTTGGCCAAAGCAATACAAATTGCAGTTGCATCTGGTCATGGTATTGGTAAATCAGCCTTTTCTTCATTGTTGATACTATTCGCTATTGCTACACACGAGAATACACGAGGGGTAGTTACTGCTAATACTGATACACAGTTAAAGTCTAAGACTTGGGCGGAACTTAACAAATGGTACAACTTGTTTATAGGCAAAGAATTATTCACCTACACCGCTACTGCCTTATTTAGTGCTGATAAACAGTATGAGAAAACATGGCGGATAGATGCTATTCCGTGGAGTGAAAGTAACCCAGAGGCGTTCGCTGGCTTGCATAATCAAGGTAACCGAATACTTATCATATTTGATGAGGCATCCGCAATATCCGATAAGATATGGGAAGTAACAGAGGGTGCATTAACAGATAAAGAAACGGAAATCATATGGTGTGTGTTTGGTAACCCTACACGTAATAGTGGTAGGTTTAGAGAATGTTTCAGAAAACATCGTAACTATTGGACTACATACCAAATAGATAGCCGTACTGTTAAAATCTCAAACAAAGCCAAGCTGCAAGAATGGGTTGATATTCATGGTGAGGATAGCGACTTTGTAAAGGTTCGTGTTAGAGGGTTATTCCCTAGTGCATCCGATACGCAGTTTATATCCGCATCAATCGTAGACGAGGCACAAAGGCGAATTTACAAGCCTAATGACTTTAGTAATCTGCCGACAATTATCGGCGTAGATCCAGCGTGGACTGGTGGCGATACGCTAGAAATCGTTATGCGACAAGGCTATTCTATGAAATGTTTAGCCACAATAGAAAAGAATGACGATGATATGCGTATGGCTAACCTCATTGCACAATTTGAGGATGAGTACAAAGCAGATGCGGTGTTCATTGACCAAGGCTACGGAACTGGTATTTATAGTATCGGTAAATCAATGGGTAGACGATGGCGGTTAGTTGCCTTTGGTGGTGCTAGTCCTAATAATATGTACCTTAATATGCGTGCGTATATGTGGGGAGAAATGAAAGACTGGCTAAAAGAGGGTGGTTCTATTCCACCTAATGACCAAGGGTTATATGACGATTTAACAAGTCCAGAGGCTATCATCGATAAGAATGGACGAATACAACTTGAAAGCAAGAAAGATATGAAAGAGCGTGGCTTACCATCTCCGAATAAAGGCGATGCATTAGCCTTGACCTTTGCGTTCAGGGTCAATAAAAAAGTGAATGTAGGGAGTAGGGTTCATGCGAACACAGAGTATGATCCATTTAAACGAGATAAGGGGTGATTTAATGTGCATGAAAAATAAGATGCCTGATACACCAATGCCAGCACCAGCACCAACTGTACAAACAGATGATGCCACTACAACAACTGGTGAGGAATGGTTCGCTAAAAAGCGTAAGGGTAAACGTGGTTATGAAAGTACAATTCTATCCGCTGCACCAACAGGCACTAAGAACACATTAGGGGGTTAGATATGCAAGGTACTATTTTATCCACGCTTGCTAGACAACCGACTAACCAACTACCACAGAAAAAAGACTATAGCAAAATCAAAGCGAAGTTTAAGTCTATGTTCGATAATCGTCAGAAGTACATATCTAGGTGGAAAGATATTCGAGATTATCAACTACCTTTCCTTGGTGTGTTTGACGATGAGCAAGACCAATCGAAAGTCTACACCGACAAAATTAATAATGGTGTAGCTTGGGAAAGTTGCCAGATATTCGCTAGTGGTGTAATGAGTGGCATGACACCGCCAAGCCGTAAATGGTTTAAACTCACATTAGAGAATGTTGAACTAGCTGCTAATAGTAAAGTGGCGGATGTGTTAGACGATAGGGAACAGATATTATATGCAGTATTTGCTAAGTCTAATTTCTATAACACAGTACATCAAACCTATATGGAGTTGCCTTTTGGTCAATCTCCTATGTCAATCATGCCAGATGCAAAAGTAGGTGTGAGGTTCACATCTTACCCAATCGGTACATACGCATTAGAGTGTGGCAGTAATGGTGATGTAAATACATTTGGTCGCAAGTATCGAATGACTGCTGACCAGTTAGTGGAAGAGTTTGGTTATGATGCTTGCCCTGATAAAGTTAAACGTGCTTATGATGAGGGCAAGGGTAACGCAAGTACATTTATTGTGTGTTGGTTTGTATTGCCTAATAAAGACCGTAACGGAAAACTAGGCAACAAAAATATGCCTTATTCATCTATCTATTGGTGTGAGGATAGCAACACAGATGAAATCTTGCGGCATAGTGGCTTTGAGGAATGGGCAATACCAATCGCAAGACACACTACACATGATCTAAGCGGTTATGGTAAAGGGTGTGCATGGTTCGCACAATCAGATGCACAGATGTTACAACTTTTAGAAAAGGACTTAGTAACGGCTATTGAACTTGGTATTAAACCACCTATGAGTGCATCATCTGGTGTAATCGGTAGTGTAAATCTATTCCCTGGCGGTGTAACGGAAGTAGACACCAACGAAAAAGTAGAACCAATCTTCAATGTAGGCATTGATGTTGCGAACGTACAAGCTAAGATACAGTTTGTATCCGAAAGCATCAAACGTGCTTATAGTGCTGACTTATTCTTGATGCTTGATAACTTAGATGCAGGACAAATGACTGCACGTGAGGTTATGGAACGTACACAAGAAAAGATGCAACAATTAGGTCCTGTAGTTGAACGTTTGCAAAGTGAGTTTTTGAACCCAATTATTGAACGTACTTATGGCATCTTGGATAGGGCTGGAATATTTCCACCGATTGACGATGAAGTAGCGGAAATGCTGAATGGCTTAGATGTGAAAATCGAATACATTTCTCCGTTAGCACAAGCGCAGAAAATGTCATCCTTGGTTAATATTGAACAGTACTATGCATTCATTATGTCATTAGCACAGGGTAATGCTAACATCGTTCAGAAATTCAACTTTGAAGAGGCAGCGGACATTTACGGCGTTAATCTTGGTGTACCGATTAAAGTTATTCGTTCCAATGATGAGTACAAAGCAATCATGGCGGAACAACAACAAGCACAACAAGAGGAACAAGAGCAAGCACAAGCATTACAAATGGCACAATTAGCACCTCAAATGGCTGGTGCTGCTAAACAAGCAACAGATGCAGCCAATGACGGAAACCCAGTAATGCAACAGTTAATGGGTATGGGGGTGTAGATGAGTAAAACAAAACAAGATTATATTCGTGATCGTGATATTGATGCACTTAACCACGTACTAAGTACTGAACTTGGTAGGTGGTTTTTTTGTAGGCTTTTAGACCGCACCGACATATTGAAACAATCGTTTACTGGTAATTCTGAAACATTCTTCAATGAGGGGAAACGGAAAGTAGGTTTAGCATACATGAATATGCTAGGTCAAATCGGTGATGGTGTAGAGGGTGTAAAGAAATATCATCAAGCACAATTGGAATATATCGAACAACAAAAACTATTTGAGGCATTAATAGAGAAAGGTGAATAAACCACATGGCAGAAGAATTAGAACAAGGCACGAATATTGACACAGGTAGTGCGGAAAGTGGTACACCACAAGACACGAATACACAAGACCAACAACAAGACACAATCTTAGGTGGCGGTACTGACACAAGCGGTAACCAAGAACCACCTGCAGAACCTATTGTGTATGACTTCACGAAAGCGTTTGATAGCGGTCAAGTAGACCAATCAATCGCAGATGAGTTTTCTAAAATGCTTAATGGTGTAGGTGCTACGCAAGAGCAAGCAGTAGAGTTAGCTAAATTTGGTAACAAGTATGCTACAGACCTTGTAACTGCTTATGAAACACAAAAGCAACAAGCATTAGCCGAACAATACGAAAGCTACAAAGAAAACGCAATTAAAGAATTAGGAAATAAATTTGATGAAACTGTAGCTAAAGCAGGTGCAGGTATTGAGTTGATTGAAAAAACAATTCCTAATATTCGTGAAATTCTAGCTGAAAACGGCTTAGGTAATCGTATCGAAGTTATCCGTGTGTTTGAAAAAATCGCTGATATGGCTGCAGAAGATAGTAACGCAGGTGGTGGTCAACCAACTGGTGGCACGCAGTCAGAAGATGCAATCAGACGCAATCTTTATCCGAGTATGTTCAAAAAATAAAAGGAGAAAATAATTTATGGCTACAATCGGAACACAAAACCCTACTTTAATTGATTTGCAAAAGCGTATGGATCCTAACGGAAAAATCGCACAAATCATTGAACAATTAAACCAATCTAACGAAATCATTCAAGATATGACAATGATTGAATGTAACGATGGTACATCTAATAAAACAACAGTACGTACTGGCTTGCCAGATGCTACATGGCGTATGCTTTATGGCGGTGTACAACCATCTAAATCTACTACAAAACAAATCACAGATACTTGTGGTATGTTAGAGGCTTACTCCGAAGTAGATAAAGACTTGGTTAAACTTTCCAATGACCCTGTAGCGTTCCGTGCTACAGAAGATAGTGCATTTGTAGAGGCTATGGGTCAAGAAATCGCACGTACACTTTTCTATGGTGATGAAACAACACCTGAAAAATTCATTGGTTTGTCCGCACGTTTTAACACATTAGACCCTAAGAAAGCTGATAGCGCTAAAAATATTATTGATGCAGGCGGTACTGCTAACCTTGCATCCATGTGGCTTGTAGGTTGGAGTCCACTTACAGTACATGGTATCTATCCACGTGGTAGTGAGGCAGGCTTGCAACAAGAAGATTTGGGCGAAGTAACAATCACTAAGCCTGATGGTTCTATGTTCCAAGGTTACCGCACTCACTTTAAACAAAACATTGGTTTAGCAGTACGTGATTGGCGCTATGTAGTGCGTATCGCTAACATCGATATGAAAGCTATTAAGGAAGATATTTCCGCAGGTCCTAACTTGATTAACTTAATGATCCGTGCAGAAGAAAGAATGCAATCTCTTACTGGCTGCCGTCCTGTTTGGTACATGAACCAAGAATTGCGTACATTCTTACGTTTGCAAAAGAACAAAGTACATGGTTCTACAATCACAGAAGAAATGGAAATGGGCAAAATGGTTACACGTGCTAATGGTATTCCAGTACGTAAAATCGATGCATTGCTTTCCACAGAAGCACGAGTTACTGCTTAATTAATAGGGGGATAAACATATATGATTATTGATACTCAAAATACTTTCTTTTGGAAAAAAGATATTACAGCAAACACAAACTCCGATGTAATTATGAATGGTAATGGTGGCGATGCTGACCCTAACTTATTCCTTGTAATTCGCATCGACAAAACAGCAACTGGTACACCTTTGTTTAATGTTTACACTTCTGATACTGACAACATGGCTAATGCGGTATTGTTGCATGGCATTACAATGGTAGCGAATGCACCAGCTGGTACAGAATACAAAGTACGTTTGGCTAATGGCGGTAAGAAATACATCCGCATCAACGCCAATAATATGACTGGCGGTACTATCTCCGCATTCTTAACAAGTGGCATTAACATTAAATAAGGTGGCTAATATGGAATACGTTGCAAAAGTAACCCTTTATCACAATACAAAGGGTTTAATTGAAGAGGGAACAACAGTTGAATTTACAAAAGAAGAAGTAGCCGAATACGATAAAGACTACTTCAAAGACTTGTTTGAAACTGTTGGTGCAGAAGAAGTCGCAGAAGTAGAACCTACAGAAGAAACTGTAGAGTCTACAGAAGAAAAACCAAAGGCGAAAACCAAAGGTAAAAAAGCGGAAGAAACTGCTGAATAATTGAACGAGGGGGTATTTTGCCCCCTCTTTTTTTATAGAAAGGTGGAAATATGACACCTACTGATATTTGCAATCAAGCATTATCGCTTATCAATGCAGGTCGAATACGTTCCATGACGGAAGAAACAGAACCTGCTAGACAATGCAGATTACATTATGATCTAACACGGCAAGTATTGTTAGAACAGTTTGAATGGAATTTTGCACGTAAGCGTGAACGAGCGGTATTGTCAGAACACAAGATTGATGGTTGGGGTTATGTGTATGCATACCCTGAAAAGTGTGTTCGTATACTTGCGGTAATTCCACAAGGCGAACGATACCGAGCAGAAAAGCAACGAGAATATGATGTATATTTGACTGATAACAATACAAAGTACATCGTATCTGATGTACCACTCATGCACATTGATTATGTGTACGATGTAACCGATGCAGATGTAATGAACCCTATATTCGTTAAAGCGTTGGTGTGTAAGATGGCATCTGACTTAGCTATGCCACTAACTGGCAATAGCGGTTTATTTGACCAAGCGTACAAGCTATATCAAGCAGCATTACAAGAGGCAAAATCTATGAGTGCTAAAGAGCGTAGATTAGATATGCCTTATGTGTCTAGTTATCTGAAAGCAAGGAGTTGGTGATATGCAACCTATGTACATAGGTCAAGTGGCATTTACTACTGGGGAAGTATCGCCAGATGTATCTAGTCGATTTGACTTAGAACAATATAAAAGTGCATTACTACTTGCTGAAAATGCGGTGATTAGACCTTATGGAGCGGTAGCACGTAGGCAAGGTTCACAGTTTATCGGATATGCTAAATACCATGATAAGCCTGTTAGACTGTTTGAATTTACTACGAACAAGAACCAATCATTCATGCTTGAGTTTGGTGAAAGATACGTTAGGGTATGGCGAAATGGTGTATATACAAATGTTGAAGTAGAAACACCATTTGAGGCGGACATTGTAGGCGAATTAAACTGCATCCAAAGTGGCGATGTAATGTTCATCTGTAGTGGCAAGTACCCTATCCAAACGCTATCACGATATAGTGATACTGATTGGCGAATGAGTGCGTACAAACTAACCGAGCAACCTTACGATGATATTAATACCGATAATGGGCATACGTTGACTGTTAGCGGTGATACAATCACATCGACTAAAGATTTATTCACATCTGATATGGTAGGTAGTGTTATTCAGATTGCTTATTATGTTGAGGCGGTACACACTAAATCAGCTGGCGAAGTAGTCGAAAAGAGAGTGCATAGAGGTTTATTACCTCTACTTATAGAAAAGACCTACAATAACATCAATTATAATGTTGAAAACTACAGTACCGATACAGAACTATCATGGAAATTCACCACTCATGGCACGTGGGAGGGAACAGTAAAAATACAGATTTCTAACAACGACGGACAGACTTGGAAAGACTACAGAACGTACACATCTAAGAATGACTACAACGTAACCGATACAGGTAAGATAGAGGCTGGTGCAAGGCTTAAATACATATCAGATATTAAGAGCGGTTCTGTGAATTGCGACTTATCCATTATGCCATTCACTCAATATGGTATCGTTGAGATTAAAAGCGTAACCAATGCTAAGAGTGCAAAGGTTAATGTTCTGAATGGTATTAAAGAGGGTGAGCCTAGTTACCAATGGAAGTTGGGGAGTTGGAATATAGGTAGAGGTTATCCTAAGTTGTGTACGTTTTATCAAGACCGATTTGTAGTGGCTGCTACGGATAGTAAACCTAACTTTATATGGTTTAGCCGTACTGGTGATTATCCTAATTTTGGTGTTGAAAAGGTAGGCGGTACTATCACAGATGATAGCGCAATCACATTACCAGTAATCAACCGCAAGATGTATGAAATTAGACACCTTGTACCAGCTAATGACTTAATCGTATTGACTAGCGGTAATGAATGGATAGTCGATGGGAGTAAGACTATTACACCTACTAACTGCTATTTGAAAACACAAACACAACGTGGTGCATTGAAATGTGAACCACAGTTTATTGGTAACCGATGCGTATTCGTTCAAGAACGTGGCGGAACTGTTCGTGATATGGGTTACTCTTATGAGAGCGACAACTACACAGGACAAGACCTTACATTGTTTGTTAAAACATTAGTTAAAGGTCATGTAGCGGTTACAAGTGCATATGCACAAGACCCAGACTCTATCATCTACTATGTAAGGGATGATGGACAACTCAACTGTTTAACTTATATACCTGAACAAAAGGTGTATGGGTGGTCGCACTTTGTAACGAATGGTAAATACAGATATGTAGAGAGCGTGGCAGAGGGCGAACAAGACACAATCTATTTTGTGGTAGATCGTGTTATCAACAAGAAGAATGTGAAATGTATTGAACGTAGTATTCCGTTGTACACAGAAGATAACTCCGATGTGTTCCTAGATTGCTATGTTAAAGTGGCTAATTCGATTAAGACTGATTACATCAACGCACCTCATCTAGTAGGGCAAATGGTAGACATAGTAGTTGATGGACAACAGATGCCATCTAGGGAAGTACCACCTACTGGGGTTATTAAATTGGATGGTAAAGCGAATGTAATTACTGTTGGTTTACCTTATACAACTAAAATCAAAATACCTAGCGTAGAGCAACAAATTAATGATGGAACACTACAATGCAGATTGGTAACTATATCACGAGTTGCGTTGCGGTTATATCGTTCATATGGCGGTAGTGTTGGTAGAACATTTGATGATGTAGATGATTTGATTTTAAAACCTAAAACGCTATTTACTGGCGATACTGTAATAGTGTTACCAAAGATAGCAACTAGCGTTAATACAAATACAGAAATTTGCATAAAACACTCAAAACCTTTCCCATTTAACCTATTAGCGGTTACAAGAGAGGTAGAAATTGGTGGTGGTTTCCCAAATGTTCATGGAATGTAAAATTAGCCGTTCTAAGCACGTTTCGTTAATTCGTGAGTTATACATCAACTTACGAGAGATAGATGCCTTAGAGGTTAAATATATCAATCGAAAAAATTCAAACTATAGCGAAAATGACTTTGTAAACGATATTCTTGGGGAAGATTATCAAAGTCGCATTGTTATTGATAATGACAAGCCATTGTGTGTGTATGGGGTGTCAAACACATCACTAAATGGGATGCATTGCATTTACTTTTTAGGGAGTAAAGATTTTGAACGTAGTTTAACACTACAAAAACAATTTTTGAGAGTTAGTAGAAATATCATTGGGGAATGGCTACAAACTAGGGAAGTACTTTTTAACTATATACATAAAGAAAATCACCGCACCATTAGATGGCTAAAATCTTTAGGTGCGGTTATTCATTACGATATTAACGATAGGGATATGGTTTTATTCACATTGAGAAAGGGGGGATGCGAATGTGTAACCCTATTGCATTAACTGCAGCGAGTATGGTTGGTACGTTGTTTACTCAACACCAACAAGGTAAAGCACAAGCTGCAATGTATAACCAACAAGCAAGGGTGGCAGAGGCTAACGCACGTATTAGTGATCGCAAGCAAGAACAGATTGCAGACCAAGCCTTGCAAGAGCGAGATAAAATGTCCGATAAGATGCGACTTATCCAAGGGCAGAATACGGCAGAAACTGGTGCTGGTGGCTTGATGATGGCTGGTACACCATTACAACTTATGGCATCTAGCTATGACGAATATAACAAAGACATTCAGAATTGGGAAAGTAACAAGAATAACAGTATCTATAATGAATATCTTAACGGCATGAACTACCGCAACGAGGCAAGCACCGCACGTGCAGCAGCAAGTAATGCTAAGAAACAAACTAGAATGGCTATGCTAGGTACGATATTAAGTGGTGCATCTAGTATCTATGGACTTAAAGGGCAATATGCTAGTAAGGGTGCAAGTACTGGTACTAACTACTACACACCAGTTAGTGATGCACTAGAGGCTGCTGGTATGCCTAAAATGAAATTCGTAACCAAAGGTACTATTAGAAATAATAGGTGGGGTATCTAATGAAGTTAATAGGCTATGATAGTAACCAACGCTTAAACACAATTAATGGTAGTGTACAAGCTAACGTAAATGAAATGGCTTATGGTGGTAACACAAGTGGCTTAAATGCTATGACCAAAGCATTGCAAGATGCGACTAACACATGGATAGAAATCGACAAACGAAAAGATTATATCGATGTAACAAATGCCATCAACGAATTTAATAATAGCACTAACAAATTACTTAACGATGATAAAGATGGGTTGATGATTCGTAAAGGTATGAATGCTCAATCTATATTGCCTGACTATAACGCTGGTGTGGAAAAAATACAAAAGGATATATTAGATAAATATAAATTCAGAACCAATGATGCTATCAATGCCTTTAATAAAGCCGTCGAAACATCTAAAACAACTGATTACAATAACATATCCAAATATTCGAGAGGTCAGTATGAAACCGCATTAAGTATAGCCACACAAAATCAAATTACCAATCTAAGAGATTCCGCTATTCGTTCAGATAACATGGCTGACCAAATGAAAACTATTTCTTTAATGGGTGATTTGTATCGGTCTACAGGTAAAGAGTTAGGGTTAGATGATGAACAAATTAACGAAAAAATTCGTGCTAATACAGACCAAACTGGTAAAAGTTTACTTGATAGATCTATTGCGGAAAACGATTCAACCAAAGTTGAAAACCTAATAACTTCATTAAGTGGTGTTGTTAGTGAAGATGTATTAACGCCATATAAAAAAATGTCCAGTCAGATGAATATTAACAAATTAGTCAATGATGATAATACATATGCTAAGTTGTATCAGATGTATGGACACGATTTAAATACAGGCATGAGTAGTGCTGCCATGTATGTTAGAGCCAAGATGGAAACTCAAAACGAGGAAGCATTAAAAAGTGGTGCTGGTGCTGACACACATTTGTGGGGAATTGCGCAGTATATATCTAAAAAATATGGATATAACGCTGAAATGGTGTACCGCCAACTTTATCACGAAACAGGTGGTAGTGCTAACTTTGGTAAGCTACAAACAGAAAACAGAAATTATGCTGGACTAACACAAGCTGAACCGAATGGCGAAGAAAACCGACAACAAGATGGCGGCACTAATTATTACAAAGTATATAAGACGGATGAAGATTTTGCAGATGATTATGTACAAAGTTTTTTAAGGCATTATGACGGCTTGAAAGATGTTAATGATGTAGATACATGGGCGCATATTTTAAAGGCAAATTCTTATTATACTGATTCTGAGTCTAACTATTCAGCAGGTATGAAAAACGCACCAATGGCTAGTGGTGGTAGCCCTAAGTATTCAGAAGATCAAATCAAGAAAGCTGAAGATGAGGCTAAAACCGCTTATAAAAATTATTACACGCTACAAGAACAAACTAGAAAAATTGCCATTAATGATCGCTTGCAAGCAGGTCAAACAATCTTAAACCAAAAGATAGCTAATGGTGATGTAAGCGGTGCATTCCAATACGCACAGGTTCAACTAGCAGGTGCAACTACTCCAGAAGAGCAAGAATATTGGAGTGGTAAAATGGCGAGCGAAAGACCTAAGCTGGATAGAATTTATGAAAAAAGTTTGAAGATGACGGCACAAGAAAAATGGGGCATCAAGCAGTATGCAAAATCTCATACATATGAACAAACACGAGCATATGCAGAGCGTGTTTTGCCTAATAAAATCATGGATGATGAACTTGATGCATCATTACTAGAAATTGATGATAACAACAAGAAAGCTAGCAACATTGATTTAACACCATATGAATATAAACTTGCTACAGTTATGCCAGAAGATAAAACATTGGCTGGTAGCTTTAAATATGGTGTTAAACAAGAAATGGCTGGTCGCATTGAGGAATTTAAAATCAAACATCATAGACCGCCTACAGATGCTGAAAAAGATGAAATTTTTGATGCTGCAGTAGCGACAAGCACATTGCGTAGTACAAGTAAACCATACTTTGGAGATGGAGATGATTATTCATCTACAATAAGTGGCGCAAGTAATCAAGCATTAGGTATTGTACACGCTGAACCAGTAGGCAATCACTATATCCGAGTAACATATAGAGATGGCTCAACTAAAGATATTTACGAATCAGAATACAATGCATTACAACGGAGATACACAAATGGCTGATATTAATCAAAAAGAGCGTGAGGAGTTTCAAGCGTTAATACGTGGACATGGAGAAAGTCCACGTTCCTTTACTGCTAGCGCTGGTGTACAGTCTAGTCCTGTAGGTGGTTTAACACCTATAGGGCAGGCTATTGGCACAGGAATAGATACTGTATCAAGCATTGCTAAAAACACGGCAGATGCATTATCTACAATAGCTAACACGCCTATCAATGTTAAAAATGCAGATGGAAGTGAAACAGTTTCACCATTTGGACAACAAGCTAATCTGTTTCAAGCGATAGGTCAGTTAGGACAATCATTGCCTAATGCTTTACCTGCTGGCTTTGTTAGTAATACAGACCGATTGTTTTTATATAACAACGAACAATTACGTGCTAATGAAGCATTGCGTATTGCTAAGACTTTAAACATTGGCGCAGATACTGTTATGTTTGGCGATGATAGAGCCTTTGAACGTGCTGATTATTTATCAAGGCGTGTAGAACGAGGTCAAGTTTTACAAGATATTTATGATGAGTTTCCAGAACTCTACAAGGTAAAATACAGCTCACAAGCTGAGGGTATTCAAGCCTTAAATAATCTTGAATCGATAAGAAATACAAAAGGTGTATTCGATGCGATGCAACAAAGTATTTGGGCGATGAATGACCAAATGAAGTTGGGCGATGTTGGTTATGAGTTGGCACGTGAAACTGATCCACAAAAGATTAGCGAATTAACCGATGAAGTCAATCGATTACAAAACAACTTACAAAGTTATAGAAGACCAGATGGCGGAAGTCCATTAGAAGAGGTACTTGGTGCAACATCTGGTCAAGGCTACATGATGGCTAAACAAGGTGGTGTAGGTGCAGTTGCAGGTGCAGCCGTTGGTGCATTAGTTGGTGGCTTGGCTGCAGAGGGTGTAGGTGTCGGTGCTGGTGCTGCTACTGGTGCTAAATGGGGTGGCGGTGCTGATATGGCATACAATATGTACAAAATGTCATTTGGCAATAAGTACATTGAACTCACTCAAAAAAGAGATGCTAACGGCAACCGAGTATACACAGACCAAGAGGCTAATCAATACGCTATGTCTTACGCTGCTATTGATGCAAGCATTGAGTTTGCAGCAACTGCAGCTATGGGTAAAGCCTTTAAAGCAGTAGCACCTAAAGGAATGGTTGCAAAAGCTATTAGTGCTGGTGTTGGTGATACTGTTAAAACATTTGATAGAGGTATTGGTACAACAGTTGCACAGATGGCTAAAAACTCTATTAAAGCTGGTGTACCTGAACTCTTTGAAGAGGGCTTGCAAGATGTAAACGAAAAGGTACAACACAACCTAACACGCAAGGATAATGACCTAGAGGGTTATTATAGCGTAGGTGATATTGCTATAGGTTCACTAGATGCAATGAAACAAGCGTTACCAGCGGTAATAGGTTTTGGTGCTATCGGTGGTGCGGTAGGTGGTGTACGTACTGCAAAGGCTTTCCGTGATTTTCAAAAGCTAACACCAGAACAACAACAAGCAGCAATCATCGCAGAGCAAAACCGCAATGGCGCAGTCATTATGGATAATGTTCGTAAGGATAGTACAACCAATAAAATCGCAAAAGAAAACCCTGAGTTGTATGGCAAAATCGTACAAGCACAGGGCGATAAGGTTGGAGTATCAACTCAATATGTAGATGTAGCGGAATTAGTCCAATCTGAAAACGGACAACTTGCTATCCGTGATATGGTAGATAACGGCTTAGTTACACAAGAGGAAGTCAAAGCAGCTATTGAGGCTGATGCACCTGTTGAAATTCCTATCGGTAGTTACGCCCAAGTATCTATGAACCTATCTGACGAAACAGTAGAGGCTTTGAAACAAACATCTTACTTTACTAGAGGCGGTATGTCATTGGCTACGCTAGAACGTGCAAAACAAGAAGTAGATGTAGCTAAATCTGTATTAAAAGATGATACATCTAAACGTGCGGAACGTATCAAGGATGATATTATCCGTAATGAGTTTGAGGGTGCATCCGATGTAGATCGTGAAGTACTTAATCAAGTATTGGCAGACCCTACGAACATTAAGCGTAACTTCAATAACTTATTGCATACGTTAAAAGAACAATACAGAGAAACCTATGCAAGCGACTTTGACAATGCAGATAAATCTATCAATGATGCGGTAAGTACTGGTGTTGAACCTCAATGGCTAACTGATTATAAAGCGAACAATGGCGGTAAAACACCACGAACTAATGCAGAACGTAGACGAGCAGCATATGAGTATAGCCGAGCGACTACAACTGCAAGCCTTGATGGTAACGCTGATGCACTAGCACAATCTGATGCACATTATGCAGATATGGAACATATGTTGATGCAAATCGAAAGTTTAGAGGCTATGAAAGATAAAGTCTTTGAATTGGCGAACAATGACATAGCGTTACGAATGCAATTATCTAAAAGCGGATATGATGTATACAACGAAGTAGTTAAAGCTATTAGCGAAAGCACGAATAGAAAACAACGTGAAACTGCAAAAGCAAATGCATTATTGATGGCACAACACGCTGATATAATGGCACAATATATGCGACAAATGGGTAAAGGCGGTTATACTGCTATGGATTATTTGCGTGATAGCGTGCGTATCAACATGAATGCTATCTTTAATGGTGAAGATGGCTATGCACAATCTGTAATAATGCAACAAAAAATGGCGTCGGATATAAAGAATTGGGGGCAAGTTGTTGATCATCAATTGAGCGGAAAACAAATTAATCGAACTGTTAAAGTAATGGATTCTCCACTCGTATTACAAATGTTAGGATTCGATGGTGCTGTCATGATTGACCCAAGCATAATTCATAAAGTAATTACTGGGAAACATGCTAATCAAATATCAATTGATGACATTAAATTATTACCTAAAAAAATAGCTAATCCAGTTGCTGTATTTAAGAATTATAATGGTCGTTCACAAAAAGCAGTTCCTAATGAAGCAATCCTTGTATTAGATATGTACGCTAAAAACGGCGACCCAAATATAAATGCAAACGGTGAGAATATCCAAGTTGTCGTTACATTTACCAAAACTGCTAATGGAACAAATATAAATAAAATTAAAACCATTACTCCAAGACATAATATCAATTGGTATAATCAACAAATCGCAAATGGCAACTTGTTATTTGCGAATACAAAAAAAATAAACCGTCTAGTAACGGGTAGCAGGCAACAAATGGCCCAACCGGTTACTAAACAGTTTATTATTAATAATAGTATACCAAACGAAAAAGATTTAGACAAGCTACGCAAAAAATATAACTATCAGTACTATCAAACCGTTAATGGCATGACAGACATCATGAAAGATGGTGAACGCATTATCAGCATTTTCAAAACCGCAGATAGAAGTACATTCTTACACGAAATGGGGCATGTATTCTTTGATGATATTCAAAAACTGGCATCTATGGAAAACGCACCTGAGCAACTTGTAACAGATTGGAACAAGTTGAAAGAGTGGAGCGGTTGGGTTGATGGTGAAAACGTAGACAATACCAAAGCACACGAGAAATTCGCAAGAGGTTGGGAAAGCTACTTGCGAAGTGGTGAAGCACCAACAAGTGCATTGCAAAGAGTATTCCGTCAATTCTCCAAATGGCTAACATACATTTATCGTAGCGTTCAACGATTAGGTGGTGAAGTACCATCTGATATTAAAGATGTTATGGCACGTATGATCGCAACCCAAGAGGATATTGAGGCATACGCAGAGCAACAACAACTAGAACAGTTTGAAAAAACTGAACTCTATAAGCAACTATCCGAGCAAGACCAAGCACGTATGCAGTCCTACATTGCTGATGTGAAAGAAAAAGCAAAAGAACGTGTAATGCGTAAGTTGATGAAAGAACTTGATAATAGACCTATCAAGGAATGGGAGGAAGAAAAAGATGCAATACAAGTCGAAATCGAAGAACGGTTGATTGAGCAGTATCCTATCTATAAAGACCATCAACGATACAACACATTTGGTGATAGTGCTTTTGAAAAAACACAATACAATTCTATTGAAGAGTTAGAAAAAGCGGAAGTAGAACAAACTGGTGCTACATTTAACGATGCTATCAATCAAGAAATGGAGAATGCGAAAGCAGAGTTTATGCGTGATAACAATGTAGGCAAAACCAATGAACAGATAGCAGAGGAAATCTTACTATCTACACAAGGTCAAATGAAACTCACCGAAGAAGAAAGTAAGATTATCCAACAATCTACTAATCGTGAATTGGCGAAAAACTGGGAATTGCTAGAACGTATTCGTAAGCTAGATGCTAACGCAGAAAACATCGATACAGAATTAGATGAAATCGAAAAAGAGGTAAAACCTACTAAATACGATGAATTGAAAGCCGATAAGAAAAAAGTAGATGCTGCTTTAACTGATACTACAAAACAATTAGAAAAAGCAGAAGAACGTATCAAACGTTTACAAGCTATGTTGAATAACCGCATCAATAATGTACGTTCTATTCGTGGTGCTGGACTTGGTACAATTTCCGACTACATGGAACGTGCAAGAAAAGAATTAGGTGCATTGCCTATATCTAATGCGGTACAGTTTAAAACGTATCAAAACAAAGCGGTTACTGCTGGCAAAAAAGCAGATAGAGCATTGGCGGTAGGTGATGTTGACAAAGCACTAGGCTTTAAACGTGAACAGATGCTACAACAAGCAAGGGCAAGAGTAGCATTTGAAAACTTTGAGAAGTCCAAGAAATTGCGATTGAAATTGAAACAACAATTACAACGTATGACTAGACCTAAGAACCCTATCGCTATTGAACCTAATATGCGTTATTTCTATTCCCATATGGCATACCAAATGGGTTTAACTAAGTATGACGGATTACCACCTGTTGATGGGTTCGATATGAACACAGTACTAGCTGCATTAGATCCTGATGTTGGTATTCTAAATCAACAATCTATGGTTCAATTAGAACCTTGGATAGTTGAGATGTTCTACTCTAAAACACCTAAACCATTCCGTTCTATCATCATGAATGAACTAGAAACACTAGAAGAACTCATGACTGGTATGTATAAGAATGGCAGAAATGAGTATGAGGGTACAACAATCTTAAATGATGCTGGTGATAGTGTTTCGTTTGAAAACGCAGTACAAGAAATCATTGGTGAGGCTACAGAAACTTTTGGTAATGCAACTGGTGATGTGTTCAACAAACTCAATAACCAAACTAAAATGGATGCAGTAAGCGGTAAGTTATATGGCTTCCATTTAGCATTACTTAAAGTTGAAACGTTCCTAAGACGAATGGGTGGCGGTAAAAATGGGTTCGCAGTTAAATACATCTATGACCCAATCAATAGAGCAACACAAGCGTTCAATGAACGTAAAGAAGTGTCTATGCGTAGACTGGCAAAAGATGTAGGAATATATTCCAAGCGTGAATTATTTGATATGCGTAATGACCATCTATACACAGTTGGAGAATTACACGGCTTAACTAAAGAGCAACTTATCATGATTGCCCTTAACTGGGGTACGGAAAGCAATAGACAACGTGTAATGGAAACCACAAAAGCAAATGAGGTTGAAATTGAACGTGCGTTCCAAGAACACATGACTGATAAGGACTGGGAATTTGTTATTCGTACATGGGATCATATCAATTCGTTTTATGAAGAACGCAGCCGAGTACAAGAGGAATTGTACGGAAACCCATTAAAGAAAGTAAAAGGTTTAACATTTACTATTGGTGGTAGAAACATTGAGGGGCAATATTTCCCTATTGTGTACAATCCTAAAGTCAATGCATCTGTAAGCGACAACCAAGTTGAAGATATTGCTAAAACTATGGTAAGTAGTAATGCAGTATGGGGAACTGGTATGAGCGCTACTAAATCACGTTTGGATGTAGTCAAAGATAAATCATTGTTACTTGATTTTGATGTAATTCCTAATGCTATTACAGAGGCTATTAACCATGTAACTATGCGTAAAGCGGTAACTGATGTTAATAAGTTAATCTCTAATCGTGAACTACAAAACTACATTGTAGATAAGTTTGGTGCTGATACGTATCAATTCTTGCGAACTTGGGTTCGTGATAATTGGCAAGATGAGGCTGCTAAAACAAATGATATTGACCGCTTAATTCTTACATTGAAGAAAAATACAACAACAGCTGTTATGGTTGGGCGTGTATCAGTTGCCTTGCAGAATGCGTTGAATATTCCAGTAGCGTTTTATCGAATAGGCATAGGAAATACTATTAGAGCAGTTAATCATGCTGGGTTAGGGTTCTATGGACACGGAACTACTACATATAACAACACTAGAGATTTTGTATTAGCACAATCAATCTTCATGAGGGAACGTGTTCAAACTTTGGATAAAGACTTGAAAAAAGGTTTATCGATTGCAGGTAAAGGCTTCCGTTTAGGAGATACAAATGTAGGTGGTTATAAGGTAGAACAATTAGCTGATGTTCGAGATGATATAAACCAAATGGGGTTTAGATTACTAACTGAAACAGACTTTGCTTTATCAATTCCAGTATGGAAGTTTGCATATGATCAAAAGCAAGCGGAATTAATTGGTAAAGAGGGTGCAAGTCCTGAATGGATAGAGCAACAATCGATTGAAGCTGGTGATAGAGCAGTCCGTGATATATTTGGTAGCGGTGATACTAAAGATGCTGCTGCTATTCAACGTTCACGTTCTATATTTACTCAACTATTCGTTCCGTTCTATTCCTACGCTAATACGTTGTATAACATCATCACAGAGGGGAATTATGCACGTAAGGATAATGGCGATTATGCAAGGTTCGTTAAAATGCTATGGTGGTCATTGGTAGCTCCAGCAATAGGTATGATGGCTTATAAAGCTATGACAAATGGTGATGATGATAAGCCTGAAGATTTAGCTAAGTCATTTATTGAGGAATTAGTCTCACAAGGTACTATGGGTGTACCAATCATCCGTGATATGTCAAACATGGCTATGAAATACATTTTAGGTGATAGACCATTTAATAAAGGTAATAGTGTTATGGCTTTAAGCATTGTAGAGAAGTTTTACGATGTAGGAAATGCTATTATCAATGATAAAAAAGATGGTATTGATTTTGGTAGAAGTCTTAGTCAATTAACTAACAGGGCAACTGGTTTTAGTGATACTGTAACCGATGGACTATGGACATTAGCTAAATATGCGTTCACCGATACCGATGCAAAACTAGAGGATGTAATCATGGCTATTGTATTTGACCGCAGACTTAAAACTAAAAAAGACAAAAAGAAACATTGATAAATAAGGACTATCCATAATGGGTAGTCCTATTTATATACAACTGAAAGGGGATGTTAAATTGACACCAGAAGTACTAAAACCATCTGTAGTGTATCAATGCGATGGCAGAAACAAGAAGTTTATTTTTCCTTACGATTTTGTGCAAATTGAGGACATTAAACTAACCATCGTTGATGAAGATGGTACAGAGGCAGTACAAGTAGGGAATATCGATTATGACGAAAACACCAAATCGGTAATTTACCCAGCTAATGGGGATGCATTGGCAGTAGGGCAAAAGGTTATCTTGGAACGTAGAACACCTATTTCACAAGATATGGACTTGCCTGATGAGTATCCATTCGAGAATATCGAACACGCAACCGATAAGATCATACTCATTTTACAAGAGATGAAAGCGGAACTAGACCGTTCTTTAAAAATTCGAGTGGATAGCGACAAGAACGCAAATGAAGTTGCTAGGGATATTGTTGAGCGTTCAGTAAAGGCTGCTAATGATGCGATAAGTGCTATGAATACGATTAGCGAAAAATCAGATAAGATTAACGCTAACGCAGATACTATCAACCGATTGGGCGAAGAAATCAAAACGATTGCATCAACTGTTGATGATAAGTTGGCAACGGCTAATACTGCACTTGATACAACCTCAACTAATGTTGCGACTGCAGAACGATTAGTCAGAGATGCTAAGGCTTACGCAGGACAAACTACAGTTGATAAACGAGATATTAATAATCTTGTAGACCAAGCAAAGACCTTAAAGAATGACATTGATAATAAACAAACATCTATTGCAAGTAATGCTATCAAGGCAACAGATGCTGCTAAACGTGCAGAAGTCGCAGCAAGTAAAGCAGAACAAATTGCATTGCCTAATGGCGGTGGTTTAATTACAAAAACAGAGGCAGATACAAAGTTTATTCCTAAAGATAGCTTGTATGGCATTGTGTCCGTAAAAGACTTTGGGGCGGTAGGCGATGGTGTGGCTGATGATACCGCAGCATTTAAACGTGCTAACGATAACTTGAAGAATAAAATCTTATTGATACCTAATGGCATCTACAAAATCAATGAGCATCTATCGTTCAATACAGTTGATAGTGTAATGGATATGGGTACATATAGCAATATTAAGCCGTTCTATCCGACTGAAACACCGATGCTTAAAGGTGCAAATAATATTGCGTTTGTTAAAAACATTCAATACGGCGATGAGGTGAACCAATGCCAAGGGTTCACTTACAACGATAAAAAGAATGTATTCGTATTAGCTTGTATTAGCGGTGATGGTACTAACCAAATATTGTATGAACTCAATTCATCTACATTTGAAATTGTAGGCACTTACAAGTTTAATGACCCAGATAAGATGGGGCATTGTAATACTATGTGTTATAACAAAAACACTAACAAGATTTATCTTGCTAATGGCTTAAAAAATGGTAATAACCTAACAGTACTTAATGCAGACACAATGCAATATGAACGTACTATCACATTGAATGAACGTGTATTCAATATTGGATATGACCCAATCACACGGACTTATGTAAGTATCGTACCTATTAGCGGTCAACAACGCTTGCGTGAAATCAACTTATACAATGATGATTTTGTGAAAATGAAAACATATCAAGTTGATTACCAATACGATGATTTCAATAACAATGGTGCTTTCATGTTAAATGGCTGCATAATGAGTGCTACTTTGGGGAGCTTAGTAGAATGTACTCCATTTGGCACAGTTAAACAGATTATTGAAATCAATAGAACTACTGAAATCGAAGATATAGCTTACTACAACGGTAAATTCTATTTTGCAGTTTTAACAGAAAAACCTAATAAGCGACACCAAGTTGATATTTATGTTGGTGATCCAAACAAAGATTACCAAAACTCTATTAATACCGCACGATTAGCAACGCTTGATTATCTCAAATTAACAGGTGGCACATTAAGTGGCGCACTTAAAATGGCTAACAATACCTTGATTGAGGGGTACAAACCAGATGGTCATGGTGTTGGTATGGCTAAAGTATCTACTGCTGGCAATGTAGAACTTGGCGATAATTCTGTTAATACGTTCATTAAGGGTAAAGAGTTTAAACATTATGATGGTACAGATAGTTTCACAGTACTTACCACTAAACATTATGGCACGGCTATCTACAAGAAAAGCGATGTAGATAATAACTTTGTTAATAAAACAGAAGTAGACCAGTTAGGTTTTCCGTATACGAAACTTGATGCGGCTACAGATTGGAACACACTCACAACACAAGGTGCAATCGAAATCAACTTTGATGGCGGTGCTAATAACCCTCCACGTTCGCACAAACAAGGTATGCTAATCGTAATGAATTTTGGCAAAGGTGCGATGATAGACCAAACATTCCATGCGTTCAATGGTGAAACATACCATAGAATGTTTATGGCTGATAAATGGAAATCTTGGGGGAGAGTACAAACATCCTTAAATAGCCGATTGAAATTATGGAGTGCTAACGGTGGAAATGAGGTGTATGTTGAATAATGCCTAATCTAAAAGTTAAGAAAGGGAATGATACATTAACATTTGGACTAACTGATAATTTGCGTGATGTAGGCGATAATCGATTCCCAATAGTAATTAACGGAAAAACATACTATGCACGATTGGGCGGTGATAAAACCGCCCTTGTGGTGCAACGCACATCAAATGGTAACAAGAGTTATGTCCAAACAAGTCCAATTTCCTTTAATAGTTGGGAGTGGTCAAAGTACACAAATGATGTAAGGGGAACAGAAAAAATGTTTGTGTACTTGCCTAAAGGAAAATATAGAGCGACTGTACGTGCTATCTCCGAAGAGAGCAATGAATTTAATATAACTGCATCAAAAGACATTGAAGTCAATGTATCTATTGCTGCTAGTTATCCAACCAAAAAGGCTACATTCAATATTGACGGATGGAGAAAAGAAATATTGACGAGTGATAGAAAGTTAAATATCAAAATAGAACGAATTGGAGAGTAAGCATGATTGAAGTTGTATTATCACCTTTCATATCAGAGGGGTTTAACGTAGTAGAGGCGGTGCGAATATCACTAGCTATATTTACGAGTGTTGTGTTGGTTTTTATTGATACATTGTTGCGTGTCTTAGTTGAGGCACGCAATTTTAATTTGGCTACAAATAGAGAATGTACTTTAAAAAATACTGTTCTAGCTATCCTTTGGAGAGGTTGGGCGCCAGTCGAGATTAATGGCAAAATACATAGATTTCTAGTAAGCGGAAAGCTAAGGGCAGATATGACTAAGAAGTTAGTTAAATCTTATCCTTGGCTTTTCTTATTGTCATTTATCATGTTGATATTGCCTGATGTAGATGTTCCTGTATTAGGCAGAATTGATGTATTTCTATCCACATTAATATATCTAGTACCTATCGTGGTTGAGTTAGCAAGTATAGTTGAAAATATGATTGAGCTTGAATTTGTGGAAAGTATATGGTTTCAACGTGCAATGAATTTGTTTAAAGAGTTGATAGCGTTCGTTAAATCAATAAAGGATGCGATTAAATGAAAATTAATTATGAGGACACTATAACCTTAGTGGCACTAGCGGCTGCACTAATCATGACTATTTATCTTGAACAAAAGGACTTGGCAAGTGTAATAGTTGGTGTGCTTGGTGGTTATATCGGTGCTACTGGTGGTGTTAAGCGTTCCCAATATATGAGTGGGGGCAGCAATGACAAAGAAAAGGAGTAATTAGAATGGCCGAATTAGGACAGTTGAGTGCTGAATATGAAAGTAATGGTGATCCAGCGTGTGTATCTAGTGGCATCAATGATGCTGGCGGTATCTCTTACGGAACATACCAACTAGCAAGTAATTGTGGTAGCGTTGATGCGTTTCTTGGTTGGGGTTTAAAACAAGGTGGTTTTTACACAGATTATGCAAGAGCCTTGATTGATAGCGGTGAAATCAATTCCGATGGCTTTATTGCTAAGTGGCAAGAATTAGGTACACTTGATGCGGTAGGTTTTGAAAAAATGCAACACGACTATATCAAGTCCGCATACTACGATGTAGCGTGTGAGTACCTAAGACAAAATATGTTTAATGTTGAAAAACATTCTAATGCATTAAAGGATGTAGTATGGAGTCGAGCGGTACAGTATGGTACTGGTGAAATCGTTAATATGTTCAATGATGCGTTGAAGTTAATGGAAAAAGCATTGGATATTGAATTACCAAACCTATCCTATATTGATGATAAGCGGTTTGATTATGACCTTATCGCTGGCATCTATGATACGTGTATGAGCCTTGAATGGAATAGTAGCGTGTTACGTGAAAGTCTAAACAATCGATTTGCTGATGAAAAGTTTAAGGCTTTAAATATGCTAATGGAAGAGGTAGAGGGGGCATAGGTGAATGTTTTATCTACGTAAGGTACTAACTTATATCAAAGCACACAAACGCACCGCACAGGTGCTAATTCCGATGCTAATATTTATGTTGGTGTGTATGGGGTGCTATCACATATACAAACAAAAACAGATTGAAAAGCCTGTTGTAATTACGCAACAACAATCTAAATCACCTACAGATTTATCAAAAGCAATTCACGTTACAGAACAACAAGCACAAGAAGTTATTTCCATTAAGGAAAGAACTCAACCAGTAGCGACTTATTACACACAAGCACCTACAGTTGAAGTTGCTGCAGAAAAGGTGAAACAGGATATTGCACATAGCAACCCAAACTTACCTAAAGCGGCTACAGAAAAATCTGATAGAACGGCAGTAGTAGCTAACACAGATGAACAAAAGGTGGATATATATAAGATTAATCTAAACAAAGAACACAAAATAAAAGCTGGTGTTACTGTGATTGATAAAAAGATGTATGAAACGATTGGCTATCAAGCTGGTAGAGTTGAAATGCTAGGACATTTTGAGGGAACACAATTCAAAGGTGGTAGTGTACTTTATACAGTAAAGGCATGGTGATCTAATCTATCTCCGAGTTGCACGGCTTGCAACAATCAACTGTTAGTTGACAGTTAGGATATATTGATTAAAAGGAAAGCATTATGGCACAAGTATTTACATTCGATGGAAAAACACATCAATTCGCAGAAGATATTCAACCAAACAAAGATGGGTTATACATGGCAACTTTGGTTGACCAAAACAACGTGCGTTGTGAAATGTGGTTTGTTAATGGTGAATTGCATCGCTTAGTAGAATTAGATAAATAAAACAAATTGAGGGTAGCGTAATTGCTACCCTCTTTTTTTATTGCCGTCAAAAATTCGTCAAAAAATGATTTTTAAATATGATGTTTTCCGTAGTTGGTTTTATTAAACCACAACATAAAACTTTGATTATTACAACGTATTTTGAAATTTGAAATATTTTAAACCGATATACCCTTTTATGATTGATAAGAATGTAGATACACCGCCAACTGTAGAAAACCTATATAAAGAAGGCTATC